>Ga0210393_10003682_pt1 | contig 12271 bp, 9 predicted proteins | sample IncBWC27OmetaG_FD_160068 | JGI IMG/M metagenome (GOLD analysis project Ga0210393, IMG submission 160068) | Forest soil microbial communities from Barre Woods Harvard Forest LTER site, Petersham, Massachusetts, United States - Inc-BW-C-27-O ... | reverse complement strand
GCGTCCGGCGATGCGTTCCGATTCGGTGGAGGAGGCGGTTGCGATCCAGCCAGGGGCTACGGCGTTGATGGTGATTCCGTCGCGTCCCGTTTCCAGCGCGACGGCGCGCATCATGCCATCCATGGCCGCTTTCGCCGCGCCGTAGGCCGCCGATCCTTTGTTGCTAACGAGCGGACCAGTAACCGAAGAGACGTTCACGATGCGCCCGTATCTTCTTTGCGCCATTCCCGGCAGAACTCCCCGGGTCATCAGGAATGCGGTGTGCAGAGTGATTTCAATTTGTTTCCTCCAATCGGCGTAGGACGTGGTTTGCAATTCGCGGCCCTCGATCGCAAGTCCTGTTTGTGCCATGCCGGCGTTGTTCACGAGAATATCGATGCGTCCCCAGTGCTGCAAAACGGCGTCGATCGCGCGCTGGGTTTCGGATTCCACTGTGAGATCGGCAACCAGCGCCAACACACGCTCACCGCTGGGATCAAGTTCTCGCGCCCGGTCACGAATTCGTTCGGTCGTCGAAGTGATGGCCACGCGCACTCCTCGATCGTGCAGATCGCGCGCGGCCGCAAAGCCGATCCCTTCCGCGCTGCCCGCACCGGTAATGATGGCCGTCTGCGCGGCGAAAGAATTGGTCATGGCTCTGCTCCCCGCGAGCATCATACATCGGAGGTAGCGCGAGCGTTCCCGGGCGTTCCAGCACGCGCCGATCCGGTTGAAAGCGGTGAAAATGGAGTGGTCCGATGCGTGGTGAGTTCGCGGCGAAAAGCGTAGACTACAATCGTGAAGCCGCACCGCAAGGCGGCGCTTCGACAGAAGAGCTGCGCGGCTGCCGGCGCGACGCGGTAAAGAGTGGAGGTGCAAAATGTCTGCAACCACCGAAATGAAAACGCTCGACACCATGCATCACGTGGCTGTGCCTGTGAGCGACGTGAAGGGCACGGTCGATTGGTATACGAAAAATTTTGATTGCAACGTGAAGTATCAGGACGAAACGTGGGCGCTCGTGGAGTTTGCCAACATTAGTTTGGCGTTCGTTTTGCCGGAGCAGCATCCGCCGCACCTGGCGCTGCTGCGCGATCCGGCGGCATATGGAGAGCCGAAGACGCATCGCGATGGCACGAGGTCGGTTTATCTGCAGGATCCTTCGGGGAACAAGGTGGAAATTCTGGCGCTGGGGTAACTTCAGCTTTGCGTTTGGCTCTGCCGCTGGGAAATTTTTCTACGGTGCTGTTTTCTTGATTGTTCCTTTGCTCTGCGCCACTTTCAATAATTCAGGATAAAACTGGACGAAGGAATGCTCCACGGCGGCGTTCTGGTCGTGGCATTTCCAGCAAGCATTCTGCGCGGGCGTATTCGCGCTTGCGGATTTGTCGCTGGCCCCAAAATTGAAATAGGCCCACTTCTGCGGAAAACGCGCCTCATCCTTCACTTCGATATCCAATGCCTCAAGCGTTTCCTGATAGCTTCCGCTCTTGTTGATGGAGCCGTGGGACACTGACGAATATATTTCAAGCACGAACATGGTTTTGTCCGGCCATTTTCCATTCGCCAGGTAATAATCGTAGGAGGATGGATTTACGAATACGTTGGTAAACGCGGGGGCACCGTTTCCGCCCGCGTTCGCGTTGTAACTCATGCCGAAGCCCGAGGAAACGTAGATCCAGCGGCGGTAGCCCTCCGGGCGAACGAGCGTGCCGTCCGAGTTGAATTGAGGAGTGGCCGCTCCGGCTTCTTTTGATTGCGTACGACTCCCGGTGAGCCCAATGGCGGCGATCAATGCGCAACCAAGCAGTAACAAGGAAATTCTTCGCATCGGAACGCTCTCGCGCCAACTATGTCGTGTGACGCTATAGTAGGGTAGACGGGGAATTCTGGAAAGGGTTTCTAATTATTCGCGCTCGGCGGCTTCGCAGAGGGTGGCGTTGGCTTCTTCGGCGGGGCGGGTGCGGCGGTTGGCCAGGCCTACGCCTGCGAGAACGAGCGCACCACCGATGATTTGCGAGACGCCGAGGGGTTCGGCCAGAAGCAGCGCGGCGAGAAAGGCGGTCAGAGGTCCCTGGGCGAGCAAGCTGATTGAAGTGACTGTCGCGGGCAAGTGTCCCAGAGCGTAGGTCAGCGCCAAATATCCGCCGAGTTGTGAGATCAGGCCGAGGCCGAGCAGTGCCGCCCAGGAATGTCCCGCGGGAATTGCCAGCGGGATCCGCAGCGCTAAATTAAAGATCAAGAGAAAGATGGTGCTGGAGATGATCGCAAGACGCAGGAATACGAGCGTGCTGGTGGTGGTGCGCACGCGCTCGGTGGCCATCAGATAAACCGCAAAGCAGGCGGAGGCGCCGAGGGCCATGGCGTCGCCGGAGCCGAGTTTTACGTGGCGGGCGAGATCACCCCAGACGATGACGAGTGAACCGGCGATCGCCAGGATCAAGCCCAGCCAGAAGGCCAGACTCGGACGCTTGGAGAGAAACAGCCAGGTGAAGACGCCGACAAAAATCGGTGTGTCGTTGCCGAGCAGGGTGGCGTTGGCCGCGGATGTGCGCAGGATCGAAGTGTTGTAAAGGGCGAGGTCGAGGGCGAAGAAAACTCCGCCGAGCGCGATGATCGCCAGTGTTTTGGAATTGACTCGCGGCGCGCTGCGATCGAAAAACCAAGTCGGTAGAAGAACGACGGCAGGAATCAGCATGCGGTAAAAAGCGGAGGCTGGGCCCGGCATGTCCGTCCAGCGCACAAAAATGGCCGACCACGCGATGCACAGTACTCCCGCGACGAGCGCGAGATACGGCCAAATTCCGTGGCGATTCCGCGCTTCCGTCATGAGAATTGCCTGGGCCCACTCGTTCGCAGTGGCGTTGCTCCGTTCATCGAACGAGTATTGCACACGCGGTTCGCGGAGGCAGGTGCCGCATTGGCCTCTAGAGTTCTGTGACTCACTTGCCGCGAACGCTGGTGCGGGCTACGGTCGTAAATGGAGGCGATAGGTATGGCCGAGCCCACTTCACCTTCCGGCGATCTGCAAATTGCCCACGCGGAGGCGCCGAAAGTCAGCATCAGGAAATGGATCTTCCGCATCGTGCGGTGGACGACGTACGCCGCCGCGCTCATTACGCTTGCTCTCGTTTTTCACAAAGCGGCGCCGCCATTCGTTGAGACCAGTCCGCAGGCCGCGGCGCGAGTGGAAGAAAAATTTCAGGAAGTGGAAAAATCCGTCGCGAATGGGCAGCCCGCGACGATGCGCATGGATTCGACGGAATTGAATTCGTATTTGGCGTCGCATCTGGATTTGCAGGGGGGTACGGCTCCGGCAGGGAATTCGAATGCTCCGAACGGTACGGCGTCCCCGACGGCTGCGGACGTCGAACAGATGCGCTCCAATGTGCGCGACGTGAAAGTGCAATTGGTGGAGGATCGCGTTCTTGCCTACGTGGTTTTCGATGTGCACGGAAAAGATATGACGTTGCAACTCGAAGGCCGCCTGGGCTCGCAAAATGGTTACTTGCGGTTCGAGCCCATCAGCGGGCAGATTGGCGCGATGCCCATTCCGCAATCCGCGCTGCAGTCGGCGATTCAAAGGATGATGGACTCGCCGGAAAATCGCGAGAAGCTCAAACTGCCCGCGGGCATTTCGGACTTGCGCATTGAAAATGGGGAAGTGGTCACGAATTACAAATGAAGCGGCTCTGTTCCCGGTGATGCGCGCTCAGCGCGGAAGTGGATGGTCCAGATCCGCCAGCGCGTAGGCCAGGACGGCAACCGCCGCGCAATTTTCCGCTAGTTCCTTCGGGTCGATCTTGTCCAGCGTGTCTGCGGCGGTGTGGTGATAACTGAAATAAGTGCGAGCGTCCTGGATCGGGCCAAACGAAGGCACGCCTGCCGCGCCCATGGCGTAAATGTCCGCGCCGGGTTCTTCTTCACCTTTTAAAATATCGGCGCCTATTGGGGCCAAGACTTTTGCGAGAGGTTGCAAGGCTTCCGCGGCTGCGGGTTTGAACAATCCGCGAAAACCGATGGGATGGCCGGCTCCCAAATCGCTTTCGATGGCTCCCATGTGGCGGGCGAACTCGGATTTGTGCTCGGCGGTGTATGCCTGGCTTCCTGCGCCGCCGCTCTCTTCGTCCATCCAGGCGATGAAGCGCAGCGTGCGCTTGGGACGAAGGCCAAGCTGCTTGCAGAGTTGCACGGTTTGCATGGCAATGGCGACGCCCGCGCCATCGTCGATGGCGCCGGTACCCAGATCCCAAGAATCGAGATGTCCGGACACGATTACGATTTCTTCGGGATGTTGGCTGCCTTTCAGGTCGGCGATCACGTTGTAGCTGACGGCGTCGGGCAGAGTTTGCGGGGTCATGACCAGGTGCATGACGACACGGCCTTGCTGCGTGAGGTCGGCGAGCAAGTCGGCGTCTTCCGCAGTCACGGCGCCGGCGGGAATTCCGGCGGGCGCGCTGTAGCCCGTGTGTGGAAGGCGATAGTCGGCGTTGCCGACGGAGCGGACGAGGGATGCGAGGGCTCCGAGCGCCGCAGCAGCTTTTGCGCCATTTGAACGGTATTCCACCGCGCGACCGTAGGCCTCGAGTGCTTCGCCTTGCGCGGCCATGCGTTTTTCGTATTTTTCGTTGAAGAGCACGATGCGTCCAGCGATTTTGGCGCGGCCCAGCGCGGCAAGCTCGTCGAAATTGTTCACCACCACAACTTCGGCATCCAAACCTTCGGCGGGCGTTGCCGCGCTGTTTCCCAGCGCCGTCAACACAATTTTCTGCGTGGTCCCGGGCGCCTGCCCCGGAAATACGATCAATGCCGCGCGTTCTTCGCCGCGCACCCAATGTGGGACCATGGCTTTTTCGAGCGTTACTTCGAGACCGAGACGCCGCATCTCTTCAGCTACGTATTCGACGGCGTGCTGCGCTTGCGGCGAACCAGAAATGCGAGGACCGATGTTTTCCGAAAGATGCGCCACCTGCCGCCACGCGTAATCGCTGGAAAGAGCGGCGTCGCGGATTTTTTCAAGCTTGGCCACAAGTTCGGGGGGCCACATGGGCATTTTTCCGGATTGTTGAGGGCGGCCCGGAAAAGCCGCGCCGGTCAGCACTATCACCGCGCAAATCATTCGCACAATGGCCATTTGAAATTTTCTTCCCGCTCGCTCGCGCATCGGTCTCCTCGTGAGTTTTCTTTGCACTTCGTGCGAAGCATTTGGTCGAACAGTGTATGCGTAAATCGTTTTTCCGGTTAGCGTCAAAATGCTTTTGACGCATCGATGCGGCCGGGGCAGCCCCTGCACCAAGTCTACTGAAAAAGTGTAAGGATGCGCCAAGTCGGGCTATAATTCCCCGCGGTTGCAGGGGGCGCGGATGAGCGACGAGCGGAAAGACAACGAACTGGGGATGGCGCGCGAGATTACTCGCCGCGATTTTTTGAACGGTGTGGCCATTGGCGCCGGTGCAACGTTCGCGGGAGGATCGATTGGCGCGGAAACGTTGCTGGCCGCCGCCGCGCTGGATGAGTTCGCTCCAGAGAAATCTCCCGACTATTACCCGCCGGCAAGAACAGGCATACGCGGGAACCACGACGGTACGTTCACGTTCGCGCACGCCATGCGCGACGGCGAAAAATGGGACGACCTCGGCCGCCCGGCTGCGCCCGAAGAAACTTACGATCTCGTCGTGGTCGGTGGCGGGATCAGCGGCCTTTCCGCCGCGCATTTTTATAGAAAGCACGCCGGCAACGACGCACGCATCCTCATTCTTGATAATCACGACGACTTCGGCGGGCACGCGAAGCGCAACGAATTCCACGCCGGCGGGCGCACGGTCCTCAGTTACGGCGGCACGCAATCCATCGAAAGCCCCGGCAAATACAGCGACGCCGCCAAGGCTCTGCTCCAGGAAATCGGGGTTCGAATGGAGCGATTCCTCAAAGCCTACGATCAGAAGCTGTATTCGAATCTCGGTACGGCTGCTTTCTTTGACAAGGAAACATTCGGCGAGGACCGTCTACTTACCGGCATGAACACTACGCCCTGGCCGGAATTTCTGGCGAAGGCCCCGCTCACCGAAGCCGTCAAGAAAGACATCGCCAGGGTCTACACGGAAAAAACGGACTATCTGCCGGCGATGTCGCCGGAAGAAAAGGCCGCGTACCTACTGAAGATCAGCTACGCGGAATTTCTAACCAAGCACTGCAAGCTGGTTCCGGAAGCGCTGCCGTTTTTCCAGACGTTCACGCACGATCTATTTTGCGTCGGCATCGAAGCGGTTCCTGCGTTTCAATGTTTTCAATCGGGAGATGATTACGGATCGATCATCTATCCCGGGTTCAGCGGCCTCAACCTCCCCGACCAAGAAAAAGAGGAACCGTACATATACCATTTCCCCGACGGCAACGCGTCCATCGCGCGGCTGCTGGTTCGCTCGTTGCTCCCAGAGGCTATTCCCGGCTCGAACATGGACGACGTGGTTACGGCCAAGGCCGACTACGCGAAGCTGGATCAGCCCAACGCGAAAGTTTGCATCCGCCTCAACAGCACCGCCATTCACGTGCAACACACCGCCGCCGCAAATTCCGCGAAGCAAGTTCAAGTGACCTACATGCGCGGCGCCAAAATGCACACGGTCGCCGGCAAGTACTGCGTGCTCGCTTGTTACAATGGGATGATTCCGTACATTTGCCCGGAACTTCCCGCGGAGCAAAAACAAGCGCTCTCCTACCTGGTCAAAGCGCCGCTGGTCTACACCCACGTTGCACTCCGCAACTGGCAGTCTTTCGCGAAATTGAGCGTTCACCACATCGTGGCTCCCGGCGGCTATCACAACTACGTGGCGCTCGATTTTCCCGTGAGCCTCGGGCAATACCAATTCCCCAGCAAACCCGAAGAGCCCGCGGTTCTTTTTATGCTTCGAACGCCTTGCAAGCCCGGGCTTCCGCAGCGCCAGCAAAATCGCGCCGGCCGCAGCGAACTGATGGAAACTTCTTTCGCGCAGTTCGAACGCAAAATCCGCGATCAACTCGCACGCATGCTCGGCGGCGCCGGGTTCGATCCTGCCGCAGACATAGAAGGCATCACCGTGAATCGCTGGGCGCACGGCTACGCGTACACGCCCAATCCACTTTTCGATCCCGACTGGAAAGAAGAAGAAAAGCCCTGGGTCATCGGCCGCAAGCTGTTCGGGCGGATCGCTATCGCCAATTCCGACGCCGGAGCCAACGCGTATACCGACGTCGCCATTGACCAAGCCAATAGAGCGGTGCGCGAGCTTCTGCAAAGTTGACTTCACCGGCGGCCAAAATCAGCGGTCGAGTTTTGCTAGCAAAATGTGTTATTGTTTTGGTGCAGACCCCCGAACTCAGGTTGTCTGAACTCCCTGAAGGGCACCCCTAGCGGCCCTCCCTCCATTGATTCAGCCAATTGCAGGCCCGCACGGCGTTGCATGCGGCCATCCGGAGTTTCCGGGCTTTGCAGGAGTCGAGCTTCAAAAATCGGGTAGGGGAACACCAAGATGAAGAGCCTTTTTGTCGGGAACATGAATTTCCAAACCACCGAAGCCGACCTGCGCGAGATCTTCGCGCCCTTCGGCCAAGTCTCGCGCGTGCACATGGCCATGGACCGCGAAACCGGCCGTGCGCGCGGTTTTGCATTCGTCGAAATGCCGAATGATGACGAAGCCGCGAAAGCGATGGCGGGCCTGGATGGCAAGGAAGTCGGCGGCCGTAATTTGAAAGTCAATGAAGCGCGGCCGAAGGGCGAAGGCGGTCCGCCCCGCGGGCCGAAGAGCTTTGGCGGGCCGAAGAATTACGGCAGCGGTCCGGGCGGCGGTGGACGTGGTCCAGGAGGGGGAGGCGGCCGCGGCGAGGGTGGCGGGCGTCGCGAGAATTTCTCGAACGAGGATTATCGCGAATCGGCTCGTCAGCCGCGCGAACCGCGCTGGTAATTTTCCTTGCTTTAGCTGTAAGTCGTGACCAGCCCCGGTCACTTGCTGCTGAGAGGAGAGGCTTATGCCTACGACATTCCAGAAACGCCAAAAGGAAATGAAGCGCATCGAGAAGCGCAAAATGAAGGAAGAAAAGCGCGCCGCGCGGAAGACCGAGAAAGACGACAATAAAGATATTCCGGCCGTCGATCCCGCTTTGGATCCAACGATTGACTGGAATCACACCAACGACTTGGGCCCCGAGTGATTGCGCGGTCCGCCTTTTTTGGCGGACCACATTTTTCTTCGCCAGGAAATTGCCAAGCGCGTAAAGCCAAAACAGTACAAGAAAGTTTGTCGTCAGCAACTTACACTGCTGGCGACTTTGCTTTTGTGTGTCTGGTATTTCCGGCTGAGTAAAACCGCGGGGCGGATCTAGATTTGGTTCCGGGACCTGGACTCGAACCAGGATACTCAGCTCCAAAGGCTGATGTCCTACCGATTAGACGATCCCGGAACCGGCCGCAATAGTTTAGCAGACGCTCGCATCGCTGCAACACCGGCGACAGTTAGATTTTTAAATGGCTTGCCGGGCCAAGCGCGGGCGGGCGAGGGAACCGATTGACGGATGTCCCGCCGCGCAAACGGCTTGGAGAGTTGCCGCAGACAGCCCCGGGCGCGACTCACGAGTCGCGCCCGGGGAGCCTTCGTCCCAGTTTTTTGAGAATTCCGAATCCCTACCGGGTCAGAATCTCAATTCCGCTGACCTTGGGCAGATCGGCCGCGCCAGCGGTGAACTGGATGGTGATGGTTCCGGTCCCGCTGGCGGTGGCGGGGAAGGATTTGACGATGGCGATATTTTTTCCGCCCGCGGCGGCAAAAACATCGAAGTTCGTCAGCACCGTTGTGCCGTTGATCAAGACGTTGAATTCCCGTTTTCCGGCGGCGGCCCAGTAAATCTCCGCAAAGTGGAGAGTTACAGTGTAGTTTCCGCCGGCCGTCAGGTTGGGAATGGTGTAGGTAAAGGCCTGGAAGCGCTCGGTTTGATAGACCGCCTGCGGAGCGGGATTGGTGACCAGAGACGTATTGATCGTCGCCGTGGTGGACGAAGCCGCTCCGCCGACGAAATCTTCGTCGGCCACGTAGATTCCTGCGCCGGCGCCGCCAGAGTTAATGGCCACGACGACGGTACCCCCGCCGCCGGAAGCCGAGGTTGTGGCCGTGGCTTGGTTCGACGGAGTCGAGCTTCCGGCGGAGTTGCTGGCCTCCACGAGATAGAAGTAAGCCGTGGATGCCAAAAGTCCGGTGTCGGAGAATGAGGTCGTCGTGGCGGTGCCCACGTGGTTGCTGCTCGAAGGAGTAAAGCCGGACGTGGTGCTGCGGAAGACTTGATACTGCACGCCGGGAGTGGTGCTGGCGGTCCACGCCAAATTGATCTGGCTGGCGGAGGCCGCGGTAGCGGTGAGAGCTGACGGCGGAGTTGGGGTTGAAACGCCGCCGGACGTGGCGATTTCAATTCCGCTGACCTTGGGGAGGTCGGCAGTACCGGTGGTGAACTGTATGGTGATGGTTCCGGTGCTGCTGGCGGTTGCGGGGAAGGATTTGACGATGGCGATGTCTTTTCCACCCGCAGCGGCAAAGACGTCGAAGTTCGTCAGCACCGTGGTGCCGTTGATCAGCACGTTGAATTTACGTTTCCCCGCGGCGGTCCAGTAGATTTCCGCGAAGTGCAGATTGACGGTATAGCTGGCGCCGATCGTTAGATTGGGAATCGTATAGGTGAAGTCTCCGAAGCGCTCGGTTTGATAGACCGCCTGTGGAGCCGGGTTCGCGACCATCGATGTGTTGATGGCTGCGGTGGTTGACGAAGCCGTGCCACCAACGAAGTCCTCGTCGGCCACGTAGCTGCCCGCTCCCGTTCCGCCAGCATTGATGTCCAGGACATCGGTGCCACCACCGCTGCCGCCCGTGGAGGTTGTAGCCGTGGCTTGCGCCGTTGGCGTGGAGTTTCCGGCGGAATTGCTGGCTTCCACTACGTAGTAATACGCCGTGGCTGCCGTCAGCCCGGTGTCCGAATAGGTCACGGCGGACGTGGTGGCGATCAGGTTGCTGCTGGAAGGAGCAAATCCGGACGTGGTGCTGCGGAAGACTTGATATTGCACGCCGGAAGTAGTGCTGGCGGTCCACGCCAGATTGATCTGCGTAGAAGAGACAGCCGTTGCGGTCAGACCGGTCGGAGGGGCGGGGATACCCGGGCCGCCACCGGATTGCGTGATTTCAATTCCGCGCACGGAAGGCAGATCGGTGGCACCCAGCGAGAACTGTACGGAGAGAATACCGTGCTCGTTGGAAGTGCCCGAGACTTGTTGAATCACGGCCTGACTATCGGCACCGGCGTGGGCGAAGATGTCGTAGTTCGTCAGCACTTGAGTGCCATTCACGGAGACATTGAAGAGACGATCGCCGGCCGCATTGAAGGTGGTGACGCCTTCCGCGAAGTGCAGGCGAATGGCGTAAGTGGAATTCGGCACCAGTCCCGTGAAGATATACCCGAATACTCCAAAACGTTCGGTTTGATAGACCGCGGCCGGTGCCGGGTTCGTGACGCCCGATGTACTGATCGTTTGCGTGGTGGTGTTCGTGCCGCCCCCGGCAGTCAACGGATTTTGCGGAAGGCCAAAGCTGCCGGCATCCTGGTCGGCCTCGAATGCGCCCTCCACCGGACCACCGGAATTGATGGCGACGTACGTGGTGCTGCCTCCCGCAGTGCCCAGGCTCAGCCCGCCGGTCGACGGCGTTACATCCAACGCGCGCATTTCCGGCTGATCCGCCGCGCCCGGAGCCAATTGCAGAAGGATGGTTCCATTCACGTCGGCCAAGACATTGATCGTCTGCGTGACGGCTTTATTCTGAGCGCCGGCGGTCGCAAAAATGTCGAAGTTCGTCAGCACCTGTTCGCCGTTGACGAGGACGTTGAACTGCCGTTTTCCCGCCGCGGTCCATGCGGATTCCGCGAAGTGCATACGCACGTTGTAGCTGCCGCCGGGCGTCAGATGCGCGATGGTCCAGCTTTGCGGGCCCCAACGTTCGGAGTGGTAGACATCCTGAGGCGCGGGATTGCTGACCGCGCTGGTGTCCACCGTGGCCGTGAATGCGTTGGTGAAGCCGCCGCTCACGAGCGAATTCCGGATGTACGCGCCAGTGCCACTATAACCGCCTGCGCTTACGCTGATCGCGCCGCCATTGGCGCCAACGCCGCTGGTGGGCATCGCTATCTGGACTTGCACGGCGGCGGACTCTCCGGAGTAGCCTCCGCTGCTGGTCACCGTGTAGTAGTAGGTCTGACCGGGAGAAAGATTGGCGTCCGTGTACGACGTTCCCGTGAGCTTGTTGGCGATCAGCGTCTGATTGGATTGCGGAATGACGGCGGCATTCGGTTGCGCCTGCGACTGCGGAGCGGTTCCAGAGATGGAGCTGCGATAGACGTTGTACGTGGCGTCGGAGTTGGTGCTGGCGGTCCAGTTGAGAGTAGCTTGACTTTGGGAAGATGCGGTCACCGATACATTTGTCGGCGGGCCGGGAGGCACGGCCTGATACACCCGGACGTAATCGATCAGCAGGGTCTGCGGAAAGGTGGTGGCGCCGCTGACGTTGCCGGGGAATGGTCCGCCCATGTTCAGGTCGAAAATGATGAAGAACGGATTGTTAAAGGGCCAGGCCGCCAATCCACCATTGACCCAGGACTGATTGGCCATCAAATCGGCGGTCGAGATAGTGCCGTAGATGTTGGTGATGCTATCGACGTAGAACTGGACTTGGTTCGGACTCCAGATGATGCCGAAAACGTGGTAGCCGCCAAATCCCCCGGCGATAGTGTCGCGCACGCCGAGGCCTTCATTGGCGTAAGCCTGGCCATGAAGCGTTCCGTAGATCTGCGTGGGATTGGCGGCGCCGATGTATTCCATGATGTCGATTTCGCCGCAGCTTGGCCAATTGATGGCGGAGATGTTATTGCCAAGCATCCAGAAGGCCGGCCAGACTCCCTGGTTTCCTGAGCCCGCCGGCAAGGTCATCCCTGCCTCGATGCGGCCGTACTGCGTGCTGAACAGGATGTTGGAGTTATTCGTCCCTGAGGTGGTCGAGACGCGCCCGGTGGTGACCCCATTGGGAGCTCCCGCGGCCGCCCGCGCCACGATGGCCAGGTTGCCGTTGCCATCGAGATAGACGTTGGGAGCGCTGGGATTGCAGCCATTGGTGGTTTGACCGAAGAGGCAGTTATAGCTCTGCGCCCCATCAGGAGTGAGTCCTTGCGTGAGGGTCCAGAACTGCGGGTTGGGGGCCGACCCGGCGGTTCCGGACCCTCACGCAAGGAC
>Ga0210393_10003681_pt1 | contig 12272 bp, 9 predicted proteins | sample IncBWC27OmetaG_FD_160068 | JGI IMG/M metagenome (GOLD analysis project Ga0210393, IMG submission 160068) | Forest soil microbial communities from Barre Woods Harvard Forest LTER site, Petersham, Massachusetts, United States - Inc-BW-C-27-O ... | reverse complement strand
GACATGTGCGCGTGCTGGGCCAGTTGAGCTTGCTGCTGTGTGCCGGCATCCTGGGCGCTCTCTTGCTGGTGATCGTCTCGGGGCTGCCCGACCTGGACCCGAAACTTTTGCGTGTGCCGGCTGGCACTTTCAGTTCGGCGAATGCTTCGCACTTCGCGCATGGACTGGGTGCGGCGATGACCATCGCGATTTACGACTACTTCGGCTACTACAACATCTGCTATCTGGGAGATGAGGTCCGGAACCCAGGTCGCACGATTCCTCGCGCAGTGATGGGTTCGGTAGGGGTGATCGGCGTTCTGTACCTCCTGATGACGGTGGCCATCATTGGCGTGATTCCGTGGGAAGAGGCAGCCCAATCCGAAGCCGTCGCCGCCACCGTCGTTGCGCGAATCTTCGGGCCGCGCGTGGCGACCGCGTTCGCCTGGTTGGTCGTCTGGACGGCGATTGCCGGCGTGTTCGCGATGTCGTTGGGATATTCACGAATCCCATTTGCTGCTGCTCGCAACGGAGATTTTTTCAAAGTCTTCGGCACGCTGCACGCTGGAGGATTTCCAGTGGTTTCAATCCTCTGCCTGGGGTTGCTGACCGCCGGCTGCTGCTATGCGCTGCGGCTCGAGGATGTGATCAATGCGTCCGTCGCAGTTCGAATTCTGATTCAGTTCATCGGACAGATTGTTGGCCTCCACATTCTGCGAAAGACTCGCCCCGACGTCCCGCTGCCGTTTCGCATGTGGCTCTATCCACTCCCCAGCCTGATCGCTTTCGCCGGTTGGCTGTTCGTGCTCGGGACCCAAGATGCGTTCGTCCTCAAGGTAGCTTTGGGAGTGACAGCGGCCGGCGTGCCGGCGTTCTTTATCTGGCAATCTTTGACGAAACCGCAGGCGCCATCGCCGACCATCTAACTCGTTGCCGAGAAAGCGAAGCTCCCGGTTGAGCCGGTTCTTTCATCTCCAGGAGACACCGCCGTGGATCGTGTTGGACAGCTCGCCGAGCTTCTGAGATCGATGACGGCCGTCGATTTGGCGCCCCGTCTCGAGCGGGGCATGCCGCGATATCCGGCCCACCCGCATTTGATCATCGACCCAACCGTCACGCACGAGCGCCACGGATATTACTGTCAGAGCCTCTCGATGCCCGAGCACATCGGTTGCCATGTCGACGCGCCGGCACACACGGTTCCGAAACTGATGGATTCAACCGTCGATACTCTGCCCGTCGATCAGCTCGTCGGTCCGGCCGTCGTGTACAACTTCTCCCATCGCGACTTGCAACCAGGCCAGACTTTAACGGCCGACGACTTCCTGGCCTACGAGCGCGAACACGGAGTGCAGGCTGGGCCCGGCGACATGCCCCTGGTCTGTTTCGGCTGGCACCGCCGCCACTGGGGCTCTCCCGGTTTTTACGAACGCAATCAGCCGGGAATGGACGAAAAGGTCACGGTGCTCTTCGCCGAACGCGGGGTCCGCGCCGTCGGGGCCGACACGATTGCCTGCGAGATCCCGTTCGAAAAAGGCGTTGCCGGCGACGCTCCCGGCCACCGCAAACACTGGTTGCCCAACGGCATTCTGATCGTGGAGTGTCTGGCTCAACTCGAGAAACTGCCGTTGCGCGCGTTTTTGGTCGCAGCTCCCCTGCCGATTCACAACGGCTCCGGCTCGCCCTTGCGGCCGATCGCGTACTTTTGAGATGAACCGACTGAGAAGGCGGAAGCTATCGCGAGGGAGGAAGGCTCGCCAAGATGCGCCTTTTGCGGGGATTTGCTGGCTTAGAAATAGAGTTGGCAAAAAAGGCGATTGAGGTTACAAGTTTGTTGGCTGGAAGGTTGCGCGCGGCGCCTCCAGCACACTTTCACTTCCAATCACTTTCCCGCCACAGTCCCCTCGATCCAACTCCGGCGTCAGCCCTGAGCCCAAACTCATTCCTGAGCCAATTCCGATTCCGGAACACGCCCCCGTTTCAGAGCGGGTAACGGCAACATTTCGTTTAGTTCCCACCTCCGACATCAAGTTCTGTGCGAGTTGTCGATCGGTCAATGAGTGACCCGCGTTCGGCTTGCGCGACAAATCCCAAATAGTGACTGCGTGCTGAACTCCCAGCAAAATTCGACGCAGAGCCGATCGGCGTGTCGCCCGATCGTCGGACTTTGCGTTTTTCTGCTGGGCATTGTTCTACTGGGCCTGTTCGGAAATGTCTCATTGAGTGCCGCTTCCGACGCTGCTCCTCCAGCCACGAGCGGTTCGTCCTCTGCTGGCGGCGATGCAAAAACGTCCGCGCCCTTGACCAGCCTAACGGGGACGATCGCCGGCGATTCGCCGCTCAACCAAACACCGTTTGAGAACGAAGAGCCTCCGGGAATTGTTGCCAGCTTTGCGCCTGCCCCCGGCACTCCGCCTCCGACAACCAATCAGACCGCACCCAGCCCGGATGCGAATCCCCCGGCCGCAAAGATCCCGGCAGACTCGGTGCCCGGAGCAACGGACAAGAAGACAGACGACGACAAGGACAAGACTGACAAGGACAAGACTGACGACAAAGACAAGAAAGACGAATGGACCTTGCTTCCCAAGGGATGGAACTTACACGCTCAGACCACGCTCATTCAGAATTTCGACCCCGGAATCCGTGCCCTGTACTCAGGTCCGAACAGCCTGAGCACGCAGCGCGATCGCGAGGGAACGATTAGCGCGGACCTCTTTTTCGGCGCGCCGTTGTGGCAGGGTGCCGAGTTTCACGCGGACTTCTTGATGTGGCAGGGATTCGGCCTGAGTAACAGCTTTGGTCTCGAGGCTTTTCCCGATTCGGACGCATACAAAGCCGGCAGCGCGAATCCCAGGTTCATGTTTTCACACTTCTTTGCTCGCCAGACGATTGGCTTGGGCGGGGAACAAGAGGACGTGCCCGACGGCCAATTCACGCTCCCTGGCAAACGGGACATTTCGCGAGTGACCATCACGGCTGGCCGGCTCAACATGGCGGAGCTTTTCGACCAGAACACCTACAACCACGACCCGCACACACAATTCATGAGCTGGGCGAGCACGATGCTCACCTGGGATTATCCCGCAGATACGATCGGATTCACCACAGGACTCGCCTTCGAGCTGAATCAGCCGAATTGGGCAGTGCGCTATGGGTGGTTCCAGTTGCCCAGCATTCCGAATGGTTTCACCTCCGATGATCGGATCTTTCTGTATCCTGTCGAGCCGGGGGACGTCACCTCCGATGGGAACTTTTGGAAACAGTGGGGCATGATCACCGAAGTGGAGCGCCGTTGGCGCATCGAGGATCACCCAGGAGCCATCCGGCTTCAGGCGTGGATCGACCACGGTTTACTCGCGAGCTACAACGCGGCGACCACTCTGCTGGTTGCCAACCCTCCGCCTCCGAATACTCCTGCAGGAGCGGAAATCACCATCCCGGGGGCCGCCTTCAGCTACCGTTCCAAGTACGGCTTCGGAGTGAATTGGGAACAGGAGGTTGCGAAGAACGTCGGCACGTTCGCGCGGGTAGGGTGGCAAGACGGTGAAACCGCGGCGGCCGCCTTCAACGACGTCGACTGGACGGTTCAACTGGGCGTGAGCATCAAAGGCGCCGCATGGCACCGTCCGGCCGACACCTTCGGTCTGCTTGGTAATTTGGCCGGTGCTTCGTCCGACCAGCAAGCCTTCCTGAAGGTGGGCGGCACAGGCCTTCTTAACGGGGACGGCAATTTAACCTATGCCTGCGAGAAGTCTTTGGAAACCTATTACGATTTTGCGCTCGCAGCAGGCTGTCGCCTGGCGTTCGACTACCAGTTTTTCGCTGACCCGGCCTTCAACAGCGACCGAGGCCCGGTCAATGTCTTCGCGGCCAGACTCCACTGGGAGTACTGACGTGACTCTCCCTCTCCCCGTCCGCCGGGAGAGGGCCGCGTTTGAGAAACTATGAGGAGCGCATCAATAGCCCTCACCCTACTCTCTCCCATCGGAATGGGAGAGGTTTGAAAATGCCTTTAGCCAGGAACTTCGTCCCCTTCGCTCTGGCAACCGCCCGAATTCCTCTCGACGCATTCTGGCCGCGGAGATATGATTCGGCCCCTTCCTGTCTCACCGTCGAATTCTCCCCGCTTCCACGCTTAATCCCGGGCCTGTTCCACTCGCCTCCTCGCCTTTTCTACGCCTTCCAACTTCCCGTTTGAAGATTGCGGATGAAGCTCCACTTCGCCAAGCGCCCTGCGCGCGACGAGTTCTGGCGCGCGCGTCAGGCATGGATTGCGGCTGTCTGTGCCGCCGTGATGGTCGGGGCATTGAGCGTCATTGGCTGCGCGAATCCGCTGTTTAACGTGCATGCGTTCGGCGACATCGACGCGAACGCGGCCCTGGCTCCCAATCCCAAACAGACGCCCGTGTTTGCTTCCCTGTTGCCGCACCGACCGCACTTTCCTCGTGCCTGTCGAGTGGCGGTAATCGACGTCGACGGCGTGCTCCTCGATTCCGACGCGACCGGATTCGGATCGATGGGCGAAAACCCCGTCGCGATCTTCCGCGAGCGGTTGGACGCGATCGAGCACGACCGCTGCGTGCGGGCCGTTGTCCTGCGGATTCACACTCCGGGCGGCAGCGTGACCGCGACCGACATCATGTGGCGTGACTTGCAGGCGTTCAAAGCCCGCACGTGCTTGCCGGTCGTCGCCTGCCTGATGGATGTCGCCGCGGGTGGCGGCTATTACCTGGCGACCGGTGCAGACTGCATCATCGCTCACCCGACGACGGTGACCGGTGCGATCGGCTGCATTCTCAATATCTACAACCTTCAAGATCTGATGGCCCAGTTCAACATCGTCGGCATCCCAATCAAGGCCGGCAAAAATGTGGACCTGGGAACGCCGGTGAAGGCCATCGATCCCGAGGGCAAAAAACTCCTGCAGAACATGGCGAACGAATTCCACGAGCGATTCAAGTACATCGTGCAGTGCCGCCGGCCGCAGGTCGATTCGCAAAACGGCACGACGTTCGACGGACGCGTCTTCACCGCCAGCCAGGCACTGAACCTCCACCTGATCGACCAGATCGGCTACTTCGACGATGCGGTGCAACTGGCCAACGGCATGGCCCATCTCAACTATTCCGAGGTCGTCTTCTACCACCGTAAGGGCGACCCGGCTCTGTCTGCCTACTCCGCAACCCCGAATGTGCCGCTGCAGGACAAGATTCTGCCGGTCAACATTCCGGGCATCGAGCGTTCGCGCTTGCCGAGCTTCTTGTACCTCTGGCAGATCGAGCCGTCGGAAGAGCGGATTAACGGCAAATAACCCGCTTCGCTGTACCCGCGGGCCCGCAAATTCGCTAAAGTGTGACTCGCGCCGGGTGGACCTCGGTCGCGTCGCAACGAGCGGCGTCGCAAAGAAGGGAGTCGATGCGTTGGCGGCAAGGCGGCCCCATCGTTGCGGCTCCGATTTTTGGGGGAGCATTCGAGATGGGCAAGCTGTCAGCCGTATTCGTTCTGGTCGCGTTCGCGCTGCTTCCTTCCCGGTGGTGCCGGGCTGAAAATCCGGTTTACGACGAGCTGATGCGGCGCGGCGTGCCGATCGATATGCGCGAGATCGTTCGGCTGCCCGCTCCCACGGTCGCCGACGGGCTGACCGCGGCAAAACAGCGCCAGGCAATCGAAGCGATCGCCGATGGTCGCTCGTGGGAAGAACTCACCCGTCGCTCGGTGAATGCTCCGTTCGTCTTCAAGATCAGCAGGGACGAAAACGACCCGAGCCGCTTAGGGCGCCGGGTCGATTTGTGGTTTGTGGCCTACGGCAACATGGCCACCCTCGAAAACAACGAATGGCTCGAGAAACAGTTCAAGGCCACCGGCAATGAGACCGATCCGGAGAACGGCGTCGTGGTGAAGGTTTTGACCGATGCCGACTTGGCGCGTCACGGCCTCAAGCTGGGCCAGGGAGCCTCTGGTCCCCAATTCGTCTTCGCCGAGCTCACGCTGCTCGATCGAGTGCGGCTCGCAGTGACCACACGCGGCTCAGTGCACCTAACACCCGAATCGGTCATCTCCGCGTCGATGATCGACCCACATTTCGCCACCGATCCGCAATATGCCAATCGGTGGAAACCCGTCCTGCGCGACGACAATAACCGCCGATCGCTGGGCAAGGCCCAACCCTATTTCGGCTACGGCAGCTATGCGAAGGCGACCCGCCTGCAAGATCCGTCCGGCGCCATCCTGATCGAATACCACGCGGCATTCGCCGAGCCGGAAGGCTGGTTCAACGGCAACAACTATCTCTGCTCAAAGTTGCCGATCCTCGCCCAAATGATCGTGCGACACCTGCGGCGTGAGTTGGCGAAGAGCCACTGACGTGACTCGATGGCCCGCGTTCGTCCACGTAGCGAAGCCTTGTGGCAATGGTCGGTATTGCTGACGGCGGTTGCTTCCCTGCTCTGCTTTTATCGGCGGCCCGCTCAATTACCGATTCCTGATTACTCGCCGGCCGCGCTCGAAGCTGGGCTGGCTGACGACCGAATCGTCATGGTGGTTGTCCGCGGCTGGGACGCCTTTTCGGGCTTCGCGTCGAACTACGTGCGCACAGATCCCGTCGCGAGCGTCATCGAAAAGAAGAACGTTCTCGTCCTGAAAACTGACGCCGACGAGCAGCGGGCCCTTCTGAGCGGGCGTCCAACTGACAGTGTCGTCTGCCCGATGGTCTTTGTGTACTACTCGATTGGTAGAAGTCCTCGTGTCGTGGACATATCCGACATTTTGGGCTCCCCGCAAGCCATCGTCGACGCTCTCGAGCAGCGATGAGCGCGCCGGCTGTTGACGGGCGCGCTTGGGCCGCTTATCACAGACAGCGCCGCGGCTGCAGGGTCTTTACGAGGGCAAGCGATGTCTGGCGAAATCGGGCTGCGCGTCAACGGCGTCAAACACAAGGTCGAAGCCGAGCCCGACCGCATGCTCTTAGGAGTCCTGCGGGATGAGCTGGGGCTGACCGGCAGCAAGTATGGCTGCGGCGAGGGTCAGTGCGGCGCATGCACTGTCGTGCTCGACGGACGTGCTGTTCGCTCCTGTCGCCTCTCGGTCGCCGACTGTGCGGACAAGCCGATGACGACGATCGAAGGGCTCGCTCACGACGGCAAACTGCACCCGCTGCAACAGGCCTTTCTCGACGTCGGCGCGCTGCAATGCGGCTATTGCACGGCGGGCATGATCATGAATGCGTACGCTTTACTTGCCAAAAGGCAGGCTCCCTCGCGGCAACAGGTGATCCAAGCGATGGAAGGGAACATCTGCCGCTGCGGCACTTATCAGAGGATCCTGCAAGCCATCGACCAGGCGGCCAAGTCGTTGCAAGGAGGTGCCGTATGAGTCGACTCCTGAACAAGTCGCAGTCAGCAGTTCGTGGCAAAGTCGATTTGCAGGAAATCGACTCTCTGATCCTCGAGCCCGAACGATACGAGTTGCGCGAAGAGCCTCGCTATCGGTTCGAAGTCGATCGTCGTGAATTTTTGAAAACGCTCGGTGGCGGAATCGTCGTTTGCCTGGTGGCCGGCGTTGCTCGGGCACAGCGGCCCGGTCGGCGCGGCACGGGCGGAGGGCGCGGGGGCCGCCGCGGCAGCTCGTCGCAGGAGGTGGGGGCCTGGCTGCATTTGAACGAGTCCGGTGAAGTCACCGCCTGCACGGGCAAGGTCGAGATCGGACAGAACATTCGCACGTCGTTGACGCAGGCCGTCGCCGAAGAGTTGCGGCTGCCGCCCGAGCGAATCCGCATGATTATGGCGGACACCGATCTTGTGCCGTACGACTTCGGAACCGCCGGTAGCAGGACGACCCCCGCAATGGCGCCGCAGTTGCGGCGCGCGGCGGCCACGGTGCGTGAACTGCTACTCGATCTGGCGGCTAAAGAACTGGCCATCGACCGCGGTTCGCTGACGGTGGTCGACGGCAAGATCGTGCATTCCCCGACAAATCGTTCCCTGACCTTCGGCGAGTTGTCCAAGAAGGGGCAATTGACGAAGACCATCAGCAGTGACGCCGCACTCACACCAGCGGCTGACTGGAAGACTGCGGGCACCTCCGTCGCGAAGGTGGATGGAGCGGCGATCGTCACCGGTCGGCACGAATACGCCTCCGACGTCCGCCGGCCGGGCATGCTGTTCGGCAAAGTCCTACGACCCGAATCGCTGCACGCGAAGCTGGTTTCGGTCGACCTCGAAAAGGCGAAACTGCTGCCCGGTGTGACCGTCGTGCATGACGGAGATTTTGTCGGCGTAGCTGCACCAACCGTGCCTACTGCGGGCCAGGCGATCGCTGCAATCACCGCCAACTGGAAGACGGAAACCAGCGTTTCTGATAGCCGGCTGTTCGAAGATCTGAAGAAAGCCGATGACGACGAGGGAGGCGGAGGTGGCGGATTCGGCGGGCGATCGAATTACTCCCGTGGCAAGATCACGGAGGGGATGAAAGCCGCCGATCGCAAGCTGCATGTGACGTATACGATTGCATACATCGCCCACGTGCCGCTCGAGCCGCGGGCCGCGGTGGCCGAGTGGTCGGACGGGAAGCTGACGGTCTGGACTGGCACGCAGATGCCGTTCCGCGTGCGGAGCGAGCTTGCTCGGGCGTTTGGCATCGCAGAAGAAAAGGTCCGCGTCATCGTGCCGGACATGGGTTCGGGTTACGGCGGCAAGCACACGGGCGAAACCGCCGTTGAGGCGGCCCGACTCGCCAAGGCGGCCGGCAAACCGGTGAAGCTCAACTGGACACGCGAGGAAGAATTCACCTGGGGCTACTTCCGCCCGGCCGGGGTTATCGAAGTGGCCGCGGGAGTTCGCAAAGACGGGACGCTCACCGCTTGGGAGTTCCACAACTACAACTCAGGCGGCTCGGCTATCCGACCGTTGTATGAGATTCCGCACCAGCGAATCGCCTTCCATCCGGTTAACGGACCGCTGCGGCCCGGTTCGTATCGCGGGCTTGCGGCGACGGCCAATCACTTCGCGCGCGAGTCCCATATGGACGACCTGGCTCACGCGGCCGGCGTCGACCCGCTCGCAATGAGGCTCAAGAACCTGAAGGATCCCCGGTTGCGCGCCGTGCTCGAAGCGGCCGCCAAAAAGTTTGGCTGGGGACCGCACAACAAACCGACGCCCGAGCGCGGGTTCGGGTTGGCGTGCGGCTCAGAGAAAGGAAGCTACGTGTCGACGTGTGCCGAGGTCTCGATCGACTCGCGGACGGGCAAGGTTCGTGTCGTGCGAGCCGTCACCGCGTTTGAATGCGGGGCGATCATCAATCCTGAGCATTTGACCAACCAGTGCGAGGGAGCGGTCATGATGGGCTTGGGCGGTGCGCTCTTCGAGGCGATCCGCTTCGACGACGACAAAATCCGCAACCCGAAACTCGCGCAATACCGCGTGCCACGCTTTAATGACTTACCCGTGCTCGAAACAGTGCTTCTGGACCGTAAGGACTTGCCCTCTGCCGGAGCCGGCGAGACGCCAATCGTCGCAATCGGTCCAGCAGTCGGCAACGCGATCTTCCAGGCTACGGGCAAGCGACTCACCTCGATGCCGATGGTCCCTCGCGGTCTGAAGGTCTGACCTGGTTGAAGAGGAAGGCCAAACCACCAAGTCACCAAGAGCACCAAGGAATGCAAATCACGCTCGCTCGAAGTTGGCTTCTTGGTGCCCTTAGTGCCTTGGTTGTTCAATCAATTCCTTTGGAAGGAACCTGAATGCCCCTGCATCACGTGCGAAAGCCCGGCCAACGCAGGCACGTCGCCTCGGATGATATCTACACCGCGGCTGTGCTCGGCGCCGCCTTGCCTCGGGATCGGTTTCCTAAGCAAGAGGCGGCGGGGGATCAGGTTTACGCTGCACTTCGCGACGAGCTACTCCTCGATGGGAATTCGCGACAGAACCTCGCCACTTTCTGCCAAACGTGGGTCGAACCGGAAATCCGGAAGTTGATGGATGACTGCATCGACAAGAACATGATCGACAAGGAGGAGTATCCGCAAACGGCCGAGATCGAAGCCCGTTGCGTGCACATGCTGGCCGATTTGTGGAACGCGCCCGACAGCAGCAACACGATTGGCTGCTCGACGACCGGTTCCAGCGAAGCGGCCATGCTCGGGGGCTTGGCACTCAAATGGAATTGGCGCGAAAGGCGCAAGCAGGCGGGCAAGTCAGCGGAAAAACCGAATCTGATTTCTGGGCCCGTGCAGATCTGCTGGCACAAGTTCGCGCGTTACTTTGACGTCGACCTGCGAGAAGTGCCCGTCGAGCGTGATCGTCTCGAACTTTCCCCCGAGGAAGTCGTGAAGCGCTGCGACGAGAACACCATCGGCGTGGTGCCGACGCTCGGCCTGACGTTTACGCTGCAATACGAGCCCGTCCAGCAAATCTGCGCGGCGCTCGACGCGCTCCACAAGAAGAACGGGCTCGATATCCCCGTGCATGTCGATGCGGCTAGCGGCGGATTTCTGGCTCCGTTCGTCGACCCCAAACACGTCTGGGACTTTCGACTGCCGCGCGTCAAATCGATCAATTCGTCCGGACACAAGTACGGCCTGGCCCCGCTCGGCTGCGGCTGGATCATTTGGCGCGAGGACGCCGACCTCCCGAAGGATCTCGTGTTCGACGTGAACTATCTGGGCGGTCACATGCCGACGTTTGCCCTCAACTTTTCGCGCCCGGGCGGCCAGATCGTCTGCCAGTACTACAACTTCTTGCGGCTGGGCCGCGAGGGATATCGCAAGATCCAACAGGCCTGCTACGACACGGCTGCCTGGCTGGGTAAGGAAATTGCGAAGGTCGGCCCATTCGAACTGATTTATTCCGGCCAAGGCGGAATCCCCGGCGTCACGTGGACGCTCAAGACGGGGGCGACGGTTTCGTATTCGTTGTACGATCTGGCCGACCGTTTACGGACCCGTGGCTGGCAAGTTCCTGCGTACGCGATGCCGGCGAATTGCGAGGATCTGGTCGTGCAACGAATTCTCGTACGGCACGGCTTCAGCCGCGACATGGCCGGAATGCTCGTCGACGATCTCGTCCGCGCCATCAAGTACTTCGAGGCGCATCCAGTCTCCCAGCCACTGACCGCGGCAGAATCGACGGCGTTCAATCACTCGGGCGTGCGGCCGAAGTTCTAAGAGATTCGGACCGATAACGGCAAATTTTAGAGCTGTTCGATAAGGCCATGAAGGCGAAGCGTCCTAGCTACCCGTTTGTCCCGAAGTCAGCGAACTGGCTCATCGCGGGCCAGTTCTGGGCGCTCCCATTGTCGGGCGGAACATTTGGGTGCGCACGAGTTATCGAAGTGCCACGCTACGAGAACCGGGTGTCGCGGATGATGTTCCTTGCGGGTGTGCTTGATTGGCATGGGCCAGCCCTTCCTACGGCTGAAGCGATCGCTGGCGCGCGGTGCCTGGAACAGGGGGAGGCGCACATCAGGGCAATCACCCGAACTGGCGGAAAGATTCTCGGCATTCGTGATCTTGCGGCCGACAGAATTGAGCCATGGCTTTTTCGCGGTGCTGAGTTTTGGAGGAATAGCAGGGTTTCCCGAGGCCTTGTCCCAATTCGCTCCCAAACGCCCGACGACGATAATCTGCCAGTTCTTTCAACGTGGGGAATTGATTATCCGCGCTTCATCGCGGAATCTCATTTTGGCCAAGACAAGGGCTAACAAAGTGTCGCGTTCGACTTTGCCACGACTACGGTTCCTCGAGTCTTGGCGTGAGATCGCTGACCCACTCAACGAAGGACAGGGATGAGCGCTGTTATTGCTGAGTCCGCAGCCGTGCCGTCGGTCCTCGTCACCCGACATGACGTCGACGGCGGCAAGATCCTCGAGATCGTGATCAACCGGCCGGACGTGCACAACGCGGTGAACGGCGCCGCGGCCAAGTTGCTCTTGGAGGCCTGGCAGCGCTTTCGGGACGACGATTCGCTGACCGTCGCCATCCTGCGCGGCGCGGGCGATCAGGCGTTTTGTTCGGGAGCCGATCTGTCCGGTTTGGATGCGCTCGCCGATCTCGGCGCGTCGCGGGAGGAGATTGCCCAGTTCGTCCGCAAGGGGACGGGCCCGATGGGGGGCACGCGGCTCGTGCAGACCAAGCCAGTCATCACCGTTTCGCAAGGCTACACGTACGCGGGCGGATTGGAGCTGTTTTGCCACGGGCATATCCGCTTGGCCGAGCCGCAAGCAACGTTCTCGGTGGCCTGTCGCCGGTGGGGAGTTCCATTGGTCGACGGCGGCACTGTCTACTTGCCGCGGTTGCT
>Ga0210393_10003679_pt1 | contig 12274 bp, 13 predicted proteins | sample IncBWC27OmetaG_FD_160068 | JGI IMG/M metagenome (GOLD analysis project Ga0210393, IMG submission 160068) | Forest soil microbial communities from Barre Woods Harvard Forest LTER site, Petersham, Massachusetts, United States - Inc-BW-C-27-O ... | reverse complement strand
GGGTCTATTCCAGATTGTACCGGAATGAGCCCCGGAAAATTAGAGAAATTCTTTCTCATCATCTCCGCGTTGTCGGGAGCGGGTTCAACGGCAATTACAGTGGAGTTCGGATATTTCATCTTGAACCGAGCCCGAGCAGAAACTCACTCCCGCCGAACCTTACGATCTCGCCAACTCGCTCTCGTTCGCGTTGAGATTCGAGGGGCGCAAATCCAAGCATGACTCCGACCGCCTGAACGCTGACATCGTGGCGAAGCGGCTGGTCAGATACCTGGACAAGGCGGGATATGTGGTCATGAAGAAGCCCCCGCTTGGGGGGCACTCTCAGGTGGCCCGAGGGTTTGGTCAGCGCGATTAAGCAAACGTGCCATCTCAGGTCTCCTCAGGGGCACGTCAGGGGAGCCTCAGGAGTGAGCAAACAACCCCAAGCCCCACGACAGGAACGCGAAGAAGGCTGCCGCTGCGCTCCACGTTGCAGCCGCCTTGTTCCGCTTGTTGCTGTCCTGCGCCCACTTGACCAGCGGCGTTGTGTCCACGCCAGCGTTTGGCCCACCGCTGCGACTGGTCCAGCCAGCGGAGCCCAGAAGTGGAGTCGACGTAAGGACTAGCGGTCCGGCGGCGAGCGCACTGGATTGCGGTTGAGCCACTCGGCGACGCAGCACGTGAAGGCACGAGCCTCGGCCTCCAAGCGCGGCAGACCGCCGTCGAACTCGGCGATCCCGGCTCGTTCCTCGAAGAAGACCTGCCAGTCCTCGCGCGACCACCCTCGGCCTTTGTTGCAAAGTTCATAGCGCGCCGTCCTCAATTCGGGACGCGCGCCCCAACAACAAGTCATTAAAATCGAGGCCGTGCGGAGGCCGGGCGATGCGAACGCGCCGGCCCTGGCGCCTCCACCGCAAGGCGCAATCCTGCGCCGCGGCTTCGCCGGCTTCGTCGCCATCGGCCAGCACGATCACTTCGCGCACGTCCTTCGGCAGATCGAGGCCGCGCAGACCGGAGGTCGAAAGCGCCGCCCATGCGGGGTGGCCGCTGGCTAGCATTGCGGCGAGGCAGGTCTCGATGCCCTCGCCGACCATCAGCACGTCGCTCGGATCGGCAAGGCGCACCGCGCCGCCACGACAGGGGCCGAACATCATCTTCTGCGGATCGACCGGCGCTTTCTCGACGCTATTGCGGGCTAGAAATGTGCGATGGATCGCGATTGGCGTTCCGCTGGCGCCATTCGCCACCAGCGCCACCATCGCCGGCCAGAGGCCGCCCGAGGGATGCTTCAGACCGGCATGAAAGCGGAGCGCGTCTGGAGTCGGCACACAGATGCCGCGCGAGGCGAGATACGTTCCCGGTGCAGGTTTGGCGGATTGCCAAATGGCGAGTGCTGCTTGGGAACGAATGGCGTCGTCGTTATCGGGCTTGCGTTCGATCGGCGCTCGATGTCGCGCATGGCGCGCCGCACGTCGAGCGTTCTCTGCCCACAGGCCGCGCCCTCGCAGCGCCGCGATGACGCGCTCCTGGTCGCACCCGGCGTGGCAGTGCACCAACACCTTATTGTCGTCCGCGTCCCTGATCGAGAGGCTCGGCGTGCGATCGTCATGCGCCGGGCAGCGCGCCGTCCAGCCGCCGCCGGCCTTCCGCCCGCCGAGTTCCTTGACGATGGCTTCAGCGGTCATGGCGCGCCTCCCAGTTTTCGGAGGCGTCGGGCTTGCCGGCGTCGTTGGCCGGGGACTGCATTTCCGCCCGCGACCATTCGGCCAGCACGGAGAAAAAGCCGCTAACGTTCGCTGCGATCTGCCGGGCATCCTCGTTGTTGAGATCGCGGCCGAGGCGCGGCTGCCAGACCTGGCGGGTGCGCCGGGTCAGATCATCCTTTAGGTTGTCGTTTGCTGGGTGCGATGGTTTCACCGAAGACCTCACGGGCGGTTTTTCGCCGCTCCGTGCTCCTGGCCTCCGGTCTCGGATTCCCACCGATGACGCTGGACCTAAAGTGATCTGCATCTAAGGCGCCCCAATCGCAGGGATCGCCTGTCGTGGCCGCCTCAGTGCGGCACTTCATCCGCGGGAATGGTAAACTTGTGGCTCTTGCCGGCCCTGATCACGAGATGGCGCTTACCGCCGTTGCCGATTTCGCAAGTGATCGAATAGTCGAAGAAGCCGTGCTTGAGGCCATCGACGACGAGACCTTCCAGGCGATCCAGCGCCTCGCGGACCTGCCCGCGGGCAACTCGATGCAACGAAGGTGCGATCGGCGCATCAGCCATTGTGCAGCAGTCCTTTCATGTCCTTGATGGTGGCGGCGAAGGCCAAGGGCCGAACGCTGGTCGCGTCGCCATAGAACGCCAGCACGTCATCACGCCGTGTCGGGCGATCACGAAACACAAAGACTTTGCACCGTCCCTCGGCCCTCAGGTCGACGAGGTCATAGCCCATGCAGCGCAAGAAGCACGCGAGATAGAAGTCACGTGTTTCGAATGCCGTCCCAACTGCAGTCACCGTGGGATCGACACGTCCAGTTGACACTTTACGATCTCCTCAAAAAAGGGGCTACACGGAGTTGATAAGAATACGCTGACGCGGAACTTCTCGAAGTAGCAGCCCGAGGTTTTCCAGACGAATACGCATGGCGGTCGGCGAAACAAGGAAGCGCTTGGCCAGCGGGCGGGCGACGCGATCCAGCAGTTCGTCGTTCAACTCGAAGTCACCACATTCGCGGTTCGTAGACTTGACCCTAGGGACCTCAATGAATGGGTGGTTGATCGAAGCGTGCTGCTGGACAATTCGCGGCCTCCGATCCGGGAATATTTCTTCCCAGACGGCGAAGACTAGATTCCGAGGCATCAGCACGCAGGACGCGTGGAAATTCGCCTGCCACTCCACCGGCGTCTTGGCCCGACTTTGTCGGCAGACAACTAAGGGCACCGCTGTGTCGTCAAACAATAGCGCCTGCGCCGGGTCCTTCACGAACAGGTGGCGATGCAGTCGCCAATGACCACAGCCCTCATGCGCCGCTGTGTAACGATAGCGGGGTTCCCTCCAGGGGTATTCCTCTGGATCGAGGCTTTCGTCGATCACGATCCTGCGCTCGTCGAAGAAGATCGCGCCAAGAATGTCGGCGTCGCGCTGGGACTCGCGCGGGATGCCGAATAGTTTGTGGGTGTCATCGAACTCAACGCGGAGCTTAAGGTGCTTTTCGACGATCTCTTCGATAGGGATAGGCGGCGCAACGACGATGCCGCGCGACTGCGCGTATTCAGCGAGCAGCGCCTCCGCATCGTGCTCGATCGCCTCCTCGGCAAGGTAGGGAACGAACCTAGTCATGTGTCGGTTATCCTCATCTGCATCCTTGGAAAGGACGGCCGCCCTTTCCGTCGATTATTTGTTCTTCGCGCGTTGTGCCTGCTGTCCTAGTTTCGCAATGTCCTCGGCCGTCAAGCCCTTCGTTGTCCGCAGGAGCGCCGCCAGTTCGACGGGGCGGCGCTTGATGATGTCCGAGATGTCAGTGGACACCCGCCCAGCCCGAGCCAGTAGATCGTCGGCGTCGCACCCGATGATCTTGGCGATCGCCTTCACCTTGTCCTCGGCCGGCGGCGAGAACTCATCCCGCTCAACCTTGGACAAATACGTCGGGCTGACCCCAATCATCTTCGCCATCTCACGCAACCCGATCTCCTTGCTCTCACGCTCGCCGCGGATGAACGCCCCAAACTTCTCCCCTGTACCGGCCATCGCGGCACCTCCTCCTCGTTATATGTTTAGTAAACCTTATACGCCCAAGTGCTATCGCTGTAACCCGTACGCTAAACACTCTCCACAGGTTTTTTTGGCTGACCGCAGACGCTACGTAATGCGTGCCGAAAAGGACGTCATCCGGACGACATCGAGCGCTCCGATGGCGATCGACGGGCGGGCGGGCAAAGGACGGAAGCGCGAGATAGCGTCGCCGACGATTTGCCGGCCGGATCAATCGAGGGCTGCCCGACCTCGCTGTAATGGGGCTCGAGATGCGCCCGAACGTCCGAAAGGTCGACGAAACGGTCGATCCTGCGCAGCATGTGATTGTCAGGGACGTGCCGCTCGAGGCTGAAGCCATAGAAACAGCGCCTCTTGCATCACCCGCCGTTCGCCCATCATCGACCAAATCTCCTGTCGCAACCACAAGGGAATCAGCGCCGAACTCGACAATCAAGCGGAGTTTTTCAACGCAATTCGTCGACTCCAGCCGTCTGCTGTGCGCAAAAACCGGACATTCCCCACCACGGTGCGACCGGGCAAAAGCGGTCCAAAGCGGTTGGTCTCTGGCGTCCGCATCATCACGCGTCCGCAAGGGTGCGCGCTAGCCCACAGCATCGAGATGGATTAGGATTTGACTTGGAACGCTCTGTCCGCGCCGGGAAGGCCAGTCCCTTTCAATAGCTTCTATCTGGCTTACCGCGGAGGTGTCAGATGTCGACTGTTGGCGATTGGCTCGCGTCGCTTGGAATGTCGGAATATGTGGAGCTTTTCGCGGCGAACCGCATTGATTATGTGGTTCTCCCGGACCTGACCGATCACGACCTGGAGAAGTTGGGCATCGTCCTCGGCGACCGGCGCAAGATTCTACGCGCCATCCAGGCATTGCCGGAAGCGACCGAGACGCCTCAGCTGCGCAGGGGGACGGACTCGCATTTTTGCGATGCCGCCGAGCGCCGACAATTGTCAGTAATGTTCGTGGATCTCGTCTCCTCGACTGAACTTTCCGCGAGGCTTGATCCTGAGGACCTCGGCCGAGTCATCGGCTCGTTTCAGAAGACCTGCGCTACCGCGTTGACCGCGTTCGGCGGGTCGATCGCCAAGTACATCGGCGACGGAGCACTAGCCTATTTCGGATATCCGCAAGCGCACGAAGACGACGCGGAGCGCGCTGTCCGGGCAGGAATGGCGCTGATCGACGCAATCGCTGCCATGGACCTGCCGTTCGCGGTCAGGCTGCAGGCCAGAGTGGGTGTCGCCACGGGCCTGGTGGTGGTCGGCGATTTGATTGGCGAGGGTAGCGCGCAGGAACGCGTCGCTGTCGGCGAGACCTTGAATCTAGCGGCACGGATTGAAACTGCCGCATCTCCCAACTCTTTGGTGGTCGGGGAATTGACTCGGCGTCTCGCGGGCGGCGCCTTCGACTACGAAGACCTCGGGTTACACGAGCTGAAGGGAATTGCTGGCGCGACAAGGCTGTGGCGGGTTCTCGGCGAAAGTCAGGTGCGGGGGCGGTTTGAAGCCCGCATTGGTAAGGGCCTGACGCCCTTCGTCGGCCGCAAGGAAGAGATTGGCCTGATGCGGCACCGGTGGGAATATGTGAGGGAAGGCGAAGGCCAGACCGTTCTTCTTTCGGCGCCCGCGGGATTCGGAAAATCGCGCATCGCGCAAGCGTTCCGCGAACACCTCAGCGATTCGTCGATCGCATGCCTGCAGTATTTCGGTTCGCCCTTTCACGTGAGCAGCCCATTTTATCCTTTCATTGGGCACCTCGAACTGGCTGCGGGTATCGTGAGGACCGACAAAGCGACCGAAAAACTCGACAAGGTCGAACGTCTTCTGCAGGGGTCAGCGCAAAATAAGGCTGAGGCCGCCCCGCTGTTGGCTGCTCTCCTGTCGATTCCTCTCGGACATCGCTACCCGCCGCTCCAAATCAATGAACAGGTCCAGAAGCAGAGGACCATGGATGCGCTACTAGAGCAATTGGTCGTTCGGTCGCGTCGCGGTCCGGTCCTGGTCGTCTTCGAGGACGCACACTGGATCGATCCGACCTCGCTCGAGTTGATGAGCGCCATCGTCCGTCGGGTAGCGGACCTCCCGATAATGGTTGTCGTGACCTATCGGCCCGAGTTCACACCGCCCTGGCTCGACTTGGGGCACGTCACGATGGTGAAGCTAGGCCACCTCGGGCGAGGCCAGGTACTCGAACTCATCCAGAAGGCTGCCGGCGGCAAGGCATTGCCTGATCCAGTCGTCCAACAAATTGCCGCGAAATCGCAGGGCGTGCCGCTGTTCGTCGAAGAGATCACGCGGTCGATCTTGGAGTCGGGCGACCTTGAGGAGCGTGGCGAGTGTTACGTCGTGCGGCAATCCGGCCGCGAATTTGCCATTCCCTCGACATTGCAGGACTCTCTGGTCGCGCGGCTCGATCGGCTGGGATCAGCGAAAGAGGTAGCGCTCACCGCGTCGATCATTGGGGGGGAGTTTTCCTATGAGCTGATCAAGGCGGTGTCGTCGACATCGCATTCGATGCTGCAGGCAGATCTCGAGCGCCTGGTCGTGGCGGATCTTCTTGGCCACCACGGCGCGCCGCCCCAATCGCGCTACACTTTCAAACACGCGCTGATCCGTGACGCCGCCTTTCAAACAGTCTTGAAGGCGCGCAGGCGGGAACTCCATAAGCGCATTGCCAACGAAATCGCAAGCGGCTTTCCGGAGGTCGTCGAAAGGGAGCCCGAACTGGTTGCTCACCACTACACCGAGGCGGAAGTGATCGATCGCGCGCTCGAATTCTGGTGCCGAGCCGCCAATCGAGCCGCGGCAAGCTTGGCTTATGTTGAGGCGCTCGGCCACGTCGACAGGGGGATGAAGCTGATTTCGGCCTTGCCCGCGGGCGCAGAACGGGACGAGTGGGAGCTTGCCTTCCGTTCGATCGAAGGGCCATCGCGAATGGCGCTGGACGGCTGGGACAGTCCATCAGCATCGAGCCTCTATGAGGCAGCGCGTGCGGTGGCGGAACGGCTCGGCCGGCCGGCGGAATTGTTCCGATCGGTATGGGGACAGTGGATGGGGGCGCATAGCAACGGACAGCATGTTCGCGCTCACGCGCTCTACCATGAAATCTTCGGCCTTCTCGAGCGGACGACCGAAACGGAATATGTGATTCAAGCCCATCATGCCGGCGGCTCGCAAATGGTGGCGGAAGGCGCGCCGCGCGCCGCGCTCGCCCATATCGATGAGCTGTTGACGAACTATCGGATGGACGCTCACGGCAACCTAGCTCTATTCTACGGTGCCCATGATCCTGGCTGCTGCTCGCTTGGTATGCGCGCTTTAAGCCTGATGATGTTGGGCCATATCGAGCAGGCTGAAGCGGCAAGCTCTAGGTCGCTGGAACTCAGCGAACGTCTCAACCACAAGCCCAGCATCTCTCACACGCACATGTTTCGCGCTGAATTCTGCATCATCCTGAGTCGTGCGGAAGCCGCGGATGAGCATCTGCGGGAGAGCATCTCGATTGCCAAGAAATACTCGCTGACAGGCTATATTTACGCGGGCGAAATAATGCAGGGTTGGGTGCGAGTGCTGCAAGGTGAGGCTGAGGCGGGCGTTCGGCAAGCCGAGAGGGCTCTTGAGGCTCTGAAAGGATTTCCCTCCCGCCGCTTCCACCTGCCGATAAGAATCGCGATCGTCGGAAGAGCCAAAGCAGCCGCCGGCGATATCGGCGGGGCGCTAGTTTACTATGGCTCCGCGCTTGAGGCCGCTGCGAGCACAGGCGAACGCTGGTACGAACCGGAACTGCTTCGCCTGAGGGCCGAGATGCTCCTTGCCTTGCCCGAGTCGCGCCCCGTTGCCGCCGAACAATGCCTGACTGATGCAATTGCGTTGGCGCAGAAGCAGGAGTCGAAATTTTGGGAGCTGAGGTCGGCGACCGCGCTCGCCGGCCTCTGGGCGCATCAGGGTCGCCGCGCCGAGGCGAGCGACATTCTCGCCCCAGTTTACGGCTGGTTCACCGAGGGTTTGGACGCGCCTGACTTGAAGAACGCGAAAGCCTTGCTCGCCGAATTGGCGGCTTGAAGTAACTCGTATTGCGGTCTTTCCGCCCGATGCTTTCGTTGCGCGCACCGTAGATACACGACGAGTAATCCCCATCGCGGCATCTCCTTTACGACGTCCTAGGCCGTGACTACGAACGGCTGCTCAACGTCGATTCGCGACATCGACTCGACGTCTCAATTGCGCAAATAGCGGCCATTCGCCGGCAAGGCGAATGGGTAACATCAACCCGAAGCCTGCCAGAACAGAGGTTACGCCCTCGATTTCGCTCAAGCGTGCAGCGAGCTTGGCAACGGACCTTGCGCCTCGGACTTCGACCTGAAGGGTGACAATCCCCGTTCGCAGGGCTCCGCCTGCTCTCGCTTCATCCCGCTCGACATAATGGTCTCGGTCGTGCTTGATTTTGTCAGCGTTCCACTGAATCCAACCCCAGCACACCAATCCGTAAGACCAGTCACCGCGAATATAGCCGATTCCACCGTCGCAATCCGCAATGACCCTTCACGCGGGCTCCGGTGTTCGGCCGGAATGCGCAAAGAGAGGTCATTCACTGAGTTCCTAGCGACGGGACAAATAGACGAATTGCTGCGGTTCGTGGCGGGTTCTCGGTATGGAACAATTGCGTCAGCGCAGAACGCTGGTGATGTCGCGTCGACCATCCATCCGGAGTGTGCCCCATGTTGCCCTTGGTGGCGGTTCTGGCAAGGCAGCTATGCGCAAGTGATCTCTTTTGGAGATTGTTTTCAGGTCGAGGGCTGTGGCTGAGAGTGCCGCGGGATGAAAATCGCCCCCAGCGCCAAGAGGGCGACCAGAAAGGCCGCTGCCGGAATGCCGTAGACCAATAGGGGCGTCAATACAGGTAGAATCTGGATCCCAGTCTTGCAAGGCTCCTGGCCTGATCCTTCCCTGCGCAGTCTCATCTGCTTCCCATCGATCGGCTTTGGAGGCCGCAGCAAAGTTTTTTCCGATCCGGTGTAGAAATGCGCCGTGTCCTGCTCGCAGATATCCCCCTTCTCGGCCTCCGCAATGCAGAGAGCGATTCCAGTTGCCGGCACGGCCAAGAAGAGAACGAGGACAACCGCCTGGAAGACCCCGCCCTCCCAAGCGGACGTGACGAGGCCTTCAAGCCACACGACGGGAATTCGGTCGTGCCAGCGTTGTCCATACCGAATTACGTGAAGCGCAAGCGCGCACGAGGCCACGAAGAAAAGCGCACCACCGATGATCGCGCCGAAATATCCAATCGCTGGCTTGTTGTCCGCAGGGAGCGCCGCTTTGTCCCCAAAAACTCGCCCGATGAATTCGGACCCGCCTTGTATCGAGACCAGGCTCGTTAAGACGAACAACACGCAGGCGACCGACATCCATTGCCAAATCTGGGTCAAATGTTTCTGATTCATAAGGAATCCCCCACGAATTTGCTGCGCTCTATCCTACTGATCTCCTATACCAGTCGGGACGTGGTTATCCGAATTCGCTGCCTCCCGGTTGTGACCGGGATCACAGACAACAACTTGCCGACGTGCGCGAAGTCTCACTAGGTGCTACGCGTCGCTGTGCAAACGCGGCCGCGCAAATTTACGTCGGGATGTGAAACCGCCAACACGGGAGTCGAACGTGCGCCCTGTCAGTCTCGCTTTGACAGTTCTAGGCGTGGGAGCCGCCGCGGCGGTTGGTGCGTTCTGGGCGACATTCGCGCGCGACGTCGTTCTTCGCCAGCGCGCCGCGGTGGAATGGACCGGACTCACTCAGACGATTGAGAGCCTTCACGCCGGACACCGCCCCCTCGACTCGGACGCGGCAACGTTCGTATCGAACAAGGCCGTCGAACAGGCGCTGAAGTTACTCGTGGGCGCGACGGTCACGACGCCGGTGGCGACGACGTACGGCGATGTGAAGATCGATATCAAGGATGTTGGTCTGCAACCGTCCTACGGTTCGACCGGCGTGACCTTGCAACTGGAAATTTCGAGCTCGCAACGTGGGGTGACGATTGACGTTGCAGCGGATGCCGGTCTCGCGTTTCGCGCCGTGCGCACCACAACGGCGGCCGACGGGCACACGCTTGCGACTGCTGACTTCGCTCTATCGATCCTCTCCGTCGAGCCCCGACTGAAATGGGGCTTCCTGGATATCAGTGGCCGGCAGTTTGTCTCGACCCTGATCTCCTCGGGCGCAATTTTGGCGCTCGACAAGAGTCTGATTGTCTCGGTGCCATTCGAGGACCGGGTGGCTCTCAATACCAGAATCGACACGAAGACGACAGTGCCCACCGACGCCGGTTCGGTTACGCTCGCCGTGACGATGCCGGGGACCGTTCTGGAGCAGCGTTTTACTTTCGCTGTGCCTCTTTACCTGCGTTCAGGGATTTGGCTACTGGCGAGCGCAGCTGCGAACGGTCAGACTGCCATTCCAGTTCCAGTTCTGCCAAATCTCCCGACTGCGGAGCTTACCAAGCAAGTCGCGTTGCTTCAGACGGAGCTGACCAAAGCGGCCCAGGGGCTGGACCAGACTGCGGATTTTGTTTTGTGGTTGAAGGGGTCAAGTCTCGCGAGCCTGGTAGACAAATTGAAGGCGCTGCCGGCAGAGAACCGCACATTGACCATTCAATCGATAGCGACGACCGGCCAATTAATATCCGATGGGAAATCATACGCCGAGCTTTCGAACCCTAGCGCTGCGACGGCGCACGTCGTCATTGCGCCGCCCTCGACGCAATGGATCCCAAACAAGGGCGTGTCGCTCTCGCTCGCGGCCAAAGCCGACTTCGCTGCAAGCGTGCACGCGCACGCGAACCCCCTTCCAGTCGGAGGGGGATTCGGCACGACTGTTGGTCTTGTCGGTTCCGCGGAACCGACCGTGTCCGGCGGGTTGAAGCTTGAGAAACAGGAGGTAGCGGGACACTCGGTTGTTCTTGTGGGGCTTGATCTCACCTGCCAAAGCGTCGATGCCGAATTGCGCACCGACGGCAAACTCGTCGCCGGATCCTTACACACGGATGTGCCAAGCGTTGGACTGCGCTGGTCAATACCCATTCCCCGTTCGTTGGGCGACCCCAATGTCATCGTCGATGACATACCGCGCAGAATATCATTGTTGGGGTCCAACACAGACAAGGACGCGATGCCGTTGAAGCCGGAGCACCCGGCGGCAGAATTCACAACACGTGTCTTGACAGCCTCGGCAGTGCAGGAGGGTTACCTCATCACTGCGAATTTGAATATTCAGCCAACGGACGACTCGCAGGCGACTCAAGACGAAGTCGCACAGCGGGCGGCGATTGCAAAGTCTGTTGCGGACGCGGCAAACGCTGAAGCTGCATCTTGCCCCTCCAACCCGAGTTTTCGCGTGCTAATCGGCGGTCTTGAAATCGGTCCCAATGGGTTCGTTTGGAAAACCCTGTACAATGCACTGAACGATTTGACCCACGGGCCAGGACCAAACAACGAAGCGGTGAAGGTAATCAACAATGCTGAGCACGATTTGACCCATGGCCCCGGACCAAACAACGAGGCGGTAAAGATATTCAAGAAGATATCCCCATTCTAGCCATCAAAGACTCTTTCTGTTGTCGCAGACTTTTTTGACGCTTTACCGCCCCCACTGGCGATGATCACCACCGACGGCCCGGCTGGCGGAAGCGATCCGGCGGCGCACATCGGACGAAAGGCCATGAGCCGGTCGGCGAGAAAACGGTAGTATGCGACGTCGCGTGGACTACCTTTACCACTCGGCGGCGAAACGTTCGCTCCGTCAGCGAAGTGAATATTCCGCGTGGCTGCGGAAGTCACATGTACTTCGGCTAGGCCGTGCGCCATCGGCACCGCGCTGCAGCAGGATGGTTTCGGAGATCAGGGGTTCGTCCCTGAAGATGAGGTTTCACCGCTCACGGTAGCAGTCTGTAACTTCAGCTTCACGTCGACTCCGGCCATCCGCCGCCCGGTGCAAAGGTCATCGACTCGTTAGGCCGCCAACCGTAGCGCCCTAATTTCCTCAAGGACACGCCGGAAATCTTGTTCCGGCGCAAAGCACATGGTTCGATAAGTGTTCAGAAAGGGCGGCCGTCTACTCAGGCGGCCAGCTTCCATTGTCTGGTATCCTCTAGCAGTTGCCGAAAGTCGGCGTCCGGAGCCAAGCACATAGTTCTATAAGCGGACACGAAGGGGAGCCATTGTTTCCAAATAGTTAAGAGCTGTTTCTTAAGAGCTAACACCAGCATCCTTAGGGCGAATCGTCACCCGGTCGTCACGGCGGTTTTGTCACGCCAACGGTCGCCGGCGTCTCTTTCGTGAGTAAGATGTCCGATGGAGATATCGTTCGCTCGCCACCAATTCCCGCCTGACATCATCCGGCACGCCCGTGTGGTTGTATCTTCGCTTTACCCTCAGCTTCCGCGATGTCGAAGATTTGCTGGCCGAGCGCGGGTTGGACGTCTCCTATGAAACGGTGAGACGATGGGTGTTGAAGTTCGGGCCGTTGTTCGCCAAGGAACTTC
>Ga0210393_10003676_pt1 | contig 12275 bp, 15 predicted proteins | sample IncBWC27OmetaG_FD_160068 | JGI IMG/M metagenome (GOLD analysis project Ga0210393, IMG submission 160068) | Forest soil microbial communities from Barre Woods Harvard Forest LTER site, Petersham, Massachusetts, United States - Inc-BW-C-27-O ... | reverse complement strand
CAAACTCTCAAGAAGTCTCGCCCTGTACTTTCCCAGTTCTACTATCAAAGAATGCCACACCGTTACCGACAGCTCAGGCGACATCCATGTGACTTAGATGTACTCCTCCATGCGGGAAATGTGATTCACTTGTTATTCGTGAATCATATGTTTCAAGTTACTGACGTTATGACAACAAGGACTGCCCTATCCCTACGCATGGTCTCGGTCAGCGTACTTCTAAGTGGGGTGGGTCTGAATTACAGTACTAGTGCCCCCGAAGGTCTTCATATCGCTGGTCAGAACTCCGATTTGATCATGCTTCGCCGTGATGCCCAGTCTTTGATTTACGTCTTGCAGAAACGAGAAGTGATCTGTTGGGTATGTAGGGTTTCCCTGAGCTTGCTTTCCGGGAATCGAGTCACCGAGAGCTAGCCGTTGTCGAGCCAAAGCTGCTGGCTTTTCTGTGTTTCTCTCCACCACCATCTTTGTTCACGTCCTCCTTTTTATCTTAACAACGTATTGCAGATGTTGAGAGAGCAAGCTAGCCTTTGCCTGAGCCAATGGGCAGCGCGATTCGAGTTGAGTATCCTGGGGTATCAGTCCCTTTCTTTGGCACGGTGCAGTCTCTCCCTTGTCTGTACTCCATCGACACCCGACTCAAAACACGGGAACCGTAGTGGGGCGGAGATCGAGAGATTTTTAGCATCGAATACGAGTAGGGTTTCGCATCGGTTGGCTGCTTCATCTTAGCAGTTGATGCTAAAAGAACATGCGCCCCTATGACCGCCGAGTTTCCCCGTCAACCAGTACAGCGCCTTTTGGCATGTCCATGAGTACACTCGAAAATTATCAACAGCCATTTGTCCAGTGTGTCGGTGGGCATCCTGAACGGCGTGGACCTCTCGTCACCAACTCCCCAACACGCCAAATGATCCAGGGCATGACTTCTTGCAATTATTTCTCGTATGGTCTCAGGGTCGTGTTTCATATGGTGCACTTTTTTTCCGGATTAGAACGAGTTTCAGATGTTGAAAATGGTCATCTCTTTCATGTGAACGAACGTGGGCATGTAACAAAGTCAGGGCAGCACGCGATAGCTGTGGTCAATGCCACCGGCACATTCGGTGCGGAGGCGGAGTCTGGCTTCATCCCCAGCGAATGTTGTAAACTGATGTCGATTCGGATGAGCCACCGCGCGTACTCTATGTTTACCAGATTACTACTATGACCCCTGAAGACGTAACTATCGATTAATTATCGGCTCGTTTGTTCGTTCCGCATCGTCGTAGCACCGACCGGCGAGATTCATCCGATGCTCAATGCGCTTCTCATTTGGACTTCCTCGAGAATTCACACGAACGTTTCGGTCCGTCCAGGCGAGGTTGCCTGCACAGCCGCCAAACGCTTACTCTTGTTTGAGAGCGCGCAAGATCCACCATCTGACAAGTAGGCATACGGTACCCACCTTGATGTACTGTCCGAGTCCCAGGTACGATTCTCGCTACCGATCAGATCTTTCCCCACTCCTTCTTTTCAATCCCATCTTCTCATCTCGACCACTTTCGTTCTCTAGGGAGATTGGGGTGATGCAAGCGGGGGTGCTCGCACGTTGACACCCTTCGAAAACGAGCCTTGTGTAGAATTGATCGTTACTGCATGCTCGTCGTTGGTTGCTGTGTACACAGCAAACACCACTGGCAATTGAAGTAGCTTTGAATGAATGCGAGACTGTAGATTGAAACGCATCAAGAGGGGGTCGAGAGCGTACAATCTGGAACGGTGTTGTGGGATGGGCAGTATTGCCTCCAAGTTCGTACCGAAACAACCGATCCGACGGTACCTGTAGAAATTAAAAGGTCCCTCGGGGTACCGGCTGTAGGCGAACGCACCCGCTCAGCCGCAGCCCCGCCTGGTGGCCCAGATCCAGGAGTTGTCAACCGGCACTGAGTGGCAAAGTAAGTTGGAAAAGCCTCTCGGTACGGTACCCGTTCCGGAACGTGCGACGGATTTCGCGGACATGGTGGTGGATCGGCACGGTCCTCCGAACGGAAAGAAGGAAAGGAATAGGCTGGGCCGGTCCTGTATGTCCTCTCTCACTCAACCGTCGGACACGTTGCCGGGGTAACGACTAATACTGCACTCGGAGGCGTCGCACCGATCATGAAAAGCAGGCATGCTGTAACACATGTTCAAGTTGGACTACACCAGCACTCAGAACCATAGTGCGGTTGTCGATGTCACTTTTGCCCCTGGGCACATGTCTGTTGGGGAACTTAAACATACCGTGTTCCGACCCTTTGCGTATGAGGTTTTCCGACCAATTGACAGCACTGGCGCTGTACAATCGTACCAGGGGTGTGCTATAGCGTGGTTGTCATGTAAACGCAGTACGACTCGGATTTGACTTTGACTTTGCCGCTGACCAATACAGGCCAGCGCTCAAGCATAAGAAATGAAAGGATATACTACGCATCCCGACCTACGAGTGCATTCGAACGAGCGATGCTCCCTATCAGTGAAACGATGCATACGCTTGGTCACCCCCATCTTCGGGCCGGTTGTCAAAAACTCGCGTGTCGGCGCTAGAACAACGAAGCAAACGTTCTGTCGCAGCGAGAACGAGTGCAGCAGCAATGGATCAACCGCCTCTCGGCTCAACCGCCGGTATCATTCCGCCCGTATGTTCTTTTGTCACCCGCTCTACGGGGAATCGCAAGTTGGGTAAGCAGCGCAGTGGTGGCGCACGCGAACTTCTACCGCTTTGCTTTACCGTGACGGACATCGGGCCGTACTCGTTCTCGGTATTTTGACGCTCGTCATCGGATCCTCGATGCGGACACGGTGCCAGACGAGACTGGAGTCGCGTGCGGCCATTCGGATCGTTCGCCGAAGGGGCATTCGAGCTCACTGCCGGTCCAGATATTGATGGTATAGGTGCGGAAGACGATCCGGTACATTCGGGACGATGTCACGGGCAGTCAGAGACTCAGAGATGATAGATGGAGGCGAAAGCACTACGTACCTGCAAGAATAAGCATCTCCAGTGCTAGCAGAGAAATGAAGGGGATCCCCCAGATGCCGTTAACCTCGGCGCGTTGTCATGGCTGCGCCTCAAGGCGATCCTCTCTTCAGGCATGGGTCCCAACGTGGGGTGTTTGCGTTCACCGGTCAGGGCTGGTTAAGATCCAGTGTATGGTAAGCGGGCTTGGTAGGAAGAACACAACTTCGTTAAAGACTACTCCCTCCAGGCGATGCGCCATCACCCGTTCATCAGCGTCTCTGGCACGGTGGATAGACCGGTGTGAGAAGGGACACAAATTGTGACGTATGCCAGTGAAGGCGCACCGAAGGGGCCGATGCTCCTACAGTAGCCAAGGATCGCGAGGTACGTTCCTCCATGCGTGGGCCCCCGGAAGGAAAGGCGAGACAAGGGGCTAGCGATGCCGTAAATACCGTCGGCCCCGCTGACTACTCACGTAGATGCGAAACCTGCCCGCTAGGCAGGTCGGAACTCGGTGCCGGAGCCTGAGGCGATGATTCGGATGGTTCATTCGGTATCACACTGAGCAGCGTGAGCGCTTCAACATTTCTGCAGGAGATAATGCATGATCGGAACCCGTCACGGCCTCAGATAGTGAAGAGGGTTAACGATAGGAGGGGAAAACAAACGAGCACGAAAGGCCACATCCCAAACCTCATTTGGTGAGGGCCAGGACCTGGAAAATAGCATGCACTGTGAATTGAAAGGTCGATATTGCACTCGTAGGGGAAACAATGACGCAAAGTTGTTCCGAATGGAGTGCGGCACGTGCCAGATAGGTAAATAGTAGGCCTTGTACAGAACCCTGTCTCGAAAGAGACGACGCGATACATGACATCTTCTGGGAGTTATAGACAGTCTGGAAATGTCTCTAACATCATGGCATGTCCCCACCGCACGGACGTGGAGTAATGAATGGTGGACCCTGCAGCTTTTCGAGGAACGACCCGAACGAGGACACCAGATGGCGTGCTGACGAACTACAATGTGAGCAAAGATAATGCAAACATCCTGCCACCTACGGCAAACCTAGGCGAGAATAGTCTAGAGCCAAGAAGACCGAATGCTTCGAACAGAAGTTCAGGGAGAGCTTGTTCGCGGTCCGGGGAGCAAACCGCAAGGAACAATACGGCCCCTGCGTTCCGGGACCGGTACTGATGGTACTCAATGATGTAACCCAAGACTAGCTGGCAGTTGCTCACATTTTCTAAAACCCGATCCCGACGATTCTAATAGTTCTACCCGGAAACCCGCCGGCTTGCGTAACCTTTGCAGAACGCGATTTCGTCATTGACAATATTGAGAAGGGCTTCGACTCGGAATCGTAGCTGGGGAATGTCTCAACTGCCTTCAAAGATGGTATCTGAAAGAAGAGACAAAAAGGACTATATGGAAGACGCGTCGTTAAGGGCAGAAAGCGGAGGTGAATGTCAAGACCAAAAATTTGCACTGAAAAAATAATATCAATGCATACGTCGGCTATGTGTCAGCGCTCACTCGATGATGTCTGACCGGACGTCGGCCCACTCGATTTCAAACGAGCATCTGTCCATGACGTGGGCGACCATAGCCTTGCAGACGGCTCCAAACAATCCACCTACTCCGAGAAACTCTCCAAACCCCGAGGTTGTGACCTTGGTATCTACGGGCTGTGGCCAAAGTAGAACGTTCTGAGGTCGGACCGAAAGTGCGGACGACACGATCGGATCCATTACGGCGAGGGCGTGAAGTGGCAGTGATACCGAAACGTAGCGTTCGAATGGACGGGAGCTCTAACCCGAATGCGAGAGCACAGGGGGCGTAGCAACACAAGCACCGCGCACTGACTCGCCAGCTATACCTGCCTTCTTCGTCATGGAGTTAGAAGTATATAAGCCCTCGGTAGAGCCCAGCTCAAACCTCCAAGAAGGACGAGGTAAGTTGTAGCAACAGCTTGATCAGCAATCCACCGTGGTTTGGAATTACCAGCACCTGCTACTTCATGGTTCAAAGTCCATCTTCACCTTGGTAGGTCGACCTCTCGTCGAAGTCTATGTGGAGAGTGACATTCGAGTAGAACGACGACGTGACGAAGTTTTACGACGGAAGACAGGCAGCTGAGAGGCATGACTCAGACAAGGAACTGAACGCTGACAGCGCATGGGGTTGCAACCTCTGGGAACGCCCTCTGCACCAAACAAAACGAGGCCAGTACCGTACTGGCCTGTCAGGCATCAGGTGTTCAGGTGGCGATCCAGTAAAACCTCAAAACACATCAATTTATTAATTTACGGTACAGCACACCATGGTCGCGCGAACCGACGGTTGCAGTGCTCGACTTTGGCGTCGTGCCGTGACAGGTCGCAACAGCCGGCAGAGATGTTGCTCGGGCCGAAGGTGCGGATGCTCGCGCCTGGCCTAGAGTGGAGGTGAGGTATTACTTCATCGATGTCGTCTGCCAGTGCCCAGATGCTTCCAGTTCAAGTTGGCCAACCCTGTTGAGCACAAGCCCAAAAGATAGTGCACGTGTTCGACCCCCTACTCGGTTCCACGGCGTGAGCATGGATGCGGTGAAACCTTTCTGTTCAACAGATCTAGATATACAAAGTTGTTATTCAGGGTGAGGAGTATAACCCCTTCGTGATAAAGAAAAAAAGGTGATTGCCGTGTTGCCGTGCTGATGATCAGGAGCATCAGGGCTCATGAAGCCCGGACTTCCCCACACTCCGTAGTCCCACATGACGAACACATTGCAAAGTTATGTGTTCTGGAATCAGGTCTCCCCCCTGTTCCTCCAACTATCAACAGACTATCAACAATTTAGCCCTAAAAGTGTTGTTTGCAAGCGCACACCTCAATTGCAAGCGTGTCGCACCTGCCCTATGGAGATACAACCCACACATCGTGTACACGTTAATGGCGAGCCCTTACAATTGACCGGACCGCAAGCGCCGCTAAGGGCATCCCAATCGCGACTAGCCATGGGGCAGGCAGGCCTGGACAAGGTTCAGTCAGACAACCACCCATAGCGCTAACACGAGTTCCTCGGTACAACTGGACAAATCTCCCTCTGCTCGCGCTTGTCAACGGGAAATCTGTAAAGAGAGGACAATCCCCGACGATAGCCATGCACTATTCTTTGCCAAAAGTAAAGTACATACTATAACTTTAATTGCTCTTTAGCTTTAGGTTCCATGGCAATCCGTGCTGAGTCTTCCAGCTGCACGCTTGATGCCGCTGGGAAATTGAATCCCCAAGTAGAAGATATCCCCGGGATGAAGACGCTTGCAACGCGCGTGAAACCCCGCGAAATACGTGTCAATGGCTCACGAAATTCTCGGGCCGTGATGACCCAATGCATTGGCGACGTTCAGAGGGGAGTTCCCTCAAGCTTTGTCACTCTCCGCTAAGGTGGATAAGTGCACCCCCGATCCCCGGTTGTAAACAAGTAGTCTATCCGTCAACATTGCTTGTGTCGCACCTGAGCAGTCGAATTCGAGTTAATCGATTCCAGTGGGTTTTATGCTGTCAGTTGAGGGTCGACGCCTTTGTGGTCGCCTTGGTAACAAGTCACCAACTACACCAGTACGGTATGTTCTGATGCACCAATTGCCTGAGGCGTGTGTGTGGTATACTAAACATGCTTCTGTGGATGGGTGGTGGTACATGACGCTGGGATGGGATGGAAGAGACTGTTCACCGCGCCGCTGAAACCGGATAGCCCCGAGCTTATACGCAGGTTGTACTCGTCGCGGATCGCAACCCGGATGACATTGCGGTGATCAACCGTAGGATGAAGGATGAGCTGGACGGACATTTGAGCGGCATGACGGAGGGACACTTCCCTGAGCCTGTGAACGAGAGGAGGTGCTTACGTGGAATCTTTCAATCGGACCGCGGATGAAAAGAGTGCGGATTGCGGATTCGGATTGAATGTGTTCTCATGCTCGTCGAACCTCGGACTCACACGGAGGTAACGTCTTTTCTCGATACTCATGGTTTACCCCAGAATGGGGATCCAGTGGTGCATCATGGCACCGTTTATGAAATTGGGCGCATCTTTAACCGGGTCCACTCGGCCCTGGGGGGTCAACCCCAGAAGGAAATGGCGGTTTGTGGTGTCCTTTGATTCGGAGTCAGTCACGGTCCACACTATCGCACCATTTGTCACACGGCGTCATTTACTCACTGGCCTTATGAAACCCAAATTCAAGTCTTCGAAATGTTTTTTTACGGGGCAAGCACCGCTCAGCTGGGCTACCCCGGTAACCCTCCCGCGCAGGCGCACTTCTCCGATAGCTTCCGCCTCTTTGAAGATCACTTACGCCTTCTCCCGGGAACCGTGCCGTCGAATACACATTCCTCCTTGTGTATCCAGGAGACCCTTGCCCTGCTTTTGCCACTCTACATCTATACGAGATCTTGTTCCTAGACGCCAGTGGACCCACCGTATTCAAAAGGCCATCGTTTCCCCAGAGATTTTGCCACAACCACCGCCCTCTAAACCACTCCAGATCAATACAACCACTACTCCAACTTGACCCTTCTCTGCCATGCCCGCCCTCACCAACACCCCAACCGTCTCCCAGAAGCGCGATGGTCGTGCCTTTGACCAGGTCTCTGATGCTGTCGATGAAGGTTAGTACGCCTCTTTGGCAGGCCGACGTCCTTGATCGCGGGTCCAGGAGTCTAACCACACTTTACATCCGCAGTGAATGTCCAGAAACTGAAGCTGTGGGATGATCAATCCGAATTCGACGCCGAAAAAGACAAGGCACGTTTCCGTCAGTACGAGGATGCGTGCGATCGTGTCAAAATTTTCTATAAGGAGCAACACGGTATGATGCGTGCCTAGCCATTTGTTGATGGGCCAGCCTTCTCACTCGGGTTCATGTGGCAACTACAGAAAAACAGACTGTCGCCTTCAACATCCAAGCTCGCGTCAACTTCAAGAGCCGCCGCCGCGCCCGCATGGGTGTCTGGCAAGCCATGGAGCTGCTCAACACCCTTGTGGACGAGTCTGACCCAGATGTGAATACTCCACGTTGTTCGGTTACACGTGAACTCCGCCACTGATGGGGCCCCAGACCAGCATGTCGCAGATCGAACATCTGCTCCAGACCGCCGAAGCCATTCGTCGTGATGGAAAACCCGAGTGGATGCAAGTGACTGGGCTCATTCACGACCTCGGCAAGTTACTTTTCAAGTTCGATTCAGAAGGTCAATGGGACGTTGTCGGGGTACGCGCACAGCCAGAACCTGCTGATTCCGGAGCTTGGTATACTGACACCGAGCCTTTCCCACAACCTAGGACACATTTGTCGTTGGCTGCAAATTTTCCGACAAAATCATATACCCAGAGACGTTCGAGGCAAACCCAGACTCCCACGATAGCATCTATTCAACAGAATACGGTATCTATCAGCCCCACTGTGGCCTTGATAATGTCATGCTCTCCTGGGGACACGACGAGGTTGGTCTCATGATGGCAATTTTTTTTTCGAGCGCGCCACTGACTCAGCCACTGTCTCAGTATCTGTATCATGTTATGAAGGGCCAGTCCTCCCTCCCTGAGGAAGGTCTCGCTATGATCCGCTACCACAGCTTTTACCCGTATGTTTATCCCCGGTTTTCCTCGGATTTCCCAGGACACTGAGTTCTTGATCGTTCTCAGATGGCACCGCGAAGGCGCATATTCACACCTCACCAACGAAAAGGACAAGCGCGCATTGGCCGCAGTGCGCGCGTTCAACCCATACGACCTGTACAGCAAGAGCGACCAACCCGTTGATGTGGAGGCCCTCCGCCCATATTATGAGCGTCTCATAGCCAAGTTCTTCCCCCCTGTCCTTGATTGGTAGACGTCGTCCCGTGTATCCCCATTTCTCTGTCCACCGGCTGCCCCCACTTGTTCTGATGTGCACCTCATCCCCATCTGACCCCATTCGATCGTTTTCGGTAACCATATTTTCTTATCATATGTCGCTCTTCATGGCTTCCCATGAACATGTAGCTAGAATTAGACACCCCTAATCTCCATAGAAGCCTAGACTTTGATGGACACACATGTACAGTAGGAACGCTGCCACATGTGTGGCATATACCTATACATTTATTTCTGTCTCACCTGCCGTGCTCTCTTCGCCGCCCTGATTTCGCCCCACGACTCGTTACTTGGCACTTTTAATCAATGCACATCCGGCCTTCCATGGAATCTTCCTTTGGCGCCTCTGGTGGTATGGGACTGTGCTGAGTGTGATTTATTTTTTCTCTCTTCCCCGAGCCCGGTTATGACGTACGTGGCTGAGGCACTTACGTCCCCGATCTTTTCGGCTTGCTCACAGGTCACCCCGAGCATCGCCAAACACACCTTCAAATGGGCGGCTACCTTCGTGAAACGCGTCACGGGCGTGTTTAGGCCAGGGCAAAGGGCGTGATTTGTGAAAGAAAAAAAAAAGATAAAGCAGAGAGTGTACGTGGCGACTTTGATGTTCATTTCTATCTATCGCTTTTCATTCGAATCGTATTGTCTATTACATCGAAAGAGTCCTCCCGAGCTGAGCGGAGCACAGAAAATAATCCTGATTACGCTCGACCAATCTCGAACCATTCCTTGGGAGTCTTTTCACCTTGCACGATCGAGCGTATGACAGGAAGCGCCTTGGAAAAGTCTGAAAACAGCACGTGTGGGATGTCCTCTCTTTTGCAATATGTCGCGAGGTCGTTGTCACCATCCGACTTCTCTTTCACGAACAGCACGTCCGCATGCTTCGCGGCAGACATGTCTGGGATAACACGCACATCAATTCAGGGTACGGAAAAATTGATGGGGGCCGCACCAGAAACGCCATCTCCGAAGAAGAAGAGCAATGGGGGGGTTGCAAGGTTCCTGTACGGGAGGATTGCCTGGGACTTGTCGTGCCCGAATCCACTGCGGAGATATCGAATCCAGAACTGGAGGGCTGAATGGGGAAAATCCGGACCTTACCTGGAGGGGTGACGATACTTGATGTTCCACGACCCATCATCATGGATATCAACCGAATTGGAGATTATTTCAATATCCTTCGCGTCGTCACCGACGAGATTGGAGAGTATTGCGCGGATAAGGGGCTCCATACCGCTGCGGGCGAGAATCTCCGGATCAGCGCTGTTTCAAGGGCGAGCACAGAAAACTCGCTTTCCCCATACCTCGACACGATAATTATGGGTATATCCTGGGACTTGCAATATCGGAAGAACTCCTTGAAGCCAGAATCGAGTTGGATATCTGTGTGGTGTTCTCCGAAAAGCCAACGGGGAAGCTGTGACAAGCGAGAAGGCGTACTATCTTTGAGCACTTTCTTGCACTCCTCGAACGTGTGTCCGTTCTTGCTGACGCTCTCTAACATCTCCCGAAAGGCATCTCTGCGCGAACGTCAGTTGGACCGCACAGCGCTCCACACGTACATACCGGAATATTGCACGACCGGCAAGGATATCCAGATTACCCTCTCGCCTCTTTTCCTTCCCATAACCGAGAAAATCTGTCATGTCTGTCGTTCGCTCGAATCAAAAGATTCCCACTGCAGACAGATGGACGGCTCAGAGCTTACAATCGTTCGAGTCATACGTGGTGATAGTGCCGTCCCTGTGAGAACGGAGGGCAGTCGAGGGATGATAAGAATGGAACTGGTACGCTTCATTGAGTGTACAGTGAATACTTACCAATCGGTCAAGACCACGAACTTCTTGTCCTCGTGAACGGGTGGATATGGAAGGGTGCTTTCGGGTGCGGTATCTGCTTGCGACATGGCTTTTCTTGCTGATCTCAATTAGATAAATGGCTTGGAAAGTTGTATACTGTGGTTAAAGTCAAAGCTTTCGCTACGCTTGTCTAGGCTAGTACTAGTGGAGGGCAGGGCCTTGGGTTGGTTGGATGACGGAACCGGTGCATTTTGCCATTGGATCTTATCTGATGCATCTGATAATTGATAGCTGACAAATCAAATGGCAGGTGGATCTCCGACACCGACGTCACTTTTCACAATCAAATACAACACAGACATTGCTTTTTAGACTTGAAGCTTGAATATTGAATGTAAACGCAGCGAAAGAGCACGACGAGACATGTTTCCTGAGACAAATGGCCAGTAGGACAATGCAGACTTCAACTGGAGGTTGCCTGAGTTGTTTGGCAGGACGCGGTACGTGCGATGATGTGAAAGGCAAAAAAGTTTGCGCTATATACTCAAGCTGCGGCCAAGAGTCCTTCGTGCATCTCCATCTCTTCCCACACACAGGATGCCGAAGTGCGCGCAATTCGTCGCTAGACTCGCTACGTCCAGATTCGATCCTGTGCGGGGGTTTGGGAGTAAGCAGGATCGGACGCCTGCCAGTGTGCGGACCGTGTACTATTTATGGTCGACGAATCATAGGCAACACTCAGGAGCGTGTTTTTGTTTTTTTAAGACATTGGGTTGACTAGGCATTGCATCTTGCTGGAGTGGAGTATGTTCATTGGACATTGCCCCGGGCCGGGTTAAGAAATGTGTGCAGGAGAGGGAGAGTGCAGGCACGCCATCAATGGACCGACTTGAAGGCCGGGCATGGCACCTGCCAGTGGTACGTTCTCCTCGCAATTATTCGTCACCGGACCGGCCCAGCAAGTTGACATATCAGAATACTTCTTTTCGTTCCACCCCTCCAGACTACCCTGCAACTCGAATAGGGCCTCGATGTTTCGTGGAACATCCAAGTTGCGAACTCCGAAGCATGTGATGAAGGTCGCAAAGTTACATAAAACACTATCAAACTTGGCTCGCGCTTCATCATAGTCCAGACGTCATTAGACGAACTCGGCCATTCTGATGACGTTGCAAAATCTGGTCTCGAAGGCCTGCGATGGAGGGGTTACATTCGGAGCAATTCATCATGGAGCGTGCTGGTACAGTGGAACTGCGAGGCAGCGATCATGATCAATGACAAAGAATTCTATGGGGCTGAATTTAGCGATAACCCCGCAACGACAAAACGCAACGATAGTGTGATTCCACTACTGGTAGAATGGCTGTTCTCACTATGCGAATTGGATCTGGTTGGTGCCAGTGCAGGGCGTTTCGAACATCGTCACTCGCCGTCCGAGTCGCATCCCATGCGAACTTTTGCACGCGTGCGATTTTGGGGTGTCCTCGCCCAGATGCGAACCGAATGGCAGGTTGTTCTTTTTCATTCAGCGACTCGGATATGTTGGAACGCTGAAGGATCATGCCTGGCATGGGAATTTTCCAAAGAA
>Ga0210393_10003675_pt1 | contig 12276 bp, 8 predicted proteins | sample IncBWC27OmetaG_FD_160068 | JGI IMG/M metagenome (GOLD analysis project Ga0210393, IMG submission 160068) | Forest soil microbial communities from Barre Woods Harvard Forest LTER site, Petersham, Massachusetts, United States - Inc-BW-C-27-O ... | reverse complement strand
AGGCGGACAATGGAAAGCGCTTTCCAAGCGACCTCGCTAAATCGGGCGCCATAAAGAAGACGCAGGACGGTTTCACGTATATCGATCCGGCGCAATTTCATGAATTGTTCGCAGCTGACCTTCCCGGTGACCGAGCTACATTCATGGCGCGATCGCAGGTGTTCAACTTTGCGGACAATTTCTCAGCGACGATCACAACAGCTGCTTGGAGGACCAAACCCAGCTGGATGCTAGTGGCAGGAAGCGATCGTACCATCAACCCGGACTTGGAACGATGGTACGCCAAGCGCGCTCATAGCCACACGGTTGAAGTTGCAGGCGCCAGCCACTCAGTCTATGTCTCGCATCCCAAGGAAGTCGCAGATGCAATTGAAAGTGCAGCACATGCCGTCTCGAAGTAGCTCCGACTCTGCAAGGAGTTCCCACACCCATAAGAACCGAGCGGGGCGAGAATGATAGCGACAATCGAGAACGTCGATTTCACGACCTGGCTGTTCAGACTTATCGGTACGAAGAAGCATAAGCACAAATCTGTGACCACAATGGGCAAGTGGGCCGTAACGTTTGTGGTATTGGCTGCGGATCTGCTAACACTGCCGCTATATGGGCAACAAACAGCGAGTGGCGATTCCGCGGACACTGTTGTACCGGTCAACCAAGTAGCGGGTGTAACGAATCCAACAACGGCCGCGCTCGACAATGGCGCCGTAGCAACTTCATCATCGAGCCAAGGGGGTGCAGATCCTCAACAGACTCCGCAGCCTGCGAACGGGCAAAGTCCCGCCGCTCCCAGCGACCAGGCTTTAACTGGTAACTTGTTCAACCGTCTGGCACAGTTCTACAGCCAGGACTGGGCAGGCACTAATCCAGCCGGACCATCTGCAACCAAACGCGGGCTTCCGGTGCCCGTAGATTCGCCTCCGTTCCCGTTCTCCGACTGGACCTACGGAGGGGCCCCCGACATCGGCGCTCCGGACGGCAATACCTATCCCTTAATGTCCGCGCTCGGACTGGAGAACAGCCGCACGAAAGTCTACGGATGGTTCGCCAGCAGCATAAATTTCAGCACATCAGCCAAGAATAGCTTTCCGGTCTCATATGACATTTTTCCCAACAAGATCGAACTTAATCAGGCGGTCGTATACATTGAGCGCCTTCCCGACACAGTGCAAAACACCCATTTCGACTGGGGTTACCACGTGACTGGATTCTACGGTATCGACTATCGCTTCACGACCGCGAAGGGCTACTTCAGCGAGCAACTCTTGCAGTCCAACAAGCAGTACGGCTTCGATCCTGTGCTTGAGTATTTCGACCTCTACTTCCCGGTCAAAGACGGCCTCAACATTCGAATTGGTCGGTTCCTTTCGGTTCCTGGAATCGAAGCGCAATTGGCGCCGAACAATTACAACATGACGCACTCGCTGCTCTACACCATCGATCCCTTCACCGACACCGGAATCTATGCCAGCCTCAAGCTGAATAAGCAGTGGATGGTCCAGTTTGGCGTATCGGGCGGTCACGATGTTGCGCTATGGACCGATGATGCCAAAGCCTCAGGCATCTTTTGCTTAAACTACTCCACCGCGAGCAATAACGACAATTTTTACGGCTGCGCGAACGGCATCAATGACGGCAAGTATGCCTACAACAACCTGCAAGACTATGACTTCACCTGGTACCACAAGTTCAACAGCAAATGGCACATGGCGACTGAGACCTGGTACATGTATGAACGCGATGTGCCGAACGTCGCCGGCAATGTTGCCAATCCGATCACACCTGAGCTGGGAGCAAACGGCGCGTTCTGCGCCGCCGGACAACTACGCTGCACTGCTCCCGAGTACGCGATCGTTAACTACATAAATCGCGAGGTCACCTCCAAGTTTATGTTCGGATTCCGATCCGACCTGCTCAACGATAAGAAAGGACAGCGTACCGGGATCGCCGGGAAATATACGGAAAATACGTTTTATCTCACCCGATACATCGGCAGCACGGTTATGCTTCGGCCGGAACTCCGTTTTGATCATTCGTGGGATCGGGAGGGATACAACAACGGAACGGCCAGAAACCAGCTCTTTTTCGGCATGGACCTAATTTATAAATTCTGAGTTTGGTCTCGAGATCTACAGGCAGCAGCTATCCGAGAAGTTGGAATTCGGACAGCAGTCTGGAGGGATTCGTAATGCAGGATGCAATCTTTCTTACAGTGACGGTGTTGTTCTTTGGGATTTCGCTGGCTTACGTTCATTTCTGTGAGCGCGTGCGGTGAGGCAAATATGAATTCCGGACCGATCATCATGCTGATCATTTGCGCCGGGCTGCTGGTGTATTTGGTATACGCCATGCTGCGGCCGGAGAAATTCTGATGACAGCAAATGGATGGCTGCAAATCTTCTTTCTTTTGCTGGTGGTGTTATTGGTCACTAAACCACTAGGCACATTCATCGCTGGTGTGTTCGACCGAGAGCGCACATGGCTGGATCCGATTTTGCGGCCGGTCGAACGGATTCTATACAAGCTTACAGGCGTGGACGAAAGTCACGAAATGGACTGGAAGGAATATGCACTGGCGCTGATTCTGTTCAGTGGCGTTTCGATGATCCTGCTGTATCTGCTGGAGCGGGTGCAGTTGTGGCTGCCGGGAAATCCGCAAAAGCTGGCCGGAGTCGCTCCCTCACTGGCCTTCAACACCGCGGCCTCCTTCACGACGAACACCAACTGGCAGAACTACACGCCTGAGACCACCATGAGCTATCTAACGCAGATGGTTGGTCTGGCCTATCACAACTGGGTGTCGGCTGCGGCGGGAATGGCGCTGGCGATTGCGTTCATTCGCGGTATTTCGCGGCGCGAGCAAAAGACCATCGGGAATTTCTGGGTCGATCTGGTTCGCGGAACATTGTGGGTTTTGGCTCCTCTGTGCCTGGTGGGTGCGTTGGTGTTGGTATCGCAGGGCGTAGTGCAGAATCTGAAGCCTTATGACACGGCGCAACTGGTCGATCCGTATCCAACACCGCAACTTGGATCCGATGGCAAGCCGATGAACGGATCGGATGGCAAACCGCTGATGCAGACGGTGACTCAGCAGGTAATCGCCCAGGGGCCAACCGCTTCGCAGGAAATCATCAAGGAACTCGGAACCAATGGCGGCGGGTTCTTCAATGCCAACAGCGCGCATCCCTTCGAGAATCCTACGCCGTTCACGAACTTTCTGGAGATGTTCTGCATCCTGGCAATTCCGTCCGCGTTCACTTACACGCTGGGAAAGATGACCGGATCTCCGCGACACGGGTGGGCCGTGTGGGCAGCGATGGCTTTGCTGTTCCTGGCGGGGGTTACGACGGCGTATTGGGCGGAGGCGCGGGGCAACCCCCTCTTAACCTCAGCGGCGCTGCATAGTCCGCAGCATTCGTCTTCGACGGTGCGAACCATGGGCAATCTCGAAGGGAAAGAAGTGCGGTTCGGCGTGGCGAACTCGGCGCTGTTCGCCACCGTGACCACGGACACGAGTTGCGGCGCGGTCAACTCCATGCACGACTCGTTCACACCACTCGGCGGAATGGTCCCCCTGATCAACCTCATGCTCAGCGAAGTCATCTTCGGCGGAGTCGGTGCGGGGATGTATGGCATGCTGGTCTTCGTCATCCTGTCCGTTTTCATTGCCGGATTGATGGTGGGGCGCACGCCGGAGTATCTGGGTAAGAAGATCGAAGCCTACGACGTGAAGATGGCGATGCTGGTGATTCTGATTTTTCCGCTGGTGATTCTAGTGTTTACGGCGGTTTCGGTTTTGTACAGCTTTGGCACTTCTGCCATGGCGAATGCGGGGCCGCACGGTTTCAGTGAAGTGCTTTATGCCTTCACTTCAGCGGTGGCCAACAATGGCTCGGCTTTCAACGGACTGAGCGGGAACACGCCGTGGTACAACACGTCTCTCGGCTTCGCCATGCTGCTAGGGCGATTCATGATGATTCTGCCGATGCTGGCGATTGCGGGAAATCTGGCAGGCAAGAAGCAGACGCCGGCAACGCTGGGCACTTTCCCGGTAACCGGCCCGTTGTTTACGGTGCTGCTGATCGGCGTTGTGGTGATTGTGGGAGCGCTGACATTCTTCCCGGCGCTGAGTCTGGGACCAATTCTTGAACACTTGTTGATGCAGGCGGGCAAAACGTTTTAGGCGGGATTCTCAGGTAAATATGGCGAGCAAGAAATCAAAACGCAGCATGTGGGATGTGAAGATTGTGCGCCGTGCGGCGTGGGACTCATTGGTCAAGCTGCATCCCGTGACCATGATGCGCAATCCGGTGATGTTCGTGGTGGAAGTGGGCAGTGCGGTGACCACGGTGCTTCTCATTCTCGAGCGAATGCACGGGCAGCCTGGGTTTGGATTCAATCTGCAGATCACGCTCTGGCTGTGGTTCACGGTATTGTTTGCCAACTTTGCCGAGGCTATGGCTGAGGGTCGGGGCAAGGCGCAGGCTGATGCTCTGCGGCGCGCCAAGGCGGAAACCATGGCGAACCGCCTGCTGCCCGACGGGAAGACAGAAACGGTGCCAGGATCGAAATTGCGTTCGGGAGACATGGTGTTGGTCGAGGCGGGCGAGTTTGTTCCGGGCGACGGCGAAATTGTGGAGGGCGTGGCGTCGGTGGACGAGTCGGCGATTACCGGGGAATCGGCGCCGGTGATTCGTGAAGCGGGGGGCGACCGTTCGGCCGTGACCGGCGGAACGCGCGTGCTGTCGGATTGGGTGAAGGTGAAGATCACTTCGAATCCGGGAGAGACCTTTCTCGACCGCATGATCGCGTTGGTAGAAGGCGCAGAGCGGCAGAAAACTCCGAATGAAATTGCGTTGAACATCCTGCTTGCTGGGCTGACGATTGTTTTTCTTCTGGCTGTGGTCACGCTGCAACCGTTCGCCATTTATGCGGGCGCCCCGCAGACGGTGTTCGTCCTCGTATCGTTATTGGTGTGCCTGATTCCGACCACAATTGGCGGATTACTTTCGGCCATTGGCATCGCAGGCATGGACCGCTTGGTGCAGCACAACGTGCTGGCGATGTCGGGAAGGGCGGTGGAAGCCGCGGGCGACGTGAATACTTTGCTGCTCGACAAGACCGGAACCATCACCCTGGGCAATCGCGAGGCCACCGAGTTCGTAACCGCGCCGGGTGTGACCGAGGCGATGCTGGCGGATTCGGCTCAGCTTTCCTCATTGGCCGACGAAACTCCCGAGGGACGATCGATTGTGGTGTTGGCGAAGGAAAAGTATGGATTGCGCGGACGTGAAATAAGTTCCCACGACGCCGAATTTATTCCGTTCAGTGCGATGACTCGTATGTCGGGCGTGAATCTGGATGGGCGCGCGGTCCGAAAGGGTGCGACGGATGCAGTTGCCAAATACCTGGAAGAGCAGGGAAGTGTGCTTCCCGCAGAAGTGCGTGCGGCGGTGGAAGCGATTTCGCGCTCCGGGGGAACGCCGTTGGTGGTGGCGGAGAATGGCCGCGCGTTAGGAGTGATCCACCTGAAGGACATCGTGAAGGGAGGGATGCGGCAGCGGTTCGATCAGCTGCGCGCGATGGGAATCAAGACCGTGATGATCACCGGGGATAATCCGCTGACGGCGGCGGCGATCGCGAATGAGGCGGGCGTGGACGACTTTCTGGCGCAGGCTACACCGAAGGATAAGTTGGATTTAATTCGGCGGGAACAAGGACAAGGAAAACTTGTTGCCATGACGGGCGACGGGACCAATGATGCGCCGGCGCTGGCACAGGCCGATGTGGGCGTCGCCATGAACACAGGCACACAGGCGGCGAAGGAAGCCGGGAACATGGTGGATCTGGATTCGAATCCGACGAAGCTGATTGAGATCGTGGAGATCGGCAAGCAGTTGCTGATGACGCGCGGCGCCCTGACCACGTTTTCGATCGCGAATGACGTGGCGAAGTATTTCGCCATCATCCCGGCAATGTTTGCCGGGACCTTTCCGGTTCTGCAGGCGCTGAACGTGATGCGGTTGGCGACGCCGCAGTCGGCGATCTTGTCGGCGGTTATCTTTAATGCGCTGATTATTGTGGCGCTGATTCCACTGGCGCTGCGCGGGGTGAAATATGTTCCGCAGGGAGCGGCCGTGCTCTTGCGACGAAATCTGCTGGTGTATGGGCTGGGCGGAGTGATCGTGCCGTTTATTGGCATCAAGCTAATTGACTTGCTGATCGTGCGCGCAGGGCTGGCGTAGGAGCGATATGAAGAAGAATCTGATTACTGCAGTACTGATGACGCTGGTGACGACGGTATTGTTCGGTCTCCTGTTTCCTCTTGTGATCACAGGACTGGCGCAGGTTTTGTTTCCGAGCAAGGCGAATGGGCAATTATTGACCCGGAATGGCAAAGTGGTAGGATCGCGATTGATTGGGCAATCATTTACTTCGCCAGGATATTTTCACTCGCGGCCGTCCAGCGCGGGCACGGGTTATGATGCGGGCAATTCCAGCGGCTCAAACCTGGGACCTACCAATCAATCTCTCATTGCGCGGGTGCAGGGGGATGCCGATCGCTTGCAGGTGGAGAATCCGGGCGCGGCAATTCCGATAGATTTGCTGACCACTTCGGGTTCCGGGCTTGATCCCCATATCTCGCCCGAGGCGGCGGAATTTCAGGTACCGCGCATCGCCAACGAACGAGGTCTGAAGGAAGACGTAGTTCGCGAAGCGGTCCGCCAGCATACTCAGTCGCGGCAGTTCGGTTTATTGGGAGAGCCGCGGGTGAACGTGCTGGAGTTGAACCTTACGCTGGACGAGATCTCGCCGAAGGCTGCCAAGCGTTAGCAGGTGGCGAAGTCGCGTCAGCCGGCAGCGTGCAATCGCCACGCCTCCGCATAAATTCCCTAAACCTTACGCGGCACAGAAGCGCTGCTGCGCTGCATCCCTGCCGATATTGCCGAGTTCCCCACGTCTCAGTAGATTTGTTCAAGAAACAGATTCTCGACCTGCGCACTATTAGCCCTCCTTGGCCGAAAACCATCAACCCGAAGAGGAAACTAAAAGGTCTCTATTGGGTTTATACGGATGAATATAGGATTGTAGGCGCGCCTTGCATGGATCCGGAATCTTCGATTGGTCAGGGAGAAATCAATGAAGACACGTAAGTGTGGGTGGAACTGGGCAGGGATAGCGGCGTGTTTGGCATTCATGCTGCATGCGCCGGTTGGAGTCAAGGCGCAGGATACGCAAGCAGTGCAGTATCCCCAAAGCGCGCCCGACGCGCAAAATCCGCCGAGCCAACCGCAGGATGCGAACACCCCGGATCCGCCGAGCCGCGTGGCACGGCTGAACTACATGGATGGATCCGTGTCGTTCCAGCCCGGCGGAGAAAACGACTGGGTGACGGCGGTGCTGAATCGTCCGCTGGTGACCGGCGACAATCTATGGGCGGATGAAGATTCGCGGGCTGAAGTACACATTGGATCGACAGCGCTCCGGCTCGCCGCCAAGACGGGAATTACATTGCTCGACGTAAGTGACCGGACGGCGCAGATTCGTTTGGCGCAGGGATCGCTGATTGTGAAGGTCAGGCACGTGGATGACGAGGATTCCTATGAGATCGACACGCCGAATGTGGCGTTCGTAATCGCGCAACCGGGGGACTATCGCATTGATGTGAATGAAGATGGTGGTCGAACAGATGTGACGGTGTGGCGCGGACGCGGCGAGGTTACCGGCGGCGGTTCTTCCTACACCGTTGTCGCGAACCAGTACGCCACCTTCACTGGCACCGATCACCTGGATTACGATCTCGGCCAGATTCCCGGAAAAGATGGATTCGACGCTTGGGCGCTGGATCGCGATCAGCGAGAGGATCAGTCTGATTCGGCGAACTACGTTTCACGGGAGATGACGGGATACGAAGACCTCGACGAGTATGGCGACTGGAGCTATGTGGCCGACTACGGTACATGCTGGCGGCCGAGGGTCCTGGTGGCGGGATGGGCTCCTTATCGCTTTGGCCATTGGTCTTGGGTAGGACCGTGGGGCTGGACGTGGGTGGAGGACGAGCCCTGGGGTTTTGCTCCATTTCACTATGGCCGATGGGCGTTCGCAGGGACCGGATGGCTGTGGGTTCCGGGGCCGAGCGTAGTGCGGCCGGTGTATGCTCCGGCACTGGTGGCGTGGGTTGGTGGTGGGCCTGGATTCAACTTCTCGTTTTCGTTTGGAGCGGGAGTGGGATGGTTCCCACTGGCTCCGGGAGAAGTATTTATTCCCGGATATCGGGTGAGCCGCGTCTATGTGAACAACGTGAACTTTACCAATACGCGAGTAAATCTCACGCGAGTGACGAATGTATACAACATGGTGGTGATCAACCGGAGCACTATGGTGAACAACATCACCTATGCGAACCGCAATGTGAACGGAGGAGTAACGGTAGTTTCCCGGGATACTTTCGTGAACGCTCGGCCAGTGGCGCGAAGCGTGGTATCGGTTACTGCGAGAGAACTGGCGGCCGCGCCGGTGTCGGAAAGGGTTGGGGTCGAGCCGGGGAGAACCAGCGTATTGGGGGCGGGGAAGCCCGTGACCAACAAACCTCCAGCGGCGGTGACCAGCCGTCCGGTAGTAGCCCTGAGGACGCCGGCCCCGATGCCGCATTCGCTCGATCAGAGGCAGGCGCAGGCGGATGGGCACTTGAACCAGCAATCATCACTGTTAGTGCGGCAGGAGGCAGCCGGTCGGCCAGTGCCGATGAACCCGCAAACACGGCCAACACAGTCCCCGACACAATCTTCATCTTCGACGAAATCCGACGACGGATTCCGTTCGTTTGGGCCGCCTAGCGGGGGGAGCGGTCAGGCGAAACCGCAGGCCCGCGTGTGGGAGGCGCAGGGGACTCCGGAGCCGGAGAAGAAAACGAACGCCCAACCCGCGAACAGTGCTCAGCATGCGCAGCAGTGGTCGCATCCGCTGGCCAAGCCAGTAGCTCCGGTGCAGCCGGGAAACGAACGGCAGCAGAGGGAGCAGGAGCAGAAATTTAGCACCTGGCAACAGCAGAGGCCAGCGGCGTCGGCGCCAGCCCCGCGGCAGCAGAATTCGCATCCGCCGGCGGAGAGTCATGCGAGTTCTCCAAAGAAGGGGAATTGACGACCAAGAGTTGCTTGCGGTCTGATAGGGGTCCATGCGATGTGATCGGCGGCAAACGAGAGCGGACGGGAAAATGGCGCTGGGAGCGGGAACACAGTCGACTCCCGGCGCTGCTTTTTCGCGTAGTAGATTATGAACGAACAGAAGCGACCGGCAATTAATTGGATGGATGTTCTCTGGCTGCTCTTTCTGGCTGGACTTGCGGCACTGCCGCCGGTGTTTGAAATCCATAAGCAATTGGTGCTGCTGGCGTTCGGACTGGCTCAGCTGACTGAAGGCTGGGTGTTAAGCAAGACGCCGCAGCGGGGCGCGGCTTACATCGTCTTGCTCAAGATCGCCTTGGCCACACTGCTGCTCGATCACACCGGCGAAGTTGGAATCAACAGCAGTTACTCTCCGATCTTCTACTTGCCGGTGGTGACGGCGGCGGAATATTTCAGCCCGTGGGCAACACTGCTGTGGACAGCTCTCGCCTCCGCCGCCTACTGCTCCTATCTTTATCCGGCGCTGCAGGATTACGAAATTACAAGAGAAGGTTACGGGATCCTTGCCATTCGGATTCTCTTCTTTTTTCTTGCGGCGATGGTGGTGAACCGGTTCACGGTGGAGAATCGGCGGCAGATCAAGCGCTACCAGGAACTAGCGGAAACCCTGGCGGAGACCAATCGAAAATTGCAACAGGCGCAGGAAGAGGCGCGGCGCTCGGAGCGGCTGGCGGCGTTAGGGCAGATGTCCGCAGGGCTGGCGCACGAGATTCGCAATCCGCTGGGAGTGATCAAAGGATCGGCGGAAATGCTGCAGCAGAAGTTGGGGGAATCAAATCCTCTGGCCGGTGAATTGGCGGGTTATATATCGACTGAGACCAATCGTCTGAGCGCGCTAGTGACGAGGTTTCTGGATTTTGCCCGGCCGCTGCATGCAGAGTTAACTCCACAAGATATTACAAGTGTGCTGGATCGGGCGGTGCACGATGTGGCAATGACGCATAAAGAGGAAGGTGCTTCGGTGCGGGTAGAGAGGCAATATCAACAGAATCTGCCGCTGGTACCGTTGGACGAAAGTCTTTCTGAGCAGGCCTTCGTGAATCTGATTCAGAATGCTTACGATGCGATGAGTGGTGGCGGAGGAACGTTACGGGTACGGGCGGCGAGAGCAAAGAGTGCGAACCAGGCCGGTGTGGAGGTGCGGATCGAAGATACCGGCCCAGGAATTCCGGATGAACTGCGGGAGCAGATTTTCAATCCGTTCGTGACTACCAAGAAAACGGGAGTGGGGCTGGGGCTGTCGATTGTGTCGCGCATTATTGACGGCCATCACGGCAGCATTCGACTGGAGAGCGGCCTTAAAGGAGCTGGCTTCGTAATGTTTTTTCCGGTGCATGCTGGGGTTGCAGGAAATAATGCGTCTTAGAAAACTTCAACGACGAGTTGTGTCAATACATGCCAACCATTTTGATTGTCGAGGATGAGGCGAAAATGCGGCGTCTGCTCGAGTTGAATCTCGGGGAGGATGGCTTCAGCACGCTTTCCGCAGGAGATGCAGAGTCAGGGCTGAAGCTTTTGCGGGAGAACAGCGTTGATCTGGTGGTGACCGATCTGAAACTGCCGGGAATGAATGGACTTGAGTTCTTGCAGATCATCAAGCGGCAGAGTGCGGCGCTTCCTGTGGTGGTGATGACCGCTTTTGGAACCGTTGAGACTGCCGTAGAAGCCATGAAGGCCGGAGCCAGCGATTATGTGCTGAAACCGTTCTCGTTGAACGAGATGAGGATGGTTATCCACAAGGAACTGGATGTACACAAACTGCGCGAGGAGAACCGGTCACTGCGGGAAGCGTTAGGCAAGCGGTATGCGCATCCGAATGTGGTGGCGCGCAGCGCGAAGATGCAGGAGGTGCTGGCCACGGTGGATCGCGTGGCGCCTACGAATTCTACGGTGCTGTTGGGTGGGGAGAGTGGTGTGGGAAAGGACTTGATTGCGCGAGCGATCCATGAGAAGTCGCGGCGCGCTGCCGGGCCTTTCATCAAGATCAATAGCACGGCGATTCCGGAAAATCTGCTGGAGAGCGAACTTTTTGGATATGAGAAGGGCGCATTTACAGGCGCCACGGCAAGCAAGCCAGGGAAGTTCGAGTTGGCGGATAAGGGGACGCTGTTCCTGGATGAGATCGGTGACGTACCACTGGCGACGCAGGTGAAGTTGCTGCGCGTCCTGCAGGAGCGCGAGTTTGAGCGCTTGGGTGGGACGCGAACCGTGAAAGTGGATGTGCGGCTAATCGCAGCCACGAACCGCGATCTGCGGGAAGCGCTGGAGCAGGGCTCGTTTCGCGAGGATCTGTACTATCGGTTGAACGTTGTTCCCATTGACATTGCGCCGCTGCGCCAGCGTAAAGAGGACATCCCGGATCTGGTAAATCTTTTTATTTCGAGCTTTGCGGGGGATTCCGGCAAGCCGGTGGAGAGTATTACGCGGGAGGCAATGCAGATTCTGGTGAATTATCACTGGCCGGGGAATGTGCGCGAATTGCAAAACATTATCGAACGGGCGTGCGCGTTAGCGAAGGGCACAGTGCTCAAGGTGGAGGATATTCATCTGGATGTGCGACCCGCTCGGGCGGCGAATGGGACCGGGAATTTTCTTCCTGAGGGTATGACGCTCGAGCAATGGGAAGATGAGATGATCCGGGAATCGTTGCGGCGTGCGAATGGGAATAAGAGTCAAGCTGCGCGCTTGCTGGGGTTGTCACGGAATGCGCTACGCTACAGGCTGTCGAAGATTGGGATTGCGGATGAGGGGGAGAAGGAAAGTTAGACTCCGGATTCCTGAAAGCGGATAAGTCTCGAGTTGAAAACGAGAAATACTACGATTGGCTATCGGGGCTTGCGTGTTTTTGGCGCTCCTGATTGATAACCATCGGTGCCTCGTTTGCCAGCGCGCGCTTCCTTCTGTTGGCTGAAAACCACCACTTGGTTTAGAGCGGCCACCGGCTTCTATATTTTCGCCGATTTTAGGGCTGAAGACTCCACCTTCCTTACTGAAAACAAACGGGTTACACCGATTTATCTCGGGCGCGTTTTGGCATGGTAGTTGCTTTGCAATCTAGGGTATCAGCCTTAAATTTGCGCTACTAGTACAG
>Ga0210393_10003674_pt1 | contig 12277 bp, 6 predicted proteins | sample IncBWC27OmetaG_FD_160068 | JGI IMG/M metagenome (GOLD analysis project Ga0210393, IMG submission 160068) | Forest soil microbial communities from Barre Woods Harvard Forest LTER site, Petersham, Massachusetts, United States - Inc-BW-C-27-O ... | reverse complement strand
ATGCCGGTTATCCATGCCAGATGGAGGCGATTCTTGAAATTGCCTCCTGCCATAATTTGAAAGTGGTCGAAGACGCCGCTCATTCTCTTCCTACGCGCTACAACGGAAAAATGGTAGGCAGTATCGGCGACATCACATGTTTTTCCTTTTACGCCACCAAGACTCTCACCACCGGCGAGGGCGGAATGATTACCACCGACGACGGTGACTTGGCGGATCGCATGCGCATCCTAAGTCTCCACGGAATCAGCCGCCACGCCTGGAATCGCTACTCCGAAAAGGGCACCTGGAAATACGAAATCTTGGATGCTGGCTACAAATACAATCTTACGGACCTTCAGGCCGCCATCGGCCTCGCGCAGCTAGAGAAGTGCGTGAGGATGCGCGACGCCCGCGCCCAGATTGCAGCGGAATATGCGCGGCTCTTGGGTGGGCAGGAGGCCTTCAAACTCCCAGCCATCCCCCTCGGACGTGATCACGCGTGGCACTTATTTGTTATTGAGGCAAATCCGCTGGGCTTAACCATCGGCAGAGATCAGGTGATCGAAGAAATGAAGCGGCGCGGCATCGGCACTTCCGTACATTTCATACCCCTTCACCTGCACCCTCTCTATCAACGCAAGCTTGGCTACCGCAACGGCCAGTTTCCCAACGCTGAGGAGCGATTTAACCGCGCCATCTCCCTTCCCATCTACCCCGATATGACTCTGGAGGAGATCGAGCGCGTCGCGGAGGCACTGCAAGACATCGCTCGAAGGTTCCGCGCCTAAGTTCCTGTCCGATTTAATGCACTCTTAATCCGAAATGACCGCCTCCTTTTACGCCCGCGCCGGAAAGCGATCTTTTGACGTTTGCTGCGCGTTACTTGGCGTTGTTCTTCTCGCCCCTGTGTTCTTGTTCATCGCGCTTCTGGTTCTAACGACCAGCGGTTGGCCCATTATTTTCCGCCAGGAGCGCGTCGGCCGCTATGGAAAGGCGTTTTTCATCTGTAAATTTCGCACCATGGCTAACGTCCCTTCAAGCGGGGACGAATCGCTCCTCACCGCTTCGGGCGATGCCAGAGTGACGCGGCTCGGGAGATGGCTTCGCCGCACCAAATGTGACGAACTTCCGCAGATTTGGAACGTTCTGCGAGGTGACATGAGCCTTGTAGGTCCTCGCCCGGAAGTGCCCTATTTCACGGGAAAGTTCACGCCTCGCCAACGGGCCGTCCTTGAGGTCCGGCCGGGCATTACCGGTCCCGCCGCCACCCATTACATCGCCGAGGAACAATTGCTGGCCAGCCACCCAGATAAGGAATTGTTTTATGTGAACGAACTGCTTCCGGCAAAACTTGAAAAGGACCTCCGCTACGCGGAGCACGTTTCATTTAACACAGATTTAAAACTTATCGCGAACACCTTTCTTCGACTTTTGATGAAATCGCGAGCATCCGAAAGTTGAGCCCGGAAGCTCCCCGGCATGGGACTTAGCCAAATAAAGAACGCTTGGGACGCACTCAGAGGTGTTTCTTGCTGGTAGGCCAAATGACGAACTGGCACGCGCGCTTGTATACCCGGCTGAACCAGGTCTTGCTGGATATTTGTTTCTTCAGTGCATCAATGGCTTTGGCCTGCATGATTCACGCCGGCGCTTGGCTGGCGTTCCGCGACTTAAAGTACCTGCTCTTTTGGCTGCCCCTGGTGGCCACCTTTCGCGTCGCAGTGAATCACCTCACCGGTGTCTACCGTCTCGTTTGGAGATTCATCTCCATTTCCGACGCCATCAAAATTACGAAAGCAATCGCCATTGCGAGTTTGGTTCTTTTGACAGTGGCCATGGCCTATCCTCTTCACGCCCCGTACGCGAACTTCCTTCGCATTCCTGTCGCTACCATCATTCTCGAGGGCTTGTTGTCACTGTTCGCCTCTCTCGGGATACGCGCGTTCCGACGTGTGCAGTACGCGCGCGAACGGAGAGTTCTGCCCTCCGGTACGGTCATCAAGCGCGTCTTCCTCTACGGGGCCGGGCGCGCCGGAATGATGCTTCGGAAAGAAATAGAAAACAGTCCGAACTACGACGTGGCAGGTTTCATCGACGACGATCCCAAAAAAGTGGGCACGGTGATTACCGACACTCCGGTCGTGGGCAACGGCTCGGATCTCTCACAATTAGTTAGAGATTGGCAGATTGATGAAGTCATCGTCAGTATGGCGACTGCCAGCCGAACCACCTTGGCACGAACGCTGGCAAAGTGCCGTCGTGCACGCGTACCTGCGAAAATCATACCAAGCTTGCGGGAAATTTTAGGCGGACAAGTCCAGATCAGCGAACTTCGCGACACACAAGTCGAGGAAGTCCTCGGACGAGAGAGCATCGAGGTGCGTGACTTCGAGCAGGTCGCAGCGCCGAGCTACGCAGGTAAGCGCATTCTAATCACCGGCGCCGGAGGCTCCATCGGCAGTGAACTGGTGCGCCAGCTCGCGCGGCTCAGTCCATCCCGTATCGCCATTCTCGATAAAGATGAGAATGCCATCTACGAGATCGACCAGGAATTGCGCCGCCGCACCGTACACGTCTCCATCGAGCCGCACATTGCCGACGTCCGCGAGATCAGCCGATTGCGCGGCATTTTCTCGCAATTCCGACCGCACGCGATTTTTCACGCGGCCGCGCACAAGCATGTACCTTTGATGGAGATGCAGCCTTGCGAGGCGGTACTTAACAATGTGGGTGGAACGAAAAATATTCTCGAGGCCAGCTCGGAATATGGAGTGGAGCGGTTTGTTTTTATTTCCACCGACAAAGCCGTGAACCCCGCCAACGTCATGGGCGCTACCAAGCGCATTGGCGAAATGCTGCTGCAGGCGCAGCTGAGATTTGGAGGCGTGCGTTTTGCCTGCGTGCGCTTCGGAAATGTTCTGGGAAGCCGCGGAAGCGTTGTTCCGCTGTTTAAAAAACAGATTGCCGAGGGCGGTCCAGTAACCGTGACGCATCCCGACGTCGTGCGCTTCTTCATGACCATTCAGGAGGCGGTTCAGCTCATCCTCTGTGCGGGGACCCTCGCGCGAAAAGGTGAGACCTTTGTATTGGATATGGGCAATCCCCGCAACATCCTGGATCTGGCAAAGGAAATGATTCTGCTTTCCGGCTTGGAGCCCGAAAAGGATATTCCCATAAGCATTACGGGCATGCGGCCGGGCGAGAAACTCACGGAAGAACTGGTCGCACAATCCGAGCGGCTCTTCCCAACCGATATCGAAAAACTTTCCATGATTGCGCCTCAACTATTTGACCAGGACGCTCTGTTGGCAGATGTGGCTCGCCTGCTTCTCCTGGCGCGGAACAATGATGTACAAAGTGTCTTCGAGCTACTGCATCACATGGGTCTCGGCTACAGTAACGTCTCCTTCAGACCGCGATTGCACCTCGCAGCAGCCGCTCGCTGCTAAGCTCCAACCTTTCGCCGCCGCGTTGCCGTGAATCCGCACGTAACTCCCCGCCGCAGCGATTCTTTCAACTCGCTTCCCACGGATAGCTTCAACTACATTTTCGATTCTTAGAGGCGGAAGCTCGGCCGGCGAAACTCAGTGATCACGAGAACTTCGACCACCTGGATGCGAGTGACCGGGCGCAGAACGCCCCACGAACGGTCCGTCGCAGCTTCCGCGGACATGCCCCACATTTCCGAGGTGGCTCAGCGGGCGTGCGAGACGTTTGGCGTTGCGAGCTACGATCGCCTGACCATCAGAAGTAGTATTTCACGCCGACCTGCATGGTCCGAGGGCGGTGGGCGTCCACGGGATGCAGGAATGAACTGCCCGCCAGGCACGAGTTGTCGCCCGCCGAATTTGCTGGTCCGGCATAGCAAGTGATGACGTTGTTCCCGGGATTACCGGGATTCGACGGATCGTAGATGCGGAACTGTGTATGGTTGAAGGTATTAAAAGTCTCTAGGCGCACTTCCATGGAACGACTTTCCTTGATCAGCAACTTCTTCGCCACGGAGATATCGAAGTTCAAGCGGCTCGGATTGTTTAAGAAATTTCGTCCGGCGTCGCCGTAGGTTAACCCTGTCGGTGCCACGAATTCGGATGGATTGCCAAGGAGCGGACCAAACAATCCGCTTCCAAAGGTCGCTCCAGCAGTGTTTTTCACCCCGAAGGCCAAGTCCGGATAGGAGCCGGGACCCAACACCGCAGCGACGCCAGCGTTATCTAAGGACGAAATCCCCGAGGAGCTCCCGCCGTTGATTGCGCTGAAAGGCGTTCCAGTGGAATACACGGTGATCCCCGCTATCTCCCAGTTCGCCAAAAAAGACTTCGTTCGGGTGGAAACCCCGCTTCCGCGTACCTGATTCGACGGATCGTCATTAAAAGCGTCGAGGAACGGTTCAAGAATGCGTTCCAAGGGCAGCGTATAAATGTAACTGATGTTCAGGAGATGTCGCTGGTCAAAATCGGAACTCGCTCGATTCTCCGCGATGTTGTAAGCATTGATAAAATTCGCGCTGGTTCGGTCGGACGAATCGTCGATAGAATGGCTATAGGTGTAGGAAACGCCCAGTGTGAGCGGACCTTTGGTGCGCCGCAGGGAAAACTGCAACGCGTTATAGCTCGAATTGGCGATATTCTGCAGCGAGAAGATTTGCCCGAGTCCGGGCGCAATCACATAACCGGGTTGACGCAAGGCATTTGGCGTAGGGATCTGGCTGGCCAGTCCTGCGCACGCTGCCAAGAGGTTGATGTAGCCCGGCTGTCCGGCGCCAATCGATTGTCCATTTACGGTGAACACGCCCCCGCCATAGCCCGAGCAAATACCGGACGTGAGTGGCTGACCAAACTGGAACGGATTCTCCGCCGCGTTAACTGGCAGCAACTGGTTCACCTGCAGCTCTGCGGTAAGATGCGTTCCTTTGCTTCCCACATAGGCAACGCTGCCCAGTAAATTCCAAGGCAGTTCGCGCTGCACGCTTAGACTCCACTGTTGGGTGTACGGCCAATTGGCATGCGTAGGAATTGAGGTGACGTTGATGGGAAAAGTCCCGCCAAACGCGGGACACCCGGTTCCCACGTTTCCAATACATCCCCAATTGAGCGGATAGTTTTGCGTCATATCGACCACGCCACCGGCGGACATTGGTCCCGGGCTGCCCTCGAGCGAGCCCGTATTCGCCTCATTTCCGGTGCCATGTTCAAAGAACATTCCGTATCCGGCGCGAATCGACATTTTTCCATTGCCAAACGGGTCCCACGCCACACCAATACGCGGGGCAGGATTGACAAGGTGATTCGTCATGCACCCGGCAGGCACCGGAGTGCCGTCTGCATACTTGCCCACGCCACAATGCACGATCCCATTCGTAATCAGCGGGCTCAAGTTATTAAGGTCGAGCGGCACCGAACCCCCCGTGCTCGCGTTCTGTAGGTATCCCCAAACATTATTAATCGTGACCTGCGACGACAACGCTGAGCTGAACTGAGACGGCACCCAGTTATAGGACTGATTGTATTTTTCGCGATAGAGACCAAAGAAACTTACGCGGGCTCCCAAGTTCAGTGTGAGATGTGGCGTAATTTTCCAGTTATCCTGAAAGTAGGGTTCCGCGATGCGATAGTTGTTGTGGTAAACGCTCTGCGCGCTGTCCTGCTGATAATTCACGATGTACGGCGTCAAGAAATCCGCAAAAACATTCCCCGTGGTGTTCGTATTATTTACGTTAGTGAACGTCGCAATCCCTTGCAACGAACCGGTATTCGCGCCTACTGGCGGATTCACTTCGTTCCTTTGCGCAATAATAAACAGCGCGCCGAACTGCAATGTGTGCGTTCCCAGCGCCAACACGGCGTCGTCGCGAGGACTATACGTCGGATTCGAGTGATGCCAGGGCATATAACCGGAATCCACCGCAAAACCCTGCCCTCCGTAAGCCGCATTGGTTCCGCCAATTACGATTCCGGGAATTTTGTTCCCGAAACCATTGTTAAAAATATATCCGAGACCGCACGTCGTGCTGCTCGGATTCAGGCACGGAGCATTATTGACGACGGGCACAGCGGATCGTTCCAGTGTTGTCACACCGGGCCCCGGAAGGTTGGTAAGACTAATGTGATCCGTCGTGTAAGCCATCGCTAAATCGTTTACCAAGCGATTTTTGATCGTTGCCGTGTAATGTGCCACCGTACTGGTTCCCGGCCCCACAAAATTGTTCTGCACTGTCGGAAAACTGTTGTGAATAAATCCCCACTGCGTCGTGGGCACCACCGTGCTCCAAGAGTCGTGAATATAGCGAACATACAATCGCTGCGTCGCCGAAAAATTGTGATCGATGCGGAACAGGTTCTCCCACCAGGTCGTCAGCGGAGACACCGCAATGTCATAACAAGAATTGATTGTTGTATTGCAACCTGTCGTCGCATTCGGAAGTGGAATCAGATTTGTGTTCAGCAAAGCTTCGGAACGCGGGTCGATGGGCACCAAATTATCTTGTCGAAGCGGCGTGAACGAATTGGGCGGCGCGCCTCCCGCCGTTTGCGCCGGCCGGCCCGGGCAGTCCGGAAAATACGGCGCGGTGCTGTTGCCGCGCGAAAAATAGGCTAAATTGCCACTCGCGAGCGGGGCGGGACACACATCGCTGAAATCGCCGAAACTTCCCGCGGGCGCCGCCAAGCAAGCGGCGCTGGGATTTGCGGCCAGCCGGCAATTCCGTTCTGCGGCGCTCGGCACCCCCTGGTTAAAATCCACGGGCTCGCGGTCGTGCCGGTATTCTGAGGAATAAAAGAAAAAAGTCTTGTCTTTCTTCGCGTTGAGTATTCCAGGAATGTATAACGGCCCGCCGATCGTTCCGCCCGGCTCGTACTTGTGATACAGCGGAGCATTGCTGGTGTGGTCGAAGAAGTTCCGTGCGTTTAGATGATTGTTGCGCAAGAAAAAATATGCATCTCCATGGAAGTCACTCCCACCCGTCTTAACGCTTGCCACCGTAATTCCCGAAGCGCTGCGCCCATACTGCGCTCCGTAATTCGAAGTAAGCACCTGCAATTCGCCGATGGCATCGATACTGGGATAAACGATTAGCGTGCTGCTCTTTCCGTTTATGCTGGCGTTCAAAATGTCGCCGCCGTCCACTTCGTAACTGTTGTACTCGACGCGGCCTCCGTTGACGCTGTAATTTACACTGCCCTTCACGCCGACGAGCGCTTCGTCTTGCCCAGTTTGATTGCTGACTCCTGGAGTCAGCGCAATCAATTGCGTAAAATTGCGGCCGTTCAAAGCATAGGTGGTAATCTCCTTGCTCGTCAGCGTTCCCGCCAATTGCGCAGACTCGGTTTCAACCTGCGTAACCGTCTGTCCTTCCACCTGAACCTTTTGCGCCACCGAAGCGGGCACCATCGTGATATCAAATGGCGGCGCCTCCCCGAGATTTACGACCATCTCTTCTGTAACAAAATCAGAAAAACCCGTTGATACTGCTTTCACATGGTAGATTCCGGGCGCCAACCCTTCAATTTTGTACTCGCCTTTTTCATTCGTGCTTGTGGTGTGCGTTTTTCCCGCCGCATCCGTCAACGTCACCACCACTCCCGCAACCGCCCCGCCCGACGAATCCGTAACACTCCCGCTAACGCTAGCCGTTACCGCCTGCTGCGCGGTTTCCTGCGCCGCCTGTTGCCGCCCTCGCACTGGCGATCCAATCGCTAGGCAAACACATACGAGCAGTCCAGTTGCAAGAAGTCTGTTTCTCACGCGGTCTCACCCCATGAAGGAATAATCGCTATCCTCGCAGCCGCACTGTTACGATGAGATGATTCGCGAATTGAATTCCCGTCAATAAATCGCTTTATGGCGGAAATTTGCTCGCGATTTACCGGCGCACCCGAGACGATTTCCAGTCGCGTTCGCAATGGGCGGCCTTGCTCCGGACGAAAATGATTTGTTGGACGAAAAAGGTTGGTCGCGACGGATCCGCTGCCAGGAAGTTTTAAACAACAACTTGCGGTTCATCACCACGTCACAAAATTCAAAAAAATATTTTAGTTTCATCTGAGTTTACTGCCTGCTTCATTCCTTCTTAACAAATCACGCAGATAGTGCGCTCTAGCTGAGGGAAATTCTTCCGGGCGAATTTGCGGCTCGGGAGAAATGAACCTCGAAGTCTGTTGTTGTGTGCCGGTTTTGATATTCCTCGTCGCACTTTCCGGCCGATGCGACGCAGATTTCATCAAGCCTTCACACATTCATGTCTTCTCCGGTTCTGAATTCTGAGGATGCACCTCAAGCGGGCAGTTCCCGAAGCGCGGGACCCTGGCCGTAAACCGCAGACGCGCTTTCTCTAAAGGAGAATACGTAATGAATTTAAAGAAGCTTTGTACGACATCCTTGGCAGGAGCGGCCGCGATGCTCTTCGCCTCGGCCGCCTACGCGCAAGCACCGCAGGTCGTCGCCGTCGGCTCTTCCGGCGTCTTCACCAGCATTGCTATCGCCATGGTTGCCGGCGATCCCATCACGGGCACCAGCACCACCTGCGGAACGCACGTGTGGACTGCCGGTTCCTCTATCGCGCAAGGAATTGACGCCCGCAACGGCTCCATCCCGGCGGAAGGTGGCAACGTTGCCATCGTCTGGGACAATGACACAACCCCGACGCTCGTCTGCGCTTATCTCTCGGTCGACTCCGTTGTCGGTCAGCGTCTCTTCCTGGGCCAATCAGCTTCCGGCAACGCCACTTTAAACCTGACTTCTTCCGCGATGACCACTGCTGGCGCCAACAAAGTTGCTTTCCTTACCGACTTCTGCGGTGCCGGTCCTGGATGCGCCGGTCTTCCGTCTGCCGTTTACAGCCTTCTCAACGGCGCCCACTTCAACATCGCCTTCACCGACATCCGGCCTGAAGATGGGCAACTCGCTTACGGCCGCGCTGCTTGCAATCGCAGCGGAGTCACGGACCCGAGCTGTTTCGGTTACGGCCCGCTGGGCGGAATCGGTACAGCTATCCTGAGCTCCTATTCGCAAACTTCCGCTCAAGTGGTGGCGTATTCCATCTCCGGCACCGATCCTTTCACTGGCTTGACGATCCCTGCCTTCAAAACCATCAACGTCGGCGCCGATCCAGTGGTGCTTTTCTACAACAAATCCGATACCACCGCGGGCGGACTCGGAGCACTTTTGCCCACCAACATCAACGCTTCGACGGTCGCCGCTCTATGGTCCGGCTTGATCGGCATCAACGATCAATTGGTCGGCTTCAGCACCGGTTCTCCCAAAGCTCTGCATATCGTTGCGCGCGAACCGGTTTCGGGAACCTACAACACCTTTGAATGGCAAATGGTTCACACCCGCGATCACCGCTCCGGCGATTTCACTCAGGAATATAACTTTGGTCCTACGCCGTCTCAGTGCTTCACGCCACCCTCGACGGCCACCTACGTACCTCCAACCGTCTCTTGCGCGAACCCCATGAACGTCACTGGTTCGCAAGGCTCCACGTACGGCGGATTCCGGACTCGCGCCATTGGCACAGGTGAGATGGTTTCCGCTGTCAACTCCACCAACAACCCCAACAGCATCGGCTACGCCTTCTGGGGCCTCGGCACCTTCGGCGGGAAAGCCAACGTCAAATACATGACCGTGAACGGCGTCGATCCCATCTATCCCAGCTATTCCACCAACAGCGGCAACTTCCCCAGTTGCAGTGGCGCCGTCAACTTGGGCACCTTCGCCTGCTCCGGCCCGCTTCCAACCTTTGACAACATCAAGAATGGCAACTACCGCGTGTGGTCCACCATTCGCGCGGTCGTCTATTCTAGTTACACCCCGCCGACGAGCGGACCCAGCGTTAACCAACTGATCCAAGCTACCCAGGATCAAACCCACGTAAACATTCCTGACCTCGTTCCTTCGGTTTACTGCGCCAATGCCGCGTGCTCCAGCACGGTTGACGGAATGCCGGCCTTCCGCACCCACTACCCCGTTTCTGGCAAGTCTGCCAACAACGGCTCCACTTCACCCTCCACCGGATTCTGCGCCTCCGATCAATCCGCCCCCAACTGCTTTGAAGAGGGTGGCGATATGGCAGGCGTCGCGTTCCTGGACATCCAGGATCAGGACTATTACGGCCTGACTGGCAATGAATTCTTTACCTGGATCGAATAGTCACGATCCGGTATTGACGAAGCGGGCGGCGCAACTGCCGCCCGCTTTTTTTCGGGAAGTGATAGCGGAGCGCAAGGGCGTCGCCGTGTGGTGGGGCCTGAAGGAAGCGCGGAGCAAACAAGGCGAGTCCATGTACAAGAACCGGGCGGAGGCGTGAGCGTTGGGCGCGAAGCTCAGTTCCATCAAGGATGCATAGCGTAAATTGGTTGCGCGCCGAAAGCGATCGCGCTTAGATCGGGAAATCTGCTGCACGCCTCGGATTCCCTGAGCCTCGCGCGATTCAGTGCTCCCTCTATCCCGATTTCTTGGAGTTCCACAAACGAAGTGCTCACGAGCCACAACGCGCTCTGAATCTCGTCACACACCCTTCATAAGCGGTTCATACGTGTGGCGCATTCTTTCTCTACCATCCTGTCGCAACCGCAAATCGAACGTGAGGTTCACAAAATGTTTTCGATAGCACAGAAGATCGTTTCCGGCGCTTTACTCGTCGCCGCAAGTTTCTTTCTTGCGCCGAGAGCCATGGCGCAGGTTTTGCCCCCCAATGTAGCCGACCCCATCACTTCTCCATCAAGATCCTCTTCGGCCGCAAAACCTGCCGAAAACGAAAATCCGTATCACGAGGATTTCTCCGTATTGCCGGTCCAAAAAACCTCCTTAAAACTTGAAATGGCGGTTCTCGGCGAAACCGATGACAAGCCGGGCCTCCCATACATTCGTGAACGCTGGCATCTCGACTGGCGCCCAGGAGATCCGATCGACGTTTATATACTGAAGCCCCGCGGTGTCACCAAGTCGCCGGTCGTCCTTTATCTCTACAGCTTCCCGCAAGATACGGACCGCTTTAAGACCGACAGTTGGGGCGCCTATGCCACTGCAAACGGTTTCGCTGCTGTCGGCTTTGTCTCCGCTTTGACCGGCCATCGCTTGGAATATCGCCCGCCCAACGAGTCTTTCTTCAACCAGTTCCAAGAGGCTCTCGGAGCCAGCGTACACGACGTGCAAATGATTCTGAATTTTCTCGAGTCTCGCAAAGATTTGGACATGTCCCGAGTTGGCATGTTCGGCCAGGGTTCCGGAGGCTCCATAGCCATTCTCGCGTCGACGGTCGACCCGAGGATCAAGGCCGTCGACACGCTAACACCCTGGGGAGATTGGTCCACCTTCGTGCCTAAATCCCCCTTCATACCGGCGGAAGACCGCCTGAAGATCAACAATCCCGAGTACCTTGCGAGGATTGCGCCGCTTGATCCGCTAAGTTCGCTATCAAGAATAAAAGCGCGGAGTCTTAGAATTCAGGATGTCCGTAAAGAAGGTCATATGCCAGACGCTTGCCAGGAGCTCATGGAAGCGGCCGCTCCCGATACGGCGGAGATCAACCAATTCGGAGACAGTGCAGCTCTCGTGCCCGCTGCTGCCAACGGAAAATTATTGGATTGGATTAAGTCTCAACTGCAACCAGACGCCAAGCCGCAAGTCGCTGCAGAGAAATCCGTGCGCGTCCATTTCTTTCCGCCCAAGTTACCCACTGGCAGCCCCATTAACGAGCTTCATTAACACAACGATGAACTTCCGTTCACCAATTTCAGCACAAATCGTCGCAGAACATTAGCACACACTTCGCGGCGCAGTAATAACTCTTCTCTAGTCTCAACTGACAGCTCTCAGAGGACTTTAATTTTCCTAAAAAGGAAGTTGCTCGACCATGCGGCGTTCGCTTTTCGCACTGTTGCCCTTTGTTTTTTGTTTTTGGATTTCAGGTTGTGCGAACTCCGCCGATCCCTCGGGGCCTCCCGTCAGCATTGAAGTGATCATCACCAACCCGTTCCCGAACGGCATCCAGGCCGGCAATGCGAACGTCACGCTCAATGCTGTGGTGAAAAACGATCCGTCGAAGCGCGGCGTTAAATGGGGATTGTCCGTCGCTAATACCGCTTGTTCGCCCGCGTGTGGAACTCTTGTCGCTTCTGCTTCTCCAAGCTTCAGCGCCGTCTATACTCCACCCGCCGTTTCTCCTCTCAACCAAAACGCCACCATCACCGCTTCCGCGGTGGCCGACCCTCGGCAGGTTTACACTTTCAACTTCACAATCATTCCCCTCACCAGCGTTGCCATCACCAATAAATTTACTTCCACCATCGCCGGT
>Ga0210393_10003673_pt1 | contig 12279 bp, 12 predicted proteins | sample IncBWC27OmetaG_FD_160068 | JGI IMG/M metagenome (GOLD analysis project Ga0210393, IMG submission 160068) | Forest soil microbial communities from Barre Woods Harvard Forest LTER site, Petersham, Massachusetts, United States - Inc-BW-C-27-O ... | reverse complement strand
GCGCTAATAGGCTTCGTGGCTCGAGGCTGCTGTAGAGAAAGTCCAATTGTACTGGCGTCCATTCGCCGTCATCGACACGGCGTACTTCGCGCCCTTGTCGAGCGGCGCGCGCGGAATCACCACCGCTGTGCCGTAAGACTTCAATACGTTGCGGCCCAGCTCTTGTGAGTATGCGTCAGGATTCGAGTAGCTAGTCGAATCGAACCCGCACGCCTCGACCCGAGTGCTGCTGCCGTCGGCATTCACCCGCGCGAGTGAGTATTGACTGAGATGACTCTCCATCCAGTCGCCGAGTTGAAGTGTAATAGCCAGTCCGCTCGGCGGCGCATAGCCAGGACAGCTCGTGCGCGGATCGGGCCATTCGTTGTTGAACGAGGTGAACGCGACAGTCGCACCGTCCGGAGGAAACTCAATCGGCAGGGCCTGCGCTGCCTGCGCCGACATTTTCCCCTGCGATCCCCTCAACAGGTTGAGCCCCGCCGCGCACGCTTCCGCCTCGCAGTACATGCCAAAGCCCGCGCTGGTCAGGCGCGGATTCAGGATAGGCATGCGATGGAACGGCAGCGCCATCCATCCGTCGATCGACCACGTCGGCGATCCCCATGTGTCCCCCGCCGCCACGCCGCGCATGCTCCACACGTCCATGTCGCTCGACTTCGCTGCCTCTAGCCCTTCGGGCGTGAAGTTGGGGCTCCCTGGATCCTCCGTGTGCATCTCGGCGCCGAGACCGTTGCTCTCGATCCGATCGTGATAGTTCTTGACGATGTAAGTGGTATGCGCGCGATCGCCCTGGCTTGCAGCCGGATCCTCGAATATCGGCGGCAGCTTCACCATCTGGCGGTAGTAGTTCACTCGCTGCAACCATTCAGGCACGGCAGACAAGGAAGTCGGCGGCGGCGCCGTCGTCGTCGAGCCTGCAGTTGATCCCTCATTTTCCGCGACCGACGGAGTATTGATCGAGACAGGCGACTGAGTATTCATCGCTGCGGGCGCGGGGCTCTCTTCGGGCGACGAACTTTCCTCCCCGAACAGAGCCGACAGAGCCGGACGCATCGCAGGGTTGTGGCGAGCGAAGGCGAACCCAGCGACCAGCGCCAGGGTCGTGATCGTCAGCCCGACCCATATGCGGCGCGGCGTCGGGTTGAAACCGAAACGCACAGAACCAAATTTGATCTCGTCACCCGGCTTAAGCACGACGGGTTCAGTGAGTCGCCGGCCATTGACGAACGTGCCGTTGGTCGATCCGAGGTCCGCCAACTCGAAGCCGTCAGCTTTCCGCGTGATCGTGGCGTGCCGGCGCGAAACCGTTGTGTCGTCAGCCACTACATCGTTCTTCGGATGACTGCCAATGGCTATCGTCGGTTTGTCGAGTGAGTATTCGCGCGCAGGGGAACCTAATGAAACGAGCCGATCGCCGGCGGCACTCTTCGCCGGCATCTAGCCCAGGTTCCAGAAGCGCCCGACGTTTTGCGCCGCCCGCTCGATCATCGGCATCACCCGGTCACCGCCGCCATCGTCACCAATCGGCTCATCGGCGTCGCGTCCGAATTCATCGATCACCGCGCGCCCCGACTCCGCGATTGCTTCCAGGTCGTAGCCGCCTTCCAGCGCCGCGACCATCTTTCCGCCGCAACATTCGGCCGCGAGCCGCTTCACCCGGCGCGCCATCGCCGCGAATCCCGCAACCGTCACCTGCATCTGCGCAAGCGGATCGCGAAAATGCGCATCGAAGCCCGACGACACCAGTATGAACTCGGGCTTGAAATGCCGCCCGATCGGCATCACGAGCCGATCGAACACGCGCAGATATTCCGCGTCGCCAAACTCCGCCGGCATCGGCAAATTGACCGTGAACCCCAGACCTGCGCCGTAACCAATCTCGTGCAGTGAGCCGGTACCGGGATAATGGGGAAACTGATGCGTCGAGACGTAGAGCACCTCGGGCGATTCGTAAAATATATCCTGCAATCCGTTGCCGTGATGCACATCCCAATCCACGATCATCACGCGCTTCAGACCGCGCGATTCGATTAGCCACTTCGCCGCGATCGCTACATTGTTGAAGAAGCAGAACCCCATCGCGCGATTAGGCAGTGCGTGATGTCCCGGCGGACGCACAATAGCAAATCCATTAGCTACTTGCCCGTCCATGACCGCCTCGACTGCAGTCAGCACTCCGCCGGCAGACAACAGGGCAGTCTCGTAAGTATCGCGCGAGCTGTGCGTATCGGGATCGAAGTCGAACCGGTCCAACGACGCCGTTCGCGCCACCGTCGCGACATACTCAGGGGTGTGACAACTTGCGATCTCTTCGTTGGTCGCCTCGCGCGGCGCCATGAATTTCAGGTCCGGCCGCTTAAGCGATTCCGCCATCTCGATCATCGCCTCAGCCCGCTCAGGCCGCTCCGGATGCGATCGTCCGGCGAAGTGCTTCAAGTAGCGGCGGTCGGTGACGACCCCGGTTTTAAGCATCGTTGACACCAAAGTCGGGTATGATGATTAACTGGCATGTGGGAGTCGCGGGGAATTTCCCCGCGCGCGGAGCAGTCATCGAGTTGCATGGGGATTCGGATCGGACGGTCATCGAAGCTTGGACCTCTTTGAAATAGTTATCATTCTGGCGGTCGCGTTGATCGTACTCGGCCCCGAGCGCCTGCCCGAAGTTATGCGCACCGTGGGAAAAATCTTGCGCGAGCTTCGCCTCGCGAGCAATACCGTGCTCCATGAACTGACCGACGTGCTCGAAGAGCCGCCGCCCGCTGCACCGACCGCAAAAATCCCGCCGGCCGCCGTGACCGCTCCCAGGTCCGATCAACCCGCGTCACCGCCCGCGGCCGCGCCGCCCGAGAAAACATAGCCGGTCATCCTGCACTGTGCCTAGCGAGGATATCACACCGCCAGCAGTCATCGAGGCGACGCCGGAGCAGGCCCGGATGTCGCTCATCGAGCATTTGCAGGAACTTCGCACGCGCCTGATTCGCGCCTTCATCGCCATCGGCCTCGGTTTCATCGTCGCGTATCTCATCGCCGATCCGCTCTTCCACATGCTGACCTGGCCGATTCGCGAAGTCTCCGGCGGGAAGGTGCTGCTGATAGGCACGGGAGTCGGCGAGGCCTTCTACACCAAGATCAAAGTCGCGCTGATCGCCGGACTGTTCATTGCGAGCCCGGCCGTTTTTTACGAAATCTGGAAATTCATCGCGCCGGGGTTGTACGAAACCGAGCGCAGGATGGCCAAGCCGTTCGTTTTCTTTGCGACGATTTTTTTCGTGCTTGGCGGATATTTCTGCTGGGCCGTGGTCTTCAGAGTCGGCTATGCCTTCTTCCTGGCCCAGTACGCGAGCATCGGCGTCACCCCGACTATCCGCATCAGTGAATATCTCGCTTTCTCGTCGAAGCTGCTGCTGGCGTTCGCGCTCACGTTCGAGATGCCGATCTTCGCCTTCTTCTTCACTAAGCTCGGCATGATCGACTACAAGATGATGTTCAGTTTCTGGCGCTATGCGATCCTCGCCATCTTCATCATCTCGGCGGCGCTCACGCCGCCCGATATGATTTCGCAATTCCTGCTGGCGATTCCGCTGCTGGTGCTGTATGCACTCAGTGTCGGCGTCGCCTGGGCATTTCGGCTCGATGAAAAACCTGCCGCCACAACGCCCGAACCATCTCAAACCATCTGAGCGTCGAGTGAGTTTAGCGGGGTTCCCATGGCAAGAATTCTGACTTCTCCAGTCGCCACCGGCGCGCCCGGCATCCCGCCGCGATGGACCCGCAGCGCCAAGGACGCGGTCTGCACGGCGTACTCGTCCGCGAGCCGCCTCTGGTTCACGACTTCCGCCGGCATGGTCAACGAGATTTATTTTCCCACTATCGACACGCCGCAGGTCCGCGATCTCCAGTTCCTCATCACCGACGGCGAAACTTTCTTCCATGAGGAGCGCCGCGATCTCCCTTCCACCACCGAGTACCTCGCCAACGTCGGGCTCGGCGTGAAAATCGTCAGCCATTCACCCGACGGCCGCTATCACATCTTCAAGGAACTCATCACCGATCCCCATCAACCCACTCTGCTGGTCAACACCCGCCTCGAAGGCGACGAGGAGTTGCTCAAGAAACTTCATCTCTACGTTCTGCTCGCGCCGCATCTCTGCGTCGGCGGATGGGGCAATAACGGCTACCTTACGCACATTGTCGGGCACGAATTTCTGACCGCCAATCGCGACGGCGTGTGGCTGGCGATGGCGGCGACCGAGCCGTTTCTCCGGACTTCATGCGGATACGTTGGCAATACCGACGGATGGCAGGATCTGCACGCCAACTTCAAGATGGACTATCAGTTCGCCGCCGCGCTCGACGGGAACATCGCACTCACCGCAGAGATCGATCTGCGCAAGGGCTACTCTTTCACCCTCGGCATCGGCTTCGGGCGCGAGCTCAATCGCGCCGTGACCACGCTATATCAGTCACTCGCCGAGCCCTTCGAGATGCATCGCGCGCGCTTCCTCGAGCAATGGACGCGCGCTTCCAAAGAATTCCTGCCGCTCGAGAAATACTCCGGCGACGCCGGCGCGCTTTATCGCCGAAGCCGCGAGTTGCTGCTCGCCCACGAAGATAAGACCTATCCCGGTGCGATCATCGCTTCGATGAGCATCCCGTGGGGCGAGGCCAAGAGCGACGAGGACCTGGGCGGCTACCATCTCGTCTGGACCCGCGACATGGTCAACAGCGTGACGGGGCTGGCCGCCAGCGGCGAAATCGCCACCGCGCTGCGCGCGCTTATCTACCTCGCCTGTGCCCAGCGACAGGACGGAGGCTTCCCGCAGAATTTCTGGATCGACGGCAGACCCTACTGGAACGGCATTCAACTCGACGAAGTCTCGTTTCCGATCATGCTCGCATGGCGGATGCACAAAGCAGGCCTCCTCAAAGGCCTCGATCCATATCCGATGGTGCTGCGAGCGTCGCATTTCCTGGTCGAAAACGGGCCGCCAACGCCGCAGGAGCGATGGGAAGAAAACGCTGGCTACTCGCCCTCGACGCTGGCCGCCAACATCGCCGGGCTGATCTGCGCCGCATGCTTCGCGCGCGACCGTGGCGACCTCGTGACCGCACGGTTCCTCGAGGATTACGCCGACTTCCTCGAAGCCAACATCGAGACCTGGACCGTCACCAACGAGGGCTTCCTCGTTCCCGGCATCAAGCGCCACTACGTCCGCATCAATCCAATCAACGTCGCCGATCCTGACGCAGACGAATCCATCGAAGGCAAGCGCGTCTTGATTCATAACCGCGGTCCCGGCGAAAAGGCTGAATTTCCGGTCGCGGAAATCGTAGACGGCGGATTTCTCGAGTTGGTCCGCTACGGCATACGCAAGGCCGGCGATCCGCTGATGGAAGATTCGCTGCGCGTCATCGACGCCGTCCTCAAGACCGACTTCCCCGCCGGCCCATGCTGGCGCCGCTACACTCACGACGGCTACGGCCAGCGCGACGGCGGCGGCCCGTTCCTCGGATGGGGGCGAGGACGTCCATGGCCACTGCTGACGGGAGAGCGCGGACACTACGAACTGGCTGCAGGGCGCGACCCCGCGCCCTACCTGCTCGCCATCGAGCGCTTTGCCAATGCCACCCAATTGCTACCCGAGCAAATCTGGGATCAACCCGACCTGCCGCGACGACTACTCAAGTACGGCAACCAGACCGGCGCGGCGACGCCCCTGATGTGGGCGCATGCCGAGTACATCAAGCTGCTGCGCTCGACCTGCGACGGCCGCATCTTCGACATGATCGATGAAGTCCGCGACCGGTACATGAATCCCGCCCGAAAACGGAGTCGCCTCATCGTTTGGAAAGCCAACCGCCGCGTGAAGTCAGTCGCACCCGGCGATCGCTTGCGCATCCAGGCCAATCAGGCCTTCACGCTTCATTGGTCCAACGACGAATGGCAGCACGTCAATGATACTGGGTCGATCGTGACCCCGCTCGGCTTCGAATACGTCGACCTCGACATAGCAGCCGACGCGCGCGCCCCAATCCGCTTCACCTTCAAATGGCGCGAAACGAGCAAATGGGAAGGCCGCGACTACGCCGTGACTGTCGCACGCTGAGACCTGGGGTAACTAGCCGTCCTAATTTTAGCGCGCTAAAATGTCGCTGTGGCTTCCACCAAGCATACGGGCCCCACGGTCCAAAAAAATACCTCACAAGCAAAAAGTCGCGATGACGATTTTCAAGCATGGCTGGTCGGTCAAGCCAATGCGCTTCATGCTCGTCAATATCATTCGCTGGATTGGGAGGCGCTCGCCGAGGAACTCGAAGACATGGGCGCTGCCGAAAAGCGCGAATTGAGAAAGCGGCTTCGAAACCTGCTCTTCCATTTACTGAAGTGGCAATACCAGTCTAGGCGCAGAATGAATAGCTGGCGACGCACCATCAACAACGAACGCGACGAGATAGACGATCTGCTGAAGTATTCTCCCAGCTTGGTCACTGAACTTGAATTGTCTTTTGAAGAGATGTATGAGCGTGCGCGTCGCGATACTAGCGACCTTTTGAGAGGCGCAGCGAAAGCAACGCTCCCGGAAGCTTCGCCGTGGACGTTGGAGACCGTTCGAGCTTCGGACTTTTGGCCAGATCCCGTTCTTCTCCGCCGCATCACTCTTTCTTAACGCGCTGTAATCTCACCGCGCGGCGCACCATATCGGCGACGACTCTGCCGCTTTGCGCGACGGCCGTCGCCCCGCTCTGCTGATTTCTCTGCGAACTTACGCTGCCGTGCGCCGTGTCGCGCTGGCATGAACCTCGCTCTTCCTTCTCCGACGTTCGCCTTACGATCCGTTAATAACTTTTTCGGCGAACCGTCGTACTGTCGGCAGCAGGAGGAATTCCCGATGAGTAGCAAGGATCCGTTAGTGCGCGACGCGGTTGAGATGCGTCTGGTATTCGCGCTTCTCGTGCTGATGGCGGTACTCATCGTTCAGGGATGCACCGCGTTCAATCCGCAGGGGGCGGCGATCCAGCAGGCGCCGAACTACTACAACGGCGAGCAGTACAGCCAGCTCTCGCCCGAGCAAAAGATGCAGCTCGAGGACCACCTCGCCAACCAAAGCAACTCTGCGTGGCGAACCAGCGCCGACGTCGCGTCGAGCGCCGGCCAACTCGGCCAAGGAACGGGAGTTCTGCTGTGGGGCATCCATTCAATACAGCGGTGATCGGCTCGAGGGCGGAGGTTCGGTGTGATTGCAGTTACGATCGCGATGCCGCGATTGGCCGCGGTTCTGTTCGCAGCGCTCGGCGTCGCGCTCGTGCTGTCGTGCATCTCAGGATGCACGGCCATGGCGCCTCAGTATGCCGCCCAGCAATATGCGCCGTCATACTACGAAAGCAACTACAACACGCTGACCCCGCAGCAGAAGTTTCAGCTTGAAGATCATCTCTCCAACCAGAGCAATCAGGCCTGGCGGACCACCGCGCAAGTGATGAGCGGTGCCGGTCATTTGCTGGGCGGGACGGGAACTCTACTCGGTGCAATACACGCAATGGAAAGGCCAGTGCATCCAACAAAACACCGAAATCTTCTCTAACCACTGGGTGCAAGGGTCACCTCTGCCCAAGAAAGTGTGAAACCCACGGCGGGTTTCACATTGAATTAAGCGATTGAGATAGGGGTGCCGAGAGAGCGGTCCAATGCCCTCTCGTCTACCTCACGGTCATTGCGAAACAGGCATCTGCGAGGTGACCGTAAACGGAAACGTCTGTGCCGACATGAAAGGTATATGCACCGAATAGTTATAGGTCATCACGACTTTGGCATCGAGCTGAGAAGGAACCTTGGTATCTGTCGGGAATGTCACGGCGACGTCGCTGGTACTCAGGTGCAAATCGGGCGCGGCAGCAATCGCGACGGCCTGGATCGAGGATGCGTCGCTGCTCGTGCTCCCATGAACGCTGGCATAGCGCGCCGCCAACCGCGCCGCGGAGCATAGCGAGTTGTACCCGAGTACCACCTCGGCCATGAACATGATCGCGCTTATGGTCAACAAGAAAGCCATCGACGCGAACGCGAATTCAGCTAACGCTTGACCGGACGCGAACCCGTATTTTACCGTGCGTGAGCGAGTTACCTTCTTCATTGCATCACCTGCATCTTGGCGGTGCCGCTCAAGACGATCGGATTGGCGAGTCCCGGGTATTTTCCCAGTGTGTGGAAAGGCGCAGAAACGCTGACTGTTACGTAGGTGGCGCCAGGATTGTCCGTACAGTTGTAGGACGAAGAACAGATCGGAACCGTGGTCGCAGTGCTGATGCATGTGCATTGGCTGACCGAAGGCGAGCCGGAACTCAGCGCGATGTTCGAAGCGTCGTTGCTCACGGCAGCGGTGATTCCATTAGTGTCAGCGGCATTCGCCAGGCTCTGAACTGCGTATTGTACGCCCGCGCGCGCGGCGGCTTTCACGGAGATCTGCGTGTAGAACATCCGCGAGAAGTCGGCGGTCACGAACAGCAGTATCGACAGTACTGCCATGCCGCCGGCGAGCTCGACAAAGCTCTGGCCACGCGGCCGCGAACGTACGCCCAGGACCAATCGCCTCAGTGATTTACGTATGCGCTTATTCATAGATGGTATTCGAGGACAGTGGTGAAGTCCCTCCCAATGAAGAGTAGTTACTGCCGATAGTCATCGAAGCATTACCGGTAATCGTTAGCGTATCCGCGATTATGAAGGTGTAGCCGCTGCTGCTGGAATTGCCGAGATAGGTGAGCGAGGTCGTCGGAAAATAAACCACGCCGTCAAAGGTCGATGAAGAATTGCCTACGATGGAGCTGCCCGTCGATCCGCTCGAAATAGTCCTATCCTGGAAAAACAGTATCCCCTTCATCGGACCCGAGGTGGGCGCGCTGAAGTTCGCGGTCTCGTTGCCCGTCAGGTTGATTGGGCCGTAGCCGCCCAACCCATTCGTGTCGAAGAACGTCACTCCCGAGCCGCTGAGAGTAGAATTGCCGGTTACCGACAAGCCTCCGCCGGCCAGAATGTAAGTGCCCGGCTCGAATGTCACGTTGGAGTTTCCCGTGATCGAGATTCCGCCGTAGTACAGACCAGGCTGAAGCGTCACCGCGTTGTTGCCGTTGAGCTTGAGCGGACCACAGAACGATACTCCGCTCGCGAAGGTCGCCCCGAAGTTTCCTGTCAACGTGACCGCGGCACCGCTGCCTCCACCGTTCTGGTATTGGCCGGCGGCGAAGTTCGCAGTGGTCAGGTTTCCAGTGAAGGAAATCCCGTTACCAAAATTCCCGGTCAGAAAGTTGAGGGTCCCGACGTTTCCGCCGATGCTGATGCCGCTGGAATAAATCCCGGGAGCAAGGTTTACGGTGGGGTTGTTACCGCTAACTGTCTCCGATCCGCCGTGAGTCGTGGCCGCCTGACTGCACGTAGGCACCGATGGCTGTTGCAGCGAAGCGAGCGGGTCGGGCGCCGGCGCGATACCTGTGATAGGAGTCGGCGCAAAATTCATGTTCCCCAGTGACGCCGAATTGTAATTGCCGGCGACACCGGTAGATGTAGTCTGGATCGTGCCGTTGCCGGTGGCGTAAAGCCCGTTCGAATTGCTCGAATCGTCAATCAAGCCGCACGAAGCCGTAATGCTCACGTTGCCGGTAAACGAAACCGCCTCGCTCGCCGAAGGGTCGAGCGCGTAGATGCAGCCCGGCGCGTTGACGCCGCCGGCTATCGCCATAGTGCCCAGGTTGATTGAGGTCTTGCCGAGCGCGCGCAGAAAATAGGTCGGAACAGCTTGCGCGATATTCACCTGCACGCACTGCTCATTCGCAGCGCCCGGGCAGCTCACCTGGGAAGTTGTTATCGTCACCCCATTGGTCGCATTGGTGAAGCCGTTTATCGAGGCAGCATCGTTGGCCGCGGTCTGGTATCCGGCCGCCACACTCGACGATCCCTGTAGCGCGTTGGCGGCTGCTATTGCGGCCGCGTCTGCCGCCGTCTGCATCTGCCGGCGGGTGCCATAGATCACTCCGATATCGGCGGCCAGCCCGGCCATACCGAGCAGTGCAACTATTCCCAGCGACATCAGGACATAGATCTGACCGCGTTCCCTTCCGCGCCAGTACTTTCGGCTTTTAACGATCATTTCTGAAACCTCGATCGCTTGTTGATGAGCCTTGGCAATCCAATGGCCCGATTTACGTTCCTTCATTCGAAGCAACGGACAGAATCGGCCTGGACTCCTGACTGGAGGAGAGCAGAACGGCCCGGTCCACAGGACAAGCAACCGCAATGCCAAGAGGGAGCCGAAAGGGGAGCCTTTATTTTGCTGTAGTTTTCTCTCGATTCGGAACAAAATTGTTGCTGTTTTGCTACCTTATGTAGCATCAAACTACATCGTAGTAGTTAGAAAGTAGCGAAGCGGGCAATTGATTCAACGTTTCTCGTCAAACGGTGCGCAGCCATCTCGACCATACCAGGCCTGCGTTTTTTAACTCAGGGGAACGTGCTCGCATCGTGGCTCGATCCGTTCGCGATGTGCAGAATGTGATAATTTTCGCTACTAGATGTAGCGAATCGCAGGCAAGCCAGTAGCATTATGTAACGTGAAGTAGGTGACTGTTCTGCCGACGCCAGGCATCGCAAAGGAAGCCAGCTCCCGTTCCGCCTCACAGGCGAAAACCTCCGCCATTAACAGCCGTTTAGCCTTCGTAACCTGCAAATCTCCGCCTCCGTACAGTGATTAGGAGGTTTGATGACAATGAAGCGTTTGACAACCAGTGTCCTCGCGCTGTTCGGACTCCTGATGGTGGCGATGCCGTCCGTCGCCTCCGCCGAGATCGTCCGAGTCTATCCGCGCAATGTGCAACCGATGGTGGTGCAAGAGGTCGTCGCGCCCGCCCCGTTCACGACGGTCGAGTACTATCGTCCCTGGGCATGCGGCAACCCGTGGTTCCGCCATCATCATCGGTGGATGTGCCGCTAACCAGCCAGCGCGCGAGGAAACGCGAAAGCGGGCGGCACGTCACCAGGCGCCGCCCGCATTCTTTCTCGCGTGAAACCACCCGCGATTTCAAAATCTGATAGTGCCTTCCCCTCCGGGCGGGAAGTTGCACCAAAGTCCAATAGAACCGTTCCGCGCGATCGACGATAGTCGCGCAAATAACAGACCGTTGCGGAAGCAACGATCTCACTACACGCGGTTAATACGCGGGAGGGATTATGAATCGATTACTAAGGAACCTGGCATTAATAGCACTGGTCGCCGGCCTGCTTCCGGTCAGCGCTCGAGCGCAGGACACGGGGCCGGCAGCCGCCGCCAAAGCCGAGATCGCTCAAGACGCGATGGCTGGGCTCGGGCGCGAGGAGCTCGAAAACCGGCGTCAGGAGATCGTCGTCGCGAACATGAAGTTCTCCAACGACGAGCAGAAGACTAAGTTCCTGGCCATCTACGTTCCATACCAGGAAAGGCTCATGAACAACCTCAAGCAGCGCAAGAAGCTGCTCGATGACTACCAGAACGAGCAGCAGAACGGCGTAATCTCGGACGCCGACGCGACCAAGCTGCTCAACGCCAATCTGACGCTGGACCGGAACCGGTTGATCGCCGAATCAAACTATCTGCACGCGTTGAGGGCCATCATGCCGATGGAACAGGCGCTGCGGGCATACCAGATCGAGGAGCGCCTGAACGCCTTCTATCTGAACGACATACTTGGCGTCATTCACCTGGCCAAGTAAGCACCCGACTATCCAACTCGGACTGCGGGCGGCGTGTCACTCGACACCCGCCCGCGTCTCTTCCTTCTTGATGTTCTAACCGAGGCGCTCGATCTCGAATTGTGCAGCGAGCGAAGCCATCATAGCTTCGACTTCGTCGCGCGAATCCGCCGAGAAATAAATCCGCAGATGGTGCCGCACGGGATCCTCGGTCCGCAGCGTCGCGAGATTGTCGTACGACTCGACGATCGACTTGAACAGCACGATCTGCCCGGGCGGTATCGCAATCAGCATCGAATCGATCTTTGGTCTCTGTTCGCTCAAGGTTTACTGCCAGCTTCCCGACCCCTAGCATTCTAGCCGATGAAGCTGCCGCGGGTCTTGTTCGTAACCGGCAAGGGCGGCACCGGCAAGAGCACGGTGGCCGCCGCGATTGCGCTGGCGCTGTCGCGTCGGCGGCCGACGATGCTCGCCGACCTCGACGGCAGGATGTCGGCGGCGGCCGCGCTCGGCGCGATCCCGCGGGATTCTGCCGCCGTCAAGGTGACAGACTCGCTCGACGT
>Ga0210393_10003672_pt1 | contig 12279 bp, 5 predicted proteins | sample IncBWC27OmetaG_FD_160068 | JGI IMG/M metagenome (GOLD analysis project Ga0210393, IMG submission 160068) | Forest soil microbial communities from Barre Woods Harvard Forest LTER site, Petersham, Massachusetts, United States - Inc-BW-C-27-O ... | reverse complement strand
CACGCCGGCGGACTGCGACTCGAGGGTCTGAGATCTGCGCTCGAGGTGATCGTTTACGCGTGGCCCAACGCGCGGAGCTACACCGGTCAGCCGCTCGTTGAAATTCACGGGCCTGGCTCGCCGCCTCTGCTCGAAGCCGCTCTTGCCCGCGCATTCGCGGCGGGTGTGCGACCCGCGCATCCGGGTGAATTCACGTTGCGGGCGTTTCTCGCCGGACGGATCGATCTGTTGCAGGCGGAGGCGGTGCTCGGCGTGATCGATGCCGCGGGGGAGGACGCGCTGGGGGTGGCGCTGCGTCAATTGGCCGGCGGAATTTCGGGACGCATGACGCAGATGCGGGGTGACTTGATCGATCTCCTGGCGGACCTGGAAGCGGGACTCGATTTCGTAGAGGAGGGCATCGAATTCGTCTCGCGCGAGGAGCTGGCCCGACGCATTCGACGCTCGGAAGAAACGGTGGATGAGTTGCTGCGCCAATGCGCGGGGAGAAGTCAGTCGGTCGGGCGCCGGCGCGTGGTGCTGGCCGGGTTGCCGAATGCCGGCAAGAGCACGCTGTTCAATGCCTTGCTGTCGCGCGACGCGGCGCTGGTCTCTCCGCGTGCGGGAACGACGCGTGATTATTTGAGTGGAGCGCTCGACTGGGCCGGGCTGGCCGTTGAGTTAGTCGACACTCCCGGGTGGGAGGCAGACGGTGCCAATCCGAGCGGCGACAGTGGGAACGCGGAGACCGACGAGGATTTGACGCGGCAGTCGCAGGAGTTAGGAGCCCAACAGCGGCAACAGGCCGATCTGGTTCTTTGGTGTTCCTCGGTGAAGGCGACTGAATCGCAACGAATTCGCGACATTCGAGTTCAAAGTCGGGATCGTCACGGAGGCCGACCTGTTGTAGTCGTCGGCACGAAGTGCGACTTGATCGAGGGCCCTTCTACCGACGAATGCGCCTCCGAATTTGTGCTCGTAAGCGCCAAGACAGGACAGAACTTGGCGGTGCTTGTGGAGCGATGCGTGAGCTTGCTAGCCGGCTCGGCGTCCGACGGGAGCGAGATCCTCGGTACGACGGCTGCGCGGTGTCGCGAGAGTCTGGCCCACTGTCGCGAAGCGTTAATGTGTGCGGCGAAAGCGGCCGAGTCGCGTCTCGGAGATGAGATTGTGGCGCTCGAGCTGCGCGAATCGCTCGAGCACCTCGGCCGCGTGCTGGGAACGGTCTACACCGACGACATCCTCGATCGGATTTTTAGTCGTTTCTGCATCGGCAAGTAGTTGAGCCTCGCCCCGTGGGCGCGTGGCAACGGAGGCTCATTCGGACGTGGCTTGCGTGCCCCGAGCCGTGCGGATCCAAGCACTCTCGCGACGGAACAAGAAGGAAGCGTAGAGGGGCAGCTTGGTCAGCACGTAGAGCGGCACACTCAACAGGAATCGAAAAGGCATCCAAGCTCGGGCAAAGCACCACCACGCCAGCCCGACCGAACCGCCCAGCAAGCCGATCGCCGCGGTACTGACCGCCGCCGGCATCCACCCCGCGCCGAACAGACCTGCCACTACGCCAACCAACACCAACGCCAGATTGATTGCGACCAAAAGCGACAGCGGCGGGACGGAGAGATCGACGAGCATCGCGGCCAAGCCGATGCGGCCGGTCATCAAGAACGCGAGGCCGAGGCGCGGGACCTGGCTCGTCAGCGTTCGCAGATGCCCGTGCTCCCAACGCCGCCGTTGGCTGACGAAAGCCGCGGCATGATCGGGCAGCGCGGCAACGAGAGCCGCATCGTCGCAATACGACGGTGGCCAGCCGGCCAGCGCCAGATCAACTCCAAGCTGCATGTCTTCGACGATGTTACCGCCGTCGAAAGAGCGCGCCCGCAGAGCGGCCCACGGAAACGCCGAACCGGAACCCGTAATGAGACACGGAAAGCCGAGACGCGCCATCGCCAACGGTCGCACACGATTCTTGACGAGGACCGCCAAAGCCGAGACGACGTCGACCGCCCGGGGAGCTGTGGGCGCCGTCATGAGGTAGCAGGCCTGTGCGGGCCGATCGGCCGCGGCCGCATGGGCCACGAGCGCATTCAGACAGCCCGGCTGCAGGCGACAATCGGCATCCACGACGACCACAATTGCGGGCGGCTCCCCTGTCCCGAGATACGCGAGCCCCGCCCGCAGCGCATACCCCTTTCCGCGGTTCGTGAGATCGCTGCGCTCGATGACCTCGGCGCCGCATTCATGTGCAATTTGCGCGGTCTCGTCCGTGCAGTTGTCGGCAATGACCACCACGCGGTCGGCCGACGACGTCTGGGCGAATAGGGATTCGAGCGTGCCCCGAATTCCGAGCGCCTCATTGTGCGCAGGAACGAGTAGAGCCGCGGCTGGTCGAACGTGGGAATTCGGCACCGATTCGCTGCCGCCGACTGGGCGACGCGAGCGTGCGATCGGGAGCGATGCCAGGCCGACCTGCAGGGCGATGACGACCGCCGGCAACGCGGCAATTGCTGCGGCTGCCGTCAAACCGGCGGTAATCCACACCATCGCTAAAAGTTCCGCGGTGTCAGGCCGTCGAGCCGACGCGTCAACCGATCAGTCCCATCACCGGGGCGTCCAGGTCGAGCAGATCCTGGATCACTTCGTGACCGCGATTGGAGATCGGCGAGCTGGGAGACACGGTGAACAGCATGCCGTCGGCTCGGGCCGCCAGCAGTTGCACGTCGGTTTGGTTTTTCGTGGAGGGCCCGGCAACCAGGATCATCGAATAGCGGCCGCGTGAAAGCTCGAGCAGATCGGTAATCCGCCGCGAGGCCAGCCCTTCGCGTGGCGGCGGACAGACTCCGCCGTGAATGCAATCGACACGGGTGAACTTCGTGTGCAGCACCAAGTCGCCGATCTCGAGATCCTCATTGCAGAGGTAGTCCGAAATCCCGAACGTGGCCATTTGCGTTTCGGACGAACCGTCGACCAGCGTCGGATCGAGCGGACGACCCTCGGGCGTGCGGTGCGGCGTGCCGTGAAACAGCGACGTGAGCACCGAGCGGCTTTCCGCGAGCGTTCCCCCGGCATCGACCACCAGTACCAATTCCTCTCGCTCGGCAAAGCAGACGGCCAGCTTGCAGATCAGGCTGATCGGCGACTCTTCGTGTTCCAGTGGACTGAAGACGATGACCGCGCCCGGCCGTCGCAACGATTGCTGAATTCGTAGCGCCAACAAGCGAAGCGAATCCTCTCCATCGTCGCTGGTGCGAGCGAGTGAGAATTCTCCGGTGGCTTTTCGGCGGTTGAGGCGGCTGCTCAAAGCTCCGCGGCTCAGCAGCGGCAGGCCAAACCGGCGGGCCGTTTCGTCCGCGGCGCTTTCGCGACCCAGATAATACTCGGCGCCAAATACGGGAGCGGCGAGGACCAGGCTCACGCCGATAAACGCCAGCGCAAACAGCTTCTTGAAAGTGGTAGTCGGCTTACCGTCCCAGGTCGCCTTACAAACGATCGAGAGTTCCTTGACGGGGCTCGCCTTGATCTGACGCAGTGCCTGAAGCTGCGAACGCACAAGCTGTTTGTTCGCGGTCGCACCATTCAAGTCGTCCAAGAACGCTTTCCGCTCCTCGATTTGCGGTCGGATGGCGTTGTTGGCTGCTTCGAGCTTCTTTTTCGTCTCGTCGATCTTGACCTTCAGGTCGGCAACCTCGTCGGAGCGGGTCTTCAGTCCAAGCTCGGCCCGTTTTCCCTCTTCGGTGATCTTGTCGATCTGGGTCGACTGATCGCTCATGTCGGGCGTGATGTATTGATTCAGCCACGAGAACGAAGTCAGGTTCTTACCGACGGCGTCGATCTGTTCCTTGAACTTGATCGGCGAATCGGAATTGCCCGACGTTTTTGCGAGGGCCTCGAGTTCTTGGGCCAAGCGAGACAGCTGAGCATGCGGCGGGCTGTCCGGGGCATACTTTTCGAGATGGGTTTTTACGTTGGCGAGCTTCGCCTCGACCATCTTACGGTTGAGCTCTTTGACCTCTGTAATGCGCGACGCGTTGTATTCCTGGATTTGAGTCTTGAAGGTAGTTTGGGCGAGGACTGCCCCGTTAAACGCGGTCGTGTATTGGCGCAGCGTGTCGGGAATCTGCGTCTGCTCAAATTCGGTGCTGACCATCTTCTCGTTGTAATTGCGGAGCAGCTTGCGACAGTTTTCTTCATTGGCCTCAGCCCGGAACAGCTCCTCTTCCGCGTGCCGCGCGTGATCCGTGGCGCGGGTGCGGCGATCTTCGACGGCCCGTTGCACGTACATTTCCATCAGATCGTTGAGTAGATCGGTGCCCTTCGCGAGGTCACTGGTGCTCAACGTCAGCGTGATCATTTTCGACTTGCCGTCGGCCGTCACCTCAATGCTATTAGTGAGACCCAGCACGTCGAGTTCGTGGGCCACATTCCGCTTCTCGATTACCGTCAGCAAGAACGCCGGCGATTGGATCAGCTCGGCATGAGCCTCGACCGGTTCCATCGTGTAGGCCGCGGTCTTGGCCATTTCCGGCAGGCCGTGATATTCGAGTTCACCCTTAATCTTGTAGCTTTCGGTCGCGAACTGGTGGCCGACGAAATAAGCCGGCCCCAGGGCGACGAGGGCACAGATGCCCAGCAGCCACCACCGCTTGCGAAGGGTGGCTTTGATCAGCGGCTCGCGGTCCTTGGGGGCCAGCGGGCTGGCCTTCGGAGTCGTCCGCGGCACAACGTAGGTAGAAAGGGCGGTTCCCGGCTCCGCGCCGGTCGAACCCAAGTCGGCCCCATCAGGGACGGACGTGATCTCGATATCGCCGGTTGCCATCAAGGACCTCTCGATTATTGGCGGCGGTCCCGTGCGTTCCTTCGCTTCCCGTCTGGCAACGGGCAAGCGCCAAGGTCGGGCTGCCATGCCGCAGGCCAAGTTCCGTCAGCCGCGACGTCCCGGGCGATCCGCGGAAACAGGCCCAAACCGCGCGAGCGGTGTTGTCCCCCGATCGCCGCATCTCCTGATGCGGTAGAGGCCAGTCTAGGCACCCTTCCCACGAAAGTAAATGACCCGGCGACTTCGGATTTTGGGTGAGATGCGGCAACTGAGCGGATCGTGCCGACACCAGCGCCGCTCCAAACTGACCGATCGTAAATCTCTGTAACGACTCCGTGTGTTGGAGTCTCACTCGTGACGTCAAATCCCTCAAACTCGCCAATTTGCGAAACAGGAAAACTGAGGGTCGCCGCACCTCTCGGTGGCACCGGATCGCAAGGTCAAGAGTGTTGCGACAAATAGTAGACGGCGGCCGCCCCCAACGCGGCAAGCACCGTCGCGAAAGCAATTTTCCAACCACTGTAGGGGCGTTCGCCGTCGACCTCTCCCGTGCAGGCGTTGACCAGAACCTGATATGTCCGGTCGTGATAGCGGTAGGCCAACATCCAGACCGGAAGCAGAATGTGTTTGAAGGTCAAGGCCCCAAGTTGCGTGCGGATGCCGTCGACCCTTTGCTCATCGCCGCCGATCCGTTGGCGCACGTCCTGGGCGAGTGCCGAGTCGATGGCAGTGCGGGCGAGCGCGAAACCATCTTCCAGTTCCACGTCGTAGGTGCGCGACACGAAGCCGGCTAACACTTCCTGGGAAAACGGCCGACAGTCTTTGAGCGGCCAAGGCTGAAGACCATCGATCAGGTTGCGTTGGATGCCGCTCGCCGCAGCGACCAGGACGTCGTCAAAGAATCTTTCAAACTGACCTGACGCGGGCCACCAGCGCGTCCGTCGCTCTTGAGTTTCGTTATCGCCGTTTTTGACGGTGACGTAGTACCATTCGCCGCGTTGTCCCTCGTAGGCGCACGCGGCCAGCGCGTCGTACGTCCAGAAGGGGAGGTAGATTCCGTTGAACTTTCCCGTCGCCCCTCGCTTTTGAAACTCGTTGGGGGCAAACCAGCGCGAGCGGATCCACGCGCTGAGATTAATCGCCGCGTTTTCGCGTGTCACCGCAAACGCGAGCATGCCATCGACGGGGATCCGCCAGCCACCCGTATGCACGTTTTCACGCTGCACGAGGCAACCGCAATAGGGACATTCGGAGCTGGTCAAAGTACCGACGAAAACAATCTCGGCTCCGCAGCCCTCGCACCGGATGTGGTTTTCGGTCTCTTCCTTTTGCTCCGCTTCCGTTCGAGCCACCGCCCGTTGCTTGAGCCGATCGATCATCGCGCGGAAATCTTGCTCGGCGACGGCTGCGTTGGCCGGAACAACAATCTCCTTCTCGAACCCGCAATGCGGGCATTTCAGCCGTTGGTCGCCGATGTTGAAGACCAACTCGGCGCCGCACCGCTCGCACGGAAAGACACGGCCCTTTCCCGAATCAATCGTGCGACCTTCAGGCTTCGCAGCCGTGCTCGAGCCGGCAGCGACTGCCGCCTCGGGCGGCGCGTCTCCTTTGTCGGCGCTCGGGTTCATCGGTGCGGGTTCCACGACGAAGACGTGGTTTTGGGTAGTGCCGGTGAGTTGCCCACCAACAGGGTCTTCTCGCAAGAAGACGGCGGCAGACAATCGGAGGGCGCCCTGATTAAGCAGCCGAGGCGGTCATCCCGTTTACTTGGAGGGAACCGGAGGCGGAGCGGGCGGAGCCGGAGGCGCATTGAACGAACCGGCCAACTGTGGCACCTGCCCCGCCGCAGTCCACTCGCCCATCCCTGTGGACCAGACGAGCGTGTCGCGGTTGATGTGGCCGCCTGCAATCCCTTCGGCCATCTGCTGGGCCGAGAAGGGACCTTGCTGCTGACCGTTGACGGCGATGTGCCAGGCTACTGCGCCGGGCACCGGCGGAGGTGCGGCGGTCCCTGGCGCGCCGAATGCGCCGGCCATTCGATTGGCCATCGCCAGACCCATTCCAAGTCCGAGTCCTTCAGACGCACCCCCACCCGCAGGGTTATTCGCGGCGGCGGTGATCGCCTGCCCCGTTTGAAACTGTTGAAAGCGGTTCATGTCGCCGACGATGCCCATGCTCGAGCGCGTATCGAGCGCCTTCTCGACGTCCTCGGGGAGTGAGACGTTAACGAGCAACAGCGTTGGGATGTCGAGCCCGTATTCATCGTCCACCCGCTCGACCACCATTTTGCGCAGTTGGTCCGACATATCGCGGTAGTGTGCGGCCAGATCGAGCACGGCGACTTTCGAGCTGCCGAGCATGTCCGAAAATGCCGTGACGATGATCGAGCGCAGCAGCTCGGTGATCTCGTCGGCATCGAACTCGGCATCGGTCCCCACCAACTCCTTGAGCAGGGCCTTGGGATCGACGGCCTTCACCGTATAAGTGCCGAACGCACGCACGCGGACCGGGCCGAAATCGGCGTCACGCAGAATAATCGGATTCGGCGTGCCCCATTTGAGGTCGGTGATCTGCCGAGTCGAGACGAAATAGACCTCGGACTTGAAGGGGCTGTTGAAGCCGTACTTCCAGCCCTGCAGCGTGCTGAGGATAGGCAGGTTTTCTGTCTTCAGCGTGTAGTTGCCCGGCTCGAAGACGTCCGCGAGTTGCCCGCGGTAGACGAAGATCGCCTTTTGTCCGGGGCGGACGATCAGCTGGGCGCCGTTTTTGATTTCGTTTTGATAGCGGGGGAACCGCCAGACCAGCGCGCGGCCCGTGTTATCCACCCATTCGATGATGTCGACGAGTTCGTTGCGCAGCTTATCGAAAAGTCCCATCGCAATCTCCTGTCGGATGTTGCCGCCTCAACCGTCTGTTTGTCCCAGCCCTGCCGACTAGCCGAGCCGATTCTATCAATCCGCCCTGGGCCTTGCGCCACGTTCCGAAAGGTTCGGAACAGGCTCGCACCCGTCGCTAACGCGAGATCCCGCAGACAGGCTCACGAGCTTTTGCGATCAATTCTGGAACCGTCGCCAAACGGACCCCTTTCGGGCCGACGACCGCCCAGAGTGCCTACAGAGGGCGGTGCCAAAATGGCATCAGTCTCGCAGGGTTTCCAGCTCGAGCAGATTGCCAAAATGACAGTTGGGTCCGAGAAATCGTTTACGGCTGATTTCCTAAGTTGTTCATAGACAAAATCTTGCATCTCTTGTCTTCACGCGGCTTCGTTGGCACGAGCTTTGCCCCTACGGCCTTGTCGCTGTCGATTTGCGCAAGCGATGCGGACACTTGCGACCGGCGACAAAGGTGGGTTAGAAGAAGCGGACTCACTCCGACTGACAATAGATAAAGCGAGATGCGTCCGTTCGCGAACTGCGGTCGCGGCCGAGATCAAAGGAGACAACTATGGCGGTGCAAGGCGAAAAGATCATCGGAATCGATTTAGGGACCACGAACTCGGTCGTCTCGGTGATCGAGGGGAGCGAGTCGAAGGTCATTGCCAATCAGGAAGGGAATCGCCTGACCCCCAGCGTGGTTGCCTTCACCGATAAGGGAGAGATTCTCGTTGGCGAGCCGGCCAAGCGCCAGGCCGTAACGAATCCCAAGAACACGATCTATTCGATCAAGCGGTTCATGGGCCGTCGCCACAACGAAGTCGAAACCGAAGAGAAGATGGTGCCCTACACCATCGTGGGCGGCCCGAGCGACTACGTAAAGGTGAAGGCGGGCAACAAAGAGTATTCGCCGCCTGAGATCTCCGCGCTGATTCTGCGCAAGCTGAAGGAAGCGGCGGAGTCCTATTTGGGTCACAAGGTGAACCGCGCAGTCATCACCGTGCCGGCTTATTTCAACGACGCGCAACGACAGGCGACCAAGGACGCCGGGCAGATCGCCGGTCTGGCTGTCGAGCGAATCATCAACGAGCCGACGGCCGCCGCTTTGGCGTACGGGCTCGAGAAGAAGCGCGAAGAGAAGATCTGCGTCTTCGACTTGGGCGGCGGAACGTTCGACGTTTCGATCCTCGAAGTCGGCGACGAAATGGTCGAAGTGTTGAGCACCAATGGTGACACGCACCTGGGCGGCGATGACTTCGACGAGCAGTTGATCAACTTCGTCGCGGACCGCTTCAAGAACGAAAACGGCATCGACCTGCGAAAAGACCCGATGGCCTTGCAGCGGCTGCGCGAAGCGGCCGAGAAAGCCAAGAAGGAGTTGTCGCAGCAACCGACGACCGACATCAATCTGCCGTTCATCACGGCCGATTCGACGGGTGCCAAGCACCTGCAAATGAACGTGACGCGGGCGGACTTCGAGCGTCTGATCGATCCGCTGGTCGAGCGCTGCCGCAAGCCGGTCGAGCAGGCGCTGCGAGACGCCAAGCTGCAGCCCAAGGACATCGACGAGGTCGTGCTCGTGGGTGGTTCAACCCGTGTGCCGAAGGTCGTTGACTTTGTTCGCCAGCAATTCGGCGGCAAGGAGCCGCATAAGGGCGTCAATCCGGACGAAGTCGTTTCGGTGGGCGCGGCGATCCAGGGCGGAATTATCGGCGGCGAGATCAAGGAGATGGTCCTCCTCGACGTCACGCCGCTGTCGCTCGGCATCGAAACCGAAGGCGGGATCATGACGGTGCTCATCGAGCGTAACACCACGATCCCTGTGGAGAAGAAAGAGGTCTTTTCGACCGCGGCCGACAGTCAGACCGCGGTAACGGTCAGCGTGTTTCAGGGCGAACGCAAGATGGCCCGCGACAACCGTTTGTTGGGTCAGTTCAACCTCGACGGAATTCCGCCAGCGCCTCGAGGCGTGCCTCAGATTGAAGTCAGCTTCGACATCGACGTCAACGGCATCCTCAAAGTGTCGGCCAAGGATATCGCAACGCAGAAAGTGCAGACGGTCAGCATCGAGAAATCGAGCGGCCTGTCCGAGTCCGACATCCAGAAGATGCGCACCGATGCCGAGTCGCACGCCGAGGACGATCTTCGCAAGCGGAAGCTGGCCGAAGCCCGCAACCACGCGGCACGCCTGGTTTACGAGACCGAAAAGCTGATGAAAGAGCACGCCGACAAACTCGACGGCGGCTCCAAGTCGGCGATCGAATCGTCGATGGAGCGGGTGAACAAGGCCGCAGCGGGTGAAGACGCCGGAGCGATCGAGTCGGCCGTCAAAGACCTCGAGCAGGCGACGCACGCTTTGTCGAAGCACATGTACGAGGCGGCGGCCAAGGCGGGCGGCTCCGCGCAAGCGCAGCCGGCCGGAAACGGCCAACCCGAGGAGCCCGCTCACGCGGGCGACAATGTGATCGACGCGGAATTCGAGAAGACCTGATCGGCGATTGCACGTCGCGAGCGGTAACTATCTGACGCTCACCAACGGGCCGCTTCGCGGTCCGTTTTTTTTGGGAGGCGTTCTGCATGGCATTTCGATTTGAAAAACTGACTGTCAAAGCGCAGGAAGCGATCCAGCACGCGCAAGAAATCGCTGAGAAGCACGGCCATCAGCAGTTGGTGCCCTTGCACCTGCTCGAGGCCCTGTTGCCGGAGGACCAAGGCATCGTGCGGCCCCTGTTGCAAAAGATCGGAGCCAACGTCGGCCAGATCGAATCGATGGTCACCTCGGAACTGAATCGTCTGCCCAAGGTGTCCGGCGGAAACACGCCGCTGGCTGCGTCGCCGGCGACAGGCAAGGTGCTCGAGCAAGCGCAGAAGCTTGCTGATCAGATGAAGGACTCCTTCGTTTCGACCGAGCACTTGCTCTTGGCCCTCGCGCAATCAGGCGAACAGGCCCAGCGTCTGCTCGACCTGAACGGCATCCGCGAAGCCGATCTGCTGGCCGCTCTCAAATCGGTCCGCGGCACGCAGCAGGTCGTCGACCAGAATCCCGAGGACAAATATCAGGCGCTCGAGCGCTACGCGGCTGACCTGGTTGAGCTGGCGCGGCAAGGAAAAGTCGACCCGGTCATCGGACGGGATACCGAGATTCGCCGGGTCATCCAAGTTCTTTCGCGCCGGCGGAAAAACAATCCCGTGCTGATCGGGGAGCCGGGCGTCGGCAAGACGGCCATTGTCGAGGGGCTGGCTCATCGCATCGTGCAGGGCGACGTGCCGCAGAATCTGAAGGATAAGCGGGTGATGGCTCTCGATATGGGAGCCTTGATCGCGGGCGCGAAGTATCGCGGCGAGTTCGAGGACCGACTCAAAGCCGTGCTGCGCGAAGTGCAGGAATCGGAAGGCCGCGTGATCTTGTTCATCGACGAATTGCACACGGTCGTGGGAGCTGGTGCCTCCGAGGGGGCGATGGACGCCTCGAACCTGCTGAAGCCGGCGCTCGCGCGCGGCGAGCTGCATTGCGTCGGGGCGACCACGCTCGACGAATATCGCAAACACATCGAAAAGGATCCGGCCCTCGAGCGGCGGTTCCAACCGGTGATGGTCCAGGAACCGAGCGTGCTCGACACGATCTCGATCCTCCGTGGACTCAAAGAGCGGTACGAACTGCACCACGGCGTGACAATTACCGACGATGCGATCATCGCGGCCGCCACGCTCTCAGATCGCTACATCAACGACCGCTTTTTGCCGGACAAGGCGATCGACCTGGTGGATGAGGCGGCCAGCCGTCTGCGGATGGAACTCGACTCGATGCCGGCCGAGATCGACGAAGCCAACCGCCAGCTCACCCGCATGCAGATCGAGGCGCAAGCCCTGACTCGCGAGAAAAGCGACGATAGCAAGCAGCGGTTGGGCGAACTCAAGCGTGAGATCGCCGACCGCGAAGAGGAAGTCAACGCGCTCAAAGGGCGTTGGCAGGCGGAGAAGGAGTCCCTCGGACAGCTCAAGCCCCTGAAAGAAGAGATCGACAAACTGCGGATGGCGTATGACCAGGCTTTTAACCAGGCGCAACAGACCCATCTCAATGATGACTACATCCGTGCCTACGAAGCCGAGCAGAAATTGCGGACGGCCGAGAAGCGGCTGACGGAGCTGGAGGCTCGCTTCAAGGAGATCAACGAGTCGCCGGGCGAGCGACTGCTGCGTGAAGAAGTCACCGAGGAAGACATTGCGCGCGTCGTCAGCCTGTGGACGGGGATTCCCGTCACGCGGATGTTGCAGAGCGAGCGCGAAAAGCTGCTGCGGATGGAGACCGAAATCCACAAGCGGATGATCGATCAGGACGAAGCGATCGAAGCCGTGTCGAACGCAGTCCGCCGCTCGCGATCCGGCCTGCAAGATCGCAATCGGCCGATCGGTTCGTTCATCTTTCTGGGGCCTACGGGCGTCGGAAAGACCGAGCTGTGCAAGGCGCTGGCCGAGTTTCTGTTCGACGACGAACGGCACATGGTCCGTATCGACATGAGCGAATTCATGGAGCGGCACTCGGTCGCGCGGTTGATCGGCGCGCCGCCGGGCTATGTCGGCTACGAGGAAGGCGGCCGGCTCACCGAGGCT
>Ga0210393_10003671_pt1 | contig 12283 bp, 8 predicted proteins | sample IncBWC27OmetaG_FD_160068 | JGI IMG/M metagenome (GOLD analysis project Ga0210393, IMG submission 160068) | Forest soil microbial communities from Barre Woods Harvard Forest LTER site, Petersham, Massachusetts, United States - Inc-BW-C-27-O ... | reverse complement strand
GCCAGCCGCGCTAGACGCCATCGCGTTCGTCGCCCAGGACACCCCGCTGTACAGGAACCTGTCGGCCGGGGACATGCTGCACCTGACCCGCAACCTGACCCGCCGTTTCGACCAGTCCTACGCGGAAACCCGGCTGGCCGATCTGGGCATCCCGCTGAAGCGGAAGGCGGGCAGGCTGTCTGGCGGCCAGCAGGCCCAGCTCGCGCTGACCTTGGCGCTGGCCCGCCGACCGAAGCTGCTGGTACTGGATGAGCCGGTGGCGATGCTCGACCCGGTCGCCCGGCATGACTTCATGGCCATCGTGCTGATGGCGGCGGCCGACGAGGGGGTGTCGGTGCTGCTGTCCTCACACGTGCTCGCAGAGCTGGAGCGGGTCGCTAGCTACCTCATCCTGCTCTCGCAGGGCCGGATGCAGGTGGCCGGGGAGGTCGAGGACCTCCTCGCCACCCACCGCCTGCTGACCGGCCCGGCCGCCGAGGCGGATAGATACGCGCAGCAACCAGTTGTGCACACCCGCCGCGGTGGGGCGCAAGCCCACCTGCTGGTCAGGACCAGCGCGGACGACCCGGTCCCGCCGGGCTGGGAAGCGCACCCGGTCGGCCTGGAGGAACTCGCCCTGGCCTACCTACGTGAGCCCGGTGCCATGGCGCTGCCCGGCCCGGCCAGCGTCTGGGACACCCAACCGTCGGAGGTAACGAGATGACCGCGCTGACCATGCCCGCCCACCCTGAGCAGGACGCGAGCCCGCGGGCGCTGCCGTGGCGGCGGATGGCCTGGGTCACCTGGCGGCAGCACCGGATCGCGCTGGCCGGAGTGGCCGTGTTCATCGGCGGGCTGGCGGTGTGCCTGTGGCTAGCCGGCATTAAGACGCACCATGCATACGCCGCTACCGTCGCTGCCTGCCATCCGGCCAGCTCAGTCTCAATTGCGTGCTATGACATGGCCAATAGCTTCACTGGCACGAACGGCTTTCTGGCGAATGGCTTCATACTGCAGGGGGTGCCCGCGCTGATCGGGGCGTTCGTCGGCGCACCCGTGCTGGCCCGGGAGATGGAGACCGGCACCTTCCGGTACGCCTGGACGCTGGGCTTCGGCCGGTGGCGCTGGACCACCGCCAAGCTAGTAGCGCTCGCGATCGCAGTGGCGGCCGCCACCGGAGCATTCAGCGTGCTGTCGTCCTGGTACTACCAGCCGTACTTCGCCACCGGCAACGAGAACCTGGGCCTCAACGAGGTGACCCCGTTCTTTCCCGGCCTGTTCGACCTGCGCGGGGTCGCGTTCGCCGCCTGGACGCTGGCCGCCTTCGCAATCGGCGCGCTGGCGGGCATGCTCATCCGCCGGGTCGTCCCCGCGATTGTCGCCACCCTGGCCGCCTACGCCGGGCTCGCGTTCGCCGCCGGGGCGTTCCTGCGCGAGCACTACCTGACTCCGCTGCTGACCACCAACCTGAACGTGCCAGCCTCCGCGTGGGTCATCAGCCAGTGGTGGACGAAGGGCGGCAAGTTCGCATTCGCCGGGTCTCCCCCCGACGCCCTCCTCAATCGGTTCTGCCCAGCAGGCCCTGCAGGCCCGGTGGGGCCTCACGGCAAGCCGAAAGTGGTAGCCATTGCGGAGTGCCTCACTCCGCACGGCTACACGCAGTGGACCAGCTACCATCCGGCAACTCAGTTCTGGCCATTCCAGTGGATCGAGGGCGGCTGGCTGCTCGCGCTGTCGGTGCTGCTCATCGCCGCGACCGTCTGGCTGGTCCGCCGCCGCCCGACCTGAACCGCCTCCAGTCGAGCTGGTTAGCGCAGCAGCAGGCGGGCGGCCAGTTCCAGGTGCGACGCTACGTCGTTGGCGGAAGCTCGCCGGGTCACCCAGGCGACGAGGTTGGATAGCCAGACGTCACCGATGATCCTGGCGATCGCGCGCTCGTCCGCCGTCGGCTCACCATCGTGCATGGCCTTGGTGAGCATGTCTTCCATCAGCTTCGCGACGACGTTGACCTCGGTGGCGGCGCTCGGGTCGGCAAACATGAACGCCCTCGTCATGGCCTCAATCAGCAGCGGATCGCGCTGCATGGACCTGGTCACCCGGCCGAGCACGTAGAGCATCCGGTCATAAGCAGTCTCGCCCGGCACCGGCGCTCGATCGAGCCGTTCCTGGGCCCGCTCGAACTCCCTGGCCAATCCGGACACCAGCAGGTGGATCTTGGACGGGAAATACCGGTACAGCGTGCCCAGCGCGACGTCAGCGCGCTCGGCTACGGTCCGCATCTGCACAGCTTCGTAGCCGCCCTTAGACGCCAGCGCGAGCGTGGCGTCGAGGATGCGCTTGCGCCGTTCCCGTTGTGCGGCGGAGCCCAGGTCGGCCTCCGCCGGACCGGGCGCGGCAGATCCAGCGACGGCCGGCCCTGGCGCGGCTGCCGCGGACGCGGCCCGTCCCGACGCGGCCAGGTCAGCGCTGCCACTGTTACGTGTTCTCGGCGGTGCCATCCCGGCCTTTCGTCCTTGCCCTCACGCGCACGTTGCCCGCGGTTCGCGGAGCCGGCGCCGCGCCGGCCCTGGTAGAGCGCATTTCTTGCCGCCGCCAGCCTAGCAACGTGCCCGTCCCTGGCCTGGCTGCGACGCCGCGGTGCAGCTGATGCGGGCACCCTGGCCCACTACAGGTATAACGTGTTCTAATTTTGACTGCCAAGGAAACTGGAGGACGAGTTGCCGATCGCGAGTACCGACGAGCAGCTTGCGCTCCAGGCCTCGATCCGCGAATGGGCCAAACGGGCCCGGTCCATCGATCTCGTCCGCGCCCTCGAGCCAGGCCAAGGAATCGAGTCCGGCGACCATGGCGTCGAGGCGGCCGGGCGCTGGGCCAGCCTGGCTGAGCTCGGCGTGCTCGCGGTCGGTCTGCCGGCCGAAGTGGGCGGCGCCGGCGGCGCGCCTGAGCTAGCCGCCGCGCTGGCTCAGCTCACCGAGTCACTCGTGCCAGGTCCGATCCTCCCGACGCTGCTGGCCGCCCAGGCGCTGACCCGCGGCCAGGACGGGCCGGCGGCGCGCGAGGCGCTCGGCGCGATCGCCGCGGGCGCGGTCTCGATAGCGGTCGCGCTGGACCCGAGCCAGGTCACGGCGAGGGTGCAGCCAGACGGCTCGGTCGAACTCGCCGGGCGGTCCGGACCGGTGCTCGGCGGCGGCACCACGACGCATCTGCTGATCGGCGCCGTCGGCCGGCTTGGCGGCCCGGGGCGGCCAGGCGCTGCACACCGCGGCATCGGGGACGACGATCTCGGCAGCGTCTGGGTTCTCCTGCCGGCTGACCACCCGGGCATCGTGCTGACCCCGCGGGTCCCGGCAGACTTTTCCCGATCCCTCGCGGACCTCGCGCTGACGGCGGCCGTGTTGAGTCCAGAGCAGGTCCTGACCGGCGTCAGCACCGAGGATGTGCACGACCTGGCCGCCGCACTGGGCGCCGTCGAGGCCGCCGCCGTGTCGAGCTGGTGCACCCGCACCGCGGCCGAGTACGCCACGATCCGGCATCAGTTCGGCCGTCCGATCGGGTCGTTCCAGGCAGTCAAGCACCTGTGCGCGGGCATGTTGTGCCGCAGCGAAACGGCAGCAGCTCTCGCCTGGGACGCGGCCAGGGCGATCGACGATACGCCCGGCGACGTGCCGCTGATTGCTGCGGCCGCCGCTGCGTTCAATCTGGACGCCGCCGTGGACGCCGCCAAGGACTGCATCCAGGTGCTCGGCGGCATCGGTTTCACCTGGGAACACGACGTGCATCTGTACCTGCGCCGGGCCCTGGCGCTGCGCCAGCTGCTCGGCGGCGCGGCGCGATGGCGCGATCGGACGGCCCGGCTGGCACTGGCCGGCGCGCGGCGCCAGCTCGCGCTGACGGCGCACGCTGATGGCGAGAGTGCGCTGGACGACGAGCTCGCCGCCGTTCGGACCGCGGCCAGAGAGCAGGCAGCTCGCGTCGCCCCGCTGCCGGAAGCTGAACAGCGCCGCGCGCTCGCCGATTCTGGCTACGCCGCGCCCGCGTGGCCGCCGCCGCACGGGCTCGCGGCTTCCCCGGCTGCTTGCCTGGTCATCGATGACGAACTCGTCCGCGCTGGCCTGGCCAGGCCGGACATCGTCATCGGGGGCTGGGCCATCCCGGCGATTCTCGGCCACGGCACGGCGGCCCAGGCTGACAAACTCGCCGGGCCGACGCTGCGCGGGGAAATCACCTGGTGCCAGCTCTTCAGCGAGCCCGAGGCGGGCTCCGACCTCGCGTCGCTGCGGACCAGGGCGGAGCGGACCGACGGCGGCTGGCGCCTCACCGGGCAGAAGGTGTGGACCTCGCTCGCCCGGCAGGCTGACTGGGCGATCTGCCTGGCGCGCACCGATGCCAGCGTCCCGAAGCACAAGGGCCTGACGTACTTTCTTGTCCCGATGACCAGCCCAGGCATCGACGTCCGGCCGCTGCGCGAGATCACCGGCCGGGAGATGTTCAACCAGGTCTTCCTTGACCAGGTCTTCGTGCCAGACGACTGCGTCGTCGGCGCACCCGGCGATGGCTGGCGGGTGGCCCGGACAACCCTTGCATCGGAACGGGTCGCGATGGGGACTGACTCGTCCGTCGGCGAAGCCGTCGAGCGACTCCTGGACCTGGCGGCGCGATGCGCCGCCGACACCGACCCGGTGGTGCGTCAGCAGCTAGGCGCGCTCGTCGCTGCGGGCATCGCCGTCTCGCTACTAGATCTGCAGGCCGTCATTACCCAGCTGCGGGGCGGGGATCCCGGTCCGCTGGCGGCCGTCCGCAAGCTCGTCGGCGTCAGCCACCGGCAAGCAGTCGCCGAGGCAGCGTTCGAGCTGACCGGTTTGGCGGGCGCCGCAGCCGACGGCCAGGTTGCCGGGATACTCGAGGAGTTCTTGCTCACCCGATGCCTGAGTATCGCCGGGGGCACCACGCAGATCCTGCTATCGGTGATCGCCGAGCGGTTGCTCGGACTGCCCCGCGAGGAGGCGCGCTAGATGGATTTCACCTTCGGCGAGGCCGAGGTCGCGGCGTCGGGGCTGGCCGCACAGGTACTCGGCGCAGCGGCAAAGACCAGCTCGGCGGCCGACGCTGGCCAGGCGGCTGACCTGGATAGCTCGCTGTGGAAGGAGCTGGGGCAGTCCGGTCTGCTGTCGCTGGCGTTGCCGGCCGAGCTTGGCGGCGACGGCCTCGGTGTCCAGGCGACGGCTGCAGTGCTGACCGAGGTTGGCAGGTACGCGGCCCGGATCCCGGCACTCGCCACCCTGGCGCTCGGCGTGCTGCCGGTGGTTAGGTCCGCGGACGCTGACCTGAAGCGAAAGCTGCTCGCCGGCGTCACCGCCGGCGAGACGATCCTCACCGCCGCGATCCGCGAGCCCTCGCATCCGATGCCGTCGGCGCCCGCGACCATCGCGACCATCGGCGGCAAAACTGGCACTGTGTCCGGCGTCAAGGTCGGCGTGCCGTACGCGGCCGCGGCGAGCTGGATCCTCGTTCCGGCCAGTACGGACACCGGCGACGCGATGGTCGCGATTGTCGAGCCCGACGCCGACGGCGTGTCCTGTCAGCGGACGCGCAGCTCGTCCGGCCTGCCGGAGTACACGCTCCGGCTGGCGGACAGCCCGATCTTCCAGGTACTGGACGGCTGCAGTGTCGGCGACCTGTACGCGCTCGCCGCGGCGGGCACCTGCGCGGTCGGCGATGGAGTGCTGGCGGCAGCGCTGGACCTCACCACCGAGTACATACGCCGTCGCGAGCAGTTCGGCAGGCCGCTGGCGACGTTCCAGGCCGTGGCTCAGCAGATCGCGGACGTCTATGCGGCTGCGCGCACGCTGCACCTGGCTTCCTTGTCGGCCTGCTGGCGGCTCGACACGGGCCGGGCAGCCGGGCACGACGTCGACGTCGCCGCGTACTGGCTGGCCGAGCACGGACCGGCGGCGCTACGGACCTGCCATCACCTGCACGGCGGCCTCGGCATGGATGTGACTTATCCGCTGCCGCGGTACTCCGCCCTCATGACCGATCTCGTCGCGTTCGTGGGCGGCGCAGCCGACCGGCTTGACCGGCTCGGCTCGCGGGAAGCAGCAGGTGCCTGAATGTTCCTCGATCTGACCGATCAGCAGCGAGCGCTTCGCGCCGAGGTGCGCGCTTACTTCGCGACACTCATCAGCCCGGCCGAGCGTGTGGCGATGCTGACGCAGCGCCACGGCTCGGTGTACCGGGACGTGGTCCGCCGGATGGGCCGTGACGGCTGGCTCGGCGTCGGCTGGCCGGTCGAGTACGGCGGCCGGGGCCTTGGCCAGATCGAGCAGCAGATCTTCGTGAACGAGGCGGCCCTCGCCGACGTGCCCCTGCCCGCCGTCACGCTCCAGACCGTAGGCCCGACGCTGATGGCGCACGGCACGACGGAACAGAAAGACTTCTTCCTGCCGAAGATCCTCACGGGCGACCTGCATTTCGCCATCGGCTACACCGAGCCAGATGCCGGGACGGATCTGGCGTCGCTGCGCACCAGGGCTGTGCTCGACGGCGATCACTACGTCGTCAACGGCCAGAAGATCTTCACCACCGGCGGACACGACGCCGACTACGTGTGGCTGGCCTGTCGCACTAACGCCGATGCGCCCAAGCACAAGGGCCTGTCGATCCTCATCGTGGACACCGCCGATCCGGGGTACTCGTGGACGCCGATCATCACGCACGACGGCGCGCATCACGTCAACGCGACCTACTACGCCGACGTGCGCGTGCCGGTCAGCATGCGCGTCGGTGCGGAGAACGCGGGCTGGCGGCTGATTACCGCGCAGCTCAACCATGAGCGGGTGATGCTAGGCCCGGCCGGCCGGCTCGGCGTCCTGCATCACCGGGTGCGCGACTGGGCGGCGAGCCAGGCCGGGCCAGACGGCCATCCGGTACTCGATCAGCCGGACGTCCGCCGGGCGCTGGCCAGGGCGAGTGCGGCCGAACGGGTCAACGAGCTGCTCAACTGGCAGGTGGCTGTGACCGAGACGGTCGACATCGCCGACGCCTCGGTGACCAAGGTCTTCGGGTCCGAGCAGGCGCAGCGGATTGGCGCCGAACTGGCCGAGGTGGTGAGCCGGCACGGCGACCTCGCCGACGAGCGCACCGCCGACCTAGCCCGGTGGCTGGACGTACAGAACAAGCGCAACACCGTGATGACATTCGGCGGGGGAGTCAACGAGGTGCAGCGGGAGCTGATCGCAATGGCCGGCCTCAAACTGCCGCGGGTGCCGCGATGACGGGCGACGACGCCGGCGCGGTGATCCTCGCAGTAGCCGACAAGGTCAGGGCAGCCGGAGCCGGCCCGCCACGGGTCGCCAGGGATCCGGTGAACCTGCCCGCCATTCGCACGTGGAGCGATGCCATCGGCGACACCAATCCGGTGTACACCGATCCCGAGTTCGCGGCCCGCTCGGTGCACGGCCAGCTGGTGGCGCCGCCTGCGATGGCACAGGTCTGGACCATGCCAGGCCTGCAGCCGCCGTCAGCGGACGACGCCACCGACCCGCTCGGGCAGATGATGCGGACGCTGGACGAGGCTGGGTATCCGGCGGTGGTGGCGACCAACTGCGCCCAGACCTATCACCGCTACCTTCGGCATGGTGAGCTGCTCAGCCTGCGCGCCGAGCTCACCGACGTGAGCGGCCCTAAGCGCACCGCGCTCGGCGAGGGCTGGTTCGTGACCACGAAGAACACGTGGTACTCCGACGGCGAGCCGGTCGCCGAGATGGACTGGCGCGTGCTGAAGTTCCGGCCGCCGCCCGCCGGGCAAGCTGGCTCTGGGAGCCCCGCCGCGCAACCTGGACATGGCAGCACCGCGACCGCCGAGTCGGCCGCGGAGCACGTCATGCGACCGCCGGTCTCCCCCGACACCGCGTTCTTCTGGGCCGGTACTCAGGAGGGCGAGCTGCGGATCCAGCGCTGCGGCGACTGCGGTGCGCTCCGGCACCCGCCGGGGCCGGCCTGCCTCAATTGCGGCAGCACCCGCAATCAGGGCTTCGCCCGCGCCGCGGGGACGGGCACGGTCTACAGCTACGTGGTGCATCACCATCCGCCGGTACCCGGCAAGCGGCTGCCGATCGTCATCGCGCTCGTCGAACTGACCGAAGGCGTCCGGGTCATGGCCGAGCTGACCGGTGTCGAGCCCGACCGCGTTCAGATCGGGATGCCCGTCCGGGCCAGCTTTACCCGGATCGATGATGCCCTGGTGCTGCCCGGCTGGCGCCCCGACGAGCGAGGCGTGCCAGGAGCACTGCCCGAGCTCGTTATCGAGGTAACGCCCACCGTGGTAGTCGCCACGGCGCTCGCGACCCGCGATTTCTACCCGGTGCACCATGACCACGCGATGGCAGTCCGCAGCGGCAGCAAGGACATCTTCCTGAACATCCTCACCACGACCGGCCTGGTACAGCGCTACGTCACCGACTGGGCCGGACCGGAGGCGATTGTGCGCGCGGTCTCGATCAGGCTCGGCGTGCCGTGTTATGCCGGCGACACGCTGACGTTCACCGGCCGGCTCGCGGACACAGCGGATGGCGAGCGGGTGATCGACGTCATTGGTAGCTGCAGCCTCGGCAATCACGTGACCGGAACGGTCAGGCTAGCCGCCGCCGGGCCCGTGCGATGAGCCCCGCAGCGATGAGCCCCGGCGCGGCGGCGATCGCGGGAATCGGGGCGACCGAATTCTCCAAGGACTCCGGCCGCAGCGAGCTCAAGCTCGCGGTGGAGGCGGCCAGGGCCGCACTCGACGACGCCGGACTGGCACCCGCCGATGTCGACGGCCTGGTGACCTTCAGCATGGACAGCAATGCCGAGGTCGCGGTCGCCCGCGAGCTCGGCGCCGGCGAGCTGAGCTTCTTCAGCCTGATCGGGTACGGGGGCGGCGCGGCGTGTGCGACCGTGCACCAGGCGGCGATGGCGGTCGCGACCGGCGCGGCCAACGTCGTCATCTGCTACCGGGCGCTGAACGAGCGGTCCGGCCGGCGGTTCGGCCAGGTCTCGGTCGGCGCCGTGCAGGGCGCGTCGTCGTCGGCGGTCGACAGCGGCTGGCATTACCCGATGGGCCTGGCCACTCCTGCGGCCACGGTGGCGATGGCGGCCCGCCGGTACATGCACAGCTACGGCGCGACCAGCGCCGACTTCGGCGCCGTCGCGGTGGCCGACCGCAAGCACGCGGCGACGAACCCGGCGGCCTGGTTCTACCAGCGGCCCATCACGCTGGCTGAGCATCAGGCGTCACGCTGGATCTGCGAGCCACTCCGGTTGCTGGACTGCTGCCAGGAAACCGACGGCGCGGTCGCAGTGCTCGTGACCAGCGTGGAGCGAGCCCGTTCCGGAAAAAATCCGCCTGTCGTGATCCGCGCGGCCGCGCAGGGCAGCGGTCCCAATCAGTACACGATGACCAGCTACTACCGCGATGACCTCACCGGACTACCCGAGATGGGGGTAGTCGGACGGCAGCTCTGGGCGCAGTCCGGACTCGGGCCGGCCGACATCCGGACGGCCGTGCTGTACGACCATTTCACGCCGTACGTGCTGATGCAGCTCGAAGAGCTCGGCTTCTGCTCGCGCGGCGAGGCCCCCGGATTCGTCGCCGACGGAGCCATCGAGATCGGTGGCGCGCTGCCGCTCAACCCGCACGGCGGCCAGCTCGGCGAGGGCTACCTGCACGGCATGAACGGCATCGCCGAGGCGGTCAGGCAGGTGCGCGGCAGTGCCGTGAATCAGGTACCTGGCGACGGTCCGGTACTGGTGACGGCAGGCACCGGCGTACCTACCAGCGGCCTGATACTCGGGCCCGACTGATCTGCGTCTCGGCTGGAGTCAGGTCCGGCTGGCGCCATGCAGGACGGCGGAGTGGGCGGCGCAGATTTGCGCCAGCTCGTCAGCGTCCTCATCGTCGCGGAGGACGGCGGCCGGGTACGCGCACAGCAGCGCAAAGGAGTACTGCCTGGCTAGCTCGTTCCACAGAGCCTCGAGGTCCACGGCGGCGCCGGCCTGGCCGTTATCCCAGAGCAGGGCGACCATCTCGCCGAAGACGCGGACCTGACCTGGCCGCGCGAGCGCCCGCCTGAGGACCGGGCTCATGGTCTGCCAGAACGCGGCCGCATCGGGCCAGCCCTCGACCATGAAGCTGGCCATCGTCTCGGCCGCATCCATGGCGATGAACGACCCCTGAGCCCACTCGGCTGGGACGTCGACGCCGGCCTGCGCCAGGCGCTCAGTAATAAGGCGACGGTGCCGCGGGGTAGCGATCACGATATCGGTGCCCGGCTCCCCGCCGGCGAGCAGATGCTCGCAGATCCGGTCCGCCAGTTCCTGCTCAGCAGCGTGAAAGACTACGACGTGCTCGCGTCCACCAGCGCTGAGCACCGCAAACACCCTCTCCATGTACGCCTTGACACATTCTGGGCAATCCTCAGGCTCTCTTCCCCGTACCGGGCTGCCTAATCACGAGCTCTGTGCGACATCAAGGGCCGCCAGGTAGCCGAAGGTCATGGCCGGGCCGATGGTGGCGCCGGGCCCGGCGTAGCTGCGGCCCATGACCAGCGCGCTGGTGTTGCCTGCGGCGTACAGCCCGGCGACGACGCTGCCGTCGGCCCGCATCACCCTCGCCCTGTCGTCGGTGCGCAAGCCCCCTTTCGTGCCGAGGTCACCGGGCACGATCTTGATCGCATAGAACGGCGGCTGGGCCAGCGGCGCCAGATTGGGGTTGGGCTTGCAGTTCGGGTCGCCGTAGTAGTTGTCGTACGCCGAGTCGCCGCGGCCGAAGTCGGTGTCCTTGCCGGTGCGGGCGAACTCGTTGAACTTCTCCACGGTCTTGGCGAGCCCGTCCGCCGGCACCCCGATCTGGCTGGCGAGCTCAGCCAGCGAGTCGGCCCGGACTACCGCGCCGGCCTTGTACCAGCGGCGCGGCAGGGGCTTGCGCGGCGGCATGCCGGTGAACACATAGCGGTTCCGGTAGCGCTGGTCGGTGATCATCCAGCACGGGATGTGCGGGTTGTCATCGGTGTGCTTGTCGTACATCGCGTGCACCGCGTCGACGTACGGCGCTGCCTCGTTGACGAATCGCTCGCCTGCCGCGTTCACGAACAGCGAGCCGGGCAGGCTCCGCTCGGCCAGGCAGAACACCGGGCCGCCGGTCAGCGGGATGGAGGGCCCCCACCACGCATCGTCCATCAGTTCCAGCACGCCGCCCGCGGTCTCGCCGGCCGTGATGCCGTCGCCGGTGTTGCCGGGCGAGCCGACGGTCCAGTCGATCCCGATCGGCGATCGCTGGTAGCGCTGGCGCATCTGCGCGTTGCGCTCGAATCCGCCCGTCGCAAGCAGCACGCCCCGGCTGGCCCTGACGAGCGCGGGCTGACCGTCCCGCAGTACCTGCACGCCGGTGACCCGGCCGTTCTCGATCTCCAGCCCGGTCATCGGCGTGGTCAGCCAGACAGGCACGCCAGCCGTTGTGAGCCCGGCGCGCAGCCCGGCAGCGAGTGCCTGACCCATGCTGAGCAGCTGACGCTTGCGCAGCTTGCTGACAATCATCCGGCCGGTGACTCTCGCCGTCGTTGTCAGCGCGCGAGGGTGGCTGGTACCCAGGCTCATCCACCGGTAGTTGGCCTGAGTCACGGTAATGCCCGCAGGTGCGGGCAGATACGGCGGCCGCAGCTGAGCCAGGTCGGCACCGACGACCCTGGCGTCCAGGAGGGCCGGCTCGACGGACCGGCCTGACGCCTTGCCACCGGGCGCCTCGGGGTAGTAGTCGGAGTAGTTCGGCACCCAGTCGAAGCTGAGCGGCGTATTAGCCAGGACCAGATCGAGCATGGGCGGGCCGTGCTCGAGCAGCGCGTTGCGCAGGCTCACCGGGGTGTCCTCGCCCGCGACGAAGGCCAGGTACTGGCTCGCCGCCGCCAGCGAGTCGCGGCGCCCGGCCCGGCGCAATGCCGCGTTGCCTGGCAGCCAGACGCCGCCGCCGGAGCGGGCGGTAGAGCCGCCGTAGTACTCGGTCTTTTCCAGGACGACGGTGCGCAGGCCGGCTAGCGCGGCGGTGAGCGCCGCCGTCATGCCGGCCGCGCCACTGCCCACGACGACGAAGTCGAACTCCGGCTCCTCGGCTGTCATCTGGCCTCCGTCATCGTCGCCGCCGGCCGGGCCGCCGGGCTGGCACGTGCCGTGCCGCCTAGGCACGTGCCTAGCCGGCCAGGCTACCGCCCTGCCGTCCATAGTAGAACACGTTCCAGTTTTGGCCAGGGCGCTGCACAGCGCGGGCTGCGTTACA
>Ga0210393_10003670_pt1 | contig 12285 bp, 10 predicted proteins | sample IncBWC27OmetaG_FD_160068 | JGI IMG/M metagenome (GOLD analysis project Ga0210393, IMG submission 160068) | Forest soil microbial communities from Barre Woods Harvard Forest LTER site, Petersham, Massachusetts, United States - Inc-BW-C-27-O ... | reverse complement strand
GAACCGCTCCCGACCACCGCGCCCTTTCCCGGCAATATCTGCAGCAGGTCTTCGTCCAGCCCGGCTTCGACCGCCAGCTCACCGAGCCGGATCGTGGTCAGCGGCGTCCACTCGGCCGGTTTGACCAGCACGGCGTTGCCCGCGGCCAACGCCGGCGCGATGCCCCACGACGCGATCATCATCGGGAAGTTCCACGGCGTGATCACCCCGATCACACCCAGCGGTTCGTTGAAGGTGACGTCGAGTCCTCCGGCCACGGGAATCTGCGTGCCGGACAAGCGTTCCGGGCTAGCGGCATAGAACGTCAACACGTCGCGGGCGTGGGCGGCTTCCCACTCGGCCGACACGATGGGGTGCCCGGAATTGGCGACCTCCAGCGCGGCCAGCTCGTCGACATGGGCGTCGACGACAGCGGCGAATGCCCGCAGACCGGCTGCCCGCTCCGCCGGCGGCAACCGCGCCCAGCGCCGCTGGGCCACCCGCGCGCGGCCCACCGCGTCGTCGACCGCGGCGGCATCGGCGTGGTCGACCGAGCGCAGCAATTCCTCGGTGGCGGGGTTGATCAGTTGCGCGGTGCTCATCGACTGTCCGCATAGGACCGCGCGGCGTCAACCACCGCCTTGAACAGCCGCAGGTCGTCCAGGGTCTGCTCCGGATGCCACTGCACCGCGAGCACGAAGCTGTCCCCGGGCAGCTCCAACCCCTCGACCACGCCGTCGGCGTCCCACGCGCTGACCACCAAGCCGTCACCGACCTTGTCGATGGCTTGATGGTGATAGCACGACGCGTCGGCGGACTCCCCCATCAGCGCGGCCAGCCGGGTCCCCGGTGCCGTGCGCACCGGCAACGTGGTGAACACCCCACCACCCGCCCGATGCCCGCTGTGGCCGAGAACGTCTGGCAGGTGCTGATGCAGCGTCCCGCCAAACGCAACATTGAGCATCTGGATGCCGCGGCAAATGCCGAGAACCGGCAGTCCCCGCTCGAGGGCGCCCGATAACAGCGCGAATTCCAAGGCATCGCGTGCGGTACGAGGCTGGTCGGTGGCCGGATGCGGTTGCTGGCCATAGGCGGCCGGGTCGAGGTCATAACCGCCGGTGATCACCAGGCCATCCAGGCGGTCGAGGACCCGGTTGGCAACGCCAGCGTCCACTGGCTGCGGCGGCAGCAGCATCGCGATGCCACCGGCAGCGATGACGCCCTCGAAGTAATTGGCAGACAAATAACCCGCCTGGACATCCCAGCCGTCGCTCTGCACCTGCTCCAAATAACTGGTCAAACCAACGACCGGCCCTGGCCTAAAGGCGTTCAAAACCACGCATCCTCTCCCAGTCGGTGACCGCCGCGTTGAATGCCGCCAGCTCCACGCGAGCGTTGTTACGGTAATGCGCGACAACGTCCTCGCCGAACGCGTCGCGAGCGAGCGCCGACGTCTCAAACAACGCGGCGGCCTCGGCCAGCGTTGCGGGCAGCCGCTGCAGGCTCGGGTTTTCATAAGCATTGCCCGCACACGGCTCGGGAAGCTGTAGGTCCCGCTCGATACCGTACAGCCCACCCGCTATCAGCGCCGCCACCGCGAGGTATTGATTGACGTCGCCGCCTGCAACCCGGCATTCGACCCGGATGTTGTGCCCCTGGCCGACGACCCGCAGCGCGCACGTGCGGTTGTCCAGACCCCACGCCAGCGCCGTGGGCGCGAAGCTGCCGTCGGCAAATCGCTTGTAGGAGTTTATGTTTGGCGCATAGAACAAGGTGAGTTCGCGCAACGTTGCTAACTGGCCGGCGACGAAACTGCGAAACGTCGGCGACATGCCGTACGGGCGGGAGCCGTCGGCGAACACCGCGGAGCCATCCGCGGCCCGCAGCGAGAGGTGGATGTGGCAGCTATTGCCTTCGCGCTCATCGTATTTCGCCATGAACGTCAGGCTCTTGCCATGCTGGTCGGCGATTTCCTTGGCGCCGTTCTTGTAGATGGCGTGGTTGTCGCAGGTCACCATCGCCTCGTCGTAACGGAAGCCGATCTCCTGCTGACCCTTGTTGCATTCGCCTTTGACGGCCTCGAACCGCAAACCCGCGCCCTGCATTCCCAACCGAATGTCGCGCAGCAGCGGCTCCATCCGCGACGACGCCAATATCGCGTAGTCGATGTTGTAGTCGCTGGCGGGGGTCAGCCCACGGTAGCCGTCGGCCCATGCCTGGCGGTACGACTGGTCGAACACGATGAACTCCAGCTCGGTGGCGACATCGGCGACCAGTCCGCGCTCGGCCAGCCGCTCCAGCTGCCGGCGCAGCACGGCGCGGGGGTAGACGGTGACCGCGCTGCTGTCGGCCCAGCCCAGGTCGGCGATCACCAGTGCCGTGTTGGGCAGCCAGGGAACTCGCCGCAGCGTGGTCAAGTCGGGCATCATCACCATGTCGCCGTAGCCGGTGTCCCAGCTCGACATCGGATAACCGGACACGGTGTTCATTTCGACGTCGACGGCGAGCAGGTAGCTGCAGCACTCGGCGCCGTGGGCAGCCACCTCGTCGACGAAGAGCCGGGCCGACACCCGCTTGCCGGCCAGCCGGCCTTGCATGTCGGTGAAGGCCACGATGACGGTGTCCACCCCGCCGATCCCGACCAGTTGGTCCAGTGCGGCCAAGGACAAGTTCGGAGAACCCGGACCGGTCAAAGTACTTTCCTGGTTTTCCTGGAGGCCCATGACCGCTAGTCAACCAGGCGCTACCAGGTGCTGGCGCGCAACACGATCTCTGCGGCCAACTGCGCGGTCGACTCGTGCGCGTTGCGCCGCCCAAGGAGATCCACCGTGCGGTATTCGGCATAGACGAACCGCTGGCTGTTGCGGGCGACAGTCCGCCCGCCCGGGGAGCTGACCAGCATGGTGGTGCCGATCTCCACCGGCGGGCAGTGTTCGTCACGAACGACTCCGTTGAGGTCGGCCACCCGCGGATGTCCGCGGTCGATGACCACCAGGCCAGTGAACCGGCCCAGCCTGGTTGCCGCGAGTTCCCAGGCGAGCTCGGCACCGGCTCGGTCGCCGACCACCACGGCCCACCCGATACCCAGCGCGTCGAGGATGCCGACCACCGACTTGGGCGTCAGCCGCGGATCAAGGCCAACGACGACGGTCCGAAGCGACGCAGTGTGCAGGCGCTCGCACACGGCGTCATAAGCGGCGGGCGCCCGCTGTGCGTCGCCGAGTATGACGACGACGACACCCTTCTCGGGACCGGCTACGCCAACCGGAACGGGAAACCCGTCGAGCGTGGTCATGATCGGGGGCACCCCCGCACGCTACAGCCAATCGGCCGGTATGCGCGAGGCTTGCCCGAGCGTCGTTGCGCCGACCGGCAGCCTCCTCGGCGCATCTCCGCTTCACTGTCTGCCCGGTCGGCGAGCCGAATACGCTACGGCCGCAGCGCACTTGCGATTTGCGGTCGCCGCGGCGGGGGGCCATCGAGCAGGCCGAGGACGGCATCGACGTCGAGGTGAGACGCGAGCAGTTCGGCGATCAGATCCAGTTGAGCATCGCGTCGCGCCGCGACGTCGGTGTCGTCGGAGACCACGAATCCGCTGCGGCCGGCCGCATCGGCGACACGGGTGAGCCACGCGCGACGGAAGTCGTCGTTGTCCAGCAGGCCGTGCCAGTGAGTGCCGAAGACCGCGCCGCGCATGATGCCCCGTGGCTCGCAGTTGACGTCGAACCAACTCGCCTCGGTGCACCGGGATAGCCGCCCATGATGGATTTCGTATCCGGTGAGCGGCTGCTGCCAGCGGTGCAGGGTCTTGGCCTGGTCAAACGCGATGTCGGCGTCCAACAGCCCAAGCCCGGCGACTTCCCCGACGCCGGATTCCACCGTGTCCTCGATGCGCCGGCACAGCATCTGTAACCCCCCGCAGATACCCAGCACCGGTTTGCCGGCCCCGGCGTGCCGGGCAACCGCGGCGGCCAGGCCGCGTTCGTGCAGCCAGGTCAGGTCGGCGACGGTGGCCTTGCTGCCGGGCAGCACGATCAGGTCGGTGTCGGCCAGGTCGGCGGGGTCGGTGATCCAGCGCACCAGCACGCCCGGCTCGCATGCCAGCGCCTCGACGTCGGTGGAGTTGGAAATCCGGGGCAGCCGGACCGCGGCCACCCTCAGCCACTCGCTGCCGCGCGGTGGCGCCGGTGTGCCGACAATGCGGTGAGCAACCACCGACAGCGAGTCCTCGGCGTCCAGCCAGAGTTCGTCGGTATAGGGCAACACTCCATAGGTTGGGCGGCCGGTCAGGGCGAGCAGCTGCTGCAGCCCCGGTTCCAGCAGGCCGGGGTCGCCACGGAATTTGTTGACGATGAAGCCCGCGATCAGTGCTTGGTCGTCGGGCTCGAGCACGGCGACCGTCCCGAACAGATGAGCCAGCAACCCACCGCGATCGATGTCACCGACCAGGATCACCGGCAGATTGGCGGCCCTGGCCAAACCCATATTGGCTAAGTCTGTTGCACGCAGATTTATTTCGGCCGGCGAACCGGCTCCCTCACAGATCACCGCATCGAATTCGTTGCGCAAGCGCGACAACTCGTCGATGACGATGCCGACGAGCCGGTCGCGATGCTCCACATAGCCGGCCGCGGTGACCGAGTCGGCGACCTGCCCCCGGATAACCAGCTGCGACGTGCGGTCACTGCCCGGTTTGAGCAGGATCGGGTTGAACCGCACGCTGGGTTCCAGTCCCGCCGCCCGCGCCTGGATCGCCTGCGCCCGGCCGATCTCGCCGTCTTCGGTGGTGACCACCGAGTTGTTGGACATGTTCTGCGCCTTGAACGGCGCGACCCGGACCCCGCTGCGTGCCAGCAACCTGCACAGACCCGCAACCACTACGGATTTCCCGGCGTCGGAGCTGGTGCCCGCGACCAGCAGAGCCCCGCTCACCCTCGTGTGCTGAAAGCTCGCGGTCGAAACGTCATGGCAACGTGAGGATCTCGACGCCGGTGTCGGTGACCAGCAGGGTGTGCTCGAACTGCGCGGTCCACTTGCGGTCCTTGGTGACCACCGTCCAGCCGTCGTCCCAGATCTCGTAGTCCAGCCCGCCAAGGTTGATCATCGGTTCGATGGTGAATGTCATTCCCGGCTGCATGACTGTCGAGATGGCGGGCTGGTCGTAGTGCAGCACGACCAGGCCGTTGTGAAACGTGGTGCCGATACCGTGCCCGGTGAAGTCACGAACCACGTTGTACCCGAACCGATTTGCATAGGCTTCGATGACGCGGCCGATGACCGACAGCGCACGCCCCGGTTTGACTGCGTTGATCGCTCGCATTGTCGCCTCTCGGGTCCGCTCAACGAGCAGCCGGTGCTCCTCGGAGACGTCGCCGGCGAGAAAAGTCGCGTTGGTGTCGCCGTGCACGCCGTCGATGTAAGCGGTGACATCGATGTTGACGATGTCACCGTCGGCGATCACCGTCGAGTCAGGGATTCCGTGGCAGATGACCTCGTTGAGAGATGTGCAGCACGACTTCGGGAATCCCTTGTAGCCCAGAGTTGATGGGTAGGAGCCGTTGTCGACCATGTACTCGTGCGCGATGCGATCCAGTTCGTCGGTCGTCACCCCGGGCGCGACCGCCTTGCCCGCCTCAGCAAGCGCACCGGCCGCGATTCGGCCGGCGACACGCATCTTCTCGATCACCTCCGGTGTCTGCACCCACGGCTCGGTCCCCTCCTTGGCGGTCGCCTTGCCGACGTATTCCGGACGCGGGATGCGATTGGGCACCGGCAGTGTCGGGGACAACACTCCGGGAGAAAGCGCGGTGCGGCCAGGCATGTAGCTAGCTTAACCACGGCTGCCCGGCGACGATGCGGGCCGAGCAACGGCCCGCGGAGGAGCTGGGCAATCGGGCCCAGCTGGGCTATCAGATCGAGCGGCGGCGCAGCAGCGAACGGCGCGGTCCCCGGATGATCACCGAACCGCACGTCACCCGACCGGTCAGCACGACATGCGGCATCCCTTCGGCTGGCGCGTCCCTGCGGCGGTCGCTGGCGCTACCCACGTAGACCTCGACATCGTCGATCGAGGCACTGGCGCCTTCGGGCAGCCGGAGGTCCAGGGAGCCGAACTTCATGTCGAGTTCGATGACCACCACCGGCCCGGCAAATCGGGCCCTGGTGAGGTCGAGTTCGATCGATCCCAGTCGCCGTACCAGCGCCAGGCGGGTGGGCACAGTCCATTCGCCGCGCCGCTTCAAAGACCCGGCCCAACCGCGCAGTTCCACACGGTCGGCCGCGGACGTGACGATGGCGCCTGGGCCGGGCAAGTCGCCGACCAGCTCGTCCAACTCACTCCGGGTACGCGCATAGGACACCAGCGATGAGCGCTGCTCGAACTCGCCGATGTCGATCAGCCCCAGCGCGACGGCGTTGTGCAGTCGCCGCATTGTGCCGTTGCGGTCGGCGTCCGAGACCCGCAACGTCACCATGTCCCCACCGGTCTCAGTCATGGCCTTTCCTGACGGTTGCCACTAGGCGATATCTTGCCTACCCACGCAATTTACCGCTGCAGCAAGGGCAGGTAGTCGCAAGAGGCTCAGGCCAAGTAGTCCCGCGGCAGCGACTCGAACATCACTTTGGTCATCCGGACCGCGTATTCCGAGCTGCCACCCCCCACGATCAGCGCCGCGAACGCCAGGTCGCCGCGGTACCCCGCGAACCAGGAATGCGATCCGCCCGGAAACTCGGCTTCACCGGTCTTCCCGTACACCTCGCCGCAACAGCCGGCGATCTCCTTGGCGGTCCCGTTGGTCACCACCAGCCGCATCATGGGCCGCAGCGCGTCGACCATCTTCGGGCTGATCGGAGTGTTGTCGCCGTCGACGGTCGTCGGCCGTCCGGCGATCAGCTGTGGCACCGGCGTTTTACCGGCAGCGACCGTGGCTGCCACCAGCGCCATGCCGAACGGACTGGCCAGCACCTTGCCCTGGCCAAATCCGTCTTCAGTGCGCTCGGCCAGGTCCACCGTTGGCGGCACCGACCCGGTAACCGTGGTGATGCCGTCCACCTGATAGTCCAGCCCGATCCCGTAGCGGGTGGCCGCCTGCGTCAGACCACGGGGCGGCATCCTGCTACCCAACTCGGCGAACGTGGTGTTGCAGGAGCTGGCGAACGCACGTGACATCGGCACCACACCGAGATCGAAGCCGCCGTAATTGGGAATGGTGCGGTGCCCGATGTCGATACGGCCCGGGCAGCCCAGCATCGTGTTGGGTGTGGCCATATCGCGGTCGATGGCCGCGCCGGCCGTGATCATCTTGAAGGTCGAACCGGGCGGGAACATGCCGTTGGTAGCGATCAAGCCGTCAGCGTCGGCCCCGCCGTTCTGCGCGATCGCGAGAATCTCCCCCGTCGATGGCTTGATCACCACGATCATCGCTTTGCCGCCCCGGGTGTCGACCGCGTGCTGAGCGGCGTTCTGCACCGCCCGGTCCAGGGTGATCGAGACCGACGGCGCCGGCGAACCTTCGACCTCATGCAGCACGGCGACGTCGACACCGTTCTGGTTGACGCTGACCACTCGCCAGCCCGCCTGGCCGTTGAGTTGGTCAATGACGGCCTTCTTCACTTGGCTGATGACGGCCGATGCGAAATGCGGGTCGGTAGGCAGCATGTCGGCCAGGGGCGTGATCACGATGCCGGGCAGCCTGCCGATCAGCGGGAAGATCTTGTCGTTGTCGGCGGGTTGCAGGGTCACCAGGTCGACCGGCTGGGTCGTCGAGCTGGCTTGCTCAGCCAGTAACTGCGGGTCGGTCAGCGAGTCGTTGAGGGGCCGCAGTACGTCGACCACCGCGTGTGCCGTCCCGATCAGGCCGGGCCCGGCCTGGGTGGCGTCCAGCGTGTAGTGATACAGGTAGCCCGGCGCCAGCACATCGCTGCCCCCGAGTTCGTTCACCGAGGCGCGCCGCGGCGCATCGGCGCGCAAGGCGAACGTCTGATGCTCGCCCAGCTTGGGATGCAGCCCGTTGGCAGCCCACCGAACTTCCCAACGCCCCTCGTCGCGAGCCATTTTCAGCTGGCCGTCATACGTCCAGCTCCGGTTCTTGGGCAGGTGCCAGGTGAACCGGAAGTCGACCGTGCCGGTGTCTTCGGCGTACTTCGAGCTGAGAATCTGCGCATCCAAGTGGGTCGCCTGCAGCCCGGCCCAGGCCGCGTTGAGTGCTTCGCGGGCTTCGTTGGGGTTGTCGCTGAGTTGGGCAGCCGTCGCGGTGTCCCCAATGGCCAACGCGCGGAAGAACTTCTCGGCGGCGGGGCCAGGACCGTCGGGCCGCGGAGTGCATCCGGACACGGTGATCACGGCGACTAGCAGCAGGCCTGAAACCAATGATGTCAGTGTGGTTTTTGTTGCCATCGGTACAGATGTTAAAGCGGCGGCTTCGACACCGGCGCCGACACACCGAGACCCAACCGTTATGTGGTGTCGATACGCCTGCGCCGAAGGCTCGAGCTAGTCCAGCAGGACCGTTGCGAAGGCGCCGACTTCGGCGAAGCCCACCCGGGCGTAGGCGGCACGGGCCACCGTGTTGAAGTTGTTGACGTAGAGGCTGGCGATGCGTCCACCCCCGACGATCACCGCGGCCACCATCGCGGTGCCGGCAGTGCCTATCCCCAGGCCGCGCCGCTCCGGGTGCACCCAGACCCCTTGGATCTGACCGACGCCCGGAGACTGCGATCCCACTTCGGCCTTGAAGATGACCTGACCGTGCTCGAAGCGGGCCCAGGCGCGTCCGGTCGCGATCAGGCTCGCCACCCGGCGGCGGTAGCCGCGACCGCCATCACCGAGCCGCGGGTCGACGCCGACTTCGCCGATGAACATGTCGACGGCGGCCACCAGGTAGGCGTCCAGTTCCTCCGGCCGGACCTGGCGCACCTCGGTATCGATCTCACAGCTCGGGTGTGTGGCCAGCGCCATCAGTGGTTGATCGTCGCGCACGTCACGCGCAGGCCCCCAGGCCGACTCGAGCCGCTCCCACATCGGCATCACCAGGCCGGCCCGACCGACCAGCGACGAACAACGTCGCGTCCCGCTCATCGCCTCGTCGGCGAACGCGGTCAAGTCGGCCGGTTCGCCGCGCAGCGGGATCAGGTTCGCACCGGCGAAGCACAGCGATTCCTCCGCGCCGCGGCGGGTCCACAGCTCGCCGCCAATCGAGTTCGGATCGATGCCGTGGTCGGCAACGCGCGCCGCGACCATGCACGACCCGACCGGGTCGTCGTCGAATACCCGCCACACTGCGGCGGCGTCACGCACCACGGACACCCGTCGGTCGCCGATGAGGCGAAAGATGGGCGGAGCCGACATCTGGCGAACTCTCTGTGGTGCGAACTGAAGGCCAGTAAAGGCGAACCGGCCCCTATCAGCTTACGGTCACAATAGGCGAACCGCTCGGTGTTGTGCCCGGACCGTGATCGGCATCTTGCGCTGTGTTCGTTTCCGAGCCCATTTCCGAGGCGATGCGCATGGCCTCTTCGATCAGCGTCTCGACAATCTGCGCTTCGGGCACGGTCTTGATCACTTTGCCCCGAACGAAGATCTGGCCCTTGCCATTTCCCGACGCGACGCCCAGGTCGGCCTCGCGGGCCTCGCCCGGCCCGTTGACGACGCATCCCATCACGGCGACCCGCAGCGGCACGTCGAGACCGTCGAGTCCGGCGGTGACTTCATTGGCCAAGGTGTAGACGTCGACCTGGGCGCGACCGCACGACGGGCACGATACGATCTCGAGCGAACGCGGCCGCAGGTTCAGCGATTCGAGAATCTGAATGCCGACCTTGACTTCCTCCACCGGCGGTGCCGACAGCGATACCCGGATGGTGTCGCCGATGCCGCGCGACAGCAGTGCGCCGAAGGCGACCGCGGACTTGATGGTGCCCTGGAACGCCGGACCGGCCTCGGTGACACCGAGGTGCAGCGGGTAATCGCACTGCGCGGCCAGCTGCTCGTACGCGGCGACCATCACGACCGGGTCGTTGTGCTTGACGCTGATCTTGATGGCGCCGAAGCCTTGCTCCTCGAACAGCGAGGCCTCCCACAGCGCCGACTCGACCAGCGCCTCGGGCGTGGCCTTGCCGTACTTCTCCATGAACCGCTTGTCCAGCGAGCCGGCGTTGACGCCGATGCGGATCGGGATGCCGGCCGCGCCCGCGGCCTTGGCGACCTCGGCGACGCGGCCGTCGAATTCCTTGATGTTGCCGGGGTTTACCCGCACCGCGGCGCACCCGGCGTCGATGGCGGCGAAGATGTACTTCGGCTGGAAGTGGATGTCGGCGATCACCGGAATCTGGCTGTGGCGGGCAATCTCGGCCAGCGCGTCGGCATCCTCCTGACGAGGGCAGGCCACCCGGACGATGTCACAGCCGGCGGCGGTCAGTTCGGCGATCTGCTGCAGTGTCGCGTTGACGTCATGAGTTTTGGTGGTGCACATCGACTGCACTGAAATCCGATAGTCGCTGCCCACCCCGACGTCGCCGACCATCACTTGGCGGGTGGTGCGCCGGGGGGCAAGCGTGGGCGCCGGAGCGTCCGGCATGCCCAGGCCAACGGTCACTGTTCGCCTTCTCTCTCTACTGGAAGATCCGGATCGGGTTGACCACATCAGCGGTCACGGTCAGCAGCATGTAGCCGACCACGAACACCAGGACCACGTATGTCGCGGGCATCAGCTTGAGATAGTTCACCGGCGCGGCCGCGACCATCCCGCGGGCGGATCGGATGGCGTTGCGGATCTTTTCGAACACCGCGATCGCGATGTGGCCACCGTCGAAGGGCAGCAGCGGCACCAAGTTGATCGCGCCCAGGATGAGGTTCAACTGGGCCAAGAAGAACCAGAACGCCACCCACAGACCATGGTCGACGGTGTCGCCGCCGATGATGCTGGCTCCGACAACGCTCATCGGTGTTTGCGGGTCGCGCTGTCCGCCGCCGATGGCGTGCACCAGCGCACCGACTTTCGTCGGTATCGCGACCAGCGCCTTGCCCACCTCGACGGTCAGGTCGCCGGTGAAGGTGAAGGTGGCGGGTATCGCAGAGACCACGCCGTAGTGCGTGGGGGCGGCTTTCACGGCGCCCACCCCGATGGCGCCGACCGTCGATGCCTGGGGTTGACGGTCCTGCCCAGTGGCCCCATTAGTCAGGAACCGCTGGGTGGGCGTGACGTCGACGTAGGTGGTGATCGTGGTGCCGTCACGCTCGACGACGACCGGAACGGTGCCGTGCAATTTCCGCACTGCGACGGCCATGTCCTCGAAGGTGGACACCGGGGTGTCGCCGACCTTGACGACGACGTCACCGGCGCGAATGCCGGCCAGTGCCGCCGGCCCCGGCCCGGTGCAGTCAGCGATTTTGCCCGGCGCTGTTTCCGGTGCGACACAAGCGGTTTCGCCGACCACGGCCTTGGTGGGCGGGTGCAGGTTCGGCAGCCCCCAGACGAGTGCGATGCCGTAGATCAACACCAGGCAGATGACGAAGTTCATGCCCGGCCCGGCGAACAGCACCGCGACGCGTTTCCAGGTCTTCTGTTTGTACATGGCACGCTCAAGCTCGTCGGGCGCCAGATCCTCGACCGGGGTCATACCGGCGATGTCGCAGAAACCGCCCAGGGGTACGCCCTTGACGCCGTACTCGGTCTCACCGCGCCGGGTCGACCACAGTGTGGGGCCAAAGCCGACGAAATAGCGGCGCACCTTCATGCCGGTGGCGCGGGCGACCCACATGTGGCCGCACTCGTGCAGAGCCACCGAGATCAGGATGGCGAGCGCGAACAGCACAATGCCGATTGCGAACATCATCTTCGCTGCTAGGACCTTTCTAAGACCATTCCGGAGGCCTTCTCAGAGGCTCCCGCGGGGCTCGCAGTTGTGATAGCGCGCTGCGCTCGCTCCCGTGCCCAGCGCTGCGCGTCTAGTACGTCATCCACGGTAGCGGGTACCTCACCCAATTGGGGCGCCCATTGGTCGGCGGCGTGCAGCACGTCGGCGATAGTTCTGACAATGGCCGGGAAGCCGATCCTGCCTTCGAGGAATGCTGCCGCCGCTTCTTCATTGGCCGCGTTGTACACGGCGGTCATGCAGCCCCCGGTCCGGCCGGCATGTCGGGCCAGCTCGACCGCCGGGAAGACGTCGCTGTCCAGCGGCTCAAATTCCCAGGTCGAAGCGGTACTGAAGTCGCAGTACGCCGCCGCCCCGGCTACCCGCCGTGGCCACCCCAACGCCAAGGAAATGGGCAGCTTCATATCCGGGGGGCTGGCCTGGGCGATCGTCGAG
>Ga0210393_10003669_pt1 | contig 12288 bp, 17 predicted proteins | sample IncBWC27OmetaG_FD_160068 | JGI IMG/M metagenome (GOLD analysis project Ga0210393, IMG submission 160068) | Forest soil microbial communities from Barre Woods Harvard Forest LTER site, Petersham, Massachusetts, United States - Inc-BW-C-27-O ... | reverse complement strand
TGGAACTAGCTCTCGCAAAGTCAAGACGGCATCGCCGGCCCGCTGAGGTTTCTCAACACACCACTCTCAACACCCACCAGTTGTACACGCAGAGCGCTGCGACGCTCGGCCATCATCAACGACATGGAAGAGGGCGGAAAACCAAAAAAGACGGTTTTCGTTGGAGGTATCGGCGAGGATGTAGACGAAAAGATAATTTTGGAAACATTTTCAACATTTGGTGGGCGCAGTTAGCGACAGTTGTCTCCCTAGCTGTCATTGACTTTATTTTTTCAAGGTGATATCATCGATGTTCAACTCCCCACAAATGCCACAGGAAGACCGCATGAGAATCGTGCGTCTATTGCTGAAAAATCCATTGTTACTTTGCTCATTGATGTAGCTGCGGATCTGAAGCACCGCGGGTATGCTTTCGTCACGTTTTCATCCGCGGGTGACGCTCAAGATGCCATCGACAACATGGACATGAATGAACTTCGAGGTAGAATTTTGAAGGTTAGCCTCGCGAGACCCATGAAGGGTGTGACTCCAGCGACTGGCAACCGAGCAAGTAAGTTATGTTCACTCACACATGGCATCTGCTAATGAAGTGGTCCCTCATTTAGTTTGGGAATCTGAGGAATGGCTAAAACAATATGCTAAACCGCTAAGTGGAGGCGCAGGTGAGGAGGATATTCCGTGATACAAAGGACTAATTGACATGGTTCTTAGGGCTGCGGGGCCAAAGAATTACAGAGTCTGAAGACGCAGTACAAGGTGACGCGGAGGAAACGAATGACGCGGTCCAAGACGACCAGTAGTTCATATCCTAACAGTACGTTGTACCACTAAACTTCTCAGCCATACCACCTGACTGTCAAAGGCACCACGATGTGCAACAGTCCCATCGCCCGTATTATGGTGGTAGACCCTTAGACTGATTCATCTCAGAATCATTGAACTGAGCCCTCGCCCGCTTGATATCTTCCTGCATGAACAACAACTCCTCCATGCGTGCGAGCTTTTTAGCGTCAGCCGGTCGCGATAGCGCCCTGCGAAAGTCCTCTATTGATAGACGCGACTTTTTCGTGGGAGCAAGAGCAGTTTGGCACTAAGCAGATAGGGTTGTTGCAATGAAATGAATAAAAGTTCCGAAGATACCTACTATATCTGCGATATACTCCACAAGTATTTCTTCCATGACATTGACGGTATCATTTGAAGGATTTCTATCGTCTCCAAAGCCAAACATCAGATTACGAACTGGAACAAAAGTTGGGGTTATGGTTGGACGCGACAAGACGGGAATGGACGCACGCTCTTTGGCAAACAATCCTTTGAAGTTGGACTGTTTTTTGTATGCGCGGGAAGACGAGCCTGCTGCGGCGCCAGTTCCGGTGCTGTCACGGGAGTATGTGGGGTTATAAGCTGTGAAAGTGGTCCGCTGTGCGCTGGTGGGCAGAGTCGTAGTTCCCGCAGGGACGGTTGATTGGGTAGCAGCAGGCTTTGACAACGAACTGGCAGGTTGGTGCTGGTAATAGCTATAGGAATAAGGCCATGCTGCTCCGTATCCTGTAACAGCAGTTCCCGGATACGCGCCAGCTGTGTACGGGTATGCACCCGGCGTCTGCGGGTGAGTGTACGAGTAGGTACTATATGGATATGCCCCTGAGGCCGCCGGATGCTGTCCTGTTTGAGAAGTGTAATAGGCCATAGGGTTGATGTTGTTCGTATGTGTTGGCCCTGGTCCTGAGATGCGAAACGGATGGACGGATGACAGTCGTCGCGGCGCGACTCGGCCAGACAAACCCACCCACAACGAGCAGCCCCACCACGTGATCTTGGCACGCTCTCGGGGCCGCGTCATTGGGAATCTCCGCAAGATATGATGTCTGTCACTCCAAATAATCCTACATTGTACCACATACAACGGAGTCAGCTTGTTGGAATAGAACCGGGGGATAATGGGATTTCAACGTCCGAGAGCCCACGACGGAAAATGTTGTTCCGGTTTACATGTCAAGCCTTATGTCCTCCTCTCTCTTCCCGGCCGATGTATCCAAGTTACTAGCGCGCTCCAATAACTCACGCAGTTTGTGCCACTCTGCTGATACGGTGCCTCTCTGATCTAACCATTCCATAATGTCGTCTGGATTGGAAGTGTCCTCGGGTGGAGGCAGGTCCTTGGCATAAGCTACCCGGTCGTACAATCGATGTCTACGACGAGGCCGTTGAGCAAGGTCGACTTCTTCGGACAGCGTCCTGTACAGGTGATACTGGATTACAGTAAGTGATAGGCAACAAATTTCTCCAGCATGTCGACGCACATTCCAATGTGACAGCTTGTGGAAAATTTGAGTTCGAGCCGCACAAACACGGCCAAGGTTGAAACTAATAACACGAGAATGTTCATCCTCGAGCTCCGAATCACAATCGTCGATTATAGGCTATGACTATGATTGGCATAGAAGAAACAGCGATAATCGATAACAAACTCACCTCGAACGAAAGTTCGTCATAAGGAATACCCTTTAACCACCCAGCCACAGTAGATTGCCTGCCACCGAGGTGACAAGCATCGCAGTGGGGGACTGCAAAGTCTAGTTTCGCCAGGGTGAGGTCCGGGTATTGTTCTAGTTTTTCCCTGTAATCACGTCTCCACACAGATGATACTATGGAATCCCGGGTACCCGAGATCTTTCGACGAATAACCTGGAAAGGGACCGAGAAATAGTGTTCATCTACGTGTTGCTTAGCTGTTTATAACATCAGAGGCGTAGAAGTTCCTACCCTTTAAAATATTCTCCATATACGGTCGTCGCTCGCGCATTGGCATCATAGCAAGGTGTACGAAAAGCTGACAAACGATTTTGAAGTCATGTCCCGCGTCCTGATGACTCTGGTGACTAAAGGCCATGGGGAGCTCGGGTTTTACAACCCCGTCATCCTGGACAACAAAATCGTCGATGTCGTCGTCGTCGTCGTCGTCATCGCCTACGAGGTTATCTCCATCTTGGTCGCTGTTGTCCTGCTGAGAGTCCTGAGAAGATGTAGTCTGGCCATTATCTTCACATGTCCGGTCATCGCTTGACTGAGAACGCGTTGCTCCAAGTTTTTTCTCTGTGGAAGGCAGCGTCAAAAGTAGTCGTTATGCTATTGTTACACCGGCTCATCGACTCGAGCTCACTTTTCAACTTGTCGAGGTTCATCTGAAAAGCTGTCCGTTTCTTACGGTCACGAAAGCGAGACTGGATGATGTCTATGAACGATATCAGTTGTGACCTTGCGCAGCTTGGTGAGATAATTGCCTGCTTCATTGACCTCGCCGAGAAGATTGTCAGGTTCCTCCGGACTCGAGGGTCGGACTCCTCTGGCCAGCCGCCGGCGTTTGGGAGCAGGTGATTCTGGTTCGGTACTCGGACTACGAGCAATAGGACGTTTGACCTTAATGGAAGGTGTCGCTTTTCGACTCGCACCCACGCTTTCATCTGAATCATTGGACGTTAAGGTGTCATAGCCTGGGTGCGACTCAACCTCGTCTACGGTTCTGCGCCTCCTCGCAGGAGAGGACAGTTGAATATCAACGTCATCGTCAGAGATATCCACTTTTCTCGGTTCGAAGTGGATTGTGTCAACACCACTGTCCGTGTCACTTGGACCGGAATGCTGAGAGAGTTGGAGAGGAACTCTTGTTGTACGGCGCGTTGGCCCTGGTTTTGTCCTGGATCTGTTCTTCCGACTCCGAGTTGGAGGGCTACTAGTCTTTGACGGATCCGGTTCTAAGAACCCGATAAGGCTCTGCTGCTTGAGAGTCCCGGGATTTTGATTTCTGCGGGTCATATTCAATGCAGCGTCGCAACAATGAGCAGATCGTTTAGTGTCAGCGCTCAGTTACGGGGCGGAGTTTGGACGTGTGGTGCGGCAGCCGGCCTCTAGCGGGGGGGGCCAGTCACATGACTGATTAACTTGTAAAACCCCGGTCGCGATTAGTAGTGGAACGAGCGCAGGCTATGACTTGGCCAAGTATCAGCTACTAATAGTACGCGCGACCCGCGCCGAGAACACAGAAAACACTCGCTTTGCGCCAAAGACCATGCCATTTCACAGGGAAAAGCTTTCGGTGCCTGTCCTTCGTCTTGAAATATCGGATACCCTTGCTTCACCCTCTATCCCACCAGGTGATGGGTCTTCGAATTCTTTCCCGGAGAGGAAGCGCGCACTCTCAAACGCGACATTACCATCTCATCGTCATTCTCAGAGTGACACCATCAATACCACATCTCCTCTAGGATTGTCTCCATCAAGTGACCTCCCCCCGCCACTGGCACCAGGAATCTCCAAAGCGCGGGATGAGTTGCAAAAGCTACTGGCACATATTCTCGAGCAACTTCGCCACAGACCGAAATGCCCTCCGCCGCTCCAGGCAGCATCGGCCGCCAAATCTATCATCCCCCTTCCCAGTATCTCCAGGACGACCAGCGAAATGCAATTATTAGACCCTGAAAATGAAGAATTTCCCGAGCGCAGCTTTTCGCCAGATGTGGCTTTCGATTTGATGAACCGGCTAAGGGATGTTTTGATGATCTCGCATACCCACGGATGGCAGATATTCAGCGAAAGGTAAGTTCATTGAAAGACGCCCTTCGCGACACTTCTGATATCTACACCCCCTGCAGTACGACCCTAGATATCTTCGGAGGTGGCGAAGAGTTGGAAGTTACAGTCCCGTCTTCTCCCTTCCGTCGACGAAGGCGTAGCGCAAGCTTTGATACAAGGCGCTTGTCATCTTCTAGATTTGGATCAACCGAGCTGCTTTCCCAGTGCCTTTCCGTTCTTCAATCCATGGTTTCAGAGGATTGTCGGTTCCCATTAACGCCACCCCGTCCCTCTCGCCCGCCAAACTCATTGCAAGCTATCTCTCTGGATATTGCGCTGTTACTCGTGCACATGCACACAAAATCGCATGCAGTTATCTCCCAAGTCGGGTTTGCACTTCTATCGGCGTTCGCTACTTTCAGGGCTGAGATGTACCCCCGATTACTTCTATTCTTTGAAGGCACGCTTCGAGGAATGCTTCATGAGGAAAGGAAGTTACGTAGCTCTGCAAAAGATGGTGCGGAGATTTTGAACAGTCAAGGTGCCTTGCGGGTCCTTAATTTTCTGAATTTTTTTTCTCATTACGTTGTTGTATATAGAGCACTTCGTCGGACTCCAAGCGGACAACTTCCCTCCCCCAACCGTTTCGATTCAAGTGGAACCTTACGAGGAGGATCACGCCGGAGATGACATCCTTAGTCGGACTTCCCTCTCAACCTATGCCAGCCGCTCCGTTCCCTCTCAGAACGCATCTGGGCAATCTCTAGCATCTTATCGGCTTCTTTCACTTGTATCGCCTCTGCTAGCCGTCATCTCAGATACAATGGATTTCGGCAAAGCACCAGCATTCACACTACATCGGTTGCGTCACTTGTTCGACATGATTGCTGATTCGAGGCTTGATGCTTCTTTAAACGTTCTCGAGGCAGTCGCATATCATACACCAAAGGCTCGGTGTACTGCCCTTGGCCTTCTGTATTCTTACTGGCCTCGCGCAATCGGCCACTGCCTCATAACCAAGCCATTCGAATCACTGGTTCATCCCGATACCCCGCCCTCGTACCATCAGCATGCCCATCAGTTCGTCCTTTGGCAGTTCACAGAGCCTTCCGTCCCATCGATTTTCGACGGGAATATATTGCGAGAGTGCCGATCATGTCTCAAACAAATTACAGGATCTGGCCTTTTTTGCCCATTATGCATTTGTGCTGTGCATTTCGATTGCTATGACTACCCCAACGGCAACCTACTCGTGCAATATCCCATCGAACTGGATCTCAGCACCCAGAAGTTGGCTGTTTATCGATTCTGTCATGTTCAACCACAGACAAGTGACCATAAACCCAGCGTACGACACGTCTCAGGTCATACCTTCAGGATTGTTAATATGTTCACTCTGGCGCTTTGTTTTATTTGCAAACTGCCCCTGTGGGGCTGCCATAGTCAAGGTCTCAAATGCGACAACTGTAATCATTTCGTCCATGCCCAATGCGGCGCACCTTTCGCAGATGCCGCACAATGCCATAGGACTCCCCTCACATCGTCTCATATAACCATCTCATTACATGACTTGCGCCGTTCTTTTGACGAACATTTCAAAGGCTTACTAGAGCTCGGCCCCGATTCGATCAAGCATCACGAAGAAAAACTGATTTTCTCTGACATTCTTTGGGTCCAGCTACAGATGCTGAACAACGGATTTGCACTAGGCTCCATTATCATCGAGGGTGAAGACAAGGGTTCCAACTTGTTCAGCCTGGAACTCCAAACTCTCCTTGATCGCTTCCGATCCGCCATACTCTCTCAAACATCCGTCCCATCTGAAATGTTGTGTAGTTTCTTCGATGAATGTCGTTTCCCCTCGCGGACGACCTTACTCTTCGACTGGTCGACTCTGGTTTTCTTGGCTACAAGCGCCAGGTTCATAGATAGGACAGCCCATGATTATACTGGAGACCCACATGACCTTTTTTTAGGTACACGATCCGCCAATAGCATGTCGCAACCCCATATCTACGATGCTATTCCCCTCGGCCTCCTTCGCGATAACTTTGCTACCATCTTCCATATACACCTCGATATCGCCGCTGAGACGCTGCTCAGACAGTTGCATCATGTTGGCTTGTTTGAACTCCCGGGAAATCGACTTCTTGAAACCAAAGATCTGCTACAATTCGGGGAGTCACTCTGCTTGTTTGCCTTGCCTCTAAGCCTCGACCTCTCGGCCAACGTCGAAACGCTCATGACGGCTATCGAGGCATGTCTATCTGATATTGATCTTTCCGTCAATGAAGCAGGGTTTCTTCTTTTGGTCAGAAGGGTGTGGCCCACGGAGATGTCGACAGACTATGCCCTTCGCAGACTCATGAAATCCGTTCTTGGTTGGATTATTGACGAGGTGTGTAGTTTCATATCCAGAATCAAGCCAACGTGGGGCTCATTTCTTGGAGGACGAGAGACTAGCGGTCATTCTTCGGGACTATGTTCCCCTAGAACGGGAACTCCCCGGGGTTCGCAGTAGTACGCATCAATCGTGGCCTAATTCCGCAAAGAAGCCGCCGTATACCGCATCATCAAACAATGGCGGGGACTATGTTGCGTGTCGTCGGTCCTTACTCAGGAGCTATGCCGCTGCATGGTTGCTCGCGCTTCATGACTTAGATGTAGTGTTCTATGGGAAGACGTGCTTTGAGTTGGTTCTTGAGATCGCTGGCGAGACACCGGGGGCTGAAGCCGATAAAGTAGCAAGTGATTTCTAGCCCTTTTTTGTCCTCTATACTGAGGCATTCGAAGGTGGATTTATCATTACGACACATCACTAAACTCTGCCAAGCATTTGTCGTCTTTACCACATTCGAGGATCTGTTCATTCAATGGCTGCAATCAGCCTCCACCCAGCCCCTGAATAAAGTAATTCAACCAGTTTCTCCGCTTTCACTGACTCAACATACTTACAGCCTGTTCTGTCCTTACAACGGCTCCTTAGTCGGGAAAGAAATTTGAATCAGCGATCCAGCAGCGTTATTGAAGCCACTGAATCATTGGCTGACGGTGCCAATATCACAGCCATCGATCCGTGGGGCGTGGTCCTCAAAATAGCGTCCGGAGATGATATGGGTTTACGTCGGTGTTTGCAATGGTTGAGCATCTTTGCTCTCTCTGCAGTCGATATACCACAGCCCGTCTTCCAGCATTTCAGATCGTTAACTGATCGGCTGAACTTCTCCGTAACGGAGATACATCCCTTGATCCACGCCACATTTCTATGTGTTTGGATGAGGTCTCTCGGTCGACAGGAACTCTTTAGCATGATCAGTTCAATGCATCTTCGTCTGTCCGCGGACGTGTGCCGATATTTGAACGAGGTCGAGGTCCTTCCAACTATGTAAGGAAGTATTTCTCAGAGGAAGAATTTTTTAGCTGACGCCTATCAGAGCCGATTTCATTCGACTCTCCCTGGCAACATGTCTACTTGTAGCTGGCTGTGCGCGTAACGACCTTATCGGTCATCGTATGGTCGCGGAAAGCGACGTGCTTCAGCTACCCTCTAGGTTTGCCTCACCCCTGGCCTCAGTGTGTCATTGCTCAAGCGCCGAATAGACGAAATGTCCCAAGGGGAGTGGCGGTCCCCGACCCAATTCACGTGGATACTGGCTTCGTCCTTGCGCTTGGTGACTACGTTAATGCGCGACAGGAGGAGATCAGTATAATTGTCGCCAAATTCCTCTACCTTTTCGTCAAGGAATGTCCATCACTGGAATCGTACGAAGTGGATAATTTTGTCCTCCGCAATGCCGGAGTACTTACCTCTTGGTAAAGCTCTTAATAGTTTGCAGTGAATGACACATACTCATTCTTGTGGTAGCGTATGGTCCTTCTATGAAATGCAATCCGGCCATCTATCATCAATTTGTCCCAACCTACTTATGCGCATACTTGTTGTTGACTCCCAGCCTCTGGAGGTTCTCTTGCAGGCTTCGCTGTCTTCTGCAACTCCTTGGAAAACGCGGTAAGTGAGCTGTATACTGATGTCAATGCAATGGTTCTTCATCTTTCCCAGGCTTCAGACATTGAGACAATTATTTCGCATGACTCTTGACGTGATTAATCCGTCTTTCGTCATCGAAGACAGGCAATGGCAGCATAGTGCAATTATCATTTTTCACAACTATTTCACTGCATTGTGGCAAGACCCTCAGGTATGTAGTGTTCTAAACTCCTCTTACAAATCTCAAGATGGCTTGTAGGAAGAGATTAAGGTTGCCGTGGATACCTGGTCGCAAACACTACTTCCCGCTCATTTCGAAGCCATAACAAATTGTTGGAATGAGGCTGTGCTCAAGGCGCCAGTGTCTGAACGCGTGAAGCTTGTCAACTTTCTCATTCGACTGCACTCTCTGTTTTCTGGTTGGAGAGGTATGCACCATGTCGGACTTGTAACTCTCACCTACAATGTCTCTGCTAGTACTCTCTTGGGTCGTCATCCTCAGAATCCTTTCAGAAGAAGATTACGATGATGGTCAAGATCCAAAGAGTGAGTCCGCATATGTTCACGTAGTGAGTTTTCTCTGTGGATTAGCCTGGAACATAACGCTCAATTTTGTTTTAGTCAGAACCGAACCACGATCCCGACGTCGCCTCCTTGCACGTAAGTCCTTCGCGATGATTTGCTCTGGCCTCAATCATCCATCCTCAGATTTCTGTTCTGCTTCTGAGCCTGAGAATGATCAGTTCTGGTATCAACATTGATCTCCCTACCTTGCTCGGGCTTAAAACACACCTCGTTCATATCTTGGGATTTTCCGGCGTCTCAGCCAAACCCTCACCTGCAAGTCAGATGTTTCACGTTGCATTCGAGGACAAAAGAACTACGACTCGCGACGTAGTGCCGTGCGTGGACGAACTGTTTTCTGTGCTTGATGCTCCACACCCATTCTCTGTTGTCGCTTCTGCCATGACTGAATCGTTGCCTCTTAACGATGCCCCGGCATCATTGCTTGTTGGATCCATATTTGTAGATGTTCTTCTCGCATTGATCACAGGATCAGAGGACCTCCTTGACCTGCCCTTCTTGACCACGAAGAGAATTGTTGAATGTCTTCTCGTCGTCATGTATAAGCATGACATGGAAAGCCGGCCCCTCAGACATTTACTGGGAAATCTTCGCAAGGCTGTCCTCCGGGTCCTGAATCTCGTACCTACTGGGCTCAGTTATGAACTACGCCAGCTCTCCTTGACTGTAGTGCAGACATATATCAAGCTATGGCCGAACACATCCGGCAGCTTTGTCATGTAAGCATTCTTTCTTCCTTGTAGAGGCTCGATGCTTATGCGCATTTTCAGCGAGTCCATTGAAGTGTGCTCGAAGGTTCTCACAGATCGGCAGCCCGACAGAGATGAGCCTTTTGCATCTCAAGCAGCATCCTTCATAGAAGGCGCTTTATCCATGTACATTTTCCGAAGTCTCGGTGTATGGCAAGCTAATGTTGACCCTGAACCAGGTTCGCTGAAAGCGGGATAACTGTCGCGTTGTTCAAAGCCAGTATTTTTGTTCTACACAGGCCCCATCAAGTGCTGACGAACCTGACGAACTCCACAGAGAGCGCATTCTGAATCCTTCTTCGACGTCCTCCGATCATGTACAGAAAACAGCTCACGTGGTTCCCCCCAATCCCAGGGTTTGAGAGATATCCTTTTACAAGATGCTGCTTCTCGGATAGTGGAGATTGACACAGAAAGTTTCAAGTCGGTCTTGCATAGCCTCAGTCTCTTCATCGACAAGGTCCATAACAGTCCCTATGATCCAGCTCTCGTACGCCGTGAGTCTTACCAACGGATTTTTCGTCTAGTCCCTAACCCCTCCCCCCAGACATAGGAGTCTGCCTCACAAATGTTGTTCGTCGCACGGCAGAATGGCCACCAGAAAACTTTGATCCAAATCCACTGTTCCCAATCATTAGCGTTCTCGTAGAAAACAATCCAACCCAAACTCGGGTATGGTTCCTGCTGTCGCTTTTCCCACTCACTTACTAGGCTCTGAAGGATTTCCTGGTCTACGTCGAAACCATACTCCGGGCGGTATTGATCAGATCCGTTATAAGCCAGACGAGTCTCGTCCGCATACTAGAGGTAGCAAAACGTCTCCACCTTCGTATCAAGAAACAAACAACGCCAGCAAATCTCAGGCTTGAACAAAACCGGATTATCTCCGTAGTTCTTGAAACATATGGTGAGGGCCTCCGTCGAAAAAGTAGGATACTTCCATCAACATTAGCCGCAATCGCCGAGGTATTTCCGTTTAACTCTAGGTTTGATCGTCCTTTTCTAAGGACGCCTAGGCCATAGCACAAACTAGCCTTGACACTATCGAATATGAACAAGATCTAGACAGCACAATGGCAAGGTTAGGGGTGGAGGGTATGGCTTATTTACAAACTCGCAACCTGCAAGGTTTCAACGCGGAGACCGAGGTCAACATCTCACTATCTATTGCAAATTTGATTCTGTACAGCTGGAAGGTCGACCCAGAATCAGTTCATCAACTATTTTCAGAACAAGCCCTAGAGGTAAGGTTTGAAACTTACTTGGAATTCGTGCCAGCATCGATCACGATTACATACAGAAATTCGTTCGACAATTAAGCATAAGCACATGGAATATGTTATTACTGGCTGCGTTGTCCCACAAATCCCCGGCCCCAGGAGCTCTTTTGATGAAATGCTTTCCCTCCTTCGTTACCACGTATGGGGAAGCATTGACTTCGTCTTCCTCCGCAACGCAAGGCCTCGTGAATGCTGCTGCCGACATCAATCACTGCTACGCCTCGGTAAAGCTGTGGCTTCTACTCGAAAGAATACTGTCTCAAACGCCGGACGCGCCGAACGGTCATACTCCTATTCCTAAAGCGATGCCGTTCGTAATCTGGAACGAGCTTTGGACCCCCTTCTCGGATCTCATCACCGCGTTCGAAGTGGACGTGTCAAAGGGACAGGATACGGTACGTGCCACATCACATATTCCCCAAATAGCTTGCGTCGTTACCGGAGAACCTAGACCCTGTGGAGCGCTACATCGTCGGTTATCGCGGACCTTTTCCAATTTTTGAAGGAGTTCCATTCAGCTTTAGCGTTAGAGACCGCGGTGCACGAGGCCACCCTTAACCGTCTTCGCATGTTCGGTCAACCGGAAGGCTCCAACAACAAGGTAAAATGTCCGAGCTATTTTCGTGGGTGATCTTGCTTAACACCGTATAATGTAGTTGGCGCGAACTCTACGAACGATTCGCGAACCAACGCCGAAGGTCCCGTGGGCTACACTCGTTGACCAAGTCAAGGGGGATATGATTGCAGCGGAGAAGTTAGATATGATGGATAAGGTCGCAAACTTCGAAAGGCAACGGAGAGAATCCCACACAGTATGATGGCGAATGGAGAAATTAATTTTTTTTGTTGATCTTGAAAAAGCATTGGGGCCGACAGAACTGTAACAGCGGCGAGAAGTGGGTGATGTTTTACGTCCTCATGCGCAGTCGTAGACACAAAAAAGGGTACGGCGATACAGCATCTGAGCCGGTAACAACGCACGTCGTAAACAGTACAGTGCATGTCATCACTTCCCATCACCTGATTTGGCAGGGAGTGAACGAAAAAAGTCTTTTGTGAATCAGATTTTTTTATGAGATCTTATGGCTCCAAAAATACTTAGAAGAGGCTT
>Ga0210393_10003667_pt1 | contig 12290 bp, 12 predicted proteins | sample IncBWC27OmetaG_FD_160068 | JGI IMG/M metagenome (GOLD analysis project Ga0210393, IMG submission 160068) | Forest soil microbial communities from Barre Woods Harvard Forest LTER site, Petersham, Massachusetts, United States - Inc-BW-C-27-O ... | reverse complement strand
CACGCCCGCGAACTGCTGGACGCGGCTCAGAACGATGAGATCTAACATTCGAGACCATATCGGCACCCGTCTGTGACAGATGTGACTCTAGATAACTTCTGAGGCTGATGTTACGGCGCGCCTCCCCCCCTCCGCCGTGCTTCGCCGACAGAATCGCCCCCATGAAGATGTCAGGGCTGCTATCGCGCAATACCTCCCGACCGGGCCTAAGCGGCACCGCTCGGGTTGACCGCAATATCGACCGCTTGCTGCGCAGAGTCTGTCCCGGCGACATTGTGGTGCTCGACGTCCTGGATCTGGACCGCATCACCGCGGACGCGCTGGTGGAAGCCGACATCGCGGCCGTCGTCAACGCATCGCCGTCCGTCTCGGGCCGCTATCCCAACATGGGTCCGGAGGTGCTGGTCAACAACGGGGTGACCCTGATCGACGAGACCGGACCCGACATCTTCAAGAAGGTCAAGGACGGGGCCAAGATTCGCCTGCACGAAGGCGGTGTGTACGCCGGCGACCGCCGGCTGATCCGCGGTACCGAGCGGAGCGATCATGACATCGCCGACCTGATGCGAGAAGCCAAGAGTGGATTGGCCGCCCACCTGGAGGCCTTCGCCGGCAACACAATTGAGTTCATCAAAAGTGAAAGCCCGCTGTTGATCGACGGCATCGGCATCCCCGATATCGACATCGACCTGCGTCGCCGGCACGTGGTGATCGTCGGCGACGAGCCCAGCGCCGACGATGACATGAGATCTCTCAAGCCGTTCATCAAGGAGTACCAGCCGGTGCTCATCGGTGTCGGCAGCGGTGCGGATGTCTTGCGCAAGGCGGGATATCGGCCGCAGATCATCGTCGGCGACCCCGACCAGATCAGCACCGAAGCCCTCAAGTGCGGCGCCCACGTGGTGCTGCCCGCCGACGCCGACGGACACGCACCCGGCCTGGAAAGGATCCAGGATCTCGGTGTCGGGGCGATGACCTTTCCGGCCGCGGGCTCGGCGGTTGATCTGGCCCTGCTGCTGGCCGATCATCACGGCGCCTCGCTGCTCGTGACGGCCGGCCACACCGCCAACATCGAGACGTTCTTCGATCGGACGCGCACGCAAAGCAACCCGTCGACCTTTCTGACCCGGCTTCGGGTTGGGGAGAAGGTGGTGGACGCCCAGGCGGTTGCCACGCTGTACCGCAACCACATTTCGGCGGGCGCCATCGCGCTTTTGGCGTTGACGATGCTGATCGCGGTCATCGTCGCCCTGTGGGTGTCACGCACCGACGGCGTTGTGCTGCATTGGATCACCGACTACTGGAACCACTTCTCGCTCACGGTGCAGAGATGGGTGACCTAGGACGGTGCGAACATGATCTCGTTACGCCAACATGCGTTCTCGCTGGCTGCGGTCTTCCTGGCGTTGGCCGTGGGAGTCGTGCTGGGGTCCGGCTTTCTGTCGGACACCCTGCTGTCCAGCCTGCGTGACGAGAAGCGGGACCTGTACACACAGATCGCGGGGCTTAACGACCAAAAGAATGTGCTGAACGAGAAGCTCAGTGCGGCAAATAATTTCGACACCCAACTCGGCGGTCGGATGGTTCACGATGCGCTCGGCGGCAAATCGGTGGTCGTCTTCCGCACGCCGGATGCAAAAGATGATGATGTCGCCGCGGTGTCGAAAATCGTCGGCCAGGCCAGCGGAACGGTCACCGGCACGGTGTCACTGACGCAGGAGTTCGTCGACGCCAACTCCGCGGAGAAACTCCGTACGGTGGTCAACTCGTCGATCCTGCCCGCCGGCCAGCAGTTGAGCAGCAAGCTCGTCGACCAAGGTTCGCAGGCCGGCGACCTGTTGGGCATTGCGTTACTGGTCAACACCAACCCGGCCATCCCACCCGTCGATGACACCCAGCGGGATACCGTGCTGGCGTCGCTGCGTGACACCGGTTTCATCACCTATCAGCCCAGCGATCACCTGGGCGCCGCGAATGCCGCCCTGGTCGTTACCGGCGGCGCGCTACCCCAGGATGCCGGCAACCAGGGCGTCAGCGTCGCCCGGTTCTCCGCCGCGCTGGCGCCACACGGCGCAGGCACCCTGCTGGCGGGCCGGGACGGGTCCGCGACGGGAGGTGCCGCGGTGGCCGTCACCCGCGCCGATGCCGGCATGACCTCGGCGATCAGCACGGTCGACGACGTCGACACAGCGCCCGGGCGAATCACCGCGATCCTGGGCCTGCATGACCTGATCAACGGCGGCCACCTCGGGCAGTACGGGACCGGTCATGGGGCGACATCGATCACCGTGCCCCAGTAGCAAGCCGGTAGCAGGCTTGTCCGCATGACGGGCGTGTTCCCCGCGGCGCGGCATGGCGGATGTTAGGGTGGATTTCCGTGGGTCGGCAGGCCCAGCTGGTTATGGCTAGAAGAGTCAAAGCCCTGCCCGTCTTCACGGAGGTCGCCAGTGCGTAAGCACCCGCAAACCGTCACCAAGCACCTCTTCGTCAGCGGCGGCGTCGCTTCCTCGCTCGGCAAAGGGTTGACCGCCAGCAGCCTCGGCCAGCTGCTGACCGCCCGCGGGTTGCACGTCACGATGCAAAAGCTGGACCCGTACCTGAATGTCGACCCGGGCACGATGAACCCGTTTCAGCACGGCGAGGTCTTCGTCACCGAGGACGGCGCCGAGACCGACCTCGACGTCGGCCACTACGAACGGTTCCTGGACCGCGATCTGTCCGGCTCGGCCAATGTCACTACCGGGCAAGTGTATTCGACCGTTATCGCCAAGGAACGACGCGGCGAATACCTCGGAGACACCGTGCAGGTGATCCCGCACATCACCGACGAGATCAAGCGGCGGATTGTGGCGATGGCCCAACCGGACGCCGACGGCAACCGCCCAGACGTCGTGATCACCGAAATCGGTGGCACCGTGGGCGATATCGAATCGCAGCCCTTTCTGGAGGCCGCCCGCCAGGTCCGCCACGACCTGGGCCGGGAAAACGTCTTCTTCCTGCACGTGTCGCTGGTGCCTTACCTGGCCCCATCGGGCGAACTCAAGACCAAGCCGACCCAGCACTCAGTGGCCGCGCTGCGCAGCATCGGTATCACCCCTGATGCGCTGGTCCTGCGCTCGGACCGAGTTGTCCCCGAAGCGCTGAAGGACAAGATCGCGCTGATGTGCGACGTTGATATCGACGGCGTCATCTCCACCCCGGACGCGCCGTCGATCTATGACATCCCCAAGGTGTTGCATCGCGAGGAACTCGATGCTTATGTGGTGCGGCGGCTCAACCTGCCGTTCCGCGACGTCGACTGGACCGAATGGGACGACTTGCTGCGCAGGGTGCACGAGCCGCACGAAGCAGTGCGAATTGCTTTGGTGGGCAAGTATGTTGAGCTTTCCGACGCCTACCTGTCGGTCGCCGAGGCGCTGCGCGCCGGCGGGTTCAAGCACCACGCGAAGGTCGAGATAGTCTGGGTGGCTTCCGACGGCTGCGAGAGCGCCGCTGGTGCTGCGGCCGCTCTTGGTGACGTGCACGGTGTGCTGATCCCCGGCGGGTTCGGCATCCGCGGGATCGAAGGAAAGATCGGCGCCATCCGGCACGCCCGGTCGCGCGGATTGCCGGTGCTGGGGCTGTGCCTCGGCTTGCAGTGCATCGTGATCGAAGCCGCCCGCTCGGTCGGTCTCAGCCAGGCCAACTCAGCCGAATTCGAACCGGCCACACCGGATCCCGTCATCTCCACGATGGCCGATCAAGAGCAGATCGTGGCCGGCGAAGCCGACCTCGGCGGCACGATGCGGCTAGGCGCCTACCCCGCGGTGCTGGAGCCGGATTCTATTGTGGCCCAAGCGTATGGGGCTACTGAGGTATCCGAGCGACACCGGCACCGCTACGAGGTCAACAACGCCTACCGCGACCGGATCGCTGAAAGCGGTCTTCGCTTCTGCGGGACCTCGCCCGACGGCCACCTGGTGGAGTTCGTCGAATACCCGCCAGACATCCACCCGTTTGTCGTCGGCACCCAGGCCCACCCCGAACTTAAGAGTCGGCCCACCCGACCGCACCCGCTGTTCGTCGCATTCGTCGGGGCGGCCATCGACTACAAGAAGGGCGAGCAGCTGCCGGTGGAAATCCCCGAGCACACGTCCAATGGCAACCAGCAGCGAGACAGCGTCAGGGGGCCGCTTCCCGAGCCCGCGACCCGTGGCTGAGCACGTTTTCGAGACGGCGTCATCCGAAACGTTGCACACCGGAAAGATTTTCGCACTGCGTCGTGACCAGGTGCGAATGCCCGGCGGCAAAGTCGTCACTCGGGAAGTCGTCGAACACTTCGGCGCGGTCGGCATTGTGGCGATGGACGACGATGGCAATATCCCGATGGTTTATCAGTACCGCCACGCATTCGGAAGGCGGCTGTGGGAGCTCCCTGCCGGGTTACTCGACGTCAACGGCGAAGCGGCACATTTGACCGCCGCCAGAGAGCTGCAGGAGGAGGCCGGTCTGCAAGCCAGTACCTGGCAGGTGCTCGTCGACCTCGATTCCACGCCCGGGTTCAGTGACGAATCGGTGCGGGTCTATCTGGCTACCGGACTGAGTCAGGTGGACCGACCCGAGGCGCACGACGAAGAAGCCGACATGACGTTACAGTGGTATCCCCTCGCGGAGGCCGCCCGTAAGGTGCTCAGCGGTGAAATCGTCAATGCCATTGCTGTTGCCGGGATTCTGGCCGCCCACGCGGTGACCAACGGTTTCGCGCATCCGCGCCCGGTGGACAGCCCCTGGATGGATAAGCCGACGGCGTTCGTTGCGCGAAAGGCCGAGCAATGATCGCGCCGGCGCTGGAGACACAAATGCAGGGCTACCTCGACCACCTGACGATCGAGCGGGGCGTGGCGCCGAACACGCTGAGCTCCTATCGCCGCGACTTGCGTCGCTACTCGAAACACCTGTCAGACCGCGGAATTCACGATCTGGCCAAAGTCGGTGAGGACGACGTCAGCGAGTTCCTGGTGGCGCTGCGGCGCGGCGATCCCGATTCCGGGAACGCGGCGCTGTCTGCGGTGTCGGCGGCGCGGGCGCTGATCGCGGTGCGCGGCTTGCATCGCTTCGCCGCAGCCGAAGGGCTGGTCGAACTCGACGTGGCGCGGGCCGTCAGGCCGCCAACACCGGGCCGGCGGCTGCCGAAAAGCCTGACCATCGATGAGGTACTGGCGCTTCTGGAAGGCGCTGGCGGCGACAGCCCGGCCGACGGTCCGCTAACACTGCGCAACCGCGCCCTGCTAGAGCTGTTGTACTCCACCGGATCACGGATCTCCGAAGCCGTCGGCCTCGACGTCGACGACATCGACACCCAGGCCAGGTCGGTGTTGTTGCGCGGCAAGGGCGGCAAGCAGCGGTTGGTGCCGGTGGGACGCCCCGCCGTGCAAGCGCTGGACGCCTATCTGGTGCGGGGACGCCCGGAGCTGGCTCGCCGCGGCCGGGGGACGGCGGCCATCTTTCTCAATGTGCGCGGCGGCCGGTTATCGCGGCAAAGCGCATGGCAAGTGCTGCAGGACGCGGCTGAGCGCGCCGGTATCACTTCCGGTGTGTCGCCGCACATGCTGCGGCATTCCTTCGCCACTCACCTGCTCGAGGGCGGCGCCGACGTCCGGGTGGTCCAGGAGTTACTCGGTCACGCCTCGGTGACGACAACACAGATCTACACGCTGGTCACCGTGCATGCGCTGCGCGAAGTGTGGGCCGGAGCCCACCCTCGCGCGCAGTAGGTCGATTAGCCCAGGTAGTCAGATTCCAGCACCAGGTCGGAGACCAGCGACTGGTATTCGAGGTGGGCCTTGTGCTCGACGGTGTTCCACACCTTGCCTTGCTGCTGGTGCATGTACTCGCGGTACTTCGGTGCGCCCGGCACCCTGACGTTGTCGGCGACCACGATCGAGCCCGGATGCAGCCAGCCCCGGTCAAGGATGCTCTTCAGGTCGTCCAAGTAGGCGTCCTTGTCGTGGTCGAGGAACACGAAATCGAGTGCACCAGAAGCAAATCCGTGCTCGTTCGCCAACGCGTCCAGGGTGCGTCCGCCGTCGCCGACGGTGCCGACCAGACAGGTCACCCGGTCAGCGACCCCGGCGTGAGCCCAGATCTGCCGGGCGTTGATGGCGTTGGCCTCGGCGAGTTCGACGGAGTACACCTTGGCGGTCGGAGCGGCCCTTGCGATCCGCAGCGCCCCGTAGCCGCAGTAGGTGCCCAGCTCCAGTGCCAGCGCGGGGTTGGCGCGCCGCACGGCGGCGTCGAGGAGTTGACCTTTCTCGTCGCCGACATTGATCAGGATCGACTTTTCGTAGGCGAACTTGTCGATGGTCGCCAGCACGTCGTCGATGTCGCCGGCCCGCGCGTTTTGCAGCACGTACTCGACCGCGGCCGCTTCGCGTCCGTCACCGACCTGGCCCGTCGTGGTGAAATTGCGATTCCCGACGGCCATCCGCCAGACCGACCACCGCAGCAGGGGTATCCGTCGCTTGAGGTCCATGGAAATCCACGATAGTGCTGTCGATGTCAGGCACGGTTGGCCATCAACGTGATATCAGTTGTCGAGAGCAGTCCAATGTTGCTGGTGTGACTGGTGTTGCGCTGTGCACTATCGCGCGCGTCACCAGCAGTCTTCGGCCATATTGGCTGGTTATCTTGCCCGCGGGTCGCCCGGTTTCTGCGCGCCAACCGGTTAGACTCGCCTGCGATGTTCACCTCCCGAACACTGCGCCGGCAATGACCGATACCCCCGACAGCGATGTCGTTATCGGCCTGACCGGGCGTCCGCCCCGGGCGATCCCTGAGCCCGGGCCGCGCACCTCGCACGGCCCGGCCAAGGTTGTCGCGATGTGCAACCAGAAGGGTGGTGTCGGGAAAACCACGTCGACGATCAACCTGGGCGCCGCGCTCGCCGAATACGGCAGGCGGGTGCTGCTGGTCGACATGGACCCCCAGGGCGCACTGTCGGCGGGTCTCGGGGTTCCGCACTACGAGCTGGAAAAGACCATTCACAACGTGCTGGTGGAGCCGCGGGTGTCGATCGACGACGTGCTGCTCTCCACCCGCGTCAAGCACATGGACCTGGTGCCCAGCAACATCGACCTGTCGGCGGCCGAGATCCAGCTGGTCAACGAGGTGGGCCGCGAGCAGACCTTGGGCCGGGCACTGCATCCGGTGCTGGACCGCTACGACTACGTGCTGATCGACTGCCAGCCGTCACTCGGCCTGCTCACCGTTAACGGGCTGGCCTGCTCGGACGGCGTGGTCATCCCCACCGAGTGCGAGTTCTTCTCGCTGCGCGGCCTGGCGTTGCTCACCGATACCGTCGACAAGGTGCGAGACCGGCTCAACCCGAAGCTGGAAATCAGCGGCATCCTGCTCACCCGTTACGACCCGCGCACCGTCAACGCGCGCGAGGTGATGGCCCGCGTCGTGGAACGGTTCGGCGACCTGGTGTTCGACACGGTGATCACCCGTACCGTGCGTTTCCCGGAGACCAGTGTGGCGGGTGAACCCATCACCACCTGGGCGCCGAAGTCGACGGGTGCCGTCGCCTACCGCGCCCTGGCCCGCGAGTTCATCGACCGATTTGGCGCGTGAACGGCACCGCTAATGGTGAGGCGCCACCGCAGAACGGCTTCCAGGTCCGCCTGACCAACTTCGAGGGGCCGTTCGATCTGCTGCTGCAGCTGATCTTCGCCCACCGGCTCGATGTCACCGAGGTGGCGTTACACCAGGTCACCGACGACTTCATCGCCTACACGCGGGCGATCGGTTCGAAGCTGGAGCTGGAAGAAACCACGGCATTCCTGGTGGTCGCCGCGACGTTGCTCGACCTCAAGGCAGCCCGGCTGCTGCCGGCCGGACAAATCGACGATGAAGAGGACCTCGCGCTGCTGGAAGTCCGCGACCTGCTGTTCGCCCGGTTGCTGCAGTACCGCGCGTTCAAGCACGTCGCGGAGATGTTCGCCGAGCTGGAGGCCACCGCGCTGCGCAGCTATCCGCGCGCGGTCTCGTTGGAGGACCGGTTCACCGAGCTGCTCCCCGAGGTGATGCTTGGCGTCGACGCACGACGCTTCGCCGAGATCGCGGCGATCGCATTCACCCCGCGGCCGGTGCCGACGGTGGCCACCGAGCACCTACACGAGCTGCAGATCTCGGTGCCCGAGCAGGCGCAAAAATTGCTCACAATGCTGGAAGCGCGTGGCAGCGGCCACTGGGCGACGTTTTCCGAGCTGGTCGTCGACTGTCAGGCGCCGATGGAGGTCGTCGGGCGCTTCCTGGCGCTGCTCGAACTGTATCGGTCCCGGGCGGTAGCATTCGACCAGTCGGAGCCGCTTGGCGTGCTCCAGATTTCATGGACCGGGGAACGTCCGGCCAGCGAAGCCTTGGTAGAAGTGCGGGACTAATCATGACCGAAGATTTGCCCGGTATCGATTTGGACTGTGGCATTCCGGAGATTGCTGAGGCAGCGCCTATGGATGCCGATGAACTCGGCTCTGTGCTGGAGGCGCTGCTGCTGGTGGTGGACACCCCGGTCACTGTCGAGGCGCTGGCCGCCGCGACCCAGCAACCGGTGTATCGCATCACCGCGAAGCTGCAGCAGATGGCCGACGAACTCACCGAGCGCGACAGCGGCATCGACTTGAGGAAATCCAGCGAGGGCTGGCGGATGTACACCCGTGCCCGGTTCGCGCCCTACGTGGAGAAGCTGCTACTGGACGGCGCGCGATCCAAACTCACCCGGGCCGCGCTGGAGACGCTGGCCGTGGTGGCCTACCGCCAGCCCGTCACGCGTGCGCGGGTGAGTGCGGTTCGCGGCGTGAATGTGGACGCCGTCATGCGCACCCTGCTGGCGCGCGGTCTGATCACCGAGGCGGGTGTCGACGACGACACCGGCGCCGTGACCTTCGCCACCACCGAGCTGTTCCTGGAGCGCTTGGGACTGACGTCGCTGACCGATCTTCCCGATATCGCGCCGCTGCTTCCGGACGTGGACATGATCGAGGACCTCAGCGAATCACTGGACAGCGAGCCACGTTTCATCAAACTCGCGGGGGGTCAGGCGCCCGAGCAGGCGATATCGTTCGACGTGGATCGGGATTGATGGTCCAGCCGGGGGAGTCCCGGGGGACGCGTTTGCAAAAAGTGTTGTCCCAGGCCGGGATCGTGTCGCGGCGGGCCGCAGAGAAGTTGATCATCGACGGCCGCGTCGAGGTGGACGGGCAGGTGGTGACCGAGTTGGGTACCCGGGTTGACCCGGACGTTTCGGTGATCCGCGTCGACGGGGCGCGGGTGGTCGTCGACGACTCCATGGTGTACCTGGCGCTGAACAAGCCGCGCGGCATGCACTCGACCATGTCCGACGATCGCGGCCGGCCCTGTATCGGCGACTTGATCGAGCGCCGGGTACGCGGCAACAAGAATCTGTTTCACGTCGGGCGGCTGGACGCCGACACTGAAGGGCTGATCCTGCTCACCAACGACGGCGAGCTGGCACACCGCTTGATGCATCCCTCCCACGAGGTGCCCAAGACGTATCTGGCGACGGTGACCGGTTCGGTCCCGCGCGGGCTGGGAAAGAAGCTGCGGGCCGGCATCGAATTGGAGGACGGCCTCGCGCACGTCGACGATTTCGCCGTGGTGGACGCTATTCCGGGAAAGACGTTGGTGCGGTTGACGTTACACGAAGGACGCAATCGCATTGTGCGCCGGCTGCTGGCGGCCGCGGGCTTCCCGGTGGAGTCGCTGGTGCGCACCGACATCGGCGTGGTGTCGCTCGGGAAGCAGCGGCCAGGCAGCATCCGGGCGTTGCGGCTTGACGAAATCGGGCAACTGTACAAAGCGGTAGGCCTGTGAGTGCAGACGTTGTCGTCGCTATAGACGGACCGGCGGGGACCGGAAAATCCTCGGTATCACGGGGATTGGCACGAGCGCTGGGTGCACGATACCTGGATACCGGGGCGATGTATCGAATCGTGACGCTGGCGGTTCTGCGGGCCGGAGTCGGGCCGGAGGACGCCGATGCCGTCGAGGAGATCGCGTCAAAGGTGCAGTTGTCGGTGAGTTACGACCCCGACGGGATTAGTTGTTACCTTGCCGGAGAAGATGTTTCGACTGAGATCCGCGGTGACGAGGTAACCGGAGCGGTTTCGGCGGTGTCGTCGGTTCCTACCGTGCGAACCCGGCTCGTCGAGCTGCAGCGGGCCATGGCCACGGGCCCGGGCAACGTCGTTGTCGAGGGCCGAGACATCGGGACCGTGGTATTGCCCGACGCACCGGTGAAGATCTTCTTGACCGCGTCGGCGGAAACCCGCGCCCGGCGGCGCAACGATCAGAACGTCGCGGCGGGTCTGGCCGATGACTATGAGGGTGTGCTGGCCGACGTGCGTCGCCGCGACCATCTGGATTCGACCCGGCCGGTGTCGCCGCTGCGCGCGGCCTCGGACGCGGTGATCGTCGACACCCGCGACATGACCGAGGCGCAGGTGATCGCCCACCTGCTGGAGTTGGTCAAGCAGCGAAGCGGGGCAGTGCGGTGACCCCGGACGGTACCTGGACCGACGAAAGCGACTGGGAGTTCGTCGATTCCGATGAAGCGCAATCCGCGCCCGCGCCGGTGGTGGCGGTGGTGGGCCGGCCCAATGTCGGTAAGTCGACGCTGGTCAACCGGATCCTGGGCCGGCGCGAAGCGGTGGTGCAGGACGTTCCCGGTGTGACGCGGGACCGGGTATCCTACGACGCGCTGTGGACCGGACGCCGGTTCGTCGTCCAAGACACCGGGGGATGGGAGCCCGACGCCAAGGGTCTGCAGCAGCTGGTGGCCGAACAGGCGTCGGTGGCCATGCGTACCGCCGACGCGGTGATCCTGGTGGTCGATTCCGCTGTCGGTGCCACCGCTGCCGACGAAGCCGCGGCCCGCATCCTGCTGCGCTCGGGTAAGCCAGTGTTCCTGGCCGCCAACAAGGTTGACAGCGAGAAGGCCGAAGCCGACGCGGCGGCATTGTGGTCGCTGGGACTGGGGGAGCCGCATGCGATCAGCGCCATGCATGGTCGCGGCGTGGCCGATCTGCTCGACGAGGTTCTGACCGCGCTGCCCGAGGTGTCCGAAGCGGCGCCGGCGGCGGGCGGTCCGCGCCGGGTGGCGCTGGTCGGCAAGCCCAACGTCGGCAAGAGCTCGTTGCTGAACAAGCTGGCGGGCGACCAGCGTTCGGTGGTGCATGAGGTCGCTGGAACAACGGTGGACCCGGTGGACTCGCTCATCGAATTGGGCGGCAACGTGTGGCGTTTCGTCGACACCGCGGGCTTGCGACGCAAGGTCGGCCAGGCTAGTGGGCATGAGTTCTACGCTTCGGTCCGCACCCACTCGGCCATCGATGCCGCCGAGGTGGTGATCGTGTTGATCGATGCGTCCGAGCCGCTGACCGAACAGGATCAGCGGGTACTGTCGATGGTTATCGACGCCGGACGGGCGTTGGTGCTGGCATTCAATAAATGGGATCTGGTCGACGAGGATCGGCGCGAGCTGCTGGAGCGCGAGATTGATCGCGAACTGGCGCAGCTGCGGTGGGCGCAGCGGGTCAACATCTCCGCCAAGACGGGCCGAGCGGTGCAGAAGTTGGTGCCGGCGATGGAGGCCGCGCTCACGTCGTGGGACACCAGGATCGCCACCGGCCCGCTGAACACCTGGATCAAGGAAATAGTTGCGGCCACGCCGCCTCCGGTGCGTGGTGGCAAGCAGCCGCGCATCTTGTTCGCCACCCAGGCCACCGCCCGGCCGCCGACGTTCGTGCTTTTCACCACGGGTTTTCTAGAGGCCGGGTATCGACGGTTCCTGGAAAGGCGGCTGCGTGAGACGTTCGGGTTCGAGGGCAGCCCGATCCGGATCAATGTGCGGGTGCGCGAAAAGCGGGGCGGCAAGCGCCGCTAAGCGCGCTGCCCTCGCAGTGTGCGCGCAAGGACTCGAGTGTGCGGCCATGGCGGAAATCCCGCGATTTTTCCGCCGTGGCCGCACAGCCAACGCCCGGAGCGCACAGTAGAACGTCCCGCCAGGGCGCGGCGGGGTGGCGGCTCGACTACGGTAGGCTTTCGACCTGCGCCGGTGGACTCGCCGGCGAACGGGCTGTGGCGCAGTTTGGTAGCGCACTTGACTGGGGGTCAAGTGGTCGCAGGTTCAAATCCTGTCAGCCCGACCAAGATTCACGCAGGTCAACGGCCATTTCGGCCGACCGCAGTCAGAGAAAAACCGCTACCCCCGGGGGGCTTGTGGCGCAACGGGT
>Ga0210393_10003666_pt1 | contig 12293 bp, 10 predicted proteins | sample IncBWC27OmetaG_FD_160068 | JGI IMG/M metagenome (GOLD analysis project Ga0210393, IMG submission 160068) | Forest soil microbial communities from Barre Woods Harvard Forest LTER site, Petersham, Massachusetts, United States - Inc-BW-C-27-O ... | reverse complement strand
TCCTGGGATTCAATACCGGATAACGGAAATGGCCTGAGAACCAGCAGAGACGAGCATGGGCCTATCTCGAACCTTGAATTGGTCGCGTATGCGCAAAATTTTGCTAAAACAAACACTGCAGAAATTTGCAACTATTTGCTCAGATTTTTAACAGCATTCAGCTGCGCAAATAACTCCGAGTGTCCCCTCGCATTGATGGAAATATACTGAGAATCAATCGATTTGAGCAAGCAACACAGAGCTAACTAGTTCTATCTGTTCTCGAATCCAGAGTTATACCATGCAAACTCTTGCTTAACAGCGTACGACCTTGTCCGACTTAATCCCCTTCGTCGCGTTCCGTGTATCAACCACCAGCTGCGACTGGTTCACAATCGCGTTGTAGTCATAGTCCGAGTGGTCCGTCATGATCAACACACAGTCGTACTGCTCAAGCTTCTCGAGCGGAGTGCATGTCATATTCAGGTTGTAGTGGCGCCCCCTGCCGACGGTGGGGAAATAAGGATCGTTGTAGACGACATCAGCGCCTTGGGCCCGCAACAGTTCGATCACCGTCAACGAAGGCGACTCCCGCAGATCGTCAATGTCTTTCTTGTAGGCCATTCCCAGCATCATGATCCGCGAACCGTTCAGCGCTTTCTTGTCCTGGTTCAGGCCCTTCGCGACATACTGCACGACATGCGCGGGCATTGCCTCATTGACCTCTCCGGCCAGCTCGATAAACCGTGTATTGAAGTCGTACTCCTTCGCCTTCCAACTCAGATAGAACGGGTCAATCGGAATGCAGTGTCCGCCCAGCCCCGGCCCCGGATAAAAGGGGTGAAACCCAAACGGCTTCGTTGATGCCGCATCGATCACCTCCCATATGTCGACGCCCATCCGCAGCGAAAGGACCTTCAACTCGTTCACCAGCGCGATATTCACGCAGCGATAGATGTTTTCCAGCAGCTTTGTCATCTCCGCCACGCGCGTCGACGACACCCGGATCGCCTTCGTAAAAATCCCTTCGTACAGCACCGCCGCCAGCTCAGTCGCGATCTCTTCGTGTCCTCCAACGACCTTGGGTATGTTGTGGCGTGCCACTGTCGTATTGCCCGGGTCCTCGCGCTCCGGCGAGAACGCGACATAAAACACTCCGTGGTCCGCCGGCGTCCCCGCTCCCTGCACCTTCAGCCCGTTCTTGTTTCCCTCTTCGAGGATCGGAATCATCAACTCTTCTGTGGTCCCGGGGTAAGTCGTACTCTCCAGCACCACTAACTGGCCCTCCTGCAGCCAGGGCGCCGCCGCCTTCGCCGTATTCGCGACATAGCTGAGGTCCGGCTCTCGATGCTCTGTTAGCGGAGTCGGAACACACATAATAATGGCGTCCTGTTTGGACAGATCAGAGAAGTCAGCCGTGGCCGAAAACCCCTGCTTCCGGGCACTTTGTATCTCGATCGCCGGAATCCTGAAAATATAGGACCGGCCGGCCTCCAGGTCCGTCACCTTCTTCGTATCGATGTCGAAACCCGTCACCTTGAAGCCCGCTTCAGAGAGAAGAAGAGAAAGTGGCAACCCAACGTACCCGAGTCCGATTACACCGATCTTCGCGGTGCGGGTCTCCAGGCGCTTCATGCGCTCCTGTGCAATCTTTGGCAGAACAACTTGGTTTGTAGTCGACATAGTTCCGATTATCGCATTTCGCATTTCTTCCCCTAGGCTGCACAAAAGTCGCATTGACTCTCATCCATTACCTCTCCACACTGATCTTTCAGGCCCTGCTTCAGCATTCGTTCTGGCTTTCGCCTTGCGAATTTTAATAATTGGAGGGTCCCGTACGACACAGCTTGCAAGCGCCCCGGTAAACTACACTGGGGGAGGACAGATGGCCCGTTATCTCATCACAGGAATCGCCGGTTTTATCGGCTCGTCGCTGGCCCATGCGCTTGTGGACCAGGGCCATGAAGTCTGCGGGATCGACAATCTCTCTACGGGAAACCTCGACAACCTCGCCGGCATCCGCCACGCCATCACCTTCCAGGAGATGGACCTCCAGGACGTCGCCGGCGTCAAAGCTGCCTGCCAGGGAGTCGACTACGTCCTCCATCAGGGCGCCCTCGCTTCAGTGCCGCGATCGGTCAAGGACCCCCTCACCTCGCATGAGTCCAACATCAATGGCACCTTGAATCTGCTCATCGCGGCCCGCGACGCCAAGGTCCGCCGCATCGTCTACGCAGCGTCCTCCTCGGCCTATGGAGACCAGCCCACCCAGCCCAAGCAGGAAGACATGCTTCCTCGGCCTCTGTCGCCGTACGCCGTCCAGAAGCTCACCTGCGAGTACTACATCCAATCCTTCTACCGCGCCTATGGCCTGGAAGGCGTCTGCCTCCGCTACTTCAACATCTTCGGTCCTCGCCAGGCCGCCGACTCACCCTACTCCGGCGTCATCGCCCAGTTCACCTTCAAGATGATGGCGGGCGAGACACCAACCATCTTCGGCGATGGCCTCACCAGCCGAGACTTCAACTACATAGACAATGCCGTCAGCGCCAACCTGCTGGCCTGCCTTGCTCCCAGCGAGGTCGCTACCGGTCGCGTCTTCAACATCGGCACAGGAAAAAGCCACACCCTCAACGAGGTCTACGCCGCCATCGCCGGCCAGCTCGGCTTCACCGCCAAACCAAACTATGGCCCACCCAGAGAAGGCGACATCAAGCACTCTCTGGCAGACATCACGCGCGCCGGCATGGAACTCGGCTACCAGCCCAAGGCCCATTTTCACGAAGGGCTCAAGAAAACGGTCGCCTGGTATCTGGACGAGAAGGAAAAAAGCGAGACCCCTGCCCTAAGAAGCTAAACGCCTCAGTCCCCATTGCGTTACCGAATAAGTCCGGGGCAGAACGCTCCCTGAATGATGTTTGCCTATTATCTTCAATCAAGAAAAAGCGAGTGTGAAAGACCTCTTCACACTCGCCAAAGCTATGAATTGCGGAGGAGCATGCAGTGAGCGCTCGCGGCGCTCTCATGCTCCGCTCTACGGTTTATGCTGTGCGCATCTTGCGGAACAGGGCGCCGGCCGTGCCAAGAAGGCCAGTTCCCAACAGAATCAGAGTGTTCGGCTCGGGAGTCTCCGTCACAGTAAAGACGTAATCCAAGCCTTGATCAACGGAACCGGATTGGTCAACAACAAAATACAGAACATTGTATCCGGCTGGGGCGCCAAAGGAGACTGTGGAACTTCCGCCTACGCGGCAGTCCGGCTGACCATCAGCGCAGTCTCCGTCGCCGCCTATTGTTGCATCACCCAATACCAAATCCGAGGGAAGCAGTCCGTTCAGGTAAACAGCCACCGTGTCATCCGCGGCAATGGTTAGGTTGACGACCGAGGGGTTGCCGCCCGGAAGGTTGAAGTTGGTTGTGTATTCATAATAGCCGTCCGTGTCATAGGTCCCAGTGGTCTCGCCGCCCGTGGGTCCGGAGTGCATGTCGTAAGAAACCCAGATCGAAGAGATACCAAGGCCACCGACGAGCGGCGGCGCCCAAACCGTTCCAGGCGAAATACCAAAGGTGGAACCCGTGCCGGTTGAATTGTCAGTAAGCGCCGGCGGGATCACAAATGGGCCCGTCGGCGAGGTAGCGTTATAGCCAAGGAAACCGACCTCACCCGAACCGCTGTAAAAGTATTGAACGACGTCGGCTGATGCGAAAGCGGTAGAAAGGACTAAAACCGCTCCCAAGGCAGAAAGTTTCGAGCTCAACTTCATAGTTCCTCCTGAGTTTCCGCAAAGAGCGGGTGTTTCTAAACTGCTGCAGTCACCTGCCTCGTACATGAGAGCCTGCTCAATGTCCAGTGCCGCACGTCCAATGATCAGGACGCTTGATAATCAAGCATTCATGCCCTATTCTTATGCAGCTTGGCGACCAAACGGAATCTCTTAGCTTTCAGTTACTTAGATATGCAAAAAATAGGATAAGTGCAAACACTTGCATAAAGTAGGTAGAAAAAGGAACACAATTACCACTGCCCGACAAGTAATTGCACACAAATCCAGTCAAAAATTCCCACTCGCCGCTTCAACTTCGTCAGCGTTCGGCTCGAACTACCTGTCTCCCTCCCAACGCCCCAGCCCCTAACCAATTGCTATCCCAGCAGTTCGCGTCTCAAAACGAAGTTTGCATACCCGCTCTCTGCCTCTTCATCTCCGCGAAGACCAAATCGAGACACAAGGCTGCCACAAAATAAGGTAAAAAGAGGGATGTTCGTCACGGTTGCACCTCCTGCCAAACTCCCCGCCCGCATCTCGATCCCGGCGCTGCTGGTCTTCCTGCTCCTGACGCCCATTCTCTTCGCCGCGGACTCCCCCCTCTCCGGCACCCCGCTCAACGACGCTTACTATGCGATGTATAACCTCAACTTCGAGGCCGCCCACGCATACATCCAGCAATGGATGACCGCCCATCCCGAGGACCCTCTCGGCCCCGCCTCCGACGCCGCCGCCTTCCTCTTCACTGAGTTCGATCGCCTCGGCGTCCTCGACATCGAGCTCTTCTCCGACGACGGCCGCTTCACCTCCCGCACCCGTCCCGCTATCGACCCCGCCCTCAAGCAGGGCTTCTACGACCGCATCGCCCTGGCCGAGCGCCTCGCCAACGCCGCCCTCCAGCGCAACCCCAAAGACGCCAACGCCTTCTACTGCCTGGCCGTCACCTCCGGCATGCAGGCCGACTGGGCCTCGCTCATCGACCGCCACGAATACGGCGCATACAAGTTCAGCGAACTCGCCAGCAAATATGGCAAACAAGCCTTGGCCATCGACCCGAACCTCTACGACGCAAACCTCGCGCCGGGGATCGAGAACTACATGCTCAGCCTGAAGGCGGCTCCTATCCGTTGGATTCTCGGCCTCGCCGGGGCCGGCACGAACAAAGCCGAGGGCGTCCGCCTCATTACACTTACCGCCGAGAAGGGCCACTACCTCGCCCCTTTCGCCCGCCTCATGCTGGCTGTCGGCGAGCTGCGCGACGGCCGCATTGAACAGGGCAAAGCTATCCTCATCGGCCTCTCGCAGGAGTTCCCCCAGAACACCCTGTACAAGCGCCAGATTGCCCGCCTCCACTGACCCCCCCGCGAACATCGGGCGCCCACATCGGAAATCCAACACCTGATGCGCCACACCGTGTACCTTTAACTCAATGGCATGTTCAGCGCCCTCTTGCGACTGTAGTCAAGGCGCAATCTTGGCTTGTCTCTGTCGTCTCCGCGGGCATCTCAATTTCAAGCTGCATAAAGGGTTCTCATAAGCATGCGTATTGCATCAGTCGGCACGGCCTATCCGCCTCACCGCTACTCTCAGGCGGCAATCTCAGAAGCACTCACGGCGCGCTGGCAGGATAGGATGGAAGAGCCCCGTCTCATCAACCGTCTCTTCGTCAATTGCGGCGTCGACTTTCGTAATCTCGTCTTCCCCCTCCATGTCTACGAGAACCTCTCCGGCTTCGGCCCCACCAACGATGCCTGGATCGTCGCCGCCGTCGAGCTGGGCGAAAAGGCCATCACAACCGCCCTCGATCGCGTCGGCCTCACTCCAGCGGACATATCTGCCATCTTCTTCGCCTCCGTCACCGGCATCGCCAGCCCCACCATCGACGCCCGCCTCATCAACATCATGCCCTTCCCCACGTCGATCAAGCGTACCCCCATCTTTGGCCTTGGCTGCGTCGCCGGAGCGGCCGGCATCTCACGCGCCGCCGATTATGTCCGCGCCTTCCCCAACCAGTACGCGCTCCTCCTCTCCGTCGAGCTCTGCTCCCTCACCTGGCAGGACAATGACCAGTCCATCGCCAATTTGATCTCCTGCGGCCTCTTCGGCGACGGCGCAGCCGCCGTCATCATCGCCGGCAGCGAAACCCCGCTCGCCAGGCGCACCTGCCCCACCTGCATCTCCGGCCCACAGGTCCTCGACACGCGCTCGACCTTCTATAGAGACACCGAACACATCATGGGCTGGAGCATCGGCGACATGGGTTTCAAAATCATCCTCTCCCCCGAGGTCCCCAAGGTCGTCAACGAGCATCTCCGGGGTAACGTCGAGGCCTTTCTCGCCGACAACGGCCTGACCATCGATGACATTTCGAGCTACATCTTTCACTCCGGTGGCCCCAAAGTCCTCGAAGCAATGGAGACCACCCTCAACCTCCCGCCCAACGCCCTCGAGCCCTCCTGGCGCAGCCTTCGCGAGGTCGGCAACCTCTCCGCCGCCTCCGTCCTCGCTGTCCTCGAAGACGTTCTAGTCAACTCCCCCGGCAAACCCGGGACCTACAGCGTGCTCGCCGCGATGGGCCCGGCCTTCTGTTCGGAACTCGTTCTGCTCAAGTGGTAGTTTCGGGTGATAGTTCGTTCCCCGATACGGACCGCAGTTGCCACCAGCCTCTACAGCAGACCTGTGGTCAACTTTCCGTCATCGCTTTGTCATTTCCTGGTCAACCCCTCCGCTTCCCCCTCCTTGCAGCGTCATAGTTACAACAGGACCCTGTTGTTTCTATGGACTTTGGCTCAAATCAAAGCGACTTAATTATCGTTGGGGCCGGGCCTGCCGGCCTGGCCTGTGCTATCGCCGCCGTGCGCCAGGGCCTTCAGGTCGAAGTTGTCGATGCAGCCAGGCCCCCCATCGACAAAGCGTGCGGCGAGGGCCTTCTTCCCGGCTCGCTTGAATCTCTCACCGCCCTCGGTTTCGATACGAAGCATGATCTCGCTCCAACCGAAAGTGCGGTTCTAAGCGGTATACGCTTCATCGGCGACTCAACTTCCTCCAGCGACTCCGTCACCGCCCAGGCCGTTTTTCCCGCAAACCCCGGCCGCGGAATCCGCCGCACCGCGCTGCATTCTCTTCTGCTCGATCGCGCATGTAGCCTCGGGGTTCGCTTCCACTGGGAGAACGCCGTCCGCGACATCGCTACCGACAACAAGATCGCCGCCGTCCAAACCAACTCGCAAACCATCCGCGCTCGTTACCTCATCGGTGCCGACGGCCACCGGTCCCGCATCGCCACCCTGGCCGGTCTCACCGCGGGCATCGTCCGGTCCCGCCGTATCGGTCTGCGCCAGCACTACGCCGTAGAACCCTGGAGTCACTTCGTCGAAGTCTACTGGAGCGACCACGGCCAGGCTTACGTTACCCCTGTCTCGCCCACTGAGATCTGCGTCGCCTTCGTCGCCCGCGAGAAGATAGGCAGCCCCAATCAGGCCCTCCATCATTTCCCTGCCCTCAAGCGTCATCTCGTCGCGGCAAAACCAAGCGGCCACCCGCGCGGTTCCATCACGCTTGGCCGCACCCTTCATCGCGTCACCTCCGGCAACATCGCTCTCGTCGGCGATGCCTCAGGTTCCGTCGACGCCATCACCGGCGAAGGCCTCGCTCTGGGTTTTCGTCAGGCCGCAGCCCTCGCCCCCGCAGTCAAAGACAACAACCTTGCCGTCTATCAGCAGGCCCACCGCCGTATCCAGCGTCTCCCCACTCTCATGTCGCAGGGCCTGCTGCTGATGGATCGCTCCCCCCGCATCCGAGACCGGGCACTCAACATCTTCCAGCGCAACTCCTGGCTCTTCGACCGCTTGCTTCAGCTCCACATCGGCCACGCGTCGCTGCCCCTCCCCGAAGAGAACGGCCTGCGTCAGCGAACTTCCCCGGCTAAACAACTTAAGTCATGCCATCCAACCTGACCTTTACATCAGTACACGCATCGCTGTAAGTTGTGTTAACCCAGAGGGAAGCCAGATCGCCATGAACGAGATTGCCAGCCGCTGTATTGACATCATCGCCAAGTCGAAGAGCATCTCCCCAGACGCCATCACGCTGACCAGCACCTTCGACGAGCTCAACGTCGACTCCCTCGACAAGATCAACATCTCGTTTGAGGTCGAGGAGGCCTTCAACATCGAGATCCCCGACGACGCTCTCGGCACCCTCAAAACCGTAGGCGACATGGTCAACGGCGTCGCCAAACTCCGCGACGCCCATCCGTCCGCAGCCATCACGACGCCCTAGGGGAGACCAGCGGCATATACAGAAAATTTATTACTCTGACCCAGCTTGCGACCATGGAGGCACGACACCGGTCATGCGTGCATATGCGATTAGCTGTCCCATGTGTTCATTGTCGTGAACAATGATGCGGAGGTACATACCATCCACGGTTGCATCTTTGTTCATGATCTTGACTTTGCGCTGAAGATCAGCCGGTTTCAGTTGAGCATGGGCCTTCTGGACTGCATCAAGAGAGCGTTTCAGAAAAGCAATCACATCCGTCTTCGACGTCACGGTCTTTTCCATATCGTTGGACTTTATGTCCTCTGGCATGGGCGGACCGGTCACGCTCAGCAGCCAAAAATTGGCTAAGGCAATGTGCATGTAGACTTCGCTTGTGGACCTGACTCCAGGCGCCGGACGCCACGCAAACTTGTCGGGTGGGGTGGCCTCCGCAAGCGCTATCAATTGCCGCGAGACATGGCCCCATTCTCCGTCATACCCTTCCCAAAGTCCCTCGTATTGAGCATGCAGTGAAGCGGTGCTCAAAACCATAAACAGCAGCAGCGTCTTCATGGTTGCCTCCCGATGTTCAGAAAAAGCACCTTTTAGACGCCGCGCTCATTTGGGGGTAAGCCAAAAACCCTCCCCATGTTCCTCAAGGGAATCTACAATCACTAAAGCAACATCAAGGGGAGCAGCATTGAATCGTGTCGTCGTCACCGGTCTGGGCTGCATTACTCCCATTGGCAACTCAGTTCCAGAGTTCCGCAACTCCCTCTTCGCCGGAACCACCGGCATCGCTCCCTTCCCGCCCTATCCCGAAGCCCCCGGCCCAACCCAGGGCCTCCGCTTCACTCAGTCCGCCGCAGTCAAGGACTTCGACCCCCGCCAGCATCTTGACTCCGGCATCATCACCGCCACCGACCGCACCACCCACCTCGCCATCGTCTCCGCCCGGCAGGCGGCGTCCGAATCTCAACTCACCAACCACTACGCCCCGGAAAAAATCGCCATCATCGTCGGCTGCGCCTGCGGTGGCCGCCAAGCCGAAGAGACCGAAACAATCAAACTCTACGCCCGCGACGCCCGCGTCCATCCCCTCACCGTCGTCCGCACCATGGCCTCAGCCGGGGCCAGCAACATCTCCATCGACCAGAAGATCACCGGCCCGACCCTCAACATCTCCACGGCCTGCTCCTCCGGCACCCACGCCATCGGACTCGCCTTCCAGATGGTCCGCAGCGGAATGGTCCAGGCAGCCATCGCCGGCGGCCACGAAGCACCGCTCACCTTCGGCTTTCTCCGCGCCTGGGACAGTATGCGCGTAGTCTCCCCCACCCAATGCCGTCCCTTCTCGGCGGACCGCGACGGCATGACCATCGGCGAAGGCGCCGCAATGCTCACTCTCGAGACCCTAGCCTCCGCTCAATCCCGCAACGCCACCATCTACGCCGAGATCGTCGGCTTCGGCTTCTCCGCCGATGCCAGCCACATTACCCAGCCCCTCTCCGATGGCGCCGCCTCCGCCATGCGCCAGGCCATCGCCGACGCCAACGCAACACCTGGTGAAGTCGGCTACATCAGCGCCCACGGCACCGGAACCCAGGCCAACGACGCCACCGAAGCCGCCGCTATTCACCAGGTCTTCGGCGCTTACGCATCAAGAATTCCCGTCAGCTCCACCAAATCACTCCACGGCCACTCCATCGGTGCCAGCGGCGCCCTCGAGGCCCTCGCTACCGTCCTCGCCTTGCACGAGAGTCTCCTCCCAGCCAACACCGGCGTCACCGAGGTCGATCCCACACTCAATCTCGACATCATCCTAGGACCCCCTCGCAAAGCTACCCCAAAACTGGCCCTTTCCAACTCCCTCGCCTTCGGCGGCCTCAACGCCGTACTGGCCCTGCGGCCGGTCTAGGTCATCCGCCGCAATCGCTCCTCGCCTGCCAGTAAGCTGTGGGCCTGGGCAAGACAAAGCGTGCGTTTGACCAACGAACCACCGACCGCTGCGGCTCCGCACGAAGTGCGTGGTTATCTAATCATCGGCCGGCTCCGGCGTCGCGTCGATCAACACCGCCGCACTCAAGGCGCTCGCCACCGACAACCCAACCGCGATCCACAACACCACACCGTACGCCCCCACAAACGACTCATCGATCAGCCTCCGCACTCGCGCATCACCCGTCGTCACCGCCGCGAGCTTCCCCTCATCCGCCTCAACCTGCCGCCTCTCCTCCGCCGGAAGCGTCAGCGCATCGAGTCCCTTCTCCATCCTCCGCCCATATGCCGCAGAAAAAACACCTCCGAGCACCGCAATGGCCAGCAACCCCGCCACCCGCGACACAGCATTATTGGTTCCTGAAGCCACCCCGGCCCGGCTCTGATCGATCGAGCTCATCACCGTCGTCGTCAATGGCGCGACACTGATCGCCATTCCCAGTCCGAGCACCATCACCGCTGGAAAGACAGTCGACCAATATGGTCCACTCACGCCACTACGTGTAAACAGCGCAAACCCCACTCCCGCGATCAATGGCCCAACGATCAGTGGCAGCTTCGCTCCATACCGCACAATCAACCCACCAGACCAACGCGACAACAGAAAGACCAGCAAGATCAGCGGCAGCAACGCCGCTCCCGCCGCTGTCGGCGAGTAATGCTGCACCTCAATCAGATACAGCGGTAGAAAAAACAAAAAGCCGCTCAACGCCGCATACAAAAACAGCGTCAGCAGATTGGCCCCGCTGAAGGTCCGCGAACGAAACAAGCCCAGCGGCAGCATCGGGGCCGTCGATCGGGCCTCCACCACAAAAAATCCAATCAGTGCCGTCACCCCGGCCACACCCGCAATCCAAACCCTCGGCCCACCGCGACCCGTCTCAATCAAAGCAAACGTGACCCCGCACAATCCGACCGTGGCAAGAACCGCGCCCCATCCATCCAGCCGCTGCACCATCTCCTCATCACGGCTCTCCGGCACTCGATACAACGAGAGCCCAACCACCAACGCCGCCATCGGCAGATTGAGAAAGAACACCCACCGCCACGAGAAATGTTCGATCAACCACCCGCCCATCACCGGCCCAACCGCCGTTGTTATCGTCGTAAACCCCGACCACGTCCCAATTGCGCGTCCTCGCTCCTTCGCACCGAACGACGAACTGATCAAAGCCAGACTACCCGGCACCAGCAGCGCACCTCCAACGCCCTGCAGCGCCCGCGCCACAATCAACTGCTGAATGTTCATCGCCAATCCGCAGCAAGCTGAAGCCACCGCAAACAGGGTCACCCCCACCAGAAAGATCTTCCGCCGGCCATACAAATCTCCCAGCGACCCACCCACCAACAAAAGCGCAGCCAGAAACAGCGCATACGACTCCACCACCCACTGCACGTCCGCAATCGAGGCGTGGAAAGCGTTCTGCAGCGCGGGCAGCGCAACATTCACGACCGTTCCGTCAAGGAACGCCATGCTCGACCCCAGGATCGTGGCAGCCAGCACGACCGGTCCACTCGCTCGCGAATTCGAGCCGTCATTTCGCATCGAATGAACCTCTGGCACAACCAGCTAACGCTCGTAGCGCCATTCGCTGATGAAGTGGAAGCCGCGCTCGAGAAGTGGGTAGTGGGCCGGCGTCGGGGTTCGAGTAAGGGTGAGCACGGCAGGGACGAACGGTGCGGCCGGTTTGGCGGCCTCGTGCTTGGGGTCGGGTTTGGGCGGGTCGGGTGGGACCGACGTAAGAACCAGGTGGTCGGGGTCGGAGAGCTGCCAGGCGTAGTTGGTGGGCGCGCTGATGAAGTAGCAGTTGATGCGCGCGGTGTGATTCTTGGCGTTGAGATTGACGCCGGTAAGCCAGAGCTCGCCGTCTGTGGAGCGGGTGTAGGCGCGGTTGGAGGGGGCGACGTAGAGGTCGGTGACGGGAAGGCCTTCGGGGTCAACGAAAGCGCCCGAGGCTGGATGGGTGGCGTCGAGATGCCAGGCGCCGGCCAGAGGGGATGGCGTGCGAAGCGCGACTTGAAGGTGGTGCCAGCCAATCGTCATCGAGATCGGTCGGACGACGAGGAAAGCGCCGGCGAAAACTATCTCGGTCACGAGGATGGCGATGCGCCCCGCGCGGCGGCTGGTGGGCGGAACCCAGGTGGCGGTGGGCGCGGCGGGTTTGTGGCTCCAGAAGAAACGGCAGAGGGACAGGGCGTCGGGCAGGGCGAGGAAGAGGCAGCCGAGGAGCAGGTTGGCGGCAAAGAGCTTGACGGGGACGTCGTAGCAGAAGTTGTAGAGCACAACGT
>Ga0210393_10003665_pt1 | contig 12294 bp, 5 predicted proteins | sample IncBWC27OmetaG_FD_160068 | JGI IMG/M metagenome (GOLD analysis project Ga0210393, IMG submission 160068) | Forest soil microbial communities from Barre Woods Harvard Forest LTER site, Petersham, Massachusetts, United States - Inc-BW-C-27-O ... | reverse complement strand
TAAATGTCGAGCCAGCCGTCGTTGTCATAATCGAAAAACGCGACGCCGCTGCCTTTTGCTTCAATGATGTATTGCTTGCGATCGATCTGTCCCCAGACATTGGGGACGGTAAGACCTGCTTCCTTCGCCACATCGACAAATTGCACGCTCGGGTTGGCTGCCGCCGCGCTAGATGCCGTCGCGACCGCTTTCTTCGGCGCTTGCGCCGCTTCCAGGATCACCGACCGATTCCACTTCCACAGCGGCGTCGCAAGCGCTTCGAGTAGTCCGCCGCCGAGCGCGACCAGCGACGAGCCGAGAAATTTGCGGCGCGGAAAATGAATCACTGCGCCGCCTTTTTCGGCGCAGACCCAGGCCTCAGTGCAATTTTCGGAAACGGATGCGGCACGATTCCCGCGCCCTCTTTCACCGCGATGATGCTGTCGATCGGAACACCCGTAAGCTTGTCGACTTGCCCGCTCGGCCAAGTAATTTCGAGCGAATCGATCTTGCCGCGTTTGCCAAGCCCAAACTGAATGCGCGGATCATTCGCCGACATGTAGCCCATTCCACCTTTAACCTGTTCGACGTGCGTGACGCCTTCCGCTGTCAGCTTCAACTCGGCGCCAATCGCATCGCGATTTGATTTCGTTCCGATCAACAAAATCTCAATCCAGTGATTCGCAATCGCACCTTCATTGTGCAACAGGCTCGGCGCGCCGCCGCGATTGTTGGTGACGATATCCATGCCGCCGTCGTTGTCGAAATCACCGGTCGCCAGGCCACGCCCCGCAATCGGCCGCACAAAATCGGGTCCGAGCTTGTCGGAAACCCTTTCGAACTGTCCTTTGCCCACATTGCGAAACATCAGCAGCGGCTCTTTGTACTGCACTTCGCCGTGATAGAGATTCACATTGTCGAGCATCGCGCTGTTGAGCTGCAAAATGTCGGGCCAGCCGTCGTTGTCGTAATCCACAAATTTCATCGAGACGCCGCTGAGCGTCATCACTTTATTGCCGATGCCGCTCTTGTACGTGTAATCGTCGAATGTCAGCCCGAGATTGTTGTGATAAAGCCGATTCAATTCGAAATCGAGATGCGTGACGTAAATATCCTGCCAGCCGTCGCCATCCACGTCGGCCGCGTCGATGCCCATGCCCGCTTCGTAGCGGCCGTCTTCGCTCGCAGCGATCCCGGAAACCAAAGAAACATCCTGAAACGTGCCGTCGTGTTTATTGAGGAAAAGAAAATTCGGCCACGTGTCATTGGCGATGGCGATGTCGGTCCACCCGTCGTTGTTGAAATCGGCGAGCACGACGCCCATACCTTTGGACTCGGGTTTGCCGACGCCGGACGCGTCGCTCACATCGGTGAACGTGCCGTCGTGATTGTTGTGATACAGCTTCGTCTTCTGCCCTTTGTAATTTCCCGGATTGCAGTACGAGCGATAACCGGGACGTCGTTCACCGCACCACAAATTATTCTTCGGCGACCATTCAATGTAGTTCGTGACGAGCAAATCGAGATAGCCGTCCTTGTCGTAGTCGAACCAGCCAGCGCTCGTCGACCAATTGCCTTCATCGGCGACGCTCGCTTTCGCGGTGACATCGGTGAACGTGCCGTCGTGATTGTTGTGATAGAGAATCGCGCTGCCGTAGCCGGTGACGTAGAGATCGGGCCAGCCGTCGTTGTCGAAATCGCCGACGGCGACGCCCTGGCCGTAATGTCCCTCGCCGCCAACTCCGGCTTTTTCGGTGACATCGGTAAAAGTTCCGTCGCCGTTATTGTGATAGAGCGCTGACCGCAGCGGTTTCGCCGGTTTGTAAATGTCGGTCGCCGCCGATTGCACAAAAAAGAGATCGAGCAGACCGTCCTGGTCGTAGTCGATCCAGCCGACGCCGGTGCCCATCGTTTCCAAATAATATTTTTCTTCGGTCTGCGTGGAGTCTTGTACGAAGGTGATCCCACTTTGCGCGAGAACGTCGACGTATTTCACCGGAATCGCTGGTGAAGTCGGTTCGGGTTTTGGTTTAGGTTTTGCAGAAGACTGCGCCCGCGATGCGCTCTGCACTCCGAGCGCCGAGAGAGCTGCAGTGAGCGCCAAAATTGCGGCGCACACGGACGTCGCGAGTTTGCCTGGTGGGGAAGAAAAACGCCGGCAAGATGCCGGCGCTACCGGTGCCTTCGGCAAACTTTTTCGCCGCTTCATAGCGTTCGGTCAGCGACCGAAAGCGCCATCTGCAAAAATTGCATTCGGGCATTCTCCGGCATCGGTTCGTTCAACGTAGACGGCCGCTCTGGCGCTTGCGACAGCGCCTGTTCGATTCGATTCACGTCGAGGCCGCCCGCGTTGCTGCCCTTGAAGCGAGCGAGGAGCTCGCGCGCTTTCGCGATCTCGCCGGTCTGATAGTAGAAAATGCCGAGCGTCGAATAGCTGCCGGGCCATTCGGGCAGAAGATTGACAGCGCGCTCGAGACTCACGGCGGCTTGCGGCGTTTTTCCTTCGAGAACGGAGACAACTCCGAGTCCCCACGAAATTTTTCCTGACGACGGAATGCGCGCGAGGCCCTGGCGCAGCGTTGCCGCAGCGCCATCGACATCTTTGCCGCGTAGCTGCACGAGCGCGAGCGACAAATAATATTGATCGTTGTCGGGATTGCGGCGAATCGCGTCCCGAAAAATTTCGGTGGCCCGCACGGTGTCGCCAAGGTGCGCGTAGATGTCGCCGAGCAGCGCGAGATATGCGTCGTCTTGGCGGCCCTGTTCCGAAACTTCTTTCGCCGCATCGAGCGCCGGTTGATAGAGACCTTTGCGGAAATAGGCGTCGGCCAGATCGAATTTCACGTCGTCGGAATCAGGACTGGCTGCCAGCGCGGTTTGAAAGTGCTGGATAGCGTCGTCGTAGAGGCGATAACGCGCAAAGAGCACGCCGACTCCAGCTTGCGTGCGATAGTCGCCTTTACTCATCTCATCAAGCTGCGCGACGGCCTCCCTCGCGTCGGCGGTTTTGCCTAATTTCAGATTTGCTTCGGCGAGCAGATAGAAATTCTGGGGTTGGTCGGGATGCTTGGCGATCTCGTCGGTGATCTGTTTAACGTCGATCTCGGCGCGATCATGTTCGGAGAGATTCGAGCGGGTGCCGACGTAGTCGAAAAGATTCTGATACGGATATGGGCCAGGAGCTGCGTTCTTGGAAAGCGTTTGAAAGACACTGAGATCGCGCTCGGCGGCTTCCATCTGCTTGAGATTGCGCTCGACCATCGCGAGTTTGTAGTAGCCGGCGGCGGGATCCTTGCTGACCTTGATGTATTTGCGCAACAACGTCGCCGCTTCGTCGTATTTCTTCGCGTCGATGCGCAGATTCGCGAGTTCGAGCAGCGGTTCCGGCATGTCGGGCCGGTAGCGCAGCGATTGCTGGAACAATTCTTCGGCGCGCGCCTGGTTGCCCTGGCGCGCTTCGACGTAGCCGAGATTGAAGAGGCACGAAGCGTTATGCGGGTCTTTTTTCAATCCGGCCTCGAAATACTTTCGCGCTTCGTCGAAGCGGCCGAGGTGTCGATAGGAAAGACCCATGAAGGAATAGGACGACGCGGACGGATCGATCTCGATCAACTTCTTGAAAACCTCAATCGCTTTTTCATCCTTGCCCGACATGAAATAGCTTTCGCCGAGGGCGGCTCGGAGGTCGGCGCGCTTTGGGGCGATTCGGATTCCGGATTCGAGCAGGGGAATCGCGTCCTCGTAATAGTTTTGCGTCATGCTGGTTCGCCCCAGCAGAAAAATGATGTCGGTATTTTGGGGTGCAGCCTTGTGCGCGCGGACGAGGAGATCGAGCGCGTCGGCGGATTTGCCCTGCCGGAAGTAGATTTCGGCGAGCAGATATTGCGTTTCCGGCGAATCAGGCCGCAGTTTGAGCGCGCGGTTCAACGTGACTACGGCTTCGGAGTCCTTTCCATTGTGAATATAAGTCTGTGCGAGCGGGAAAAGGATGTCGAAGTTGTCGGGCTTGAGTGCGTTCGCTTTTTCAAGTTCGAGCTGCGCGGCTTTGTACTGTTTGTTGGTAGCGAGCACGACGCCGAGCTGCGTGTGGAACTCCGCATTGCTTTTCTGTTGTGCGGAGAATGTGTTAGCCAGGTGCAATGCTTCCGCGTTGTGGTTTGCGTCGAAGGCTTTGCGCACAGCTTCGATTTGCCGAGCGGGATCGGTGGGCGCGGCCGCAGCGGACTTTTGCGCAGCCGAAGATTGTGTGGCCTGGCGCGGCGTTGCGCGCAGCGCGCACGTAAGCGTCGCGAAAATTGCCACCATGAGCGCAATCGTCTTGGCGTGGCGAATTCGTTCGCTACCACGGCACTCTGTGATGAAGAATAATCTCAAGCGCAAACTATTCCGCTGGGGCGGGACCCGAGGAATCTCCCAGGATCAATTCTGCTGGAATTTGGTATTCCCTGCCATGAGGTTCCGACGCCGCCGAAAGTTCGTGCAGCGCGTCGGCCGCCATTTGCCCAAGCATGTCGCGATGCACGTCCACGGTCGTGATGGATGGATTGCTGTATTCGGCGAGGCGCGTGTTGTCGAAACCGGTGACCGAAATGTCTTCCGGGACGCGCAGGCCGGCTTTCAGCAACCCTTTCAATACGCCGACGGCGGTGAGGTCGTTCACCGCCATGACCGCGGTGGGCCGCGGCGAAAATTTTGCGATAGAAGCGCCCGCGGCCAGGCCGCCTTCAAAGCGGAGATCGCCCGTGAGGACGGGGCCAGGCTCCAGATGCAGGTCGCGCATGCAGGTCTCGTACGCTTCCAGGCGCGCGACGTTGGATTTCAGCTTCGCGCGGCCGGCGACAAATGCGATGCGGCGATGTCCCATCTTGTGCAGATACTCGACGATCTGCTTCATCCCGGAAAAATAATCGATGCGGAGTTTGCTGACGTGACCCCGCGCGGGGGCAAGGTCCAAAAATGTGACCGCGATGCGTCGGCGCGCGAGTTCCTGTATGAGGCGAGCACTTATTTCCGAGGTCATGATGGCGACGCCGCGCACATTGTGTTCCATCATGCGCTCGGCAGCCTCCTGCGTGCGCCGCGGATCGTAGTTGGTATCGCTCAGGATCGCGTCGTATCCCAGCTGGCGCGCGCGCGTCTCGAACCCTTTGACCACTTCCGGGAAAAACGGATTGACGATGTCCGAAACGATAATCCCCAGCGTCCTGCTATCCCGCGACGCCAGATGGCGCGCGTGGGCGTTGGGAAAATAGCCAAGTTTTTTGACCGCCGAGAGAACGACGTGATGCGTATGGCGGCCGACTTTTCCCGTCTTATTCAGCACGTTGGAAACAGTCGCGGTGGATACGCCGGCGGCCTTGGCGACATCGCGAATGGTAAGGGCCATAGAGGGTGAAACGATCCTCGGCAGCAGAGAGCTAGCAAAGAATGCGCAGTATAGAAGAAAAAAAAATACTTGACAATGAAAGTGAGCGCATGCTATTTCACAATTACTAGGTTAAGCGGTTAAGTTGTATGGGGGTTCTGTCAAGGTGAAGCGGTTTACATTCAGCCCTCTTTTTGAGGGATCTCCAGTAAGCGTTATCTCGGCTTTCTAGCGGCCGGAGCGGTTGCGCTCCCGTGCCGCCTTTTTGCGTCTACGCCTCGTTCTTCACCCCGGGGGCGTGGGACACGCCTTTATGGATATCGCTGTCGAGGATGCAGTCGGGCCCGAATGATTTAGGAGGAATGCGATGAGAAGGACGCCCGTATCAGAGTTGATCCGGCGAGCATCCCTGAGTTTTGCAGTGGCTGCCCTGTTGTTGTTCCTGACCAGTTCCCCGGCCCACGCTCAGGTGGACGCCGGCGCCATCCTGGGAACCGTGACCGACACGTCCGGCGCCGAAGTTCACGGTGCGCAGGTGACGATCACGAATGAAGGCACCAGCGCTTCGTTATCCAACACGACCGGCAACGCTGGTGAATACAACTTCACACCGCTGCCGATCGGGCAGTACACCCTGACGGTGACGTTTCAAGGTTTCTCGACGGTGACGCAGAAGCACGTCACGGTCAACGTCGGCGCGCAAGTCGTCATCAATATCAGCCTCAAGCCCGGCGCGGTGAACGAGACGATTGAAGTTGCCTCGACCACTCCGGTCCTCGAAACGCAGGACGCTTCGGTCGGTCAGGTCATGGATTCGCGCAACGTCGACAACCTACCGCTGAACGGACGCAACTTCACGTTCCTCGCGCAGTTGTCCGCCGGCGTCAACACGCCGCAAGCCGACACGCGCGGCAACGCGGCCAGCGGCGCATTCTCGGCCAACGGTCTCCGCCCGGCGCAGAACAACTACTTGCTCGACGGCATCGACAACAACTCCGACACCGTCGACTTCCTCAACGGCACGAACTACGTTGTGCTGCCGCCGCCAGACGCGATTCAGGAATTCAAGGTGCAGACGTCCGACTTCAGCGCCGAATTCGGCCGGTCGGGTGCCGCGGTTCTCAACGCCACCATTAAGTCCGGAACGAACAGCTTCCACGGCGCGGCATGGGAATTTTTCCGCAATGATAAGCTCGACGCTGCGGACTTCTTCGAGAACGCTCACAACATTCCAAAGGGCGAACTCCGGCAGAACCAGTTCGGCTTCACCGCCGGCGGTCCGGTCATCATTCCGAAGCTCTTCGATGGCCGCAACAAGGTGTTTTTCTTCGGTGACTACGAAGGCCTTCGCCGCGTGCAGGGCACGGTTCTCACCGGCTCAGTTCCCAGCACCTCAGAACGCGACAGCGGCTACACCAACTTCCAGGACCTCATCCAAGCTCAGTCTGGAACCGAAACCGACGCCCTCGGCCGCACCATGCCGATCGGCACGATTCTCGATCCCGCGACTACGCGACAGATTTCCCCCGGCGTTTACGTTCGCGACCCGTTCGGCACCTGCGGCTCGGCGCCGGCCGGCTTCAACTTCACTCTTGCGGGCTGCGGCTTGAACATGATTCCCGGTAGCCGCCTGGATGCCAATGCAATCAAGCTCCTGAACCTGTATCCGCTCCCGACGACGAGTTCGGTTGGCTCGCTGCTTTCCAACTTCGCCAATTCGCCATCGCTCTTCGAGCATCGCAACTCGTTCGACACCCGCTTGGACATCAACTTCAACGAGAAGAACCAGTTGTTCTATCGTTTCAGCTTGGTGGATGACCCGCAATTCATCCCCGGCATCTTCGGCGGTGTCGCCGATGGCGGCGGCTTCCAGCAAGGCGATCAGACCGCTCTTGCTCAGCAGAGCGCGTTGAGCTACACACACACATTCTCGCCGACGTTGATCAACGTGGCCCGCGCTGGGTTGAACTACCTGCACACCACGCGTTCGTCACCTTCAGCCAGCGATCTCACCGACATCCCGTCGAACTTCGGCATCCAGGGAGTTCCGCAGGAGTCGCTCAATGGCGGCCTTCCGGCGTTCGGCATCAACGGCCTGTCAACTCTGGGCAGCAACGCCTTTTTGCCCTCGGATGAAGTCAGCTCGACGTTCCAGCTGACTGACGACGTGACGAAGATTCTCGGCAAGCACACCTTCAAGGCGGGCTTCGAGTGGCAGCACGTGAAGTTCTCGACATTGCAGCCACCCTGGTCCCGTGGTGAATTCGACTACAACGGCGACTACACCTCAATCCCGACGGTTGACAGCGGCAACACCGGCCGCGCCGACTTCCTGCTCACCCCAAGCCTTTCCTCGGTACCGGGCGGCATCAACTACGTCGGCGGTTCGAGCCAGGTATACCTCTCGAATATCTCGCTGACCGACAACGGCAAGAACTACTACGGCGGCTACCTCAACGACGATTGGAAGATCACCAACAAGCTGACGGTGAACCTCGGCGTGCGCTATGACTTCTTCGGGTTGGTCTTCGAGCACCATGCCAACCAGGCGAACCTCGTGCCGGCTGGGACCGGGCCAACCGGATCCGCCCAGTACCTCATTCCAAACGGACCGAACGCCGGCAATCTGTCGACGAGCTTCCTGAACTTGCTCGCAACCGACGGCATCGGCCTCGGCGTTACCAACCAATACGGCAAGGGCCTCGGCAACTCACAGAAGGGCAACGTTGCTCCGCGAATCGGTTTCGCCTACCAGTTGAATCCGAAACTCGTCGTTCGCGGCGGCTTCGGTATGTTCTACAACGGCTTCGAGAACCGCGGATTTTCGCCGAACCTCGGCGAGAACTATCCGTTCCAGTTCAACTTCTCGTACTCGCCGGCGAACGACGTAACGCCGATCAGCACGGGCACACCTTTCGCGGGCTGCCCGACGGCAGGTCCCGGCGGCACCGCGACGTTTGAAACCGGCTTCTCGTGCACCCCGCTCAGCCCGTCGCTGGTCATCGCGAATGGATTGGCACTGCGCGGCATCCAGTTCAACTACCAGACGCCATACACGATGGGCGCAAACCTGACGGTGCAGTATCAGCTCACGCCGACGATGTCTGTGCAGGCTGGCTATAACACGTCGCTGGCGCGCCACCTTGAGTCGTTCCCGAACTACAACAACCCGACTTCGATCGCAGCCGAAAGCACGCCAGAGTCGACGCTCGTGCCGTACCCCGACTTCGGCTACAACTCCAGCTATGCCGCGACCGGCGGCATGAGCGCGTATCACGCTCTCCAGACCAAACTCGAAAAGCAGTTCGGCAATGGTCTGAACTTCCTCGTCACCTACACGTTCGCGAAGACGATGAGCGACGCGGGCGACTTGCTCAATGGCGGCTCGGTGGCGGGCTTCCGTGCTCCCAACGTGCCCGGACTTGGCATGCCGTTCGATTACGGCTTGGCCGACTTCGACGTGCGCAACGTGGTCCACCTTAGCGGCGGCTACGAGCTACCGTTCGGCAAGGGCCGCAAGTTCATGTCCGATGCTCACGGGCTGATGAATCAGGTTATCGGCGGGTGGGGCATCGTTTGGAGCTCCACGCTGCAAGGTGGCCAACCGATCTCGATCGGTTGCCCGTCCGGCACGGCATCGAACCTCGGGTGCGGCTCATTCTACACGGGCCAGGCGCTCGACCTCGGTCTGCACACCGACGCGAACGGTTTGCTGAGCTGGTTCGGCAATCCGAACGCCTTCGTACAGCCCTGCGTCCTCGGAACCGGCGGAATTCCAACCGCCGCCCCGACGGGTTGCAAACCCGAAACCGGCGCGGCCGCTCTTGGCGGCATCACCCAGGTTCCGGGACCCGGCTTCCACCGCCTCGACCTCTCCTTCTTCAAGGAGTTCCCGATCAACGAACGCTTCCGGTTGCAGTTCCGGGGCGAGGTCTTCAACATCTTCAATCACCCGAACTTCAACGCTCCGAACTTCGGCGGCAACGGCGTCGTTGCCATCTCGAACTCGGGCAATTACAACAGCTCGACCTTCGGCGAAATCGGTTCGACGCGCGATGCTCCTTACGATCCGCGCCAGATCCAGTTCGCCCTAAAGCTGTATTACTGACGCTCCAACACCCCAAAAAACGCGGGGCAGCGCCCAAAAGCGCTCCCCGCGTTTTTTTTCGTCCAAGTGATGCGCAGGCCGCTATCACAACGATTGTTCAGCGCCGCTTCGCGAGTGGCGCGTGAATGCTAAAATCGAATCGTGAATTCAGAGATCAAACGCAATCTTCGTGCGAACACGCGAGCGTTGGCACGATCTTGTAAAGGCGCAGCACGCTACGCCCCAGCCTGGCACCCAACTCAAATCCTCGGCACGACCTGTTTTTTCTTCTGCTTCGCATTGTTCGTGTCGCTCGCAGTTCTGTCTACAACGCCCGCCCCCGCCCAAACTGCTCCAGCTCCTGCCAATCGCGATCTCGACCGCCTCTTCCAGCAAGCCGTCAGCGACTACGAATCCAACCACTACGCCGAATCCGCCGCCATCCTTGAAAAGCTGCTGCCATCCGCTCCAGACAGTTTCGATCTCCACGAACTTCTCGGCCTCGACTACTCCGCCCAATCTCAGGACGCCAAGGCCAGCCCGCATCTCGAAAAAGCCGCTCGCCTCAATCCAAAATCAGCCGAAGCCCACACCAATCTCGCCGCAAACCTCTCGCGCCTCGGCAAAGCCGCCGAAGCCGAGCAGCACTTCCGCAAAGCCGTCGAGCTCGAGCCCGATAATTTCGACACAAATCACAATCTCGGCGAAGCTTACATCCGCCAGGGCAAAATCGCCGACGCCGCGCCCTATCTCGAAAAAGCCCAGCGGCTCGACGCCTCGAACTACGACAACGGCTACGACCTCGCTCTCGCCTACATCAGCGTTGGCCGCACGAAAGACGCGCGCGCGCTGATTCAGGCTCTGTTGCAGCAGAAAAACACCGCCGAGCTGCACAATCTCCTCGCCGAGGTCGAAGAGAAAGACGGCAACTTCGTCGTTGCCGCGAACGAGTACGAAGCAGCTGCTCACATGGACCCCAGCGAAAGCAATCTCTTCGACTGGGCCAGCGAGCTTCTCGTCCATCGCACCCTCGAACCATCGGTCACCATTTTTCGCGACGCCGTACAGCGCTATCCGCAGTCCGCGCGCCTTGAAATCGGCCTCGGCATGGCGCTCTACTCGCTCGGAAAATACGATGACGCGGTCGCATCCCTTCTCCGCGCCGCCGATCTCAGCCCCGCCGACGCGCGCATCTATCCGTTCCTCTCGCGCGCTTACGACAGCTCGCCCAGCCAGGCCGACGAAGTCATCAAGCGCTTTCGCCGCTTCGCCGAACTCCAGCCGCGCAATGGCCACGCGCAGTATTACTACGCGATGAGCATGTGGAAGGGGAAACGCGCGCAGGATCCCAGCGTCGATCTTCACGAAGTCGAAGCGCTGCTGAAAAAATCGATCGCGCTCGATCCATCGCTCGCTGAAGCGCAGCTTCAACTCGGCAATCTCTACTCCGACCAATCCCACTACGCCGCAGCCATTCCGTACTACAAGCGCGCGATCGCGCTCAATTCCGATCTCGCCGACGCGCACTATCGCCTCGGCCAGGCCTACGTCCGCACAAATCAAAAAGATCTCGCGCAGCCCGAGCTCGCCGTCTATCAGCAACTCCGCGCACAGCACCTCGCCGACCTCGACAAGCAGCGCGCTGAAGTCCGCCAATTCGTCCTCTCGTCCAAAGATTCCGCCCCGCCCGCGAATCCTTGACGAGTCTGCAAGATGATGTAGGGGCGCAGCACTGCTGCGCCTCAAGTACCCAGCATAGATTCTCGCGCTCCGGCCTTCTCTAAAAGTGCTAAATTATCTTCGTTAAATCGTTACAAACACTTGCAGAAGGACGCCTCGATCATGCCCATCGAACGCCGCGACTTCATCAAATCCACCACCGCCGCCATCACCGTCGGCGCTGCCACTCTTGCTCTCGGCGGCACATCGAAAGTCCTCGGCGCCAACGATCGCGTCCGCGTCGCCATCTGCGGCACGCGCGGCCGCGGCGTCGATCACATCCAGGGCTTCAACAAAGTTCCCAACGTTGAAATCGCCGCGCTCTGCGACGTCGATGAAAACGTTCTCAACCAGCGCCTCTCCGACGTCGAAAAACTCGGCCGCCCTAAACCGAAGGCATATACCGACGTCCGCAAACTTCTCGAAGACAAAGAGATCGACGCCGTCTCGATCGCCACTCCCAATCACTGGCATTCGCTCATCGGCATCTGGACGCTGCAAGCCGGCAAAGACATCTACGTCGAAAAACCGTGCTCGCACAATACGTTTGAAGGCCGCCAGCTCGTCGCCGCCGTAAAAAAATACAATCGCATCTGCCAGCACGGCAGCCAGTGGCGCTCCAATCCCGGCTTGATTGAAGCGATGAAACATTTGAAGGAAGACGGCACCATCGGCGACGTCTACATGGCGCGCGGCCTTTGCTTCAAGTGGCGCCCGACGATCGGCAAAGCGCCGCAAGAGCCCGTGCCCGCCGGCGTTCACTATGATTTATGGACAGGGCCAGCCCCGTTAAAACCTTTCACGAAAAATCGCTTCCACTACAATTGGCATTGGATCTGGGACACCGGCAACGGTGACATCGGCAATCAGGCGATTCACGAAATCGACATCGCGCGCGCCGGCCTCGGCGTCGGATTTCCCGTGCAGGTTTCTGCGATCGGCGGCCATTTCATGTTCGACGACGATCAGCAAACGCCCAACATGCTCAGTGCCAACTACATTTTTGAAACGCCCGACGGCAAGCGCAAAATGATGGAGATCGAAGTCCGCGGCTGGATCACCAATCACGAAGCCGAAATCGGCACCGGCGCGTACGGCGCAAGTTCCGTTCCGCCCGCGGGCCTCGCCGCCGCGCCGAAACCCT
>Ga0210393_10003660_pt1 | contig 12311 bp, 10 predicted proteins | sample IncBWC27OmetaG_FD_160068 | JGI IMG/M metagenome (GOLD analysis project Ga0210393, IMG submission 160068) | Forest soil microbial communities from Barre Woods Harvard Forest LTER site, Petersham, Massachusetts, United States - Inc-BW-C-27-O ... | reverse complement strand
CCACAATACCCGGAGGAATTGCCAGTGGACCCCTCGACCATATAGGATAATACAGTTCTGAGAAGGGTGCGGATGTGATGGCCTTAATGTCTTTGTATTCCAGATGTGACTCTTCTCACGACCGTGTTAACATCTCCATGATTCATAGGTGAACCACTTGATGGACAGCTTCAACGCCTCAAGTTTATATCCATCCTCCGATGCCGTTACCGACTGGTCCTTTGAACCCCAGCCTGACTCGGACGCGGGTGTAGGCATCATATAGTATGTATCATTACCCAAAACGAGGGAGAGATCCAGAAGTCGAACTAACCTTGGCACCTACACCCCGCGAGACTCCTCATATGGTCTATACAGTGCTCTCACCCGCATCATCGTAGTGGCAGTCGCGGTGGGGACCACCTCGGCCACCTCTCTTCAAGTTTACCGAAGTTGTAAGTCAGATCGGGCAACGATATCCCAGGTGGGTGAGTCACCGTGAGTGAGGAGCGGAAGCCGAAGGTGTGACTGCCCACCGCATTTTCAGGATCGAAAACCAGTTCGCACCGACGAAGGGAACAAATTCTAGGGTTAGTTGCCCATCGAGGATCTGGGAGGAAATGCCAGTTTTGGTACCGATGCCAGGTCAGACTGAGTAAACCCGTTACTGTGCGTTGCCTGTTCATGATTTTTGAGACGGACAACTTACCGCCAGTGTCATGGCTGACTGCCTCTAAGGCTGGGAGTCACATGAAATCTTGATGGTGATGCAGCTGATGCTGGATCGAAATTCTGTGCACGCGACTAAAGAATATTCCATTCGTTGATATGGTCTGGATTCTGTGTCGCCACATTCACCGGTAGCATATCAACCATGGTCTGTTTGCGTAAAACATTGACGCGCCGTATAAGAGCGGCCCAAGGAGAAGGAGAAGGAGCAAAGGTGATGCATTGGGTATCTGAGAACGGAAAGCGGGCCACACACGCTTCGTACTTCGGAAGCTATTCTCGACGCAAGTCACGACCATCGATCAAGGGACCACCAAGATCAGGGCTGTGGGACCACGCCAACTCGCATCGCGGCGGCACGAGGCACATCGCCCCGGATAAATTTGGATCAGGGGCCATCATGCATCATGCATCAAATGCATCATAGCCCGAGACCGCCTTCGTTGCGAGCCGCTTTATCACTGTTGCCCATTGAGAAGCTCGGAAGAAATACCACTGGCAGCGGCAGTTCAGGCTAAGAGATAGATCCGTGGGGCCTATTGTGGACTCGAGGGGGACAGTCACTGCGTTTCGTTTTCACGACTGATGGCTTCGGGAAATATTTTGTGACGCTGGAATAATTCGCGCGCACGTTCTGCGCAGCTTTTGGCTGAGGTCAGGTCCCGTGGCAACCGTGACACCGTACAGCATCATAGGGTCGTGCTGAGCTGGGGGGCTAGAGAAGAGCCGCGCAGGATGGAGCTAGGGTTGGACTTGGAAGCGATTCGGAAGGCGGAGACGGGTTCACAGATTGCCGTGTTGTTCTCGCTATGCGTACTTCTTCTCTTACCCTTCAAGTTGCAGGTATTCATATCTGTTTTGTATCAATGAAGGTGAATATCCATCAAGGTGACATTGAACTAACCCGGTACGGTCTCCTACAGTAGTGCCCCCTATTCATCCGCAGTTGGTCCATCGTCTGTCGGGTGGAAAGACATTCGCATTCATGACCCAGTCTACCCTGGCGGTGACCCTATCCCGCCTCCAACGTGAATGGCCGATTCCAACTTTTCCTGGGGTTTCTCCGCGACATTACTATGCTTCCGCCCTGAGCCTGCATCCTGTCTCTGTGCGACTCGGACTCGGAAAGCTCTCATATTAGGGAGACGCCATCTAAGTAATCAGTAGTCGGGCTTTTGAAATAATTTGAGTTACCGTATTTATGCATTTTATCAGGGGTGGGACGCATCATTTTCCTCGGTTCCCTGGGTGAAGCACTCTGTGCTGGACGTATTACACGGTGCGATGGGGGATTTTTTCACAACGGGCTGATGCTGATGTAAGCCTGAATGATAAACTACACATCCGTGTCTATGCGGCCCGGGGTACCCGTCTGGACCCCTCATAAGGCCTCACGTGACCGACCAACGGGACAAAGGGGTACAGGCGGTACGGGTCGCGCAGCATGTCATGTCATTGTCACCCCCGCCGCGGTCCACTGCCACGTTAGTCCACCGATAGTCCGTTTTCACCGAGTGGCTGCGTGTGTGGCTGCGTGTGAAAGACGCTGCAAGCATCGCAAACCGTTCCCACACAACCCTCTCTCGCCCTCTATCCCCTCTATTCGATGAATTCTGGGCTTCAAGTTCATACTCATGGCGACCTCATAGCCTAGCCCTTTGGAGAAAAGCTTTGACATGGAGAGATTCGAGAATTAAGGCGACCCTTCACAATGTCACTAACTTGGAACATTTTCCAGCTTGCACTCTATGCACCATGCATGAAATGGAACCCATTTTCTGCGCCTCCGTGCGTTGCCATATTTGCCTACGGACACGTCTGCTGCTGTAAATGAGGGTCACGAGTGATTCTTGACCAGTACGCCTTACTTCGATCCCTTGCTCTACTGCCTTGTAAATTTCTTTTTCTTTTCAATCACAGCCCAGTGTTTTTTGACGCGTCGTCTAGTCTCGTCCGTGCCGGGGTGTGAGCTTTCGCTGTGGTGGGACTCACACCCTATTCTAGAATGTGGTGATTGCCCTGCTGGATGAGGATCGAATCTACCCTTGCTCCTTAAGGGATCATACGAGCCAGATTCCTAGAACAATTTCCGTGGCCATCCTTGCAGGGATCACCCGTTTATGAGCCACCTGCCCGTATGTGGAAGTCCTCATGACAAGACCCCTAGACAAATGTAACTAACTGACGTTGAGACTGTCTGCACTTGACGAGACAACTCATTGATGAAACACCGAGGGTGGCGTCCCAGCCCAAACTCCTGTGACATCGTACTTCGAATGTCCCGAATGACCAGCTTCTTTCAATTTTCTCCCACAGTAGCCGCATGCCTCCTATATGCAGTATCCTAAGAGATGCAATTCGGACCCGCCATCAAAATTTTCTGCTTCCGTTAAGGTTGAAACTTCCAATTCCTTCTGTGTTATATATTTCAGAGGCCGTATATCCCGTGACACAACCTTACATGGGTAACACTCGTTTGATAGCACCCAAAGAAAGTGCTTTATGAGGGGCGAGGGAGACTAGAAGCGCTGCGTTCATATCAGCCCCAGACCCTTGACAATACTGTGCAGTCAGTCCAGACTGATCAGTAATAACAGCCCCGCTGATTCAGCACTGGCCAGCGTATTTCTGAGGTCCGACGAACACGAAGCAACTAGCTTAGACTACTATCATACTAGGTTGTTTCCGCAACCGTCACATTCCTACTATGCGGCCTTCTTTCATACCTGGAAACACAATAACCACTGGCGCCGGGACCTAACGGCTTTCCCGTCTAGTGTTTGCCCTCGTTCTTGTCCGCATATCTAACAGTTTATCTCAAGGCTTTTCAATTGAATGCGAAAACCTTACTACACATGTTTCGCGTGCGGAAATGGTGATGCAGATTGACACGAGGCCCTGGGATGCGAATCGCAGTTGGCATGGCATCGACCGTGCCTGTGTTGGCGCACGCTGCCGATCGTACTGTTAAGTACACGAGGGGGTAGGGAAAGGAGACGCGGCCACGCTTGAGAGGCAAACGCGCTCGTCAGTTCAACTGACCAGTGGCCACCGTCGTCGTACTAGCTATACATGTTATCTAGTCCATTCCATCGTATGAAAGCAATAAAGGGATCATTGAAGTTCCAGTGCTCTCTACATGCACACGAGCTGAGTGAGCTCGACTCCTCGCTCCAAACACGTTGGCCGCCTGCCGCCTCAAGCCTGATCGATGGTCATGTGATCCCTTTTCTGTCGCCAAATATCGCGGCTCGGATTTCCTCATACCATCAGCGTTGTGTCAACTATAAATTGCAACATTGATGGTACTAACCTGGGCGTCCCGTATGCGTTGCTTGCCTCTACTGGTACACCCTGCAGTTAATCTCCGAGAAGGGTCCCGTGTGGGCCGTGTCCCACAAGGTGTCCAAGCGCCCATTGCCAGGGGCACTCTGAGTCGGCCCGGGATGACATCGCCGTTTTGCCCCTTTCATCATATGATGCATGCATGCCAGTGGTCTTCCATTCCATCAGCTGCGTCCCAAATGTGCCCTTCCTGTGCTTTTCTCTGTCCTGTCAGGAGAAACCTTTGAACTTCTCGTTAAATAAAAGCTCTGCTGCGCCGGTGTAGCCCTCCCATTTCCTCACACCACTCTGTTCACCGCCTCCCGCGTGTGGGGCCGTTCATCAGCTCAAATTTCCAGAAGACTCATGAAGACGCCCGGACAGCAGTTCGTTTCTGGTGCATACTAATCGCCAAAGGAAGCGAAACTCGGGCTCGGAGCAGCAATGAAGCAGACTGGCCAATTATGTGCCCAAGCTATAACTCTCGGCGCTGACCATGCTTCCGTCACCTTTGGGAGGACCCGAATATCCGAAATGAGGCTTTGGTATGCCCCACGATCCGGTAATTGCGGCCTCATGGGCGTTTTACTTGCCTTGCCCTGCATCAACCATCCATACGCATCAATTTTTTGGGGGTCCAAGTGGTCAATCACTATGAGTTGACATCGATAAAACGGTTGCAGAGCGAAATTAATACTCGTGCAATTTTGCGTTTCTGGAACATGAGGAAGCAACCTTTTGCAGATCCTCAGTTTATCGGTGGCGTCGACGGAACATGCCGAGGAAGCGCCCAACGCCTCACGTTCGCAGCGTGGATGAGCTAATCTACTCCACCCACTGAGCCTCAATACCCTTCCGACTTTCCTGCTGACCAAACCCATGATAGTCCCCGAAGTTACGCTTACTCGACACAAGCTACCCCCGAATTCGTAGTGCCGATAAACTATTCTCATCGATCTTCGGAAGTCCAGAAGGTTGCAGTCATTAGTCGGAGGTCCTCGGTGACTATGACTTCTTCTTCGAAGCCTATTTCATACCAAATCGCTTCCCAATGGCAAGACGCCGACGAGGTATTTAACTGTTCCGACAAGCGTCAAAGTGTATCCGCAACTCTCTCCCCTCTTAGCGACCTAGCGAAAGAATGTCCGACTCGTCTCAGTGCAGAGTTCCATTCTCTGGCTATCACAAGGGCTCCACTACCAGCGAAGGTACGCCGGGGCTCAGAAATGAGTACTACGCCTTACGACTCGTTCTACTACAGCTCGAGAAGATCCGCCCAACACAATATGGCCGACATATATAAAAGAGGCCGGGGAATATGACAAAGCTTTAACAGATGCCTGGAAAGAAAACGCAAAATGCTTCATAGTGTTCGTAAGTCCGGTCCACTAATCTCACGCGCTCATTAATGTAGTGACAATGTCGAAAGAGTGGCCTTTTCTCCTTAACCGTCGCTGCCTTTCTTATCGAAAGCTATAAAAAGCTATCCCCCGATCCCGGAGACCAGAACTCGTTTCAACTTGGACAAATCTCGCAACAACTTGCCGGTCTCACCAGCGGTACAATCGTACCACCACAGGCCTATTCGTCCCCTCCTCCTAGCGTCGCCATCGTCTGGGTCAACATATTATGGCTGCTAAGCTTTGTGCTTAGCGTCATGTCTGCCCTGTCTGCGACCATGACCCAGCAGTGGGCACGCCGATATCTCCAACTACCTGAGATTCCGAGCTCAGCGAGCGAGCAAGCTCGCGTCCGTTCGTTTTTGTTCTTTGGCGCACACAAATACGGCATGATCAACGCAGTCGAGATGCCTCCGACACTCCTCCATATCTCCGTGTTCCTCTTCTTTGCCGGCCTAATAATATTCTTTTTCACGGTCAACAAAACGGTCGCTATCGTTCTCTCTATCATCCTCGCCATTTTTGCTCTGGCATACCTCATTCTCACCATCCTTCCGTGTATCGACTACCACTGCCCATATCGCACCCCATTGTCCAGCGTGTGTTGGTATCCTTGGCAGACCTTCCTCTTCTTCGTAACGTCCTGCCTTCGTGGGCTCCTGAGGCAGCTTCATGGCTGTCTTGTACCGTATAATTTGGGCGAGGTTACGTCAACCAGACAGCGCATTCTCACCCAGTGGCTGCAAACCATCGAGGACTGTGCCGGGAAGCATGGGTGGCGCCTCAAGTATGGTTTTCGGAGGAGCATTGTCCAGGAAGCCTTAGAAGCGCCTCCAATTGTGGATCTCAAGGCGATTACTTGGCTTTTCAAACTGCCTGGACTGGCTGAAAGCAGCAAGATAGAAGAATTCGTAGCTCGCATCCCAGGAGTCACCATCGTCCAGCTCATGAGTGCCCCCGTAGAGTCCGGAAAAGTCGTCTTTCGTGAGCATCTCCTCACTCTCCTACGAAGTTGTGCCCCGGGCACAGTCGGACTCGACGAGGTCACACGTAGGCGCCGGCTCTTGGTATGTTTGGATGCCATCCACCACATCGTCAAGGCCTCTAGCGTCGTCTATGGAGTCTCTCCATCAGAATCCGTCCTTAGTGACGTGCGGACTAACTTTGCAAATATCGGTTTTATGCGAGCGCTCTGGGCTGACAGCGATCCTTCCATCCGCCTCGTTTCTCGCTCCATTTGCGCGTTGCTTGCAAGACACCTTCTGCGCAAATATCCGCTTGAAGAGCCGGAGCTGGCATGGTTGCAGGACGTTATAGGAAAACCGTCGAACACAATATTCAACTCACTCGACAATCTTTCCACCGTCGACTCTATGAACCTTGATGCATATGTATATGGCGTCCTTTCTCCTCAGACCGACGACCTTCCTATCAGACAGGCTACATCCTTCGCAGAGACTGTGACAATTCTTACAAGCACAGGAAGCGAGGTTGTCTTCCATAGGTTCAGCGTCGAAGGAGGGATCTCCTCTCTCCTTCGACGGGCAGATGAACAGGATACCTGTCTACGCGAGGTAGCTGGAAAACTACACAGGATTTACGATGGCGTTTTTCCGAGTCCCCCGGCCCCAGATCCACAAACATCATATAACGCCAACCGGCTAAGTATCGTTTACGAAAAGAGATGATAACGATGTAGGATTCGAGTATCAACTTTTGTTGTATGCCCTTTTCAAGTGCTATGGAACGACGTTTTGTGTTACACTGTGGCCTTCTTGGTTCCCCGGAATCACTTGGCTTGGATAGAGCGGCCATGGCGGCCATACTGATCTCTGCCCTGCGAGTTCCGAGGCGCCCATTCACTGCTGTGACCACTGCATTACTAAGTTCTCACATGGATCTCTGCCACCGATACCCAGGACTGAACCCATTGTCACTATCAAAGATACGCAGCCTCGACCGTGACAGGGCCGTCGCAATCCCGGACGGTCACGTGTCCGCCACTAGTACTCGTTTGCGATACTGTCGAACCACACGTTGCTTCCCTAGAAGGCTACGAACACCACTCATCGACAGACCATCATCACGATTCTCATCCTACGAAAGGCAACGTCCGCGTTTGGCTTTTGTACCATCGATCCACTCACTGAAAACACGTACCCCGAGCGAACAACTATCTGTCCCTGGGGTCCAGATCACATGTTCCCAGCACGCGGTGTGACTGTGGAGAGGATACTTCTTAATATCACCAGGCCGTCTTATCTATTGCCTCCTCCGGCGCTTGCGACGATTGCCACTCAGCCATGAGTCGCACAGTCATCAGAAGAGTGCCCGTTTTACTGCTGCCTCGGCGTCTATCGGGATGCTGTACTCTTCCTATTGAGAAGTGCGACTGCTTCGGTCGCGTCTTTTCTGCTTCTTCAACTTGAGAGGTTGGTCGATTTAGCGTATTTCTCAGCGGTGTAGAGTACTGTATCACAGTCACAGAAGTCACCGGCACCCACTGGCACGCGCAAATCACTCGTGGCCTCAAGGTACCGATCAGGTCCCAAGTCCCTCGTTTCGATGGCCCTTAGACACTACTGTATCCGTGTACCAAACGAATATTCGTTGCGCCCATTTGATGGCGCCGCCACAGTCAAGAACGGAAGGGTTTCGCGTTTAAGTGGGGTTATACCGGCTTCTGGGGCTCCCTTTGCTATTACCGTGGCGATACTTCGTTGGGGGGTGGCGTGGGGCGTGTGTGTGATAGATCCTCGATCCTCGTTTTTGTGACATGCGGCGCTCGGGCGCATTCCGCTGTGCATTCCCCCACCTTTGCTCCGATAACTACTCCCTTGGCGTGGACCGTTTTCTTTTCGGGTAACAACTTGGATGATATACTAGTTGACGTGTTATTAAGGCCCGGAATGCTGGTCAGAAGATACCGTGCGAGGAACATGAACATCCAAATCACAAGCCCATCGATCGGCTGCTGTAGTAGGAGATCGACATGCTTGTGATTGAAATATGATACTATCATACTCCATTCCAGCGTCACGGTGGATTGATTTCTTCTTCTTTCCCACCTCTAGTGTCACCCAAGATGTCCTTCAAAAACGCACAGACTCGATACTAGACACCCGGGCCAGGGGACTATGATCCGGGGTTCCTCAAGTAAGGTGGGAGATTTCCCACTCGTCGGAGCACCCTTCAAGAGTTGGTCAACACCAATTCTTCAACACGAAAAAGTCCCCAACTGCAAGTACCGGCGTAGTTCCTGCGGCAGTACGACGATGTAGTCCGGTATCCGACTTGACCCGTCATATACATCGCACGATAAGCATGGCCTAATTCCTCTGCTCTGACTGTGGCAATAATTGTGCGCTATTGTCCTTTTCAGTGAAGTTGTCGCGTGAGGAAAAATTTGTAAGCAAAAACAATGTCTCCACTCGCATTGCTTTGGCCATATCTCCTCAATGAATGACCGGAATTCCATAAACGTTGCACCAAATGACACCCTATGACCTAGAGAATATAGTTTTCATTGTCCGAGGGGTGAAAAATGACATTTAAAACTTTCGGGATTTCGGGATTTCGGATTTTTGCTTACAAATTTTTCCTCGCGCTGACAACTTCACTAAAAAGGACAGTAATAAAAGTGATAAGCGCTAAGCAGCCAATGGTGTACACGCCGAGATGGGTAAATTGGTAAACTTCTTTCTCGGAGGCAGTTGTCAGCTTTCCACTTCGTATGTCTAGTCTGACTGAAAGGATGGTTGATGGCGCAGTACCGACTGTACATTTTTTGGACCAACAACTTGGGGCTTGGGGCACGAGTGGCCCCAAGAGTGGCGCTCAGTGGCCCCTCATAAAAAACTGTCACAAAATCAGGAAATGACCTGATAAATAATAGATAGATAAAATGCACCAGGGTGATTATAATGATTACAATTAAATCAAGTGTTCCTGTAATAACACTTATTAAGTACTTGATAAGGTAGGAGAGTGGGATATGGTCAGAATGGGTGTTATAATGGGCAGACGATTGCATAATTGAACTGGCCTGTGATTTACTTCACTGTCAGTGAAGTTGTTGGTGTGAGAAAAATGTGTAAGCAAAAATAATGTCTCCATAACCCATTGTTTTAACCATATCTCCTCAATGAATGGCCGGAATTTATAAATAATTGTACCAATGGATCCCCATAATCTACAGAGTATAGTTCTTGTTGTCTGAGGGGTGAAAAACTGTTGGGATGCGGACTGATGGTCCGTTGCATGCCGGACTCCACTCCAGATGTACTGTACATAGTAACTACCTTACACTGCACTTGGACACAAATAAAGGGGACAGGGACACAGGACAACGATCTCTCCCTAACCTGATCCCCCAGCTTCCTGTATGAAAGCTATCAGGTTATGGGCCCTGCACCCTAATGGACCCAGAATCAAAAGAGCACTCTTTCTCTTACTTCAAAAACTCGCTCTCTTCTGTGCTTATTCTATCACGTCACTCTAAGCCCCTGAAAACACAATAAGCCCCTATTCACCAAGAGCATGTCGAACAGTGCCAACGTGGCCAGTGCTCAAGGGGGAGCAAGTGGAGGTTCGACCTCACTTAACGCTGTACCCAAAAGTGCAGTCTCATCGACATTGTTGATCTCACGAGTCCCCACCAACGAAAGTGTGACAATCACTTGGACGGCTGAACCCCTGAATGAAACAAATTGGGCAGTATGGAAGGCTGACATGCACCATATGTTCAAGCTTTGTGGCATTGCAGGATACATCTATAGTGACATTAAGAGGCCCGACCCTGTGCTTAACCCAGTCAGTGCTGATAATTGGGACTTTAACGACACTTACACAGCTAGGATTATTTTCACAAACCTTGCTGCATCGCAGAAAATCCATGTCAGCCAAGACTGCTCAGCCCACGAAATGTGGGACAACCTTGAAGCCATCCACAAAGTGACGGGCCACACCACTATCATAAACTACATCTGCCTGCTATTCAAGTGCAATGTGGAGGAGGGGGATGATATCATTGAGCACTTATCTAATTTAAGGGTGACTTTTGAGCAAATACATGCCCTTAGCAACCAAGAAGAATTCAAAATCTCCAACCTCTTCTTCAAAGTCATTATCTCCTCATCCTTGCCGCCATCTTGGGACAATTATACCCAAGCTTATATTGCCGAAATGAGGCGTCATGCCACTAAAGATCCTTTCAAAAATATGACTTCCCAAGAGTTTATTGGAGTCATCAAAAGCGAAGCCAAATGTCGCATTGGACGTCTGACCTCTGCACAAAACACGCACACCACATTTGGAGGTGCCAGGAGGAGGAAGAAGGGCAAAGGCAAAATGTCTATGCCGTCACTCCTCAAACATATAACAGATGAAGTCACACAAAAGGTTCAAGATATGGGACTCGGCGATGCTGGCAAAGATTGTTCCGACAAAAAACTCTTTTGCAAACGCTGCACAAAGCCTGGTCACAAAACTAATGACTGCTATCTCTGGAATAGGAAAAAGTGTTCCCATTGCGATAAGTTCAATCACGCTTCCAAAGACTGTTTTTTCAAAGACAAACCGAAGCTGGAAAAGAAAAGCAAAGTGAAAGAAAATTCTCGCAAGCATGCCTGCACTGAGGAGGCGAATGCTGCCAATAGCAATCGCTCTTATGCTGCTGTCGAGGAAGTTGAAGAAGTCACATCGGGAGGAATTACATTCAATGCTTTGGAACACAGCCAGTTCTTTAATTTCGATAATGAAAATGTTGCTAACTCTTCCATCAATGATGAGCGCACTTTGTATTATGATTGGCTGGCTGATAGCACAACTACTTCTCACATCATGAATCAATGTGATACCTTCGTGACCTATGAGCCTATATAGAATACCCCAATCACAGGAGTCAGAGGACTGCAAGCTCAGGCCGAAGGGTGTGGTGATGTGAATATCATTATGAGTTACAACAGCACCTCATATCCGATACACCTGTGCGATGTCCTATACATCCCAGGAAATAAAAACAACTTATTTTCCCTGGGGCATTGGATTGCCAAAGGCAGCGATTTTATGGGCTGAAAACTCATTCTTATTTCTAAACAAGGCGATATTATTGCAAATGGAAAGCTAACAAAGAACAATCTAATTAAGTTCTGCTTCCATTATGCAAAATGCGAGATTTCCCCTTGTGCTGTCGCCTATCCCTCACTCATAACACCCGAGTTGAGTTGGGATACATGGCATCGCCGTTTCAGGCATATCGGTTACTCTGGACTTAAAAACTTGTTTGACTGTAAATTAGTCTCTGGTTTTAACATCGACCAATCTTCCTCCATGCCTGATTGCGCGGCCTGCACTGAGGCCAAACAATCAGTTACTCCATTTAATAAAAAGGGAGACCATGAAACGTTACCGGGTGAGCTAACGCATGTTGATGTCTGGGGTAAATACGATGTTGCTTCAATAAACAGTTATTCATATTACCTTTTGCTGGTTGACGACGCATCGTGTTACATCACAGTCCAGTTCCTAAAAAGTAAGGACCAGGCTGTGCAAAAGATAATGAACTATATGATGCATCTGAACGTCCAAGGCAAAACGCCTAAGGCCATACGCATGGACCGTGGCTGCGAATTTGTGAACGAAGCTCTATTTGGATGGTGTCAATCCAAAGGCATGGAGATGCAGATAACCGCACCTTATTCCCCTTCTCAAAATGGTGTTGCTAAATGGATGAATTGCACGCTCGAAGAACTTGCTCGAGCAATGCAGATCGCCGCTGATCTGCCAGTCTTCCTTTAGGAGCAAGCAATTGCGCACGCTGCCTATGTCCAAAATAGAGCTTACAGCTCTGCTATCAAAGTTGCTACACCATATGAGCGC
>Ga0210393_10003659_pt1 | contig 12314 bp, 11 predicted proteins | sample IncBWC27OmetaG_FD_160068 | JGI IMG/M metagenome (GOLD analysis project Ga0210393, IMG submission 160068) | Forest soil microbial communities from Barre Woods Harvard Forest LTER site, Petersham, Massachusetts, United States - Inc-BW-C-27-O ... | reverse complement strand
CAGCCCTGTGTATATTGGCCGGGAGCTGGCGAACCACTTTCGCTCCTGCTTTCGCTCCGCTCAAGAATTGTAGCGACTCGGCCCTTTGTGGAGGCGCGCACCACGCCGGAGGCTTGCCGCTCCTGCACTTACCTGGAGTCATGTTTCGGAGGGTGTGCCGGACGGCGCCGCATCCAAAATGCGCTCAATCAGCCGGACTTCTACTGCCCAATTGTTCGCGGAGACTTGCAAAAGCTGGAGATCCGCATGGCTCCCGCTCGCGAGCTCCCCAAAGGCGAAAGCGCATGTACCACCATCGTGGTTGCGCGTGATGGAGAGGGCTGAGCCACTGACGGGCATGAGTTTGTATGGATGAGGTTGCACCCATTAAGAGAATTTAGCATCGAAGACTGGGAGCTACATCATGACGACAAACGTAACTCAAGCACAAAATGCGGGAGCCAGCTTCGCCGGCCAGTCCGATGCGGCAAAGGGCTTAGCATTGGTTCGCGTGACTGTCGGTGTCATGTTCGTCTGGGTGTTCTTCGAGAATCTGGGGAAGGGCGCCTACACGCCGGCGGGCTACGCCGGTGTGATCAATTATTACATCAAGAATAGTCACGCACCTGCCGCATGGAAGTTGGTTCTCGAGTTTATGTCGAGTCATGCGGCCATGGTCGCGCCCGGGCAAGCGGCGATGGAGATCACCGTGGGAATCCTGCTCGTGATTGGCCTGCTCACCCGCCCGGTTGCCCTCATAGCTTTTCTGTTCCTTGGCAGCCTGTGGGTCACGGAATTGGGTACGTCCTGGATTTGGGAACTTCTGGTTACCGTGTTCGCATCGCTGGGAGTTGCGGTAGGACGCGGAGGTCGCGCCTGGGGCATTGATGCGTTGCTGGCACGGCGACGCCCCACGTCCCTGTGGTGGTGATAAGGGAATCCGTTTGCGAGTATCGGTCATCATTCCTACCCATAACGAAGCGGAAGCTATTGGCCGTGTGCTTGCAGACCTGCCTTCCGGTTTTGTGACGGAGGTCATCGTTGTCGACAGCAATTCGACGGACGGAACGCCCGATCTGGCCCGAAAGATGGGAGCACTCGTCGTCCAGGAGCCTCGCCGAGGGTATGGGCGCGCTTGTTTGACAGGGATTGCGAACGCGCAAAATCCTGATGTTGTCGTTTTTCTCGACGGAGACTACAGCGACCGTCCTTCAGAGTTGCCGATTCTCCTGGCTCCGATCATCGAGGGGCGCGCGGACATTACGCTAGGTTCGCGCCTCGGCAGCAATAGCATCCCCGGCGCGCTACCCTGGCACCAGGCATTCGGGAATCGCCTCGCGGCCGGCCTGATCACGCTATTGTACGGTGTGAAGATCACGGACCTCGGTCCGTTTCGCGCCGGGCGCGCCCATGCGCTGCGCACACTGGCCCTTGAAGAGACTACCTACGGCTGGGCGGTGGAAATGATCGTGAAAGGGGCCATCGCGGGATTTCGCATTGAGGAAGTTCCTGTGAGCTACCATCCGCGTATCGGAAAATCGAAAATTAGCGGTACTGTGAAGGGCACGATAGGAGCGGCGTGGTTCATCTTGAGCCGGATCGTGCTCTACTCTTTTCGACGTCGAAGGACGGGAACGCCGCGACCGGCGTGAACTCGACGAACCAATCTCTCATGGAATCCTCGAACCATATCCCTGTGCGTTTTTCGCGCTTAAACCGCACGTTAGTCATTATGGCGAAAGCCCCAAGGCCCGGCATGGTCAAGACCCGGCTTATCGATAGTCTTCCTCTTCCGGCAGTGACAGCGCTATATCGCTGCCTTTTGGAAGACACGCTCACGTTGGCAACGTCTTTGAAGAGCGTGGAGGTCGCGGTGATGTGCCCTGAGGCAGATCAAAACGAATTGGCGCAACTATTGGGCAATACAGTGCAAGTCGTGGCGCAAAAAGGCCAAGGTCTAGCAGCAGGACTCACCTCAGTTTTTGGACATTTTACTGGCGACGACCGGCAGAAAGTCATCGCATTCAATAGCGACAGTCCACATCTCGCGCCTTCGGTTCTGAACAGCGCGTTTGAGATACTCGCCACGCATGACGTGGTTGTGGGCCCAACCCAGGATGGAGGCTACTATCTGGTCGGCGCCAAGGCCGCTCACACAGCGCTCTTCGAAAGTGACGGTATGGGAACTGGGAGTGCGCTAGACAGATTGCTGACGCGCGCGAAGGCTCTTGAACTCTCGACGGGCTTTACGGAACCCTTCTATGACATCGACATCGCCAATGACCTGATTCTGCTGGCTCGCGAATTGCAGGTCGCTCCTGAGAAGGCCCCAAAAACTGCGGGCTGGTTCGGAGATTGGCAGCAAGCCGTTGCGCAACTTCGCCCTTGAATGGATGGCCTGTGAAACTCACACCTTCGCACAGGCTGTATGGACTCGGTGCCATCCTGCTTGTGGCACTGACGATCTGCGCACACAATTTCAACCGCACGGGTGAACCGTCGTTCTTCATTCCTCTGGCTGTTGCCGGCGTCGCGTACCTCTTGGGCATCCGCGAGCTCTTCTCCAACACGGAATTTCCGAAGCGCGTGATCGTCTTCGGTCTCGTCCTGTCGGCGCTGTGCCATTTTCAATTCCTGCGAATGCCCCCGGGTATAGACGATGACATTCATCGTTATGTTTGGGACGGCCGCATGCAGCGGCTCGGCTATAACCCCTATATCGTGGTTCCGAGCGACCCGGCACTCGCCAACTTGCACACAGCAGAGACGCGTACGCTGAATAATCCAGAGGTGCCAAGTCCATATCCTGCGGGGGCGCAGCTATTCTTTCGCGCCGTGACGTCCATTCACGAATCCACATTCGCCTTGAAAGCAGCATTTGTGATTTGCGATTTCGCGATCGCGCTTTTGTTGCTCGATGTCTTGCGTCGTAGCGGGCAGGGAAAGCATTGGGTTCTGGCTTATGCCTGGCACCCACTGCTGGCGATTGAGGTGGCGGGCAGCGGTCACGTCGATATTGTCGGCGTGCTGTTGCTTTTGGTTTCCGCGGCCTCGCTTCTGAGGCGCTGGCGCGCCGTTGCGGCCGTATCCTTTGGGCTTGCTGTCGCGGTGAAATTTCTTCCGATCGTGCTGTTGCCACTCTATTGGAAGCGCGTCCGGATGCGCGACGCCGCGCTGGCGGCAATCATCGTCGGACTTCTCTACGTGCCATTTCTCACTCACGGGCGAATTCCAATGGGTTCGCTCGGCTCTTACGTGCAGAGGTTCCGATTTAATGATCCGATTTTTGCAACGATCGAGCGAGTGGCGGCTCCGCAGGTTGTAGCTGGGTTGGCTGTGCTCGTCGGTTTTCTTACCGCGATCTGGATGAGAAGAAAGTTCGTCGAAGGGTCCGCGGAAGCGTTCGCCTGGCCAATGGCGGCATCGCTTCTATGCGCGCCGGTTGTCTACCCGTGGTACCTGCTGTGGATGCTGCCGTTCCTAAGGTCGACTTCAACGTTGCCGATCCTGGTCTGGACTTTGAGCATCCTTCCTACCTATTATGTCTGGCAGCTGCGCACGGTCGGGCGGCCGTGGGTCGTTCCTGGCTGGATTATGATTCTGGAATTCGGAACTGTGGTGATTGCCGGTGCCATTATCGCCTTGCGTAGGTTCACCCGGTCGGCCACGCTCCAACGCTGAGCGGACTGGTAGAGCGAACGCAGCCGTACCACATGCGATTTATTGCATCTAAGGCCCATCACAAATCATCCAAGACGCGGTTATTTCACTGAGGAGGATCCATGAAAAAGTTGCGCCGTTCCTTGACGGTCTATTTTCTGTTTTCAGCGGTACTGCTCTTTGCCAGCACTTCCCGGGCACAGACCCGCCCGCCCGATGTCGAACAGCTTGCCAAGACCTTTGGCCTTGATTCGTGGGGAAAAATTGACGCAGTCCGCTATACGTTCGACCTGGACCTTGCCGCTTTGAAGGTGAAGCTCTCCCGCACCTGGACTTGGGAGCCCAAAACTGGCAACGTCACCTACGAATCAACCGACAAGGACGGCAAGCCCGTTAAAGTTTCTTATAACCGTTCTCAGCTCAGCAGTGCACCTGCCGACGTGAAGGATCAAATTGAACCCGGCTTCGTCAACGATAACTATTGGTTTCTCTTCCCTTTCCATGCGAACTGGGACACCAGCGCCAATGTGACCGTTAAAGAAAACCAAAAATTGCCGATTGGAAATGGCACGGCGAAACTGGTTTCGGTGAAATATCCTGCAGAAGTTGGCGGCTATACGCCAGGCGATACCTGGGATCTTTATGTGGGAAAGGATGGACGAGTTGTGCAGTTCATCTATCACCGCGGCGGTCCCAAACCGCCGAGTAACGTCACCTCAACTTGGGCCGGCTACAAGATGGCTGGGCCTCTCCTCGTCTCAACGGAACATCGGGGCACAGCGGACGGCAAACCGTTCCACCTTGCGTTCCTGAATGTGGCCTACAAACTCGCGGGGTCGGACACCTGGACCGACGCGAAATAGGAAACACCTCTGCGCTGCTCTTGAACTGATCTCGATCTAAGCGGAACGCTCTTTCTCCGCTGTCCAGAAGTCCTATTCTGGGAAGTCGTGGCATTGTGGTCCACTTGCCTGCGTAGTCGGATCACCGGTAGCCGGCGGAAAGATAGACATCTTTGGAGAAGAGGCCCTTACAGCGTGGGTGGTGCCGGGGGCCAGAATCGAACTGGCTACGCCCGCCTTTTCAGGGCGGCGCTCTACCACTGAGCTACCCCGGCACGTGGTGTTTAGAAATTGTATGGGGAGCGGCGCGATTGTGTCAATTCGCGCTGTCCGCGCCATCGCAATGGCAGACAGCCCTCAGAAGAGAGCCACGGCTGCAAAGCGACTCAAATTCACCAATCGGTAGAAAAGAGACGCATCGCGGCGGTGTCGCTGCACTTTTGATATTTTGCGTAGGCGGCTGCGGCGCGCTCGCGGATCTGCGTTTTGGGTTCCTGAAGGATCCAGCCGTCGAGAGCGGCTTTCAACGTATAGGACTCAGGAGCCATCAACCCGGTGGTCCAGAGGAGCGGGGAAGCGCCGGAAGCTCGAAGAAGGTCGCGGAAGAAGGATTTGCTGGCGCAGGCCAGGATGATTGCGGAGCGTCTTGAATCGGAATGCCCGGCGAAATCTACTGTGAGCGGGAAATCCATGAGGCCGTCATGGCCGAGGTACACGACGAGATCGGCGACTGGCGGAACTTGGAACACCACTCCGGCAACCACGCCGCCAGCCGCCGCTTCTTTGTCTGGAATTCCTGCGGCGGCGCGGAAAAAATCCGTTAAGGATTGTTTTATTTCGCTGCCGCGATAAGCATCTGCCACGAGTAGAACTCCGTCGGTTTGATGCTGGAAAACGCTTCGCTCAAGAACAAACTTATTCGGCTGCTTGAAAGAGAGGACTTCCTTCCATTCCAGAGAGTGCTTGAAGTAGGTACGCACGCCAAAGGCTGCACCCCAGTAGAGATTGTGCCCGGGATCGTCACCGTTACCGAGCACGGGCGGGACAGGGACGATCCCTTGGTGCGCGTTGTCGGCAAGGGCTACGAAAACGTGGACGACGCGCGGTTTGGTCTGGGCGGACGTATAGCCAGCGAAGAGGACGCAGAACGTCGCTAACAGTACAAGTCTACTTCGAGGGATCACTGAGCTGACTCGTCGAACTCCTTCATCCAAGACTTGCCTTTGAGGACTTCGCGAGGGCGCGTGCCGTCGGGTGGGCCGACGATGCCGTCCTTTTCCATGATGTCGATTAAGTGGGCGGCGCGGCCGTAACCGATGCGCAAGCGGCGCTGAAGAGTGGAAGTCGAGGCACGGCCCATTTCGCAGACCACACGAACGGCGTCCTGATAGAGAGCATCATCGACGGGCTCGCCGCCGGCTTCGGCGTCGTCGCCTGCTTCGCCTTCGACCTTTCCGTTTTCATCCTTGGGCGCTTCGAGGAGTTGCTCGTTGTATTTCGCCTGTGCTTGCTGGCGCCAGAAGTCGCAGACTGCCGTGATTTCGTCTTCAGAGACGAGCGGGCCGTGGATGCGGTGCAGCCGCGCGGAACCGGCGGGCAGATAGAGCATGTCGCCCTTGCCCAGCAAGGATTCCGAGCCGTTTGAATCGAGAATCGTGCGGGAATCGACTTTACTGGCCACGCGGAAGGAAATGCGCGCGGGGAAATTTGCTTTGATCAAGCCGGTGATTACGTCAACGGACGGGCGCTGTGTGGCGAGAATCAAGTGAATGCCCACGGCGCGGGCCATCTGAGCCAGTCTCGTGATGGACTCTTCCACATTGTTCGTGTCCACCATCATCAAGTCGGCAAGTTCGTCGATGACGATGACAAGGTAGGGAAGCGGCTTGTGCTCGGTCTCCTCGACGTTCTCGAAGAGGGAGAGCGATTGCGCCTTCTGGAAGGTGCGATTGTACTGTTCGATGTTGCGGACGCCGCGTTGGGCAAGGAGTTTCAAGCGCTTTTCCATTTCGCGCGTGGCGTTGCGCAGAACGTTTGAAGCGATTTTCGGATCGGTGACGACAGGCGCGATCAGGTGCGGGATGTTTTCGTAAAGGTTCAGCTCGAGGCGCTTCGGGTCGACGAGCACCATCTTTACATCTTCGGGGCTGGCTTTATAGAGAATGGACATCATGAGCGAGTTGATGAAGACGCTCTTGCCCGTGCCGGTCGAGCCCGCGATAAGCAAGTGAGGCATTGCGGCGAGGTCTGTTACGCGGATGCGGCCGTGCAGATCGCGGCCCATTGCCAGGGTCAGTTTGCTGGGCGAATTGGTGAATTCGGGCGCCTCAATGATTTCGCGGAGGGCGATGGTCTGACGGTTGAGATTCGGAACTTCGATACCGATGGTGGATTTGCCGGGGATGCGCTCGATCAAAATCGATTCAGCCTGGAGCGCGAGGCATAAATCTTCGGTGAGACCGATGATGCGGCTGTACTTGATGCCAGCGTCTGGCTTGAACTCGAAAGTAGTTACAACCGGACCGGGGTTGATCTGGGTCACGCGGCCTTGAATGTCGAACTCGAGGCACTTGGCTTCGATGGCGCGGGCGCGGTCCTTTAATTCATCTTCGTCGAGCTTCTGGCTTCGTTCGCCTTCTCGCAGAAGGGAAGGGGAGGGCAGTCTGTAGTTGGGATTGCCTTTTGCGATCTTCGGCTCGCCGATTTTCTTTACAACGGATTTTTCCGGCCCCACAAAGACGATTGGTTCTTTTCGCTTTTGCGCTGGCTCTTTTTGCGATTCTCTTTCTTCCTTTTCGTCCTCAAAAACGTCGCTCACATCGGCAAGTTGGATGGACTTTGCAGGTTCGTTGAGTGCGGCACTGTTGCCAAACGACTGGGGCGTAACGGGCTTACGGCCCGAAATGCGCGTTTCCTCGACGCGGCGCCGCATGCGCTGCTGTTCTCGCTCGTCGCGCCACGAATTCCAATGTGCCGCCGCCTTCTGAAGAATGCCTAATTTTTCGACCGCGCCGATGGGCCCGGTCGGTCCCTTGGCCCACGCGTGCGTGCCAGCGAAGGAAAAGCGGGTCGCCATGAACAATGAGGTGAAAAACAACGCCACGGCCACCACTGTCGCGCCCCAAAAGTTGAAGCCCGTCAGCAAGCTATTCGAAAGAAGCGAGCCCAGCATTCCCCCGGCAGGTATCGCGCCGCGCAATTGGGGAAAGTGCCACAGGGAGAGCAGGGAAGGGAGCGACAGCAGCAACAAAGCATAGCCAACCAGCGTGGCAACCTGCGAGTCGATGGCCCGGCTGCGGAGCCACCTCCAACCAAGTATTCCTATCGCCACGGGGAGCATGAAGGCGGCGAAGCCGAAAATTTGGAAGAGGGCGTCGGAGCCGTAGGCGCCAACGGGGCCAATCCAATTGCGCGCAGGGCTGCCGTCGGGAGCTGGCGCGGCGACGTTAAACGCCGCATCGTGCGGCGAATAGGAGATAAGCGCCAGTGCCATCAAAACAGCCAGCGTGATACACAAGAAGCCAATCAGCTCATTGAGCCGTTTGTTTTCGGTCGGGGTCAGCAGACGCACAGAGTTCTCCTCAGCTTTTTGGGGAAGGCTGAGTGGTGCAGCGGGCACGTTGGCGCTATCGCGCACCCGCCTGGAGGAACAACAAAACCCGCATTCAATATAGCAAAGAATCCGTTACGAGCCGCAATCTGTTTTTTCGATTGTGTTCCCAGGACAGTTCACCCGCCCAGTTTGGACGCCCAGATCAACACAGCCGCGCCAACGATGATTCGATAGATCGCGAAGGGCACAAATCCGTGCTTCCTCACCCACGCGAGAAACCAAGCAACGGAACCGTATGCCACGATAAACGAAACCACGAAACCGATGGCCAGCACGACCCATTGATGGGGAGTCATTTGCGAAACGCCAATCGGATTTTCGCCTTTCCCCAGCACTGACTTGTAAAGCGTATATAGCGTCGCCGCCGCCATTGTCGGTATCGAAAGGAAGAAAGAAAACTCGAGTGCGGAGGCTCGTGACATCCCCACAATCTGCCCGCCTGCGATGGTCGACATGGAGCGCGATGTGCCTGGGAAGACGCCCGAAAAGATTTGGCAGAAGCCGATCCACGCAGCCTGCGCCAGGCTCATATCTTCCATCTTCCAGGTATGAATCCGTCCGCCTGTCCCGCTGGGACCCGCCGCTTCGGACTTGGCGTTCATCGCGTCGACGACCCACATCACGATTCCACCGATCAGCAATGAGCAGCCAATGATCATGAGACTCTCCAAGTGCTTGCCGATCGTTTTGGTCAATAGATACGAAGGAATTGCTGTAATGACGAAAGCAATCGCCGTGAGGCCGAGAGGATGAGTGAGCGCGGTTCGGTCGCCGCGTTCCCCCTTCGGAAAAGTCGATAGAAACGATCCAATGCGATGCCAGAAGTAAACCGGCAGGCAGGCAATGGCGCCAAGTTGAATCACGATCGAGTACATCTTCCAATAGCCGCTGGCAAGATCGACGTGCAACAGCGCTTCGCTAAGGCGTAAATGCGCCGTCGAGCTCACCGGCAAAAACTCAGTCAGTCCTTCGACGATTCCGAGTAACACGGAGAGTAGGTAGTCGCTCAATGCTTTCTCCTGGGTGAAAGGTGCGCGCTATGGCGTGACGGGCGGTGGGCCGAGTAGGCATTTCCGCATCTCGTAGGCGTCCAGGCGGCGCAGATAGTAACGTTTTAGAACTGCTTCGATACGATAGCCGTGCCTTTTCCAGAACGCAACAGCGGCTTCGTTGTCGATTGCCGTTTCCAGCAGGATGGAGCGCACGCCGCGCAGGCTCAGATTTCTTTCGCTCTCCGCGAGTAGCGCGGTGCCAACACCCTGCCGGCGATGTGTTTCCGCGACATCCAGCGTGATGATGTGCGCCAGTGGCGGATTCTCCTCCGTCAAGACAAACCCGGCGATCCGTGCGCCATCCACTGCGACAATGCAGTCCGCGCTAGAGATAGTCAAAAAGTAGTGCAGTGTAGTCTTCGAATAGGAAATCCCGACAGGGAAGCAAGACTGATCCAGCCGGTGCAACGCCGCAAAGTCGTGCGGTTCATAGGACCGAAGCGTGACCGCCATGCCGAGATTCTACGCCCGATGCCGCTAAAAGGTAGGGGCACGGCATGCCGTGCCCGTCTCTAGCGCGGGCCGCGCCCATGCAGTGCCCCGTGAACAAAAATCCTACGTCTAGTTACAGCTTTACAGTAACGGTTTTGATCTCCGTGTAATTCGACAACGAATATTCGCCGAGTTCGCGCCCGATGCCTGATTGCTTGAACCCGCCAAACGGCGCTCCCGCGTCGAACACATCGTAGCAATTCACCCACACTGTTCCGGCCCGAACGTTGTCGGCGATGGCGTGGGCCTTGCCGATGTCCTTGGTCCACACAGCAGCCGCCAATCCGTAAGCACTCTTGTTCGCCCGCGCCGCCACTTCCTCTACGGTCTTAAATTTCAAGATCGACATGACAGGCCCGAAAATTTCTTCTCGCGCGATGGTCATGTTGTCCGTCACGTCTGCAAACACCGTCGGTTCGATGAAATAGCCCTTGTCTCCGACGCGCCCGCCGCCCGTCAGCATCTTGGCGTTTTCTTTCTTGCCCTTGTCGATATAGCCCATCACTTTGTTGAACTGGTCCTGGTCGACTTGCGGCCCTTGCTCCGTCTTGGCGTCGAACGGGTTGCCAACGGTGCGCTTCTTGGCCCGCGCCACGCTTCGCTCGACGAATTCGTCGTAGCACTTCTCTTCGACGAACAAACGCGAGCCCGCGCAGCAGCACTGCCCTTGATTGAAGAACAACGCAAAGTGCGCTCCTTCGATCGCTTCATCCATGTCGGCGTCAGCAAATACAATGTTGGGGCTCTTGCCGCCGAGTTCGAGCGTCACGCGCTTCAAATTGGTGTCCGCTGCCGCGCGCATGATCAGGTGACCCACTTCGGTGGAACCCGTGAAGGCCACTTTATCCACGTCCATGTGCCGTGCGATCGACGCGCCCGCCGTTGGTCCATATCCCGGCAAAATATTGACGACACCTTCCGGGAACCCTGCTTCCATGATCAATTCGCCCACGCGCAATGCCGAAAGGGGCGTCTGTTCCGCGGGCTTCATTACCACGGTGCAGCCAGTCGCCAGCGCAGGACCCAGCTTCCACGCTTGCATCAGCAGAGGGAAGTTCCATGGAATAATCTGTCCGACGACTCCTACCGGCTCATGCTTCGTGTAGCAAAAATAATTGCCATTCACGGGGATCGTCTTCCCCTGAATTTTGTCTGCCCATCCCGCGTAGTAGCGGTAACACGCCACCGTCAGCGGCAGATCGGCAGCTTTTGCCACCTGGTACGGCTTGCCGTTGTCCAGCGATTCGAGTTGCGCCAATTCGTCGGCATGCTTTTCGATTAGATCTGCCAACCGGTTAATCATCGCTCCGCGCTGCGAAGCTGTCATTTTCCTGCGCCACGCGCCTGTTTCAAACGCCGCTCGCGCCGAGGCCACTGCCTTGTCGACATCGGCCGCATCGGCCTCTGCCACTTGGGTAATCACCTCGCCGGTGGATGGGTTGATCGTCGGAAAAGTCTTGCCCGAAGCGCTGTTGACCCACTTCCCGTTGATGAGTAGCTTGTTCGCACTGATTTTTACGCTTGGTTCAAATGCAGTCGTTGCTGTTGCCATGGAATCCTCCCTATCGGAATCGTCGAAGCGCAGCCAGCCACGTTGAATGCCGTGCCGGTCTCGCGATGCAAATTGTCTCGTTCGCCGCCGGTTGGTGGCTGAGGAAGCCCGTTCGCGCCGCTGAAAGGAAGGCAGGGCTGAACCCCTCCAGCCCTGGGGGTGCGAATACGTGCTACCAGCAGAGAAGCCTATACCCATGTACCGCGCTAGGCAAGATGCGAAGCATGCTGGGAACGGGGGGTGGCTCATGAGGAAGGAAGCAACGAGCCCCACTCTCGGCGTGACACCAACGGCACTACCGAAACCATACCCATGTTCAGCGCCGTAACCTTTTCCCGCTCTCGACAGTTACTATATCCAGAACCATGATGGCCGTCCGACGACCGGCGCAAAAAGCAACGCCGCAAGGCGAAGAGGAGCGCCTTCTTGTCCAAGCCGCTCAAAATGACCCCGCGAAATTCGACGCGCTCTACGAACTTCATTTCGAACGCGTCTACTATTTCCTCGCCCGCCGCGTCCGCGACCGCGCGATCGCGGAAGATCTGACCTCAGAGGTCTTTCACAAAGCACTTGCCAATCTCGCGGCCTACGAATGGCGTGGTGCGCCATTCGCCGCCTGGCTCTTTCGAATAGCCGCCAACGCCCTTGCCGACCAATACAAGCGTGCCTCGCGCGAGCAGCCCTCCTCAGGCAATGCAAATGACCCCGACGAGCTCCCGGACCTCTCTTCGCCCGATTTGGAAGCCATCGATTACCACGCTCGGCTCTTTCGTCTCGTCGATCGCCTTCCCGCTGTTCAGCGCCAAGTGATTCGCGAGCGATTCGTTGAGCAACGCTCCATCCGGGAAATTGCTGCACGGTTGAACAAGACTGAAGGGGCGATCAAGCAGCTTCAATTCCGCGCGCTGCAATCCCTTCGCACCCAAATGGAGGGTGGCCATGCGTAAGCGCTCTCCTGCTGTTCAACTCGATCGGGCCATTGACGCGTTGCTCGCCGCACTCCAACCAGTGCCAGAGGCGCAGACCAGTCCTGCGTTGGCTCAGCTCATGCCCATCGCACGAGCGTTGCGCGATTTGCCGCGTCCCGATTTCAAGGCAGCACTAAAGTCCGACTTGCAAAGGAG
>Ga0210393_10003654_pt1 | contig 12328 bp, 13 predicted proteins | sample IncBWC27OmetaG_FD_160068 | JGI IMG/M metagenome (GOLD analysis project Ga0210393, IMG submission 160068) | Forest soil microbial communities from Barre Woods Harvard Forest LTER site, Petersham, Massachusetts, United States - Inc-BW-C-27-O ... | reverse complement strand
GTGATGACGATCATCGCGGCGCCCTCCTCGATTCGGCGTAACAATGTTCCGGCGCGGGGAACGCGTGCTCTTTCACTTCGCGCACGTACGCGCTGGCCGCGGCCGCCGCTTCGTTCCACAGATGTGCGAAAGACTTGGCGAAGCGCGGCGGGCATGATTCGCCGAGCCCGAGCAGGTCGTGCATCACGAGCACCTGGCCGTCGCAATCGGGGCCGGCTCCGATGCCGATAGTCGGAATCGTCACGCTCGCGGTGATTTCGCGCGCCAGTGACGGCGGCACGCCCTCGACCACGATCGCGAATGCGCCCGCCGCTTCGAGCGCTGCGGCGTCTTCGAGCAGGCGTTCGCGGCATCCGGGCGTGCGGCCGGTTTTGCGGCCTTGCACGCGATGCCCGCCCATCCGATGAATCGACTGCGGCGTCAGTCCGACGTGGCCCATCACCGGGATGTCGACCGCCGCAATTCTCGCGACCGCGTCTGCGATCGCCACACCGCCTTCGAGCTTCACCGCCTCGGCTCCCCCTTCCTTGACCAGCCGGCCGGCGTTGCGCAGCGCATCCTCGGGACTCACCTGGTACGACAGGAACGGCATATCCGCCACGATGAGCGCACGTCGGCGCGCCCGTGCGACGGCACGAGTGTGGTAGATGATTTCATCGATCGTAACTGCCAGCGTGTTGTCCTCGCCGCGCACCGCCATCGCGAGGCTGTCGCCGATAAGGAGCACGTCGACGCCGCAGCTGTCGAAGATACGCGCGAACGGAAAGTCGTACGCCGTCAGCATCGTGATTGGCTGCCGCGCCGCTTTCATCCGCGCGAGATCGGGCACGCGAACTTTTTCTTGCGTCATATTTTCTCTCAAGCGATCCGGTTGCGCTCACCAAAAAACAAATCGGGGCTGCCGCGCACCGGCAACCCCGCATCGGAGCAAACTCGAATTAACGAGCGCTCGAATCACTCGGAGTCCCGGTCCAAACGTCGGATCCAGGCGCGAGCAGACAACGAAACCAATGTCCTCTCAACACCATCTCGCCGGGAAAGATTCCTCGACGGACTGTTTTAACTATATAGAGAAAGCAGGCGGTCGCGTAAAGGACGAAATCAGTTGGTGGCGGACTGCACGACGTCGGTCGTTACCGGCATCGTCACCTGCACGCGTTTGCCGTCGCGCAGCACGCTCAGATAGATGATTTCGCCGGGCTGCAGATCGTGGATGCGGTCCTGGAAATCGAGGAAGTTGGTCACGCGCGAGCCGTCGACGCCGATGATCATGTCGTAGCTCTCGCCGACCTGCATGTAGTCGATCGCAGGGATGACGACCACCGACAGGCCGCCCGAGAAGACCGCGCCGACCATTGCGGCCGCCGCAATCGCGTCGTGCACCGTGTGACTGTACGGACGCAAGCCGGCGGTCGCGGCCGGGCTGCCTTTCGCGACGGCGACAATCAGCAAGCCGTCGGCGTCCTCGCCGGATTTCAGCGACCGCTTCGCTTCTTGCAATTCCATTCCGAACGGCGTCGTCAGCTGGCCCTCGCTGTCGAACTGCTGCAACGCCCTGAGCTGCTCCGGCGGCATCCCACTTTGTTCTTCCTGGTAACGCGCGATCTCGCTGCCGTCTTGCGCATCGGGCGCAGGCGCAGACATCTGCTGCTGCAACGCATCGACGGGAATCCCCGCATTGCTGGGAGCGGAGGCGTCGAGATTTTGGGGCGGCGGCGTCGCCACCATGTTCGATGGATTGGCGGCTGGGGCCGGCGGCACGGTCGCGCGGATTTCAGCGATCGCGCCGCTGGAGGTTGACGCTGCCGCCGGCGAGGGGGCGGCAGATGCGGTGGGGCTGGACTGGGCGGCTGCGAGCGCGCTCGCGAAAAGCACGAGCATCGCCGCAGCGAGCGATACGCCAACCGCGCGACGCTCGCGCGCTTTGCTAGTTAAGACTCCAGCGTTTCTCATGCTCCACCACGCGGCCCTCTCGCACGAGCTTTCGCAGATGAGAGCGGACCGAGCTTGCCGCCGCAGGATGCAGATACTCCGGAACGTCAACGTAGATCTTCTTCACGATCGCCATCGCGTCGAGCGAGCCCGCGCCGTCGAGCGCCGCGAGCACCTGGCGCTCGCGCAATTCGCGATGCGCAATGTACTCGCCGATCTTTTCTTTCGGATTGCGGATGACCGGGCCGTGAGCCGGATAAATCGTTTCGAGGTCGAGTGCGAGCAAGCGCCTGAGCGAATCCATGTACTCGCCCAAATCGCCGGTATCGTCAGGAATGACTGTAGTTCCAGCCCCCAGCACGACGTCCCCCGTGAACACTGCGCGTTCTTCTTCGAGATAGTAGCACAGGTGATCGGGTGAATGGCCAGGAGTGAAAACGGCGCGCAGCGTAGCACCTTCGGTGTGGACGACGGCGTCGTGGCCGATTGCGGAAATCTCGCCGGCGGGCGCGTCGTGACCCTCCCACGGCATCTTCAGCACTTCCATCTCGCCGAATCTTTCAGTGACCTGCTTGACGCCTCCCAGGTGATCGACGTGCGCATGGGTAAGCACGATCCGTTCGAGCTCGCTGCTGGCGGAAAGTTCCTTGAGCGCCGTTTCGAGCAGGTCAGCGTAAATCGCGACGCCCTGCCCCGTGTCGAGCAGAATGGGACGCTTCGAAGTGCCGACGATATAAGTGTTGGTGCCGGGTCCGGTAAACGGACTCGGATTCTGGCCGAGCACCGTCGCGACGCGCGGCGAGATGCGCGAGTAATCGGCCATCTTGAGACCGATCATAGAATCGGTCACGACTCGCTGGTTGCTCATTGGACCTTCCCCAAATCCTGCCGCAAATCCTAGCGCCGGTTGCGTTCAAATATCAGCCGAAGTCCCTTCAAAGTCAAAAACTCGTCGACCTCTTCAATCGTCTCGCTCTCGGGTGCGATCAGCTCGGCCAGTCCTCCGGTCGCGATGACGCGCGCTTTTTCGCCGCGCTCCTTCAGGATGCGGCTGACGAGGCCGTCGACCAGGGCCGTGTAGCCGAAGATGAGGCCCGACTGAATCGAGCCGACCGTCGTGCGGCCTACAGCCTCGCGCGGGCGCACCAGCTCGACCCGGTAGAGCTTGGCGGCGTGCTCGATCAATGCGTTCATTGAAACGCCGAGTCCGGGCGCAATCGCGCCGCCGGCGTATTCGCCCTTGCCGGTCACGTAGTCGAAGGTGGTCGCGGTGCCGAAGTCGACGACGATAGTCGCGCATGCATAGCGCTCGTACGCGGCGACCGCGTTGACGATTCGATCGGCGCCGACTTCCTTGGGATTCTCGTAGAGGATCGGCATTCCGGTTTTGATTCCGGGTCCGACCATCAGCGGCGCGCAATGAAAGTAGCGCTCGGCCAGTTGTTCCATCACCTGGTTGAGCGGAGGGACCACGCATGCGATAGCCACGCCTTCAGGCTTGACCCCGCCCTCGAGACCGGCGCCCGCGAGCAGCGTGTTGAGCAGAGCGCCATGCTCGTCAGTGGTGCGATCGCGAACGGTCGAGATACGCCAGTGGTTGCGCAACCGCTCGCCTTCGTAAATTCCAATCACGGTATGGCTGTTGCCAACATCAACCGTTATCAACATGAAGAATCACCGTCCGATGGTCGTCGCCGATAGCGGCGCGATCGGGCCAAGATAATAGCGCGCAATCTGGATGTAAAAGAAACGGCAGTAGGCAGTGTCAGCGATGCAGTCCCCAGGCGGGCGACGCCATCAACATCGGACCGCCCGCGGGACGGCTGTACACGGACATCGAGTTGTTCAGCATCCAGGGTCCGGGATTCAGCGACGGGCGCGCTGCTTGGGTGATGGGACTGCTCATCGGGGCGAGTGTAGATGATGGCACCGAGGGGCTGTTGACCGTCGCCAGCGCGGTCGTCGTCGAAGGATACACTGGGTAAGGGACGTCGTTGACTTCCTGGTTCTGGTAGTCGTTGACGCTGCCAAAATCATCGGCGGGCACGGCGCTGTCTGCGGTGTCATCGTCGACCGTCGGAGGAGCGCCGGGAGAAGGAGCGCTTATTGCCTGGCTGTCGTCGTCGTCACCATCGACAGCGTTGGGATCGCAGGAACCGGGCGCGCTGTCTTTGGGGCAGGTCACCTGGGGAAGCTCGAGCACCTTGTCGCCTGTGGCGACATCCTCATCGATCGGGGGTGCGGTTGTAGCATCCGGCGCCGTGCTCTCCCAAGCGGAATCGACGCTGGTACCAGAAACGGGGGCCTCCTGCGCAAAGGCACTCGTATTGATGAAGACGGAAATCGCGAGGGCAGAGAAAATCGCGGCGATCAACCGCGTCGGCCGCACGGAACTCATAGATCGACATTACCAGAGGATTGCAGTAGCGCAAGACAAAATCGCATTGCCGCTCGCGCAGAGGTTTGCACGCGCGGCGCGAGCGGCTAAGATTCGGCGCTATGGCGGAAACAAAAGTCGCATTGGTTACCGGCGCGGGCCGCGGCATCGGCCGCGACATCGCGCTTCGAATGGCAAAGGAAGGCTACGCGGTCGGACTGATCGCGCGTACCAAGTCGCAGCTCGACGAAACTGCCGAGCTGATTCGTGCGCAGGGTGGCAAAGCCGTCGTGACGCCGACCGACGTCGCGCGCCGCGAGCAGGTCGTCGCTGCGGTCGAGACCGTCGAGCGCGAGCTCGGCCCTATTTCCGTGCTGATCAACAACGCGGGCGCGTATCTGCGCAAGCGCTTCACTGAAATTACCGAAGAGGATTTCGACTTTCAGCTCAAGGTAAACGCATACGGGCCGTTCTTCTGCACCCAGGCTGTCATCGGCAAGATGGCCGAGCGCAAGGCGGGAACGGTGATTTTCGTGCTGGGGTCGGAGTCGCGCAGCGGGCCGGCGCAATACTCGGCGTACAACGCGTCGAAGCTGGCGCAGCGCGCGATCGCCGAGTCGGTCGCCTACGAGTTCATGCATCTTGGCGTCCATGCCGCGGCGCTCGACGTCGACGGCGCCGTGGACAGCGCGCGAGTGCGTGAGTCGATGCCTGACGTCGATCCGTCGCACTTCGTTCCGCCTACGGCGATATGCGACGAAATAGTGCATCTGATCAATCAGTCGAAGAGCGCGTGGACCTTCCAGGTCGACATGCGAGCGTTCGTGCAATGGCGTCCGCGCGTCGCGCCGAAGAAAAAAGTTTGAGTTTGATCGAGTAGCGATCGACCACACCCGCTCACGCGCGGGCGGGTGTGGTCTTGGCACAATCGAATATATAATGTTCGACGCGTCGGGGTGTGGCGCAGACTGGTAGCGCACTCGCTTGGGGTGCGAGTGGTCGCCGGTTCAAATCCGGCCACCCCGACCACTTCAAATTCTGCGCGCGTCGCGCGACGTCTCGCGCGCCTAATCAAAGACTCGGTTACGAAGTGAGCTGCCTAACAGCGGCGTCGAGATGTTGACTGACTAGCCACTCTCTTATATCTGTTCATGCAGTCTACGGATAAGAAGCATGGCTAGACCGAGAAGCGACGATAGACGGAACGCGATCATGTCGGCAGCGATCCGCGTCATCGCCTCGCAGGGACTTGGTGCAGCGACGGCCACGATCGCGGAGGAGGCAGGCGTCTCCAATGGATCGCTATTCACCTACTTCGAGACCAAGGCCGACTTGCTGAACCAGCTATACATAGAGCTCAAGACGGAGATGTCTGCCGCTGCCCTCGATCGACTCCCGACGGAGAGCGACATCCGCAAGCAGGCGCTGCATATGTGGTCCCATTGGCTGCGCTGGTCGACGTCATGCCCCGAGAAGCGCCGGACGCTCGCTCATCTCGGCGTTTCGGACGATATCACCCCGGAAAGCCTTCAGACTGGGCACCAGACGATGGCTGGCATAGCCAGGCTTCTGGAGCGGAGCCGTGAAAACGGTCCAATGCGCAAGGCGCCGTTGGCGTTCGTCGTTGCCCTGATGAATGCGATGGCGGACGCGACGATCGACTTCATGATCGGTGACCCCGCCAACGCGAAAAAGCACAGCAAGGCTGGGTTCGAAGCTCTCTGGCGAATGATCGCCTGATTTTTTTTGGCCCCATGAATGACTGACTAGACAAACGTTATGAGGTACACGCCATGTCGAGCATCGATCAGGGTGAGATGATGACGGCAAGCAGAAATACTGCCGTCGTCGACGAACTTATTGAGATGCGCGGCCTTCGCTTCCATTTTCGCGATTGGCCGTCGAAGCGTTCGAATGCGCCCAGCCTGGTTCTCCTGCATGGTTTTACCGGTCATGCGCGCTCGTGGGACCCTTTCGCCGAGGCGATGACTGATCGCTATCGCGTGTTGGCGCTTGATCAACGCGATCACGGTGAGACCGGCTGGGCGGCGGCGGACAGATACGGCATCGACGACATGGTCTGTGATCTGGAGTCGTTCGTGCAGGCGCTGGGCTTGCAGGACTTCGCGCTCATCGGCTTGTCGATGGGCGGCCTGGTTACGATCGAATATGCTGGCCGCCGCCCAAAAGCGCTCGCGGCATGCGTTATCGTCGATATCGGCCCGGAAATTGATCGGTCCGGGTCCAGTCGGATTCAGGCCGGCCTGCAGGCTGTTGATACCTTTGCGAGCCGCGAAGAAGCATTTGCGGTGGCGCGCGCCGACAATAGCCGGCCACCTGAAGCGCTTCATCGAAAGCGTTCCTACGCCAGCCTGATGCGGACTGAAGACGGTCGCTGGACCTATCGCTATGATCGCGCCCTGCGTTCTCCAGGCAAGCTGCGGCTGCGGGATCCGGAAACAGCCTGGCGGTCATGCGCGAACATCAAGGTCTCGACGCAAATCGTTCGCGGCGAACTTTCTGACATTCTCTCTCCGCAGATCGCGGAACGGATGGTGCAGACCATCCCGAATGCACGGCTCGTGACTGTTGCCAACGCCGCACATGGCGTCCCTTACGACGCCCCCGAAGGTTTTCTGGCGGCGGTGCGCGAGTTCCTGGACGGATAGCGCTCGTCGACTAATTTTTTTGCCGTTTAATGACTGACTAGACACGCAACTAAGTAGAGAAAAGATATGCCGAGGACTGTTTTGGAAAATTTTTCAGATCGTAAAGCGTACATCATCACCGGACCGACCTCCGGCATCGGTCGCCACGCTGCATTCGAATTGCCTAACCACGGCACCCTCGTCCTCGTGGGCCGAGACCGCCGAAAGCTCGACGAGGTGCAGGCGGCCATCGAGCAAAAAGGACAGCACGCTGTTTCGGTCGTGTGTGAATTGTCTGATCCGGCGAGCGTGGCGCACGCGGCTGCGGAAATCATCGCGCTCGATCTTCCGATAGCCGGCTTGCTCAACAATGCGGGCATCGGCGGGCAGATGCATCCCACGAAGAACGCGATCGGCTGGGACATGACCTTTGCAACCGACCACCTCGGACCGTTCGCATTGACCGAGGCGCTCGTGCCGCATCTCCCCGACGGCGCGAACGTCGTCTTCGTTGCCTCCGCGGTGGAAGATCCCGAGCGCAAGCTCGCCAAGGCTGTCGGCTTCCGCGGCGGTCGATATATCTCTGCAGAGGCGAGCGCGCGCGGCGAGTGGAAACCGGGAGGTGCCACGCAACCGGGCTTTGACGCGTATGCCACGTCGAAGCAGGCCAATCTTGCCGCGGCAATGGCGTTCGCCCGTGAGACTTCACGGTTACGCTTCAACGCACTCGAACCGGGCTTTATACCGAACACCGGCCTCGCACGCGGGGAGAACCTCCTCATGGGCTTCTTGATGAAGTACATCCTGCCGTTGGTCGCGCCCTTCATGAAGAATTGGAGCACCCCGAAGCGGGCCGGGCGCGTGGCCACTGAAGTCCTGCTCAATCCATCCGGTCAAACCGGCATCTATTACGACGAAAGCGGCCACCCGATGCTCGGTTCGCCGCTCGTTCGCGACCCGAAGTTCCAGGACCGCGTCGTCGCCGAAACGCGCGCCCTACTGGCGACAGTTGCACAATTGGCTAACAAGAATCAGCAGCAGCGTGAAGTATTGCGATGATGCGATGCGAGCGCCGCTTTTACTGCATTGCGGCGATCGCGCGGAGTCATGCTCGCGAGCACGGTCGAATCGAGGCGCGCTCGGTTGAGCCGCCGAAGCTCGGTCGCGATTGCGCCGACCAACTGCGCGAGCGTTGATGCGGCCAGTCGAGCTTTTCTCTTCGTAGTCATGCCGCTGCCTGATCTGCGCCAGTCGCGCCGCCCGAGCTGAGGGTCAGCCGAGTCCAAACGCGCGCGGAATCCACCAGCACGACGGCGACTACCGCGATGAAGAACGCGGTCATCGCGCAATCGATGCGATCGTTCCAGATGAGGCGGCCGATTTCCGCAACTCGCGCAGCGGTGACGCCCGGGGCCGCGGCTTCGGCCGCGAGTGTTGCCGCGTGCGTGAGGAAGCCGACGTTCGGCATCGCGGAGAAAATTTTCTCGAATCCCGCAGTCATCGTGACTGCCACCAGCCACATCAGCGGAATCATCGTGATGAATGCGTAGCGCTGTTTGCCGCCTCGAATCATCGCGCTGGTCGCTACGCATAGCGCGATGGTCGCGAGCATCTGGTTGGCGATGCCGAACAGCGGCCACAGCGAATTGATGCCGCCGAATGGATCGATCGTGCCGAAGTAAAGGAAGTAGCCCCACGCCGCAACGATCAGCGCCGAGGTCGCGACGATATTCACGTAAGACGCGCTGTCGCCGAGCGGCGCATAGAGGTGGCCGAGCAGGTCCTGCAGCATGAAGCGCGCGACGCGCGTGCCGGCGTCGAGCGTGCTCAGGATGAACAACGCCTCGAACATGATCGCGAAGTGGTACCACAGTGCCATCACGGCTTTGCCGCCGAGCGAGCTCGCGAAAATATGCGCCATCCCGACCGCCAGCGACGGTGCGCCGCCCGTGCGCGCATACAGCGACGTCTCGCCGACGTCGGCCGCGAGTTCCTGCATGTGCGCGTCGGTGACGGCGTAGCCCCACGAGCTGATTTTTTCGGCCGCCGCGGGTCCGGTGCCGACCACGCCGGCGGGACTGTTGATGGCAAAATACACGCCCGGCTGGAGCATCACCGCGGCGATCATTGCCATGACGGCAACGAACGATTCCATCAGCATCGCGCCGTAGCCGATGAGCCTCGCGTCGCGCTCGTGCTCGAGCATTTTGGGCGTGGTGCCCGACGCGATCAGCGAATGGAAGCCCGAGATGGCTCCACAAGCCACCGTGATGAATGCGAACGGGAACACCTTGCCGCCGAACACCGGGCCGAGGCCATTGGTGAATTGCGTGAGCGGCGGCATCAGGGCAGGCGGATGCATCGCAACGATGCCGAGCGCGAGCGCCACGATGGTTCCGATCTTGATGAACGCGGACAAGTAGTCGCGCGGTGCGAGCAATAGCCAAATCGGCAGCACTGACGCGAGAAAACCGTAGCCGATTATCCATATCGACAGCGCCGGCGCCTCCATCACGAAGTAGTGTCCGATTCGCCAGCCCTCGACGTAGCGCCCGCCAAAGACTGCGAGCATCACGAGGCCGACGCCGAGGATCGAGCCTTCGACCAGGCGGCCGGGGCGGATATGTGTCATGTAGATGCCGACCACCATCGCAATCGGGACGGTGGCGGCGACCGTCGAGGTCGCCCACGCGCTATGCTTCATCGCGTTGACGACGACCAGCCCGAGCACCGCGATTAGTATCACCATGATCATCAGCACGCCCACCAGCGCGGTGAAGCCGGCGACCGGGCCGATCTCGTCCGATGCCATGCGCCCGAGTGAACGGCCGTCACGCTTGAGCGAGTAGCCGAGGATGACGAAATCCTGGACGCATCCGCCGAGCACGGCGCCGATGATGATCCACAGCGTCGAAGGCAGGTAGCCAAACTGCGCGGCGAGGACCGGGCCGACGAGCGGTCCGGGTCCGGCGATCGCAGCGAAGTGATGGCCGAACGTGATCCATTTGGGGGTGGGCACGTAGTCGCGGCCGTTGTTCAGGCGCATCGCGGGAGTGACGTGAGCGTCGTCGAGTTCGAGCACGCGGTCTGCGATGAAGCGCGAGTAGAATCGGTAGCCGAGGGCATAGACGCAGACCGCGGCGACGATGAACCACAGTACGCTGGGCTCCTCGCCGCGCGACAACGCGAGTACGCCGAGAGCAGCTGCGCCGAGCGCGCCGACGGCAATCCAGAGAATGATGCGAAGCGGCTTCATGTCAGGACGGATTTATTGCTGAAACGAGGCGCCATGCAAGCGCAGTTGCGTGCGTTGCGGGTGACGGTTTGCGACCAACCAATATAGTCCCTATTTCTATATCTCTGGTCGGGTACTCAGGGCGGCTTCCCTGATTCTCGATCACGATCCTGCGGACAATCCATGGGCTCGTAAGCGCAGTACAATATCGCGCAACATCTCGCCAGGAGAATCGAAATGAACAATCTCGACTCGATGTTAGAACGCAACAAAGCCTTTGCTGCTCAGCAGTCCGCTGCGGGCACACTTATGCCCTCTCTGCCGCAGGCGATGCCGGCCGTAAGGGCAACCATTATTGGTTGCGCTGATATGCGCGTAGATCCTGCCCATGTGCTGGGACTCAAACCGGGCGAGGCCGTCGTGATACGTAACATCGGCGGTCGAATCACCCCGGGGCTGTTGGAGCAGCTGGGTCTACTGGGAAGAATCGGCCAGATTGCAGGAGCGATTCCTGGAGGCGGCGGGGAGTTCCACCTCATAGTACTTCAGCACACCGATTGCGGCATGAAGCGCCTCGCCAACGACCCAGCCCTGCTGGCGCACTATTTTCAAATACCGAACGAGGCACTCAAGACCAAAGCGGTATCCGATCCCCGCGCTGCCGTCGCCCGGGACGTTGCTTCGCTCCGGGCGGTTCCTGCATTACCGGGCGAGTGGCTTATTTCCGGCCTCGTCTACGACGTCGCGACCGGACTGGTAGAGGTCGTCGTACCGCCAGCGCCGATTCGTGTCGCGTAAACGTGTGAACTTCGACCGTCGAAAGGAAAATCCCGCTCAAGGAGTCTGCGCACCCTATTGAAGGTTGCGCATCTCCTTCAGGTCATACACCTTTCCGCAGTTTGAGCAGGTGAAAGAGTCGCCGGTCGGGTATGGCTCGTAGCCCGGTTCCACGGGATCACGAAACTTCAACATCGTGCCGCATTTGCACTTCAGCTCCATGATGCGAACCTTTGTTTTCCCAAACCGCCGGGCGCCGCTACTCAAGTCTGTCCCCGGTGGCAGGGTGGAAAGAATCGTTTCTTTGGTGCGCGTCACGTTCGCGAGCACCCATCCGACGAGGATTCCCGCGACGAACACTATGCCGAGCAGCGGACCCGAGGCGGCTATGGATGACCCCACGCAATCTCCCTCCTGAGTGCCTGGATTCGTCCGGCCATACTACGGCAGTTCGCGCCTCCGTTCATGCGGCAAAATCGGCGCGAGTTGCTCAGCCTGATTTTTGACAGGAAGTGCCGATGTACTTCCACACCGAAGGATTCGGACCGTACGAGCGGTACATCGTCCCGTTCAAAATCCTGCCGTCGGGCGATACCTGGTAGTCGCCATGCATGGTACGAAGTTGCAACAGAATGTGAGTTCCTTCGACCGTGCCGTCCCCGTGACTCATCACCGAGTCGGTGCCGGGGAAGTAGTTGGTTATTTCGAGCTTCGACCCAGTCTGAGTGATCAGATGGCACCCGCCCAAACCTGCGTCGCGCCAAGCTCCGGTGAGGCTCGTCAGCTTCGGTAATGCAGCCAACGCGGGCTCCGACTCGCTGATTTCGGCGGGCCTGCTCGCCTCATGATTTCCGATGTAGCCGAACTGATTGAGTACTCCGACGATTGCGGCGATCACCGTGGCTATCGCGGCCGCGCCACCAAGCAGGGCGTTGAAGGAGATCTTGTGGCCACCTTTTGCCGAGTCATCAGCCATTCGCGGCGCCTATGGCGAAACGATCTACTCTGCTCCCGGCTTGCCCTTCAGATATTGCCCAAGAAAGTCGAGCGTAGCCGCCCACGCGTCCTGCGAATCGTTACTGTTGTAAGTGTTCGAGTCGTCAAAATTGAATGCATGCCCTGACTCAGGATAGAGCTTCAGCTGATGCGGCCGGTTCGCGTCGGTGAGGATCTTATCGAGGTCCTGAGCCTGGTCCGCAGGCACCAGACGATCTTTGCCGCCGTGGATAATCAAGGTTGGCGGAAAGGTGGCGGCTTTTTCCTTTACTGACGGCGGCACGAGTCCATAGTAGTCGACAACCGCTGCCACCTGATCCGGGAACCGTGCGCCGAGCGATAACGCGGGCATCGCGCCCAGCG
>Ga0210393_10003651_pt1 | contig 12332 bp, 11 predicted proteins | sample IncBWC27OmetaG_FD_160068 | JGI IMG/M metagenome (GOLD analysis project Ga0210393, IMG submission 160068) | Forest soil microbial communities from Barre Woods Harvard Forest LTER site, Petersham, Massachusetts, United States - Inc-BW-C-27-O ... | reverse complement strand
CATTCAAGTTCTCGATATTTCGCCATGAGAACTGACGTTGTTGGCCAGTTCCACAATCATCGAGGAGATCGAGACTATGCGAAAATCTGGCCTCGCATCACTCGGGTTCTTCTATCATGATTTTAGGGACGATCGAAAGACGGACCGCCGTGGGCTGCTCTCATCTTTGCTAGTCCAACTCTGTCATCAATTCGACGCCTACTATGATATTCTTGTCAAGTTCTATTGGGAACACGCCAATGGTTCACAGAATCCGAGCGACAGTTCACTTCTTCGATGCTTAACGGAGATAGTGAAACTTCCGGGACAAGCGCCTGTTTACCTGATTGTGGATGCGTTGGACGAATGTCCGAATACATCTTCTCTGCCATCCCCCCGCGAGAGTGTCCTGAAGCTTGTGGAGGAACTTGTCGACTTACAACTGCCGAATCTACGGATATGTGTCACTAGCCGACCGGAAACAGATATCAAGACACTTCTCGAACCCTCATCTTTTCGTTCTGTCTCCTTACACGACGAGATCGGACACATGGAGGACATAGAGAGGTACATCAAGTTTGTAGTCAACAAGGACCCGAGAAACCGAAGGTGGAGAGCGGAGGACAAGCAACGGGTGATTAATGTGCTGACAAAAAATGCTGGCGGGATGTAAGATATCAATACTTAAATTCTTGATGACCCTCGCTCATACCTGTAATCTAGGTTCCGATGGGCGTATTGCCAATTGGTCTATCTTCGAGGGTGCCACCCGGGACGTATCCGTCGTGCGCTGTCAAAATTGCCGGAGACACTCGATAAAACATACGAACGGACGTTGCGAGAACTCAACAAAGCAGACTGGGAGCTTGCGCACAGATTGTTTCAATGTGTTGCCGTCGCTTCCCGCCCACTCCGCGTTGATGAACTGGCAGAGCTCCTCGCATTCGATTTCAAGTCGGGACCGATCGCAAAGTTCCACGAGGGATGGCGCGTCGAAGATCCTATGGATGCTGTGCTATCTACATGTTCAACATTACTTGCCTTGGTCGACATCGATGGCTCGCCAGTCATACAATTCTCTCACTTCTCTGTGAAAGAATACTTGACTTCTACCCGGCTTGCCGAAGAAGATCATGACGAGATTTTGCGTCGTTATCACATTTCTACGACACCTGCCCACACTCTCATGGCTCAAGCATGTCTCGGCATCCTATTACACCTGGATACGACGATCACCAGAGACGACCTGGAAAACTATCCTCTCGTTGAATATGCTGCGTCGAAGTGGGTCGACCATGTCCGGTTCGACAACGTATCAGAATACATCCAAGATGCGATGAAGGAGTTGTTTGACCCAACGAAACCGCATCTCGCGGTATGGGTGTGGATATGCGACCCTCGACATCCGATGATGGATTCTGAACGAGCTGAAAGGCCGCCGCCACCTGGAGGAACGCCGTTGCATTATGCTGCTGCCTGTGGCTTATACGGGGTTGTAAAGTTCCTGGCTATCGAGCACTCTCGAGATGTAGATTCTCGGGGATTCGATGAGGAATGGACTCCACTGCATGTTGCGTCGGCTTATGGACATGTGGAGGTCGTACGGATGCTTGTCGAACAGGGCGTGGACGTGACGGCCCGGGACAACGTCGGGAAGACCCCATTGCATGTTGCGTCGAAGAAGAGACAACTGGAGGTTACACGCTTTCTTGTCGAGCACGGCATGGACGCAACAGCGCGGACTAACAACGGGGATACACCATTACACGTCATGTCGATTCATGGGCATGTGGAACTTGCACGTCTCCTGGTCGAGCACGGCGCCGACGCGACGGCCCGGAACAACGAAGGGGGCACTCCATTACATGTGGCGTCGATAGGCGGACATGTGAAACTCGCAAACTTCCTCGTCGAATATGGCGCGGATGTGACAGCGAAAAACATCGCCGGGGGGACCCCATTACACGAGGCGTCGATTCATGGACATGTGGAACTTGCACGTCTCCTTGTCGAGCACGGCGCAGACGCGACATCCAAGACCAATCTCGGGCATACTCCGTTGTTTGAGGCGGCGGCTTTTGGACATCCAGAAGTCGTTCGTTTCCTCCTCGAACATGACGCCGACGCGGTGGCCCGTACGAATGATGGGCGGACACCATTACATCTGGCATCAGCTTTTGGATTTACGGAAATTGTACGGATCCTCGTCGAATATGGTGCAGATGCATCAGCCCGGGCAGACGACGGGCACAGTCCATTGCATGCGGCGTCATCTCGCGCAAATCTAGAAATCTCACGCTTGCTTATCAAGTACGGTGCGGACGTGACAGCGCGGAAAAAGGATGGGTGGACTCCGTTGCATAGTGCGTCGTCTTGTGGGGATGTGGAAGTCGCACGATTCCTTATCGAGCACGGTGCGAACTCGACGGTGAGGGATAACTCTGGGTCGACTCCATGGGACGTGGCGTTGAAGAAGGGACATTTGGAAGTCGCACGTTTCCTCGAGCGCTGCACGTACGCGACAGCCCGCGCCAACAACGGGTGGACTCCATTACATGTGGCAGCCGAACAGGGAAATATGAAGGTTGTGCGCATGCTCGTTGAGCACGGTGTGGACGCGACAGCCCGGTCCTGTGACGGATGGACTCCGTTGCATGCGGCGTCGTCCTGTGGAAGTATGGACTCGGAAGTCGCACGTTTCCTCATCGAGCACGGTGCAAACGTGACAGCCCGGGCAAACGATGGGCGGACCCCATTACACGTGGCGACGGAAGTGGGAAATGTGGACGTTATACGCATCCTCATCGAGCATGGCGCAGACACGACAATAACCCAACGTTGGCTGGGTAGCCGTTTTTATTACTTGGCTTTATGCTTTTTTGTTGGAAGCTACTTATATTTCATGTGGACTTAACGAGTATGTAGATGTAGATTGTAATGTAAATGTGTACTGTGAATTGTAGAAGGAGCAAACAATAGACTAAAGCCCCGATGCTCGTTGCAGCATAGTATAGAAAGTATAGAAAGGCCTCAGGGAGATGTTCCGCGGATCCGATCACGTAACAAAAAGGCGCCGTTTAGCTGACTAAGCTACCACGCCTCATGTCATGATGTCAACTCGGTGGTATTCAATTTTTCGTACGGCATAACGTCGCCAATCTCAGCTTATTTCCTCTGTATGATCACCAACGCCACCACAATACAATACAGATATCTCAACCATCTCGTCCGCTTTCTCTCATCTGTGTTATGAAGGTGCCACCTGCCCTCGCCTCCGGATCTGGCAAGGTCTATCCTCCACTCATCGAAAATAATCTTCTGGGTAGCTCCCCTGGAAAGACGGACGGTGCGAGTTGCCAACGGAGGGCACCACCTGCGATGCTCAGCTTGAGGTGAGCTTTCCCGCGCTACCTTTCCCATGCTCGCCCTTAAACTCGTTCAGTCGATCGAGGCCACGCTCACATCTCAACACGGGGTCCACTCTGTAACCGCCATCCTGGCAGAACGCGCGGTGGCCGAGTTATATCTTCAGCAGTAGGACGCAGAGAGGATCATCAACGTAAGTTCATCATGCCATTCCTTTTTCCAGGGTATATTCGGGCGTTCGCCGACCGTGTTGCAGGCTACTTCGTCCCCAGTGTCATTTCCTGGCTGTGGTCACTTTCTTGGCGGGACGTTTCTCGCGAGCGTGTCACCAGGCATTGATTTGCGGGGATATTCTACCATCGCAGCACAAGCACGCTGGCCATGTGCCGTTGATCTGTATGTCGGTCGTCGTCGTCGAGCGCCGGAACACTCTTGGCCTTAGCACTTCCACAACCATCATTGTCGGCACCGGCGTTGGCCCGAAGAATGGGATCTTCGTCAAGGACGGATGCGCACTCAAGGCTAGACGGGAGCTCAGGCGTGTTACGCCGAAAGAGACAGGTACTTTTACTAAGAGCAATCTTACCATGGACTGCTGACTGTGTCATGACCCCGTGCAGTGGTCATTGCTATAGTCGCTACAATTGGGGCAACCCCTTGCCAATGCTTTCGCAGTCAGGGAAAAAATCTGCAAGACGAGGCGCCGAAATGTTCGGGAGCGTTACGTGATGAGGTGTGCCCGGCTGTCGCACTCTCAGGTGGGTAGAAATACTCCGTCCAAGTTGACTCGGCACGCTCCATCATGACATCCCATGATCACCTTCCCTCTTGCCTCGCAAGGTTAGATTAGAAATTAGCTAATCACGACATGGCCGCATGTTGATCTACGTCCCCATCGCATCGTAGGCGCCGCGGCTGTCCCCTGGGCTTCAATCGCGCTTGCGAGCGCGCCAAAGCGTTTACCACCACCTGGAATCCACTCAATCCAGGGTATGTGTATCGAGGTTTTCATGCCGATGGGGCGAGAGATGGAGCTGGTGGTCGCGCGGCAGGTGGGAATTAAGTCGGAGGTGTATGGCAGGATAGAGCCCGAAAGGCAAGGCGGAGGTTGTCGCTGAGCTGATGGAGGATGGCGGGCGCGACGTAGTGATGGTAGGTCTAGATCTCGCTGTTGGGGTGGGGACATTTGGGTTAACATCCTACGAACCCAAGATCGGTGGCGGCATCCACGACTTAGCGGCGCTCGCCGCAGCGACACGTTGGTATAGCGCAACCCCGGGGCACCGCGCATGCGCCCGGACCTACTCGACCTCGTGCGTGATCTTTCACGCAATCCGGCGTAACCCTGTATGGGCGTGCGCGTACAGCGTGCTCGGGACCCTGTTCGCCTTGGACGTCTGCCTCCTCCCCTGCCCCAAGTGGTGATCACAAGTGCCATGATACCTTCAGCTCAGTCAACGTTGTCCCCTCCTCAAACGGTGTGCCCGCACCGCACATAGCGTCATGCCTGAGGAGCGTCGCCTGGCGCTTCTGCCGCTGCCCGAACGGTTACGGGCGGTGCTGTCCGATGCACGAGACGCACCGTACGGGCAGTGGTGGATTTGCCATCGTGGTTCGAGGCTACGTCCGAGTGAATGCGGACGAGAGCCTGTAACTTTGCGATTGTTAGATCATTGACGTACTTTGTGTTTGTTGCCGTGGAGAGGAAAAGGGAGGAGACGACAATACGTCTCATGGTATATGTATATACCACGCATATCCTTTTCGTTGTGAGTTTGTTGTCTATCTTTTGCTTGCTGCCAATTTCAGTTTTGTCTCGTTTTTTTTTGCTGGGGAGCATATCTCCGGGGGATTTGAGTTTAATTATCGTAGTTCATACGTTCATTAATATTGTTATGCCTGATACCCAATGTAGCACGTATTCTTTTGGTTGGTGATAATGCATTCTCAGTCTTCTACCGCTCACCTTAAGTTTTTCTCACTGCGAATGTCGCAGGTCGAACAGGAACGTAACTCACCGAGGTAATTATAACATTTTATGGCATTTCAAGTTTGCGCTTCATTAACCTTCTTTTCTTTTCTACACAACTCTTGGCCAAAAAACCACAGTATGGTATTTCCGATCGACCGCCGGCAAGAAATGTTGATGGATAGGCCCATCCACCGCTCACTGGCACCAGTGGTGTGCGCTCACTAGCGCACACCACCGGTGCCTGAAAAACAACCCAGCGCGCTCAACTACCATCGATAAGGTCTGAGGTGGCGCCAGCACTGGCCCCTGGACCTCCTTCCCCCTAACCCTCTATCAGTTCCAATCACCACATCACACGGCCCGACTATCATTATATCTTAACGTCTTAACAGCGGAACAACTCAACCTTCATTCGAAGGCAACACCTCCCCCGATTTGAGATATGAGTCGTCAATTTCAATCGTCTCGTTTTCGAGCGCTTTTCGAAGCTGCCCTACAGGATTACGAAAAAACGACCAATATAACACTGGCCAAACACCCACTCGCCGAGAAACTCCAGAATTGCTACACAGTCGAGCCCATCATTACTCTTCTTCAGGACCAAGCACGAGAATTCGGCGACTTCCCGGGAAGCGATAGAATCATGAAATCGATCAAGAATACCGTATCAGTTCTATCTATGCTTGTTTCCATTGCCGCCTTCGGAGATGCTATAGACATCGTACGTCACGACGCACTCGTAAGGATATTCTACCTCTGATGCATGGCTACAGTCATTCCCACCTCCGAAGGCCGTACAAATTGCCCTGTACATCCTCCTTGTCGTATGTGCCCTGCTTCAGTTCCCACGTGTGTATCCAGTATCTTTCTCACATCGAAGTGCATCAGGCGGCAAAAGGAGTAACTACAAACTATGACGAACTCGCCGACCTGTTTGAATCGATCGACCACCTTCTCAAACCCCTCGATATATATGCCCACATTCCCCCTACACCCGCCATGGACGAAACGGTGGTCAAGATAATGGTGGAGTTACTCTCCACGCTCGCGCTGACGACCAAAGAGCTCAAGCCGGGACGACAAAGTGAGTTTGTTTATGCCGATATGTTATATTAACTCAGTGGAGCGCAGAGAAAATCGTAAAGAAGATTTTTGGAGAAAAGGACACCGGGGCGATCCTACGAAGACTAGATCGACTCTCCCACAACGAGGCTCGGACCACGGCAACGGAGATTATTAAGGTCGTCTACGGTCTCGTCCAGGATATGAGTGATTAAACCCGCTCTACTTGTCTCTCAATGGCCATTGAATATGTTTCGTTCTAGATGGCAAGGCATCCGGTGATGGTGTTCGAGAGACCCTTGGTGCGTTTTATTCGGGACGATAAGCTAGTTCGGTATCTGACTGAGCGTTAGAAATCCTACATCAGATGACAAGCGAAATGAACAAGTCGAAACGTCAGTTATATTTTAACGTCGCCTTACCTGCCTGGAAATACTAACATTGTGTTATAGGCGACCAGTTACAGAAAGCTATCCGAGGATGGCTCTCTCCTCCTGATCCATGGAAAAACCATCACATTGCCCATGAATCTCGCCTCGAGGCGTCTGCGACGTGGTTCGTTCAAGGAGAAACTTTCTCAAAATGGAAATCGTCTGGACCGTGTTCGCTTCTGTGGATCCACGGGAAGCGTCAGTTGCTGCCTAGCCGTTACTCTTTTGCAGACACTGATGTCTATTACCGTTTGCAGCTGGCGCCGGGAAGAGTGTGTTTTGGTACATTAACCTTTTCGATGTTTCGTGATAATAACTGATGTTGTTGGCCAGTTCCACAATCATCGAGGAGATCGAGATTATGCGAAAATCTGGTCTCGCATTACTCGGATTCTTCTATCATGACTTTAGAGACGACCAAAAGAAGGATCGCCATGGACTGCTATCATCCTTGCTAATCCAACTCGGTCATCAATCTGACGCGTACTCCGACATTCTTACGAAATTCTATTTGGATCACGCCAACGGTTCACAACATCCGAGCGACGATGCACTTCTCCGGTGTTTAATGGAGATAGTGAAACTTCCAGGACAAGCGCCTATTTACCTGATCGTGGATGCGTTGGACGAATGTCCAAACACGTCTTCTCTGCCATCTCCTCGCGAGAAAGTTTTGAAGTTTATGGAGGAGCTTATCGACTTACAACTTTCGAATCTACGGATATGCGTGACCAGCCGACCGGAGACGGACATTAAGACCCTTCTCGAACCCTTATCTTTCCGTTCTGTTTCCTTACACGATGAGGTCGGACAAATGGAGGACATTGAGAAGTATATCAAATCGGCTGTCAACAAGGACCCAAAGAATCGAAGGTGGAAGGCGGAGGACAAGCAACTAGTGATTGATATGCTCATAAAAAATGCTGACGGCATGTAAGACACCAATACATGAATTTTTGACGACTCTCGCTCATACATATGATGTAGGTTTCGATGGGTGTATTGCCAGGTGGTCTATCTTCGAGGGTGCCACCCAGGACGTATCCGGCATGCGCTGTCCCAATTACCGGAGACACTTGATGAAACATATGAACGGACGCTACGAGATATCAACAGAGCAGACTGGGAACTTGCGCACCGATTATTTCAATGTGTTGCTGTCGCTTCCCGCCCACTCCGAGTTGAGGAACTGGCGGAGTTCCTCGCCTTCGATTTCAAGTCAGGACCAGTTGCAAAGTTCCATGAGGGATGGCGCCTAGAAGATCCCGTGGACGCAGTGCTAACTACATGTTCAACATTGCTTGCCCTTGTCAATGTCGACGGTTCCTCAACCATCCAATTCTCTCACTTTTCTGTGAAAGAATTCTTGACGTCTGGCCGGCTTGCCGAAGCAAATGACGAGACTTTGCGTCGTTATCACATTTCCATGACACCTGCCCACACGCTCATCGCTCAAGCATGTCTTGGTATTCTAATACACCTAGATACGGCGATCATTAGAGACGACCTGCAAAACTATCCTCTCGCTGAATACGCTGGCCAGCACTGGGTTGACCATGCCCGGTTCGAGAACGTATCGCAACGCGTGGAAGACGGGATGAAGAAGTTGTTTGACCCGACGAAGTCACATCTCGCGACATGGGTGTGGATATGCGATCCTCGTAATTCAATGATAGACCCTGAACGAGCTGAAAGGCCGCTGCCACCTGGAGGAACCGCGTTGCATTATGCTGCTGTTTGTGGCTTACACGCGATTGCAAAATTTCTGGCCATCGAGTATTCACAAGACATAGATTCTCGGGGTTTTGAGGACAATTGGACACCGTTGCACGTTGCGTCGGCTTATGGACATATGGAAGTCGCACGGGTTCTTATCGAGGAGGGTGCGGACGCGACGGCCTACGACAACGACGGGAATAGTCCATTGCATGTGGCATCGAAGCAGGGACATGTACAAGTCGCACGTTTCCTCGTCGACAATGGGACGGACGTGATAGCCCGCCCGAACCATGACGGGAGGACTCCATTGCATGTGGCGTCGATTCATGGAAATGTGGAAGTCTCACGTTTCCTCGTCGAGAATCGTGCGGATGTGACTGCCCGGAGCAGCCAGAAGTGGACTCCATTACATGACGCAGCGACTTACGGACGTGTGGGAGTCGTGCGCTTCCTCATCGAACAGGGCGTGGACGTGACTGCCCGTGGCGATGACGGGCGGACACCGTTGCATCTGGCATGCTCCTATGGATATATAGATGTTGTACGCATCCTCGTCGAGCACGGTGCCGACCCGACAGCCAAAGCAAACGATGGGCAGAGCCCATTACATGTGGCGTCATCTTATGGAAATTTGGTAGTCGCACGCAACCTCGTCGAGTATGGTGCGGACGTGACAGCCCGGGACGACGATGGGTGGACTCCATTGCATTATGCGTCATCTTGTGGGGGTGTGGAAGTCGTACGTTTCCTCGTCGAGCGCGGTGCTGACGCGACAGCGCGGGACCACCGGGGGTGGACTCCGTGGGATGAGGCGTCGAGCAATGGACATGTACAGGTCACAGATTTCCTCGTCCAGCTCGGCGCGCACCGAAAAGTTAAGGAAACCGACAGGGCGGCGCGCCGTCGCCGTCGCCGTCGTCGCCATCGTCACCGAACACCATCGCCTGCCTTGGCCGAAAAGACAAATGCAGAAGTCGCTCGCATCCCCGTCAAGCATGGCGCTTACCCTACGGCCCGGGCGCGCGCAGGGTGGACTCCGTTACATGTGGCGGCAGAACAGGGAAATACGGAAGTCGTACGCATCCTCATCGAGCACGGTGAGGACGCGACGGCACGGGCCGACAACGGGTGGACTCCGTTACATGTGGCGACGGAATTGGGAAATGCGGAAGTTGCCCGGCTCCTCGTCGAACATGGTGCTGACGTGACAGCCCCAGCGGACGACGGGAGGACACCGTTGCATGTGGCGACGGAATCAGGAAACGTGGACGTCATACGCGTCCTCGTCGAGCATCGTACTGTCCGTACAGACACGACGACAGCCCGGCTAACGCAACGCAGACAATTCATTTACTATGTTTTGATTTTCTGTTTCTTTCTTGCCGGTGGAATCTACTTACAGTTCATAATGTGGACGTATGAGAGTAAGCAAATGTAATGAACATTGGAATTTTTATATACACTGTGAATTGTCGTATAATGGGAGGAACATAGAGCAGACGTGCATTAGAAAATCCAGGTGCAGGCAAGGAAAAGGCGAGAAGGACGTTCTGAAATCCGCGTCAAAAAGGCGCTCAAAGGCGCTCAAAGGCTTACATCAAAGTGCAGTGCACAGAGCACGTGAGCACGCGAGCCACGCGAGCTTCGTTTATGCTCGGCACCTTCCGCAGCGTTCTCTCCGCTACAATACAAATCCTTCTCGGCTTATTTCCTTTCCTCTGTACGATCCTTGGTACGATCACCAACACCACCACAAATCAATGCTAACATCTCAGTCATCTCATCGCTGCGCTTCAACGCAGCCTTACGTAGGTCAAGACGTAAGTAAGAGGCAAAGAATAATGTTAGAGCTAAAATTGATATTATAGGTCTGTGGCATGGGGAGAGTACCACCATCCGAAACGCGGCAATGTTTTACAATCGAGACGCAAACTTGGAGTCAATGGCTACTCGCGAACAACTTGAAGGAAGAGAGAATGTCATCGATAGTATCACATCCGTTACACCTCGCCCGGTTTCTGTGATATGTGGTACAGTATAAAGATGCCCTGCCTCGGCCTCCGGATCTGAAACGGTCGATTTTCCACTCTGTCGAAATGTAGCGAGTAGGCACGAGTCAGTAGAGTCACGGAGCTGGATGCAATTTCAGAAAGGAGGATAAGCGCAAGTAACCTCAGTCTCGTAAGAAGGAACACTGGGGTACGTGGGACGGCGAGTATCGTACTTAAAACTAAGTAAGGAACGGTTGTGCGAGGAGAAGGGAAGGGAAAATCTGGATAGACATGAACGCGAAAATGTCAATCTTCAGTTTGTCTCAGATATCAGGCCCGGTCCAACCGGCCTCAGTTCACTGCGTTGGGGTGCGGCCCCAAGAGAAAATAATCCTCCGTCCGGGCCTCCCAGGTGCCTACCTTGCACCCGTTCGGTCCATTGAGAGGCTCGCATAAGATCCCGGGAGTCACATGAGCCTTGCATGTCAAGTTGCTGGTTGCGAAGCCTTTATGAGGAGCTTGAGCCTAGATACTCCCAGGAGGAGCCAACTCTGAATTGAGGTGATAATTATGGGTCTGTCGCATTGGCAAAAGATTCCCAATCCTTGAAGCATTTCGCAATAAGATGGCACTAGGTGAGGGTCGTGGCAGATATGCTGACAAAGGCACTCCCGCGCGCCAAGCACAGCAAACGATGGCGACACGCACGCGACACGTCGCCGACACGACTCACTTTGATGGATGGGCAGTGTTAGGGTTAGGTCCGGCAAACCGATATGTCCCGTCCTCGTTGTCAACACGCCTCCCTACTACACCATGCTACCGTCCGACGTGTGCCGCGAGGAATAACAATTCCTTCCCTCTCTCGCGTGTTCTCCCTATCTACTCAAAGTCTTCGTTCCAAGGCAACACCACCTCCGGACTCGAAATATGACTCTCCAGCCTCGATCGTCTCGTGTTCGAGGACTTTTCGATGCCGCCCTACAGGATTACGGAAAAACAACCAAGGTCACGTTGGCCGAACACCCAATCGCCGAGAAACTCCAGAGTTGTCACTCTGTCGAGCCCATCGTCACTCTTCTTCAGGACCAAGCACGAGAATTGGGTGATTTTCGGGGAAGCGATAGAGTCATGAAATCCATCAAGAATACCGTATCAGTTCTGTCCATGCTTGCTGCCACTGCCGCACTCGGCGATGCTATAGATATCGTACGTCCCAACTTGAAGCCGCTCATTGGGATATCCCACCTTTGATGCATGTTTCACAGTCATTCCCACCTCCGAAGGCAGTACAAACTGCCCTCTCCATCCTGCTTGTTGTATGCGCCTTTTTCAAGCCCTCACCTGCGTATTCTTCTCACATCGAAGTGCATCAGGCAGCAAAGGGGGTCAATATAAACTATGATGAACTCGCCGACTTGCTCGAATCGATCGATCACCTTCTCAATCCCCTCGATATATATGCCCACATCCTCCCTACACCCGCCATGGACGAGATGATGGTCAAGATAATGGCGGAGTTACTCTCCATCCTCGCGCTGATGACCAAAGAGCTGAAACAAGGACGACAAAGTGAGTCTGTTCTCGCTGTTATGTTACATTAACTAGATGGAGTGCAGAGAAATTCGTAAAGAAGACTTTCGGACAGAAGGATACCGGGGTGATTCTACAACGACTAGATCGACTCTCCCATAACGAGGCTCGGACAACCGCAGCAGAGATTTTTAAGGTCATCTACGGTCTCATGCAAAACCTGAGTGAGTAAATACACTGTATTTGTCTCCCCCCTTGGGATCGAATGACATTGTCCTA
>Ga0210393_10003650_pt1 | contig 12332 bp, 21 predicted proteins | sample IncBWC27OmetaG_FD_160068 | JGI IMG/M metagenome (GOLD analysis project Ga0210393, IMG submission 160068) | Forest soil microbial communities from Barre Woods Harvard Forest LTER site, Petersham, Massachusetts, United States - Inc-BW-C-27-O ... | reverse complement strand
GACGGCAGCCGTTATGCGGAATCGGCGTGACGTCTTCAATGTTGGTGATCTTCAGACCGCAGCCGTTCAAGGCCCGCACCGCCGATTCGCGTCCCGGGCCCGGGCCCATCACGCGCACTTCGACGTTCTTCACACCGTGCTCCTGCGCTGCCGTGCCGGCACGTTCCGCCGCGACCTGCGCCGCGAACGGCGTCGACTTGCGCGAACCGCGATAGCCGCAACCGCCCGATGTCGCCCAGGACAATGTGTTGCCCTGCCGATCGGTGATCGTGATGATGGTGTTGTTGAAGGAAGCATGCACGTGCGCAATCGCGTCCAGCACGTTCTTGCGTACTTTCTTGCGCGCAGGTTTGCCGCCTTGCGCGGCCGCCGCGGCTTGTTGCGTGTTCTGTTTCGGATCAGCCAATTGATTAACTTCCTAGGCGCTAATTGCCATGCGCTTCGCGCAACTATTGACGGGGTCGAAGCGACCCCGCATGAAAAAAACCCTGTTCAAGACTCAGACCTTGCCCGGCGGCGCGTTCATCTTCACCGCTTGCTTGCGCGGTCCTTTGCGCGTGCGCGCGTTGGTGCGCGTTCGCTGGCCGCGCATCGGCAGGCCCTTGCGATGCCGGATACCCCGGTAACAGCCCAAATCCATCAGGCGCTTGATGTTCATCGACACTTCGCGGCGCAGATCGCCTTCGACCGCGAATTTCGCCACCTGAGAGCGCAGCGAAGCCACTTCGGCGTCGGTCAGATCCTTCACCTTGACGTGATACTTCACGCCGGCGGCATCGCAGATGCGCGCGGCACGGCTATTGCCGATGCCGAAAATGTGGGTCAGGCCGATGACGACATGCTTGTTCATCGGAATGTTGATGCCGGCGATACGCGCCATCTATTTCTCCACCCGCGCCCACGAAAAAAAGCGCGCTAGTATATTAGAAAACTCGTTGAAAATCAATCTTAACCCTGCCTCTGTTTGTGGCGGGCGTCAGACGAACAAATGATGTAGACGATGCCGCGTCGCCGCACGACTTTGCAGTTCTTGCAGATCTTCTTGACGGAAGGACGAACTTTCATTTTTTAGCTCCAATGCCCCGAAGGCTGGCCTTTTTCATCAGGCCCTCGTATTGCTGCGACATCATGTGCGACTGCAGCTGCGCGACGAAATCCATGACACCGACGACGATGATCAGCAGGGACGTACCGCCAAATTGGAAAGGAATGGCCGGATTCACCATGCGAATGATTTCAGGCAGCAAGCACACCGCCATGATGTACAGGCCGCCCCACAGCGTCAGCCGGGTCAACACCTTGTCCAAATACTCGCCCGTCTGCAGGCCCGGGCGGATCCCGGGAATGAAGGCGCCGGCCTTCTTCAAGTTTTCGGCCGTGTCCCGGGCGTCGTACACCAGGGCCACGTAGAAAAACGCGAATCCGACCACCAGGAGGCCGAACAGCACGACGTGCAGCGGTTGTCCGTAATTGAGGATGGCCGCGATCTTTTGCAAGGTCTGCTGGATGACATTCGGGTTGGGGCTATTGCCGAAAAACTGCGCGATGGTCGCCGGAAACACCAGCAAACTGGAGGCGAAAATCGGGGGAATGACGCCCGCCATGTTCAATTTGAAGGGCAAATGGGTGCTTTGGCCCTGCATCATCCGCCGGCCGACCTGGCGCTTGGCGTAGTTGACCTGGATCTTGCGCAGCGCACGCTCGACGAACACACAGAACAGGGTGACCAGCACCACCACCACCAGGATCAACAGCACGATCAACGGATTCATTTCCCCGGTGCGCACCATATCCAGCGTATTGCCGATGGCGCGGGGCAGCCCGGCAATGATGCCCGCCACGATGATCATCGTGATGCCGTTGCCAATGCCGCGTTCGGTGATCTGCTCGCCCAGCCACATGACGAACAGGGTGCCCGTGGTGATGGAGACGGTGGCGACGAACAGAAACTGCGGCCCGGGGTTGGGCACCAGATTGCTGCCCGAATTCTGGATGGCCAGCGCCGCGCCAAAGCCCTGGAAGGCCGCCAGCGCCACCGTGCCGTAGCGCGTGTATTGCATCAGCTTGCGGCGGCCGGACTCGCCGTCCTTGCGGATCTGCGCCCACGGCGGGTACACCATCGAGGCCATCTGCACGATGATGGACGCGGTGATGTAAGGCATGACGTTCAGCGCAAAAATGCTGAAACGCTGCAGTGCGCCGCCCGAAAACATGTTGAACATGCCGAGCAGCGTGCCGTTCTGGGTCGAGAAGAACGCGGCGAATTTCGCCGCATCGATGCCCGGCACGGGAATGAAGGTGCCGATCCGGTACACGACCAGCGCGCCCAGCAAGAACATCAGGCGCTTGCGCATTTCGGCGAAGCGGGTGATGTCCCCTAGCGCGGCGGCGGCGTTGGTGCTGGATGTGACCACGAGTTTCCCTTAAGCCTCGAACTTTCCGCCCGCGGCTTCCACGGCGCTCTTGGCGCCCTTGGTCGCGGTGACCGCCTTGTCCTTGACGGTGAACGGCTTGCTGACCGTGCCGGACAAAATGATTTTCACCAGCTTGGTGCTTTCGGGAACGAGATTCGCCTCGATCAATCCCGCCAGCGTGACTTCGGCACCGGATACCCGCATGAGATCCGACAGGGTCAGTTCGGCGCGCGAGGCCTTCATGGCGGAACGAAAGCCGATCTTCGGCAACCGCCGCTGCAGGGGCATCTGGCCGCCTTCGAAGCCCACCTTGTGATAACCGCCCTTGCGCGCGCGCTGTCCCTTGACACCGCGGCCGCAGGTCTTGCCCTGGCCGGCGGAGGCACCACGGCCCACGCGCAAACGCGTTCTTTTGGAGCCGGCGCCCGGCTTGATGGTATTTAGTCGCATTTAAACCTTCCCCGAACCCAAGGCAGTCTCTACTTTGAGCATATGGCTCGCCGTATTGACCATGCCGCGGTTGGACGGCGTATCCGCCACCACGACGCTATGTCCGATCCTGCGCAGCCCCAGGCCCTTGACGGACCCGCGGATACTGGCCAGTTGCCCGAAAACGCTCCTGATCAAGGTGACTTTGATGGTCTTTTCGCCGACCGACTTCTCTGGTGCTTTGCTGGTCATGATCAACCTACGATCTCTTCGACGCTCTTGCCGCGCTTGGCTGCGATGTCATCGGGGGTGCGCAATTTGCCCAGCGCATCCATGGTGGCCCGCACCACATTGATGGGATTGCGCGAGCCGTAGCTCTTGGCGAGCACGTTGCGCACGCCGGCGCACTCGAATACCGCGCGCATGCCGCCGCCGGCGATCACGCCCGTACCGTCCGCGGCCGGCTGCATGTAGACGCGCGTGGTTCCATGCCGTCCTTTGACAGCGTAGAACAGGGTTTCGTTCTTCAAGGAAACCGTGACCAGGCTCTTTCGCGCCTGCATCATGGCCTTGGAGATCGCGACCGGCACTTCGCGTGCCTTGCCATAGCCGAACCCGACCCGGCCGGCGCCGTCGCCCACGACGGTCAGCGCGGTAAAGCCGAATTGCTTGCCGCCCTTGACCACCTTCGCCACGCGATTGACCGCGACCAGCTTTTCGAGCAGGTCATCGCCGGACATCGGTTTTTCTGTTCTCGCCATTGCCTAAAGACCTCTAGTTAGAACTCGAGACCCGCTTCGCGAGCGGCCTCTGCCAGCGCCTTGACGCGCCCGTGGTACATGAATCCGGAACGGTCGAAGGCGACCTTCTTGATCCCCTTGGCTGTCGCGCGCTCCGCGATGGCCCGGCCGACCGCTTTGGCGGCTTCGATGTTGCCGGTGGTTTTCAATTCCCCGCGCACGTCCTTCTGCAAGGTCGAGGCGGCGACCAGAACCTTGTCGCCCTCCGGCGCAATGATCTGCGCATACATGTGCTGCGGCGTGCGATGCACCGAGAGACGCAAAGCGCTGAGCTCTTTGATCTTTACCCGGCCCCGCAGCGCGCGGCGCAAGCGGGTGTCTTGTTTGGTCAATTTCATGATTACTTCTTCTTCGCCTCTTTCAGCGAAATCGTCTCGTCCGAATATTTCACGCCCTTGCCCTTGTACGGCTCCGGCGGCCTGAAGCCGCGGATCTCCGCGGCGGTCTGACCGACGCGCTGCCGATCGATGCCCTTGACGATGATCTCGGTCTGGGTGGGCGTTTCGATGGTGATGCCCTCCGGTATCGCGAAGTTGATCAGATGCGAATACCCCAAGGTCAGCGTCAAGCTCTTCGCCTGGACCGCGGCGCGGTAGCCCACGCCCACCAGCTCCAGCTTCTTCTCATAACCCTTGGTAACACCCGTCACCATGTTGGCGAGGTGCGCGCGCGTCGCACCGGCGATGGCATTCATGCCCTCCGCCGATTCGTCGGCCCGCACTTCCAGATGTTTGTCCTGCTGCACGACCTTGACGCCGCTCTTGATCGCCAACGTCAGCGAGCCCTTGGCGCCTTTCAGCGTAATGGCTTCCGCGCCGATCGTGGCGGTGACGCCTTGCGGCAGATCTACCGGCATTTTTGCGACTCGAGACATAATAAAACCCTGAAGTTATCGTCAGCTCAAAACTACTGGACGACGAACAGCACTTCGCCGCCGGTGCCGGCCGCGCGTGCTTGTTTGTCGGACATGATGCCTTGCGGCGTCGAGACCACCGCCACGCCCAATCCGCCGAGCACCTTGGGCAACTCGTCCTTGCCGCGATAAATTCGCAGGCCCGGACGGCTGATGCGTTCGATGCGATCGATGACGGGCCGGCCGTCGTGATACTTCAATTCGATCGACAGCGTGCTCTTCGCGCCGCTCGAATCGACGCCGAAGTCCGCAATGTAGCCTTCGGCCTTCAGCACCTTGAGAATGGCCACCTTGAGCTTCGAAGCGCCCATGCCCACGCTCGGCTTGCCCGCGGATTGCGCATTGCGAATACGCGTCAACAAATCAGCAATTGGATCAGTCATGCTCATTGTGCGCGCCTCACCAACTCGCCTTCGACAGGCCTGGAATTTCACCGCGATTGGCCGCCTCGCGCAGCTTGGTGCGGGCCAGGCCAAACTTGCGGTATACACCGCGTGATCGGCCCGTAATCGAGCAGCGATTGCGCTGCCGCGTGGCACCCGCATCGCGCGGCTGCTTCTGCAGCTCCACTTGAGCGGCTTCACGAGCCTCCTGCCCGGTCTTCGGGTCGCGGATCAGCTCTTTGAGCTCAGCGCGCCGCTTGGCGAATTTCTTCGCCACCTTGAGGCGTTTTTTCTCGCGCATGAGCATATTCGTCTTGGCCATGGGCTATTACCCTACTTACGGAACGGAAAGTTGAAAGCTTCGAGCAATGCGCGGCCATGCTTGTCGTCTCTGGCCGACGTGGAAATGGTGATGTCCATGCCACGAATTTGATCGATCTGGTCGTACTGAATCTCGGGGAAAATGATCTGCTCTTTGACCCCTAGGCTGTAATTGCCGCGGCCGTCGAAGGAGCGCGTGCTGATGCCGCGAAAATCCCTGATGCGCGGAATGGCGATGCTCACCAAGCGGTCCAGAAATTCATACATGCGGTCGCCGCGCAGGGTCACCTTGCAGCCGATAGCCTGGCCGTCGCGCACCTTGAACGTCGCCACCGATTTCTTGGCTTTCGTCACGGCGGGCTTCTGTCCGGTGATCTTGGCCATGTCGGCGGTCGCGGCATCCATGACCTTCTTGTCGGCCACGGCCTCGCCCACGCCCATGTTCACCGTGATCTTCAAGATCCGCGGCACCTGCATCGTGTTCTTGAGCTCGAGCTTCTGCTTGAGCTCCGGCACGATCTTGTCGTTGAAAATTTGTTTGAGTCTAGCTGCCATGTTTCTTTACTCGCTACTTCGCGTCGACCATTTCTTTGTTCGACTTGAATACGCGCACCTTGCGGCCGTTCTCGAGCGCCTTGAAGCCGATGCGATCGCCCTTCTGGGTCGCCGGATTGAAAACCAGCACGTTCGACACGTGCAGCGGCGCCTCGCGCTCGATGATGCCGCCCTGAACGCCCATCTGGGGATTCGGCTTCTGATGCTTCTTCGACATATTGAGGCCCTCGACGCGCACGCGGTCATCCGCCAGCACTTCGATGACGGCACCCTTGCGCCCTTTGTCCCGACCGGCGATCAGAATCACCGTGTCGCCTTTGCGAATCTTCTTCATCACAGCACCTCGGGCGCGAGTGAGATGATTTTCATGAACTGCACATTGCGCAGTTCGCGCGTTACGGGTCCGAAAATACGCGTGCCGATGGGCTCGAGCTTGTTGGTCAGCAGCACCGCCGCATTGGTGTCGAAGCGGATCAGCGATCCGTCGGCGCGGCGCACGCCGCTCTTGGTGCGCACGACGACGGCGTCATACACCTCGCCTTTCTTCACCTTGCCGCGTGGGATCGCATCCTTCACGCTGACCTTGATGACGTCGCCCACCGCCGCATAGCGGCGCTTCGAGCCGCCGAGCACCTTGATGCACATCAAGCGCTTCGCGCCGCTGTTGTCGGCCACATTCAAAATAGTTCGCATCTGAATCATTGGGGCAGGCCTCTCATTCCGACCGGGCGCGATCTACCACGCGCACCAACACCCAAGACTTACGGCGCGACATCGGACGGCACGGCTTGATGGACACCGTGTCGCCTTCCTTGCATTCATTGCTCTCGTCATGCGCCAGCAGCTTGGTGGTGCGGCGGATGTACTTGCCATAGGTCGGGTGCTTGACCAAACGCTCGACGGAGACCGCGATGGTCTTGTCCATCTTGTTGCTGACCACCTTGCCGGTGAGCAGGCGTTGTCCCGGAATCGGCGCTGCGCCTGCCGCAGCCGTTTCAGTTGATTGTGCTTCGGTCGACATCACGCCTTACCTCCGGCTGCCTTGGATTGGGCCAGCACCGTCTTTACGCGCGCAATGTTCTTACGCACCTTCGAAAACTGATCGGGCTTCGCCGCCTGTCCGGTCGCCCGGGCCATGCGCAGATTGAATTGTTCGCGGCGCAGCTTGAGAAGCTCCTCGCTGAGATCCTTCGGCGCCTTGGCGCGCAAATCCTTGGCCTTCATGTACGCACCTGACGCTTGACGAACGCGGTCGATACCGACAATTTGGCGGAGGCCAGGCGAAACGCCTCGCGCGCAATGGTTTCGCTCATGCCTTCGATCTCGAACAGCACCTTGCCGGGCAGCACCTTCGCCACCCAATATTCGACGTTGCCTTTGCCCGAGCCCATGCGCACTTCGAGCGGCTTCTGGGTGATGGGCACGTCCGGGAAAACGCGGATCCAAATTCGTCCGCCGCGTTTCACGTGGCGTGAAATGGCGCGGCGCGCCGCTTCGATTTCGCGCGCGGTCATGCGGCACCGGTTGGTGGCCTTGAGGCCGAACTCGCCGAACGCCACGCTATTGCCGCGTTGCGCGCTGCCCGAGATCTTGCCCTTGAATTGTTTGCGGAATTTGGTCCGCTTCGGCTGCATCATGCTTGAGTCACCTGATCAGGTTGCGGCCGGCGCCGCAGTATCGGCGGTTTTCGCGCCGGTGGCCGTTGCGCCCTCGGCCTCACCCTCTGGGGTCTCGGCTTCCGGCTTGTCGAACACTTCGCCCTTGAAGATCCAAACCTTGATACCGATCACGCCGTAAGTGGTCTGGGCTTCCGCCAGGCCGTAGTCGATGTCGGCACGAAACGTGTGCAGCGGCACCCGGCCTTCGCGGTTGGTCTCGGTACGGGCGATTTCCGAGCCGTTCAACCGGCCGGAGATGCGCACTTTGATGCCGAGCGCGCCGGAGCGCATGGTGTTGGTCACGGCGCGCTTCATGGCACGGCGGAACATCACGCGCTTCTCCAACTGCTGCGAAATCCCTTCGGCAACCAATTTCGCGTCCAATTCGGGCTTGCGGATCTCGGCGATGTTGAGCCGCACGTCGTTCATGCCCATGCCCAAAATCTTGGCGACGGCGGTGCGGAGTTTCTCGATGTCCTCGCCCTTCTTGCCGATCACGATTCCCGGCCGGGCCGTATGAATGGTGATGTTGGCGCGGCGCGCGGCTCTCTCGATATGAATGTTGCTCACCGACGCATCGGCCAGCTTCTTGTTCAGAAACCTGCGGACCAGGAAGTCGGTATGGATGTTCGAGGCAAAGTTCTTCGAATGCGCATACCACTTCGACGACCAATCGCGGGTTATCCCCAAGCGAATGCCAATCGGATTTACTTTCTGACCCATTAGGCGTCCACCTTCCCGTCGGATACTTGAACCAGGATGTGACTGTTGCGCTTGGCAATGCGCACGCCGCGCCCCTTGGCACGCGCGTGAAAACGCTTGAGCATCGGCGCCGGATCGACCTCGATCCGGGTCACTTTCAGATCATCGACATCGGCATTGAAATTGTTGTAGGCGTTGGCGATTGCCGAGTCCAACACCTTGAGAACGATCTTGGCGCCCTTCTTCGGCATGAACTTCAACGTGTTCACGGCGAGCGTCGCCGACTTGCCGCGGATGGTGTCGACGACCAGGCGGCATTTCTGCGGAGAAATCCGCGCGTAGCGTAAAACTGCTTTGGTCTGCATGATTATTCCGCCGCCGTGACTTTCTTGTCGCCGGAATGCGCTTTGAACGTGCGCGTGGGGGCGAATTCGCCGAGCTTGTGCCCGACCATGTTTTCCGACACGAGCACCGGCACGTGCAGGCGTCCGTTATGCACGGCGATGGTCAGGCCGACCATATCGGGAATGACCATGGAGCGCCGCGACCAGGTCTTGATCGGGCGGCGGTCATTCTTTTGGCTGGCGGTTTGCACCTTCTTGGCGAGGTGCAAATCCACGAACGGGCCTTTCTTGAGCGAACGAGGCACTTTGAGTATCTCCAGTCTTACAGTCGTTTGTTCTTGCGACGCTGAACGATCATGGCGTCCGTGCGCTTGTTGCGGCGCGTCTTCTTGCCCTTGGTCTGCAGGCCCCATGGGCTCACCGGGTGCGGATTGCCTTGACCGGACTTGCCTTCTCCGCCGCCGTGCGGGTGATCGACCGGATTCATGACGACGCCGCGCACCGTCGGGCGAACGCCCAGCCAGCGCACCGCGCCGGCCTTGCCGAAGACGCGCAGGTTATGCTCGTCGTTGCCGACTTCGCCGATCGTGGCGCGGCAATCCACGTGCACCTTGCGCATTTCGCCCGACTTCAAGCGCAGGCTCGCGTACACGCCTTCGCGTGCTGCGAACTGCGCCGAGGCACCGGCGCTGCGCGCCATCTGCCCGCCCTTGCCGACCTTCAATTCGATGTTGTGCACCGTGCTGCCGACCGGTATGTGCCGCAGCGGCATGGCGTTGCCGGCCTTGATCGGAGCATCGGAACCGGAGCGAATTTCATCGCCCGCCTTGACGCCCTTGGGCGCCAATATGTAGCGGCGCTCGCCGTCCTTGTAGAGGACCAGCGCCAGATGCGAGGTGCGGTTCGGATCATATTCCAAACGCTCGACGATGCCGGGAATGCCGTCCTTGTCGCGTTTGAAATCCACCAAACGATAGCGCTGCTTGTGGCCGCCGCCGATGTGGCGCGTGGTCTGCCGGCCCGAGTGGTTGCGCGCACCGGTGCGGTTCTTCTTGGTGGTCAGAGATTCGAGCGGGCCGCCCTTGTGCAGGTGCGAGCGGTCGATCTTGACTACGAAGCGCGTACCCGGTGAGGTCGGCTTCATCTTGATGAGTGCCATGGCCTTATTTCCTATTTCGCCGAGGCGCCGGTGAAGTCGATGGACTGACCGGCTTGCAAGCTCACATAGGCCTTCTTGAAGCCGTTGCGCTTGCCCGCCATATTCTTGAAGCGGCGCGTCTTGCCGGGGCGATTCAACAGATTCACGCCCTCGACCTTGACCTCGAACATCAGCTCGACGGCCTGCTTGACCTCGGCCTTGGAGGCATCGTCACGCACGCGGAACACGTATTGGTTCGCCTTTTCGGTGACGGTCGCGGCCTTTTCCGACACGTGCGGCTGAATCAGCACGGTCATGAGTCGTTCTTTATTCATTCGCGCCTCCGAGACGCTGGTCCAGCAACTTCAACGCGCCTACCGTCGCGACGACCTTGTCGTGCTTGACCAAGCTCAAGGGGTCAAGAGCGGACACGGCCATCACTTCCACATGGGGCACATTGCGGGCCGCCAAAAACAGTTTCTCTTCGTAGGCCTCGACCAAAATGAGCGCGCGCGTCAATCCGAATTCAGCCAGCTTACTGACGAGCAGCTTGGTCCGCGGCGCCGTGAGCTCGATCGATTCCACGGCCACCAAGCGATCTTGACGCACCAGCTGCGAGACCATGGTTTGCATGGCGGCGCGGTACATCTTGCGATTGACCTTCTGCGAGAAGTCGCGCGGCTTGGCAGCGAAGGCGCGGCCGCCGCCCACCCAGATGGGACTGCGAATCGAGCCGGCGCGCGCTTGACCGGTGCCTTTTTGGCTCCAGGGCTTCTTGCCGCCGCCGCGCACTTCGGCGCGGGTCTTTTGCGCCTTGGTACCGGAGCGGCTGGCCGCCATGTACGCGGTCACGACCTGGTGCACCAGCGCTTCGTTGTAAGCGCGCCCGAAGGCCGCGTCCGACAATTGAATCTCGCTGGCGGGAGTCGCATTTTTCAGCTGGACTTTCATGGGGTCTACTTCTTGTCAGCTTTGGCTGCGCCGGCCTTGGGAGCGGCGCCTTTCGGAGCGGCAGCGCCCTTGGCGGCGGTGGGAGCCTTGTTCGGCATCAATTTCTGACGGCGCGCCTGGCCCAGGGCTTTCACCGACGGCCTCACGATCACGCGGCTGCCCTCGGCACCCGGGACCGCGCCGCTGATCAGCAGCAGGTTGCGCACCGCATCGACTTCCACGATGCGCAGATTTTCAATGGTGCGATTGCGCACGCCCATGTGGCCGGACATGCGCTTGCCCTTGAACACGCGGCCCGGTGTCTGGCGCTGACCGATGGAGCCGGGCGCGCGGTGCGATACCGAGTTTCCATGGGTCTTCATGCCGCCGGCAAAATTGTGGCGCTTCATCGTGCCCTGAAAGCCTTTGCCCACCGTGGTCCCGGTGACATCGACGACCTGGCCCGCGGTGAACATGTCGACCTTGATTTCGCCGCCCGCGGCCAGCGCATCGCCTTCGCCCTTGGCCAATCGGAATTCCTGGGAGGTATAGCCGGCGGCTACATTCGCCTTGGCGAAATGGCCGGCCAGGGCTTTCCCGACGCGCGATGCGCGGCGGCTGCCGATGGTGACTTGAACCGCGCGATAGCCGTCGGTTTTATCGTTTTTGACTTGCGAGATGCGATTCGGCAACGCCTCGACGACCGTCACGGGCACGGTTACACCGGCGTCGGTGAATACTCGGGTCATGCCGCACTTGCGGCCAACCAGACCAATGGACATTGTCAATCCTCATACAGCGAGAGCTTTAAACGAGCCCCGCATCGTTGCGACAGATCAGCGGTTTGGACACACGGACCCCAAATCCCCTTAAGAATTTGGCGTCGGCGCCCACGCGCTCCGACCTCTAAAATGGACGCGGGAGTATAGGGACCCACGGCGCTTCGCGCAAGCTTTTGGGTGATTCACCCAACTTCAGGGCGGGGCCGCCTCGGCCCCGTTGATAGTTGCGCGAAGCGCATGGCAATAGGCCGATGCGGCCCCGCAGCAAAAAACCTCTTAATTTAACTTGATTTGGACGTCGACGCCGGCCGGCAGTTCCAGCTTCATCAGGGCATCCACGGTCTTGTCCGTGGGGTTCAAAATGTCCATCAGACGCTTGTGCGTGCGGATTTCGAACTGATCACGGGCATCTTTATCGCCGTGCGGGGCTGTGAGGACCGTGAAACGCTCCATTTTGATGGGCAGCGGCACGGGACCCTTGACGGTCGCGCCGGTGCGTTTCGCGGTATCGACGATCTCGCGGGCCGACTTGTCGATCAAGCGGTGATCGAAAGCCTTCAGGCGGATGCGGATGTTCTGATTGGCCATGTTTATTTAACTTTCCAGGCGCTTCGCGCCAACAATTAAGGGGCCGAAACCGGCCCCGTCCGATAACGGGGCCGGAATACTGCCCTATTCATGCGCTTCGCGCAAATTTCCCAGGCTTATTACGCGCCGAATCTAACGAGGCCGCCGCGGCCTCGGCCTAAAGGACGGGGTCGCCTCGACCCCGTTGAATGTTGCGCGAAGCGCATGACTAAGCAATCACCTTGGCCACTACGCCGGCGCCGACGGTTTTGCCGCCCTCGCGGATGGCGAAACGCAGGCCCTGCTCCATCGCGATCGGGGCGATCAGCTCCACCACAATCTTGATGTTGTCCCCGGGCATCACCATCTCGGTGCCCTCCGGCAGCTCCACCGCTC
>Ga0210393_10003649_pt1 | contig 12334 bp, 17 predicted proteins | sample IncBWC27OmetaG_FD_160068 | JGI IMG/M metagenome (GOLD analysis project Ga0210393, IMG submission 160068) | Forest soil microbial communities from Barre Woods Harvard Forest LTER site, Petersham, Massachusetts, United States - Inc-BW-C-27-O ... | reverse complement strand
CGGTGGAGGTGGTGCGGTTTTCAATGACCACGATAGTGACCATCCATTGGATCGGACGATTCCTGTCATGCTATCCGGAGCGAGCATCGAGCCGTGCGAGCTCTCGACTCCGGTCACGTTGCTCGATATCCCGGCCACGCTCCTCTGGGCACTCGGCGTGCCCCGGCCTGGTTCCTATACCGGACGGGTGCTTACCGAAGCCTTTACCGCGGCGGCAGCAGCGGCATAATGCATTTTGCAAGACTCGCGGAGGCGGCGTTACGTGTTTGTGGCTAGGTTCCTGTGTTGACGTCACGCAACACTACTAACCTTTAGGCTATGGCGACCTCGCTGTTTCAGCGTCTGGATGCGCGCGATCGGGCCCTTTTCGACCGCTGGACGATCGATCGGTCGACGGCGGGCCGTCGCGCGTGGATTATCCTGACGCACATGGGCGGCCTCTGGTGCAGCGTGGCGGCGGCAACTGTTCCGCTGCTCGCCGCGAGCGCCACTCTGCGGGCGGCGGCGTTCCGGGCGTTTCTCGGACTCGCGATCTCGCACGTGATCGTACAGATCCTCAAGCGCAACGTCTTACGCGTGCGGCCGACCGAGGAGCTCGGGCACGAGTCGCTGGTCCGCGTGCCGGACGAGTTCTCGTTCCCGTCGGGTCATGCGACTGCAGCGATGGCGGTGGCGTTGGCGTACGCGATGGCGTTCCCCATGCTCGCGTTACCCCTCGTCGCGCTAGCGACGCTCGTCGGTTTCTCGCGCGTGTGTTTGGGTGTTCACTACCCGAGCGACGTGCTGGCAGGTCAGACGATCGCGATCGTCACCGATCTGGTGGTGTTTGCGGCGATTAGATAGGCCCACACAACCTGTCCCTCCCCAACGCCGCCCGCGAAGCGTGGCGGCGTTGCAAAAGGCGTCTTCGGTCGTGATGTGGAGTGATGGCCTCCCCCCAGCGCATCCCGGAACCAAAGTCGCTGACGCCGCTGGCGGCGCAGCTCAAGCGTGAACGACTCAGGTTCTCGAACTTCCGTTTTGCGCGAACCCCATCGGGGTTATGTACGGCCGAAGTCGAGCTCGAATGGCTCGACGGGGTTTCCGTGGTTGGCCGGGCAACGGGGCAGTCGAGTCCCATGGGCGACCTCAGGGTCGCGGCCGAGGCGGCTCTCAAGGCACTGGAAAACTTTGCTGGCGGCGCGTTGGCGTTCGAGCTGGCCGGTATCAAGGCGCTACGTGCGTTCGACGCCAATATCGTGATCGTAGCCGTTGGCCTTCGGAAGGGCGAAGGGCCGACCCGGCTCCTCGGCAGCTATCTTGCCGAGCAGGATCCCGTCCGTGCTGCTGTGGTCGCCGTGCTGAACGCCACGAATCGCATACTAGGCAACTTCATCTCGACCAGATGAGTTCGGCAGTATCGAACTCATCCCCAACCGACCAGTCGAGCACCGCGCAGCGGCTGCATCGACGTGCGGCGGAGCCGCGCTCGGTTATAAGGACCCGGACCCAGCTACCGGGGGTACGGCAGGCCAAGATGCGCCGTATCGCCCTTCTGGTCGCTTTTGCGGCGGTGGGGGCCTGTGGTGGGCACCACGCCCCTCCAGCGGCCCCACCGGCCCCTGTGGCGTCATCGGGTGCCCCAATGCCGTCGCCGGCCACGGAGCCCGCCCAGGCGCCCCCTCCGCCGCCGGATACGATGGTCCCGACCATCGAGATCGCCAAAGAATATACATCCGTTTTCGGCGACTCGTCCAAGAGCCCCACCCTGGACACCGCGACGACCCCGGCCGAGTCAGCGGCGGTCCACTGGGACATGGACGTGAAGTCGTACGAGACGCAGCGTCGCGTCGCGCATTTCGTCTCGATCTTCGCCGGTGAGGCACGCGATCACTTCGAAGAGCGCGTCCAGCGCGGCACGCGATACGAGCCCATGATCCGCGCCAAGCTCCACGCCGCGGGCTTGCCCGAGGACATGACGTACCTGGCGCTGATCGAGAGCGGCTACTCGCCGCACGCGTACTCCTCCGCCGCCGCCGTCGGGATGTGGCAGCTCATGACGTCGACCGCGCGCGGCGCGGGATTGCGCGTCGACTGGTGGATCGACGAGCGTCGCGATCCGGTCCGCTCGACCGATGCGGCGATCAAGTTCCTCAAGTATCTCAAAGATCAATTTGGCTCGCCGTATCTCGCCGCCGCGGCGTACGATGGCGGCCCCGGCCGCATCGCGCGCGGACTGAGCCGCTACGCGAGCGACTTCGAGGGCCAGAATGGCGACGACATCTTCTTCGCGCTCGCCGACAAGAAGTATCTGCGCAGCGAGACCAAGGATTACGTGCCGCAACTCATCGCGGCCGCGCTCGTCGCGAAGCAACCCGCGCGCTACGGGCTCCATATCACGCCCGAGGAGCCGTACGCGTACGACTCCGTACGCGTCGGCCCGGCCACGCCGCTCGCCGCGGTTGCCAAGGCCCTCAACGTGCCGACCAGCACGATCCTCGATCTCAACCCGTTCGTGCTGCGCGGCATGACGCCGCCGCGCGACTCCTTTCTCGTGCGCGTGCCAACGGGCAACGCCGATGGCTTCGACTCGGCGTTCGCTGGTCTGACGAAGGCGCAACGCACGGGCGTCACACGCGTCGAGGCGAAGAAGGGCGACTCGTTCGCGACGATCGCGCACCGCGCCGGGCTCACGAGCCGGCAGGTCGCGGCCTACAACCCGAAGACCCCGCACACGAAATCCGGCCGCATCCCCGCGGGCGAGGTCGTGATGGTGCCGAGTGATGCCGTCGTCGCGGCCTCGCTGGACGTGCCGGATCCTTCGATCGAGCGCTATGGCTCGTCAGGTCGCGGCAGCATTCACATCGTGAAGAAGGGCGAGTCGCTCGGTCTCATCGCCGTGCACTATCACACGACGGTCGCCCGCCTGATGCAGCTCAATGGCTTGCGCAAGAGCATTATCCTCCCCGGACAAGCCCTGGTAGTCTCGGGCTCCGCGCACCGCGCCAGAAAATAGAAACGGGGCCGGTCCGTGTTGGCCGACCCCGTTCGATCTGTAGACGTTCATCGACGTTAGTCGATGACGCCTTTCCCTTTGTAGCCCTTCATCACGAGATGCTCGTACCCGTTCGACGGGTCGAGACCCGCTTGGCGTGATTCGTTGACCGCCGTTTCACCGCGATTGTAGATCAGCAACGCGAGCTTCATGTTGCCGTGATTCTCCCGCACCAACGCGCGGAGATACCGAAGCCCGCACCGCAAGTTGGTCTCACGATCATACAACGCGTCGCGCGTCACGCCCGGGACGAAGAAGCGAGCCGTCGCCGGCATGACCTGGGTGAGTCCGACCGCACCCACGGGGCTCAGCGCGTGCTCGTTGAACTCGCTCTCGACGCGCACGAGACGGAACGCGAGCTCTGGCTCGATGCCCTCGGCCAACGCGACGTCATAGATCGACGATGCCAGATCGGCCGCGACATGATACCGCGTCGAGAACGCAAAGACGGCCTGCATGCGCTCGAGCTGTGCGGTGGCGAGATCGAGCTTGCCCCGCGTCTCGTCGAGCTGATTCCTCAAATCGGACGACCCCATGACGAGCAACGGCGTTGCTTCCGCCCGCGCCTCACTCGGCCGATGGCCCTCGAACGCGACGACGGCCACACCGCAAGCGAGGACGGCAATGATCCCGTTCCGCCAGCGAGCCCGACGACGTTCGATCTCTCCCCGACGCGCATACTCACTCTTGTATTGCCGCATTGGATTTATGTCCTGATTCAGAGAAAACGTGGGTCCAACCAGGCGCAACCGCCGTGCCATTCATGAGCGGGTCCACGAACCGCCCGCGCCGCCGTGCTTTTCCTGGAGCATAACGTCCGAAATCACCAGGGTCTTATCTATGGCTTTCACCATGTCATACACGGTGATCAAGCTCACCGCGACGGCGGTCAACGCTTCCATCTCAACTCCTGTCTTTCCGACAGTCTTGGCGATAGCCTCAGCCCGGAGACCCGGAAGCGTGTCGTCCGGCGAAAGACTGACCTGAAGGTCCGTCAATGGCAAGGGGTGACACAGCGGTATCAATTCTGCAGTACGTTTTCCTGCCATTATACCAGCAACACGTGATACGCTGAGAACGTCGCCTTTCGCGACAGTGTTTTTTTTGATCGCTGACAGCGTAGTGGCGTTCATCCGAATGGCACCTGTCGCGCGTGCAACACGAACCGTGTCGTTCTTATGTGTAACATCGACCATGCGTGCGGAGCCATCCGCGTCGATGTGATTCAGATCACGTTCGTTCATGGCTGCAGCCCCATCAGTACTACGGCCGTGATCAGCTGAGGATTCACGTTGTTCTCGAGCATGTCTTTCGCTTGCTCGACACGTGTGACCCCCTCGATCGCACGGCGCGCACTCTCGTTATCACCATGCGCGATCGCATCGCGTGCTCGTGCATGCAGGCCAACCGTCAGCGCATCGAGTCGCTCGGCGAATGCCCCACGCGCGCCAGCCGCACCTTGGCGCATCGCGACGCGATACAACTCCTGGCCCTTCGCATCGAGCAAAGCGCTCGCATCCGCCGCGCGCTGCGCGGGAAGCGCGCCGTCCGGCGCCACGCGAATCATCACGACGCGCGAGCGTATCGTTGGCAGCAAAGCGTCCGGCCTGCTCGTCGTCAGGATGATCGTCGTGTCGGGCGGCGGTTCTTCGAGCGCTTTGAGAAACGCGTTCGCGGCCGCCTCGGCGCCTTCTTGCGGCACCATGCGCTCCGCATCGCCGATCACGACCACTTTGCGCGAACCGATCGCCGGTCGCATCGCCATACGAGCGAGCAGCGCGCGAACCGTCGAGACGTAGATCGCGTCTGACCCGGATGGAGGCCCGTACACCCAACCCGCCTCGCGCCGCTCCGCGATCGCCGATGACAGATCCTCCCACACGGTGTCGGCCGACGCATCGCTGTCTTTGAGCCGGGGTCGCGGGAAGATCCATATGAGATCGGGATGCACGAGCGACGTGGCCCAGACGCAGGCCTGGCACGTGCCGCACGGCTTGCCGGCCGGGGCCGTACACAGCAGGCGTTGCCCGAGCCACAACGCGAGACGTTGCTTGCCGATACCACTGGGACCAACGAATGCCATCGCCGACGGCAGCCGTCCCGCGTCAGCGCTGGCCGCAAGGCGCTCCTTCAAAGTTACGGCAGGCATAAGCTGAATATATGGCGCCCCCTCATTCGCCAGTTAACTTGCTCATGTGCCGCCGCTTCGCACTGTCCAACCGCCTCCGTCGTCGCCGCCACCACCGGCGCTGCATCTGCGCGCGCTGGATAACCTGCAGTTCATTCGCGACACGATGGAACGCGCGGGCTCGTTCACGGCCATCTCCGGACTCGGGATGATCGTGATCGGCGTCGTGGCGTTCATCGTTGCGGACATTGCCGCGCACAGCGCCACCCCTCGGGGTTGGCTCCTGTCGTGGATCGTTGCGGCGGCGATCAGCGCCGCGGTGTCGGCGTTCGCGATCGCGCGCAAAGCGCGCGGCGCACACACCCCCGTCTTCAATGGCCCGGGACGCAAGCTCGCGCTCAGCTTCACACCGACGATGTTTGTTGGCGCGCTCCTCACGGTCGTGCTCTACCGCGCCGGCCTCGTGAGCGCACTCCCGGCACTGTGGCTGCTCGTGTACGGTTCGGCGGTGATGACCGGCGGCACTTATTCCGTTCGCATCGTCCCGGTCATGGGACTTTGTTTCGTTGCACTCGGTATTGTTGCACTGATCGCGCCGGCGACCTGGGGTGACTGGCTTCTCGCCAGTGGCTTCGGCGGTCTGCACCTGGCGTTCGGGACGGCGATCGCATGGAGGCATGGTGGCTAATGGCTAAAGGCAGTGGGTCGGCAGTGCCGAAGGACATCGAGGCGGCATCGCCACGCGGTGAGCGCCGGGTCGGCGCGCGGGCCGCGGCACGGGCCTCCTCGTCGCTCGATCGCATCATTCACGAGCGGCTCCGACTCGGCATCGTGAGCGCGCTGGCCGTCAATCAAGTGTTGAGCTTCAACGAGTTGAAGCAGCTCATGCAGGCGACCGACGGCAACTTGAGCGTCCACGCCCGCAAGCTCGAGGAGGCCGGCTACATCAGTTGCGAAAAAACGTTCAGCGGCCGGCTCCCCCATACGGAGTATCGTCTGACGGCGTCCGGTCGTCGGGCACTGGAGCGCTATCTGGACCACATGGAAGCGCTCATTCGCGCGACCCGCGAAAAGTGAGACGAACCTTTTATATCGACTCGGCAATTTTTTTTGGGGTATAGGCTTCATGGGACAAAGTGCTTCGCCTGCGGGAATGCATGTGGCGATCATTATGGACGGCAACGGACGGTGGGCGCGCGCCCGTGGACGGCCACGAGCCGCCGGCCATGTCGCCGGCGTCGAGACGGTGCGGAAGATCACGGAGCACGCGTCGACGCTCGGCGTCGGCACTTTGACCCTCTACGCCTTCTCCGCCGACAACTGGCGCCGGCCGGCCCCGGAAGTCCGCGCGCTCATGCGTCTGTTTCGGCGCGCCCTGCGGTCAGAGATGGAGCGCTGCCTGGTCAACGGCGTCCGGATGTCGATCGTTGGCCGGCGCGACCGGTTGAGCCCGCAACTGCTCGAGACGATCCAGCACGCCGAATCCGCCACCGCCCACGGCCGCACGCTGTGGCTCCGCATCGCGATCGACTACTCCTCGCGCGATGCGATCGTGCGCGCGGCCGCCCGCTATGCGGCGCTCCACCCGGGCGGAGCGCCTCCGATGCCCGGCAACGCGGAGTTCGCCGCCCTCCTTTCGGAAGTTCACCACTCGGCCCCGGTGCCAGACGTCGACCTGCTCATTCGCACTGGCGGTGAGCAACGGCTCTCGGATTTCCTCCTATGGGAGTGCTCGTACGCCGAGCTCTATTTCACGTCGCGCATGTGGCCCGAGTTCGACACGGGCGAATTCTCGCACGCGGTGAACGAGTTCAGACGGCGTGAGCGGCGGTTCGGTGGTCTCGTGGAGGCAGCCGCCGGTTGATTGTATTCCTGCTCGCCTTTCAGATGCGCGGCGCCAGCGTCGCGCCCGATGGCACGGTGTGGGCGAGCAGTCAACACGGCGTCGTCATCCACTCGACGGACCGCGGTGCCACGTGGCAGACGGATACAATTGCCGCTGCCCGCACATTCGACCTGCGCGGCATAGCCGCCGTCGATCGTCGCACCGCGCATGCCATGGTCGCCGGAGCAGACACCGGCCGGATCTTCAAGACGACCGACGGTGGCCGCAGTTGGAGCCTCGAGTACGACGACACGCGCAAGGGCGTCTTCTTCGATGCCATCGCGCTGTGGAGCCCGCGGGATCTCATTGTCCTCGGCGATCCAATCGGTGACGCATTTACAGTGCTGGTCAGCCGTGACGCGGGCGCGCACTGGACCGCCGTGCATCCACCGCCCGTGCTCCCTGGCGAGGCGGCCTTCGCGGCGAGCAACACGTGTCTCGCGACCGGCGCGCCCGGAGAAGCGTGGTTCGTAACCGGTGGGAGTCACACATTCGCACGAGCGTTTCATACGCTCGATTATGGCGTGCACTGGTCAGTGACCGACTTGCCGCTCGTGGCAGGTGACGCGAGCTCAGGCGCCTTCTCGATCGCCTTCAATAGGAGTCATGGCGTCATCGTGGGCGGCGACTACGCGGTTCCGGATTCGTCGCGCCCGAACATCGCCCTGAGTGCCGACGGCGGCGCGACGTGGGCGCTCGGTCCTGGACCAGGCGCTGTACCATATCTCTCCGCCGTTGCACCACTTCGAGCCGGCTGGATCGCCACCGGCACGCGCGGGACCTGGATCTCCCGCGACGACGGCATGAGCTGGACGCGGGCCGACACGGCCGCCGAGAACGCGATCGCGGTTACGCCAACGCACGCCGTTCTCCTCGGGGCCAAAGTGCAGCGAATTGGAGATCCAACGCGTTGAGAGAGGGGACTGTACAAACCTCTACCATGCGAAAAGCAGCCAACTCCAATATCACGCTGCGACTGATCGGAGGCGCGCCGGCAACACGCGCGCTACGCCTGCTGCGCTCTCTCGAGAAGCGGCCCGCCGATGCAGCCAGCCGACCCGTCGTGATCGCGCTGGTGCTCCCGACGAACGAGGGAGATGTCGCCGAGTCGATCACGACCGACGTTGGGCGAACCGTCCGTTTCGGGGACGTCACCGTCGACCTCGCCGCCCGCGCCGTCATGCGGAACGGAGAGTCGGTGACGCTCACCCCGCGCCAGTTCGACCTGCTGGCCGCGCTCGTGCGGTCGGGGGGCCGGGCCATGTCGCGCCGTGAGCTCATCGACGTCGCGTGGCCGGACGCGAACGGCAGCGGCGCCCGAACGATCGACACCCACATCTGGCATCTGCGGCATCGACTCGAGCTCGATGCCGCGGCGCCGCGGCACATCATGACCGTGAAAAAAATGGGGTACCGCTTTCAGGTCTGATCGCGGCCCCGGCTCATCGCACGGAGCCGTTCCCGCTGAGGCGGCGTCAGAATGCTGTCGATGGCCGCCCGCGTGCCGAGCATCAGCGCGCGCACGCGGGGCCGGTACTCGTGTCGTAGCGAGTCGTACGCGGTCATCTGTCGTGCGATGATCGAGTCCACTTGCACCTGCTGCGCGGGCGAAAGACCCAGCTCGCGTGTGAGCTGCCGCGCGGCCCCGCTGCCGGTCCCTTCCGTGATCACATCCGCGCCGTAATGCCGATATAAGACCAAGCGGTCGATGGCCACGCCGACGACGCCGCCGGCGAACCCGACCAGGAGCAGCACCAGGCCAAAGGCGACCTCGCGGCCCAGGTGGCGCTTTCGTGCGCGGGTGCCGAGCTCCCCGACGACGCCGGCGCTCGCCATCACTGGTCCGTGGTGATGCGGTCCGTGCCGACGGCAGCCGCGATGACCCACGCCCCGTCGCGCGGCCCCACCGCGGCAACTTCGAATGCCTGCGCCGATGCCTGATCGCCACTGACGGCGCCAAGCAGCGTTGCTGTGGGTGGAGTCGGGATGAGCGCGATAGCCACCGCGGCTGCGACCCCTGTCGCAACCGCGGCAGTCACGGCCACTCGTGTCCACCGACCCCAAGACCGGCGAGCGCGAAGCGCGAGCGAGCTATCCAGACTGATACGCGCGGCGAGTGCGTCGAGATCGACGCCGCGAGTCGGCGCGGGTCCGTCCACGCTTCGCCACAGCGCGCGAAGCCGATCGTTGCTTCTCATCGGCTGACCAATGGCGCAAGGATGCGCCGCAGTGTGCGCCACGCATCGTGCACGTGCCACCGCACGGTGGCCTCGGAGATCGCCAGCGCATCAGCCACTTCGCCGCGCGTACACCCATCGAGCTCGATCAATTCGATGACGATGCGTTGGCGCGGCGGAAGCGCGTCGAGCGCCGACCGAAATCGCGCGCGCACCTCGGCGCGCTCGACCGCGAGGTCGGTCCGCTCGGCGCCGATGACGTCGTCCGGCAACGTCTCCGTTCTCCGCAGCGCTCTCGCTTTCCGCGCGTTGAGCCCGCGGTTGATCAGCACCCGGTACATCCACGGGCCGAACGGCCTGCCGAGCTCGAAGGTGTCGATCTGTCGCAGCAGGATCATGAACGTTTCCTGCACGAGATCCTCGGCATCTTCCCGATGGCTGAGCAATCGGAACGCGACGGTGAACGCTCTCCGGATGTAGCGCCGGACGAGCACGTCGAAGGCCGCCGAGTCGCCGCCTTGGACGCGCGCGACCAGGGCGGATTCCTCGGCGACTATCGCCGCCGAGAGCGCGACCTCAGTACGGACGCGTGCCGGCTCCACTGGCGGCCCCTGGTGGTCCCCCGCGCTCGTTGACCAGCGGTCGCCCCGGCATCCGCGACTCGAACGCGAGCTGATCTTGCAGGCTCTTCAGCCTCTTTTGCTGATCGAGATTCAACACCGCGATGGCCTGCTCGCGCGCGGTCCGTCCGGCGTCGTGCACCTCACCGAGCAACCGCGCCGTGGCGCGCCGCGACGCGAGGAGACTGTCGCGTTGCTCAGCGGTCATCGGCACGGGCGGCACGCCAGGCGAGTTCGGCGCCCGGGGCGGTGGCGCCGCCGATCGCAAATCGTCCAGCGAGTCCTTGAGTGGGCGCACGTGCATGCTGAGCTGCGCGCCGATGCTCTGGAGTGACGTCACCTGGGAGTCGGCCAACTTGAGCTCCGACCGGTGCAGGATCATGAACGGGGTCGGGTTCTCGGGATCCATCGGCTGCTTCAGCGCCGTGGTGTCGGGCGCTTGCGCCCGCACGGCACTGGCCAACAGCACGAGACCGAACGCTACACGTAGCATGAGTTCTCCAGTTTACACTGCCCGGCCGCCAGCCGTTGGGTCGCCAACACCGAGACGGCCCAGCGCGTCCATCACTCGCCGGATTGCCTCTTCAGTAGTATCGCCGACTGCCGCCAAATGTCCCATCTTTCGCGCTGGTCGCGCCTCTTTTTTCCCGTACAAGTGCAGGCGCGTCCCAGGGACGGCCAGCGCCGCCGCGAAATCGGGAGGGGCCGACCCATGCCAGGCGTCACCGAGAATGTTCGCGATCGCGGCGGGTGTCACGATGGCGGTGTCGCCGAGCGGCAAGTCACACACGGCGCGCACGAGCTGCTCGAACTGGTTCGTGATGCACGCCTCGATCGTGTGATGAAAGCTGTTGTGCGGCCGCGGAGCCAACTCATTCACCAGGAGGCGGCCGTCCGCGGCGATGAACATCTCGACGGCCAGCAGCCCCACGACCCCGATCCCCTCGGCCAGCCAGAGAGCGAGCTCCGTCGCTCGCTCGGCCATCCCCGGATCCAGGCGTGCAGGGATTGCCGACCACGCCAGCTGCCCGGCCTCGTGAACGTTGAGCGCCGGCGGATACACGGCTGTCTCGCCATGAGACCTGCGGGCCACCATCACCGAGATCTCGGCGGCCAGGTCCACCGCCTGCTCGACGACGCAGCGCGTCGCCCTCAGGGCTGTCCATGCCTCGGCGCACTCGTCGGGCGTCGTCACCCGCACCTGCCCACGCCCATCGTAGCCGCCGGTGGCAGCTTTCACGTAGGACACGCCGAACCGCTCGACCGCCTGCCGGCACTCGGCGACCGATGACACCGTAGCGTAAGCACCGACCGGAGCACCTTGGCTGACGAGCCACTCTTTCTGCCGCGCTCGATCGCCGACGATCTCCAGGACCTTTGCGCCGGGCCGCACGGGCGCGAACTCACTCGCGGCCACCAGGCCGGCCGGCGCGATGCGCTCGATCTCGAGGGTGACCACGTCGGCCATTTCGGCCAGCCGCGTGGCGGCCACCACGTCGTCGAACCGCGCCGTGATGCACTGGCTCGCGAGCGGCCCCGCCGGCGGATGCGGGTCGGGGTCCAACACGACGATGTCATAACCCATAGCGCGGGCGGCGAGCGCGGTCATGCGCCCGAGTTGCCCGCCGCCGAGCAACCCGATCGTCGCACCTGGGAGAATTGGGGTCACGTTTTCGGCGGCGGCGGCAGAGTCTGCGCGAGCACCTCGTCCCGCCGTTCGGCGCGCCAAGCGCGGATTCGCTCTCTGACCTCGGGTCGCGCGATCCCAACAATGAGCGCCGCGAGGATGCCGGCATTCGCGGCCCCGGCGGCGCCGATCGCCAGGGTACCGACCGGAACCCCCTTGGGCATCTGGACGATGGACAGCAGGGCGTCCATGCCGTTGAGGGCCGTGGCGGGCACCGGAACGCCCAGGACGGGTACGAGCGTTTTCGCCGCCAGCATGCCGGGCAGGTGAGCGGCGCCGCCGGCCCCAGCGATAATGGCCTGCAGTCCGCGAGCCTCCGCCTGTTCGGCGTACTGGAAGAGCCAGTCAGGCGTGCGGTGTGCCGAGACGACGCGTTCTTCGAATGGGACCCCGAACGTCCTCAGCATCTCGCACGCCGGCGCCAAGTGTGCGTAGTCGGTCTGGCTGCCCATCACGACGCCGACCACGGGATCTAAAACGTCAGGAATGGGATTCATTCGGTGTAAGGAACTAACAGACTGCGGAAGACGTAATAGGCTATAACACTATGCAAATCATGCAGCAATTGGGTCTCTCGGTGGGACTTAGCGCGGCAGGCGGGATGGCGATCCGGCAAGCGATGGCCATGGCCGGCATACCGGCTGAGTCCGGTGGTCTTCGGATCACGGCGCAACCAAATGAGCACGGGTGCAAGTACCTGTTCTCGATCGAACAAGATGCGCGTGAGACGGATTACATCGTTAGGCAGCACGGAATAAAAATGTACGTCGATCCATTCTCGGCTGAGCACGTTGATGGGAGTG
>Ga0210393_10003648_pt1 | contig 12343 bp, 10 predicted proteins | sample IncBWC27OmetaG_FD_160068 | JGI IMG/M metagenome (GOLD analysis project Ga0210393, IMG submission 160068) | Forest soil microbial communities from Barre Woods Harvard Forest LTER site, Petersham, Massachusetts, United States - Inc-BW-C-27-O ... | reverse complement strand
GCCGTGGTATTGCCGGCCGGCACGCCCCGCGCCTCGAAGCCAAGCGGCTCGATCACCTGGTGGATCAAATGCTGGCTGCCGCCATACAGCGGCTGCGTATAGATGAGCGAGCCGCCGCGCTCGAGGAACGCGAGCATCACCGTGAAGATCGCAGCCATGCCCGAGTTGAAGATCGCCGCCGAGTTGGCGCCGCGCTCGAGTGGCACGAGTTGCTCCTCGAGAATCTCGGCGTTGGGATGGTTCAGCCGCGCGTAAATCAGATCAGGACGATCGTCGCCGAGCGGACGGATTTTCCCAAGTACGATTCCAAACGCGCGCTCGGCCGCCTCCGGACTCGGAAACACGAACGTCGAACTGCGATAGACTGGCGGCCGTGCCGATCCGACCGACAACTCCGGGTCGAAGCCGCGCGTCAGCACGGCGGTCTCCGGCCGCACGCGATATGGAACTTTGGCCATCAGCGCCTCTCGCGACGATCGTTCGCCTGCGCGTCGTAGTAACCGATTCCCATGTGCATCCTGTAGCCGACCAGCTCGCGCACTTCCTTTGAAAGCGTGCGCGCGACTTCGTGCGGCACGTCGATGTACTGATTTTCTTCCTGCCGTATCCACCCGAGCGAATACGAGAGAAAGATGCCGTAGCGCCATTCGTCGGTGCGATTCGCACCCGCGCCGTGCAGCGTGCCGCCCATCCAGAGCAGCACCGATCCCGCCGGCATCTCGGCCGCGACGACTTCATCCGGCCGCGCCGCTCGATCCGCTGGCCACAGATGGCTGCCGGGAACGATCTTCGTTCCGCCGTTAGCGGCGGTGAAATCGGTAATCGCCCACATGCTGGCGAGGATCATCCGCGGGCGCGGCACTTTGAAAAACTGATACGGATCTTCCTCGCGATGGAGCACTTGCTCACGCGCCCCGGGCCCGATCTTCAGCGCCGCCGTGGCATGCACCTGGTAATGCAGGCAGTTCGGTTTCAGAATTGCGTCGCACGCCGACAGCATCAAGGGATGCGTCACGAAAGTGCGAAAGGTCTCCGACCGCGCCACCAGCGCCGTGAGCCGCTTGGTCTTGCCGGGATAGAAGCCGTTAGCCCCGTCGGCCGCGTACTTGTCATTGATGAAAGCATCCGGATCGACAGGCTCGAGATGCGGTGCAAGCTCGCGCAAAATGGAATCGCGCACGCCGCGGTCGATCACGCCGGTGACGACTACCGCGCCGTCGCGCTCGAGGCACGCAACGACCTCTGCCGGAGAATCATTGGCAGCTACCACAGGGATCGACGGCATCGACAAATCCTCCGATGGTTTCGGCAGCAGCAGCAGGAACTGCCCGCGTCCTCAATTTATCAACTAGCTGGGATTCACGACACCGGGTGCGACGACCGGCGCAGGAGTGCCCTCCTGCAGCGCCGCTACTACTTCACCCAGATGCGCTCTAACTGCATCGGCCGGCACCTCACCGGCGGCGAGCCGCCGCGCAGGTCCGAGGCGCATCACATGGAACACGAAGATCGCGAACGCGAGTCCCGCGGTGACAACAATCAGCGACATCATCGCGCCGGGATCGGTCCTGAGCGAACTGACGCGTTCCAGCACGTAGATGACCGAGAGGATCGACACGCCGATCGATACCGCCGCCATCGTGAGCACGTCGCGTACCGGCTGCGACGCGCCCTTGGCGAGATATCGCTTCAGCTCGCCGCTGGAAAAGTAGTCGAGGAACCAGCCGACATCCTCGTCATGGCCGGGCTTCGGCGGCGGCACGACCGCGGCAGTCATCGGATCGACGGCCACCTCGCCGCGCTCGTGCAACTCGATACCTTCGAGAATCTTGCTGTGAATCGTCTCGGTGATCGGATACCGCCGCGCGATCAGGAAGGAGAGCGCGGAGCAAATCGCGGGGGCGAGCGCGAAAATCGCTCGAATCGCGAAGACCACGCGCGGTACTTGATTTGCGTTAGGGATGTAGCCGAGCGATGCGAGCACCGCGATTGGAATCGCCGCACTGGGAATCGCGACGAACTTCGGCAGCATCGACCAGAATGCCGTGTATTGCGCCTCGCGCCGTTTGCCGGTGTAAAGCTCGTCGTAGTCGATCACGTCGGCCTGCATCGACGGCGTCAGGAACAGGCCCGCGCCGAATCCGATTCCCGCATAGCAAATCAGCAAAAGCAGCCACCAGTTGTCGCCACGTCCCAGCAGAAACATGAGACTGCCGCCGCTGATACCGATGAACATGTTGGCGAGATACGCGTTGAGCTTTCCGATCCGGCGCGCAACATAAACCCACAGCGGCAGCGAGAGAAATCCAAAACCGAAATAACCAAGCAGCAGGATCGAAAGCCAGGTAGTGGGATTGTGGGGACGGATTACGTACGCGTTGAAGAACGGCATCATCGTCGCCGGAATCGCGCCGGCGATGCTGCCGACAACGTAGCTGGCGAGCAGTATTGCGAATGGCCGATTGCGCAACGCGCGCCGCACGCCAGGTACCAGCGGGTTGCTTTCGCGCGCGACGAAATCGGGACGCTCCTTTATGTTCAGTACCAGCAAGCCGTAGAGGACGCTGAGCAGGATGCCAAAAAAGATCCCGAGCCAGAAGAACGACCGGCGCTCGGTCATGTGGAACGCCTGCAATGCGCCCGGCGCCGCCGCCGCGACAATAGTGCCGAGGATGGTGAACGACTCGCGCCACGCGAACAGCGTCGAACGCTCGTTATAATTCTGCGTCAGCTCGGGGCCGAGCGCGTAGTGCGGCAAAACGTAGACGGTGTGAAATATAAAGTAAAGGATGAAGGTTGTGCCGAACCACATCGCGGCGCGGCCACCAGTCAGCGCCGCCGGCGGATTCAGCAGGCAGAAAAATGCAATTCCGCAAAGCGGTGCGCCCAGCAGGATGTACGGCCGCCGCCGCCCAAGCCGCGTATGCGTATGATCGGAAATCCAGCCCATCAGCGGATCGCTCAGCGCGTCGAGCGACCGCGCGATTGCAATCGCCATCGCCAGGTATCCCAGCGGTACCAGCACGGTGTCGGCGTAGAACTTCGGCATGTTGATGAAGATCGGGATGACCATGCCGGCGCCGGCGAAACTCGGCGCGCCGTAAAGCAGCTTGGTCTTGAGCGTCAATGGCTCGGACGTGTGCGCGGCGGTGGTTGATCCTCCGCCGGCGATTTTCGCATCCGCTGAATCCATCCAGACCTCCGGACGCGCGCGCCTACGAGCCGCGGAGTCCCCGTGTCATGTTAGATTAACTAGCGACGCGATGGGAATGACAAAATGCAGCCGTTTAGCTGCATCGGGACTCGACTCGGCTAGCGCCCTTTGAACTCAGGCTTGCGCTTCTGCATGAACGCCAGCGGCCCTTCCTTGGCGTCCTCGCTGAGAAAAACGTCCATCCCGATCTTGCTCTCGATTCGCATCGCCTCGTCTTCCGGGATGCATTCGGTTTCGCGCAGCGAGCGCAGCACCGCCTGCACGGCGACCGGCCCGTTGGCAGCGACCATGTCCGCCAGCTCATTCGCTTTCGCCAGCGCCTGCCCGTCAGGCACGACGTAGCCGATCAATCCGATCTCTTTCGCCTCGGCCGCCTTCAGATGCCGCGCCGTCAGCAAAATATCCGCCGCGACTGTGTACGGAACCTGTCGGCGCAATCGCACCGTCGATCCTGCCAGCGGAAACAGACCCCATCGCACTTCCGAGACGCCGAAGCGCGCGCTCTCGCCCGCGACGCGAATATCAGTCGCTTGCAGAATTTCAGTGCCGCCGGCAATCGCCGCACCTTCGACCGCGGCAATCAGCGGCTTGGTCAATCGAAATCCCTTGAGCAGCGGCTTGATAACGCCCGCACTTAAACCGCCGGCGTTGCCCTGGCGAAAGCTGTCGCCCGGATGCATCCGGGTCATCGCCTTCAAATCTGCGCCCGCACAAAACGCACCGCCCGCGCCCGTGATGATCGCGACGCGAATATCCGCGTTCGCGTTCACCTCATCCCAGGTGCTCGACATGATATCCATCATCTCGGTCGACAGCGCATTGCGCGCCTCGGGCCGGTTCAACGTAACCGTCAGCACGTGCCCACGCCGCTCGACAATCGCATGCGGTTGCTCGCTCATCTCTATTCTCCACCTACCCGGCGCGGGGCTTTACGACGTCAACTTATCCAGCCGCTCGACCGCCGCCAGGTAGTCCTCGACCATCCCGTACACGACTTCTTTCACCGACCGAATCTCGTTCATGCGCCCGACAATCTGCCCGACCGGATTGAATCCCAACACGTTGCCCTTCTCACCGTAGCGGCGCGCGCGCGCTGCGGCCGGCGCCGCAACGATATATTGCATCGGCATCGGCAGCGGCTTGGGTGCATCCGGTTCTTCCCACGCCTGCGTCCAACCATTGCGCAGCATCCGCGCCGGTTTGCCGGTGAACGATCGCGATCGCACGGTGTCGGAGCTGGTTGCGCGAAAGTACGCTTCGCGCTGCGCCGGCGTCGACTCCGCCTCCTGCACCGTCAGCCAGATCGATCCCGTCCACACGCCCTGCGCGCCCATCGCGAGCGCCGCCGCGATCTGCCTGCCCGTGCCGATACCGCCGGCCGCGAGCACCGGAATCGGCGCGACGGCCTCGACCACCTCCGGCCACAGCACCATGCTGCCGATTTCGCCGCAGTGCCCGCCGCCCTCATGTCCCTGCGCGATCAGAATATCCACGCCCGCTTTTTTCTGAGCGAGCGCATGCTTGGTCGCTCCGCACAGCGCCGCCATCAATCTGCCCGAGTCATGGACCCGCTCGATCACGTCCGCCGGCGGCGTGCCGAGCGCATTGGCGATGAGTTTCACCTTCGGATGGCGCAACGCCACATCTATCTGCGGTGCGGCAGTCGCCGCCGTCCATCCAAGTAAATCGCTTCCGCCTTTTTCCTCGGCCGGCAGATCGGGAATCCCGTGCCGCTCGAGAATCTTGTCGACGAACGCGCGATGCGCCTGCGGAATCGCCGCGATAAGTTGCTGCTCGAGCTTGACCGGATCGATCTCGCCCATGCCCTCGTACTTCCCCGGGATGACGATATCGACGCCGTAAGGTTTGTCTCCGACCTGCGCGTCGAGCCACTTGAGCTCGTACTCGAGCTGCGCGGCAGGATAAGCCAATGCCCCGAGCACTCCGAATCCGCCGGCCTTAGTGACGGCCGCGACCACGTCCCGGCAATGGCTGAACGCAAAAATCGGAAACTCGATCCCCAGTCGATCGCAAAGCTCGGTATGCATCGTGATTGCTCCCCGAAGAGGCGTGTTCTGATCCCGGACACTAAAGTTGTAAGCTCAGATTGTCCAGCCTGTGCATCTCGCGCGGGGTACTGAATGTATTAGGAAGATGCGATGCGCGGCGGAAGCCAGACGCTTATACGTACAGGCGGCGATTTGCTAACTGACAGACATGCATCTCCGTCACGCCGCTGCGCTCGCGCTTGTGGTCTGGTACCTGATGATGCCGACCGTCGCTGGATGCGTCGAAAATGACGCTCGGAATAACTGGCCGTTGATGATGCCGCCGATCGTAAAGACGGAGCATGGCGACAAAATTGATGTCAGCGCTCCACTGAATCGATGGTGGACAGCAGGCAAGTACCCGTCACGCGAAAGCTGTGAGTGGTTTCGCGCCAGATGGCCTAGCGACGCGGCGACTCGACAACAGGTATCAAGCGCTAAGTGCGTTTATATCGACGATCTCGTGGTCTGGTGTCTCAGCGGTACCTTCGGGAAGGAAGTTCCCAAGGGCTGTTCGGGTTGCTTTTACACTCTGGAGATTCGGGGATTTGGTTGTGTGACGGAATTCAAGACCGAAGCTCAATGCAAACTTGGCGCAGACAAGTATATTCAGGACTACTACGTAGAGGCAGATAAAAGAGGGGATCTGGTGGTCGTCCCACCAGAGGCGAAGTGTTCTGAAATAAGGCCGCTCGGAGATTAAGAGACTCCGATTTCAAATTCAGACGCTCAAGGCCAAATTAAAAAGCACCTTCTAGCGGAGTGTTGTTGCTACGGCCGCTGGAAAATGTAACAACAGATGGTTCGGGCGGGGTCGTAGTTCAGCCCGGTTAGAACGCCGGCCTGTCACGTCGGAAGTCGTGGGTTCAAATCCCATCGGCCCCGCCAAAATTGAACTTTTTTACTGAGGCACGAACTTGAAGCTGACCGAACAAACCCGCAGCATCTCTCGCGAGAGTGGACTGCGCGACCGTCAATGGGTCGTGATCGATGCGAACGAGCGCGCGCTCGGACGAGTGGCGTCGCGCGCAGCGAGCCTGCTCACCGGCAAGACGCGTCCCGACTACACGCCCAACCAGGATACCGGCGACTTCGTCGTTATCATCAATGCCGCCAAGGTTCGCCTGACCGGATCGAAGCTGCAGGGCAAGGTGTATTATCGCCATACCGAGTGGCCGGGCGGAATTCGCAAGACGACGGCCGGCAAGATGCTCGACGCCAAGCCCGAGCGGCTGCTCGAGATCGCAGTGAAGGGGATGTTGCCGAAGAATCGGCTCGGGCATCAGATTTTTAACAAGCTCAAAGTCTATCGCGGCGCCGAGCATCCGCATGCAGCGCAGAAGCCCAAAAGCGTGAGCGTCTAACAAGGCACCTGTTACATGGCAGAAAAGAAAAACATCATCTGGACTACGGGGCGGCGCAAGACCGCGGTGGCGCGCGTCAGAATGCTCCCCGGCAGCGGCACGATCACAGTTAATGAGCGCACGCTCGAGGACTATTTCCCGCGCCCGACCTCGCGGATGAGAATACTGGAGCCGTTCGAGGCGACGGAGACCGTCGGTCAGTACGATGTGCTGATTAGCGTCGAGGGTGGCGGAATCGCGGCGCAGGCCGACGCTGTCCGTCACGGAATCTCTCGCGCGCTGGTGACAGCGACCGAAACGCTGCGGCCGACGCTGCGCAAAGGTGGGATGCTGACGCGCGATCCGCGCGAGGTCGAGCGCAAGAAATACGGCCGTCACAAAGCGCGCAAGCGGCCGCAGTACTCCAAACGTTAGGACCGAAGCGGCAGCGCGCACGGCGCGTGGAACGTCAATTTGAACGAGAGGGGCGTGAGCGAGGCTCGCGCCCCTCTCTTTTTTGCCTGCAATTACGGCTGTTTAGCAGGGGGATTTGACAAGTCTGGACTCCTACAAATACAAGGGAAGCGCCAGCGTTAAAGGAGCGCCACTAGATGCTTCCAGACCGAACACAGCATAGCGCCGGGTTGGTTGCGCGGTTGTTGATCATAAGCGCGCTATTGCTTGTGATTTCCGGCCCGGCGCTGGCGCAGACCGTAGCCGGATCATTCCAATCGGTTAACGGTCAAGTGCAGATTCAGCGCACCGGCGGCGCGACGATTGGAGCCGCCGCGGGCGTGGGTGTGAACGTCGGCGATCGAATCCTCACCGGGGCCAACGGACACGCTGTCATCATTCTCAACGATCAGAGCCGGCTCGACATCGGGCCGGGCAGCAGCATCACACTCGACCAGTTCACGATCAGCGGCGGAGCTACCACGGCGCGCATCAGCTTGTTTTCAGGCGTGATGCGATCTCTCGTCAATGCTGCGTCGGGTGGCTCGGCAACCGACTATCGAGTGCACACTCCGAACGCCGTCGCCGCTGTGCGAGGCACCAAGTTCGATACTGCGTACACCGAGAATGTAATCAGGCCTGGCTACCAGGGATGCGAGCGATATACCGATGTCTCCGTCTACACGGGGACCGTCAACCTGTCGCCGGTGGCGACGCCCAACGCTGGCGAGGATGTACACGCGGGTTACGAGGCGACGCTGCCATGCGACAAGCCGCCGACGGCTGCGGGACCGCTCGCGATGACAGGAGCGGTGTCGCTGGACAGCGCGGCCGGGGGCGGCGCGCAGTTCACAGGAGCGGCGCCGGCATCGGGCGGGGCGCCGGTGCCGGCATGTCCGGTATGCGTGAACATGACGACGGTAACGCCGCCGACCAGGTAGAGGAGGAGGTGAGACGTGGCGACGAAACGAATTTCACGCGTTAGCATAACGGTCGCCCTCGCAGCAGCGCTGAGCGTGATTGCGATCGCGCCCGCCGCACATGCGCAATGGTTCGACGAAACCTATCCGGGATTCTTCTCCCTCCAAAGCCCCGGACTGCTGCAGGCAACGTTGTTCGGCGGTGGCTTCGTCAGCGACAAGTACGGTGTGCTGCAGGAAGGCGCGCAGGTCGAGCAAAGCATCACGCCATACATAGGCGGCTTCGCGCGCGCGACCGGCTACCAACTGTGGATCGGCAATGGCTTCGAGAGTCCGCTTGCGCCGGGCAGCGGCAGTTTTCCGCGGCTCAACTTCGGGCGCTTCCAGGGCGGCGCCGATTTCACGCTCTATCCGGGGACCCATCTGTACGTTTCAGGCGGGCACGATGTGGCGGACAGCGACGCTTTTATAATCGAGGGCGATTTCTCGAGTTGGCTCTTTGTCCATAGTCAGCATCCGCTCAACGGATCCTTCAGCGCCGTCCATGACTATCAGAACGGCGTGACCAGCAGCGAAATCGATGTGAACGCGATCCTGCTGTCGACCGAGAAGTACATGATCCTCGGCGGCATCGGCGGCGCGATGTACTTCGGCGGCTTCCTGACTGAAGGGCAGGGGCAGGGCGGCCCGGATCTCGGCTTCTACTACCGGCCGTGGAACCTGGGCGTGAGCGCGCAGGCCGGCTACGGCAACGCGCATCAGTATGGACAGCTGACCATGTACAAGCAGCTGAGCTGGTTCGAGTAAGGGCGGCTTGCGAATAGCGGCGTGGGCTGCGGCAGGGTAAGCTCGAATCGCTGACGATGGCGAGCTCAACAGGGTCAACTCCGACACGTAGATTCTCGTGGCGCACGTTTCTGTTCGGGATCGTGCTGCTGGGTCTTTTGTTCGTCTCGCGCGACCGCTTCCATGACGCATTCGAGCGCATGGATCTGATCGCGTACGACCTGCGCATCAACACAATTACGCCGCATCCTTCGACCGGCATGGTGGTCATCGCCACGATCGACGACCGCAGTATCGCGCATCTTGGGCAATGGCCATGGCCGCGGCTGGTGCTCGGCCGGCTGGTCGATGCGCTCAAGGATTACAAGGTCAAAGTAATCGGCTTCGACGCTATCTTCAGCGAAGACGACAAGAGCGATGTGGCGCGCGGCCCGATCAGTCAAAAGCTGTCGACACTGGGGCTGACGGACGTATCGATTCGCGACGTGCTGGGTCCGAGCAACGACGAGGCATTTGCGGCCGCGATGAAAGCGCAAGGCCAGACCGTGCTCGGGTACGCATTTCAGACTCACCATCTCAAGGGTCGGCTCGGAACCGGTAAGACCGCAGGCTACCTCGACCAGATTCGAGTACCCGGGCCGCTCACGTACGGGATCGTCCGGCAGGCGGCGGGCAAGTCGCACGATTTGATCGAAGCGCATGCGTACGAACCGCCAACGCAGCTGCTGAACAGTGCCGCCCGCTCGATCGGTTTCTTCGACGTCGATGCGGACGCGGACGGCGAAATCCGCACTGAGATGACGGTCATCCACTTCGACGGCCAGTATTGTGCGCCGCTGTTTATCGCGCTCGCAGACGCGTTTGCCGACGGTGCGCCGATGGAATTGGGCGTCGATCAGGAGGGAGTGTCCGGCGTCGCGGTGGCGGGAGTGCGGATACCGGTGGATGACGACGGGCGGATGTTGATTAATTTCCGCCGCGGCACCGAGCCGTTCCCGTATTACTCCGTCTCGGACATCATCGATCACAAGGTTGCGCCGGACAAACTGGCGGGCAAGATAGTGCTGATCGGCGCGACTGCGCATGGGCTGGGCGACCGCGGCGTGACGCCGATCAACCCCGACATGCCGCGCGTCGAGATCCACGCCAACGCGATCGACAACATGTTGCAGGGCGACTTTCTGCGCCGCCCGATCGAGGCGCAGGAGATAACGCTGTTGGCGACGCTACTGATCGGAATCGCGATGGCGATGGGCGTGGCGTGGCTGTCGGCGATGGCGTCGGCGGCGTTGGGCGTGATCCTGCTGGTCGGCTACTACGCTTACGCCCAGCACCGGTTGCTCGACGACGGTCTCGTGATCGGAATCGTCTTTCCGATGCTCTCCGCAATTCTCATCTACATGTTCCTGGCCGGCTATCGTTACATCACTGAGGGCCGCGAGAAGCGCTACCTGCGCAATGCCTTCGAGCATTACCTGAATCCCGACGTCATCACGTCGCTGCTGGATTCGCCCGAGGGTTTGAAGCTCGGCGGCGAGCGGCGTCATCTGGCAATTCTGTTCGCCGATATCGTCAGCTTTACCAAGCGCGCCGAGAAGACCGAGCCCGAGGATCTGCTGGCGCTGCTGAACACCTACATGACTTCGATGATAGACGTTATCTTCAAGACCGGCGGCGTCGTCGACAAGTTGATGGGCGACGGAATCATGGCGTTCTGGGGCGCGCCCAACGATCTTGAAAATCCGTCCCGCTCTGCGCTCGATTGCGCACTCAAGATGCTCGAGAATCTCAACGTGCTGCAGACCACCGATCCGCGCTTCGCCGATCTCGACATAGGCATCGGCATTTCGACCGGCGATGTCGTCGTGGGCAATCTCGGCGGCGAAAATCGCTTCGACTACTCCGTCATCGGCGACACCGTCAACTTTGCATCGCGGCTCGAAGGTCTCACGCGGCATTTCAAGGTGCATCTGCTGGTCAGTCGCGAGACCTACACCGAAGCGGGCGCAGGCTACATCGGGCGCGAGCTGGGGCTGGTGAAGGTCAAGGGAAAAGAGTTGTACGTGCCGATAGTCCACGTCGCCGGACGCGACAACGATGGCGTCGATCCTTCGTTCTATCGTCACTTTGGCGACGCGTTGACGATGATTCGTGCAGGCGACGTGTTTTCCGCACGCCAGGAGCTCGAACAACTGGGCCAGACGCGCCCTGACGACACGCCGGTACGCATCTACCTGGACAAGCTCGCCGCCGATCCCGACCATCCGCCGACCGAGATGGTCTTCGAGTTCGAGAGCAAGTAGGGCGAACTGGCTCGACGCGCGCTATCATGATAGTTGAGTTGATTCGAAATCCTCCCGTAAAGGAGAATTGAAACCCCGCAAGTGGCAATGAACGACAAGGTCAAGGTGGCCGTGGTTGGCGCTTCTGGATACTCGGGTATCGAAGCAGTGCGCATCCTCGCCAGCCATCCGTTCGTCGAGCTGAGCGTGCTCACGTCGGAGCATTACGCCGGACGCGAAGTCGCCGACGTTTATCGCCACATGGCCGGCGTCGATCTGCCGCCGTTCGAAGAGTTGCGGCCCGACCTGGTGCAGGGGCGCGCCGACGTCGCCATCTCCTGCCTGCCGGAGACAGTAGGCACGGCGCATACCGCGGAACTGATCAAGGCGGGCATCAAGGTAGTCGATCTGTCCGCGGATTTTCGCATCAAGGACCTGGCGCAGTTTCGGGCCACGTACGGGGTAGAGCATCCCGCGCCGCAGCTGCTCAAAGAGGCTGTCTACGGCCTCAGCGAATTCCATCGGCACGAGCTGCGGGAGGCTCGGCTCGTCGCGAATCCCGGATGCTTCCCGACCGGAGCGCTGCTCGCGCTGTTGCCGCTCATCAGGCGCGACCTGATCGAGCCGTCGTCGATAATTATTGATGCGAAGTCGGGCACCACGGGGGCGCGCCGCGCCGCATCGATCGAGCAGCTCTTCGCCGAGGTCAACGAGAACTTCCGCGCGTATAAAGTCGGCAACCATAGGCACGTGCCCGAGATGGAGCAGGAAATCTCCGCCGCGCTCGGCCGCGATATCGCGCTGCTGTTCGTGCCGCATCTGCTGCCGATCACACGCGGTCTGCTGAGCTCGATCTTCATGCGTCCGCGCGCAGGCACGACCGAGAGCGATGTGCATGCCGCGTTTGAAGCGAGCTTTGCGAAATCGCGCTTCGTGCGAATCCTCAAGCCGGGCGAGCTGCCCGAGCTGCGCAACGTGCGCGCGACCAACTACTGCGAGCTGGCGTTCATCCTCGATCGGCGCAGCGAAACGCTGCTGGTGCTGACGGCGATCGACAACCTCGGCAAAGGCGCGGCCGGCCAGGCGGTCCAGAACATGAACTTGATGCTGGGCTACGACGAAGCGGCCGGCCTGCTGAACGCCGCCCCGGTCCCTTAATCCCGGTTCTTCCGCGCTATCTGTCACGGCGCCAACGCACTGACTGCGCGTAATCCTTCGTTCACCGATCTCAACTTGCCTTGGTCGACGCCCTCCCATATTTTTAGAAACGTACTCGCGGATTATGCGTAAGCTTCAT
>Ga0210393_10003647_pt1 | contig 12344 bp, 8 predicted proteins | sample IncBWC27OmetaG_FD_160068 | JGI IMG/M metagenome (GOLD analysis project Ga0210393, IMG submission 160068) | Forest soil microbial communities from Barre Woods Harvard Forest LTER site, Petersham, Massachusetts, United States - Inc-BW-C-27-O ... | reverse complement strand
GAACCTTGGTGATTGCGTCGTGAACCGCCGCTTCCGCGCTATAAATGCTGATTTGAATGCGGCGCACGCTCAACGCCCGCAGTTTGCGGGCCCGCTCGGCGTCAATCAAAAGCGCGTTGGTCTTCAGGCTGATATCAAAGTGCAGAGAGCGCGCGAATTCAAGTAGCTCGAAAAGATCCTGGCGCAAAAAAATCTCGCCGCCACTCAGCGTCAGGAACAGCGTGCCGGCATGAGCCAGTTGCTGCAGCACATTCTTGATTTCGGCCGTTTTCATCTCACCGTGGTCTTCGTGATCGAGATAGCAATGGATGCAGCGTTCGTTGCAGCGGTAGGTGACGTCCAGATGGACGCTCCACGGAAGGTGGCGCTCGACGGTCCTGCGAATCAAGCCGTCCATTACTGGAGTATTCGGCATCGGCTAGCCCGTCGCTTCCGCTGCCAAGATCACGAGTTGCTTCTGCTGCCACGCGGTCACTAACGCGTCAACGTCTGCTCGCGCCGCCTCTACGCTAATTTCATACTCCGCGGAAACGCGCTCGGCTACTTCTTGCAAAGTCTTACCTTCGGCGTGCTTCCAGATGAGGCTCGCCGTTTCGTTGAGCTCGTGTACGTGGCTGTCTTCCGGCGAAATAATGACCGTTTCGCCATCAATCTCGCGCCAGGCGAGTTTTGGATTTCGAATGATGAATCTGCTCATGCTGCGATCACCTTCCAGAATTCGGCGCTCCGGCGAAAATGGAGCCGATCGCAGGGCACTTCTTGGATCAAACCCATCAACGTGCACAGTAATGTTTTATGTGCGCGATTTTCAGTAGTGAAAAACAGGACGCAAGGCAACAAAGCGCGTAGTGCATCTTTCACAGAAAGAGCTTCGGCGCGATCGTTATTCGCTTGTTTCAGCAAATGCAAACCGGCGACCGGAAATAGACGGTTGATCCCAGCGGCTCGGAATTCGCCCCAGAAAGGCGTGCCGTGAGCTTGCCAGCAGCCATCGGAAAACCGCAGAAGAGAAATTTCGTCTGTGAGTACGGTGCCTCCGGGAGAAAGCGACGCCACCGTGCTCTTCCCCGCACCCGAGCGCCCGAAGAAAATATGCGCGCGGCCGTCGCGCACGATAGTCGCGCCGTGCAAGAGGAGTCCGCGCTGCGGCAGGAGGACCATGGTGAGCAATATCCGCAGCAAAGAATCGAGCGCGTACTCGTGGCGAACGCCGTGAAACTCGGCAAACTCGGGCTCAAGGATCAGTCTTGCGTCATCAAGCAAGTAAGAGAACTCGACACGCGGCTGTATGCGTCCGTCCGACTGCGTAAGCACAACAGGAAACCCGTTGTCTGAGTTCTGAGCAAATTCCCGATAACGCCTTAAGGCATTCCTGAGTAGCGCTTCTTCCCGGATGAAAAGCGAGAGAGGCACGCCGCCAATGGAGATTTGAAGCGGCACACCGCGATCCAACGGTTCAACTGGATGATCGAATCGAGCCATTTTTCCCAAGTGCATTCGCAGTGATGCTCGCAACCGCGGGACCTGAGAGAATCCGCGCAGCTCAGCCGATTGCCGAATTCGCCATCGGCAAGACCAACCCAAAAAAGGAAACTGAGCGCCTAACGACTGGTTGGCAGCCGCATTCCAGTTACAGGTAAAACGCCTAGCGTTAACCTAGTTGGCGTGGGGGCCGCGCTCAACCTGAATATCCGGGCCGTGTGCTAAAAGGTTAACGCTATTTAGTTAATACATTGGCGGACGGAGCAATTCTAGGCGGCAAAATTCGCCCGCGCGGCGCGCGAAATGGCGGGAAATGCGGGTTCGGGTCGGTGGCGATTGGCCGGCCGCGACGACCGGCGCGAAAGCAGAATCAGAAGAGGAAACGCGACGCATTTCTGTGCAGTATCCGATAGGCGCGGGGGGGGGCCTAGCCATTTTTGCCATTGGCGAATAACTTAGCAGGCCGATTCGCTGGCCTGGCGCATGATTTCGTTCTCGAGCGGCAGCGCGCGGCCCACTTCTGGAACTTCTGTTTCATTGCGAGTGTTCGGATGCGTGAGGAAGGGCGCCCAGGTATCGGCAATCGCACACGGCAGTTGAACGGGCTCGAGGCGCACCAAAGGCAGCAAGTGCGTGGATTGCAACAAGCGCCGCGCGCGCTGGCTGCCGGTGAGACGGAAATGTTCCTGGAGCAGCGCGCGCAACCAGCTTTCTTCTTGTTCGCCGGCGCCGTCGCCAATTTCGGCGCAACGCACGAATTCGCGATTGCAATTATCGCCGGTGAGCGCGTCGCGAAGGATATAGGTGAGTCCGCCAGTCATTCCGGAGCCGAGATTCATTCCGGCCGGCCCCAGAATTACGGCGATGCCCGCGGTCATGTATTCGCAAGCGTGCTGCCCGGCGCCTTCGATGATGGCGAGCGCGCCGCTATTGCGCACGGCAAAGCGTTCACCGACGCGTCCGGCGATGAAGAGTTTTCCGCTGGTGGCGCCGTAGAGCACGGTGTTGCCTGCGAGCACGTCGCCGCGCTTCGACGCTGCAGCGCCCGCGGTGATGGCGATGGTGCCCCCGCAGAGGCCTTTGCCCACGTAATCATTGGCATCGCCCACGAGCCGGAAACGAATGCCGGGAACCAAAAACGCGCCGAAGCTTTGTCCGGCGGAGCCGCGAAATTCGCAGCGGATGCTCCTTCCCTCCAGGCCGTCGAAATTCGTGCGTCGCAGAATGTGGCCGCTCAGATGAGCGCCCACGCTGCGGTCGGAATTCGAGATGGAAAGCGAGTGGTGCACGAACGGGAAAGACTTCAGCCCATCCACGCCGCGCAGCAATTTCCGCCGGATATCTCTAGCGTTTTCGGGCAGCTGGATTTCGAGCGGCAAGTCTTTCGCAGATTGTTGCGCCGCATCGGTTAATGGCCGCAGCAATCCGGCAACCGAGTGCGACGCCGATTCGTTGCGCGGCTGCAATCTTTCCGCTGAGCCGACTACTTCGCTGAGCCTGCGAATTCCCAGCACTGCCATGCGTTCGCGAACTTCCCCGGCCACGCCGCGGAAATAAGCCATCACCATTTCCGGATTGCCGCTGAAACGCGCGCGTAGCTTTTCGTCTTGCGTGGCGATGCCCACGGGACAAGTATTCAGATGGCATTGCCGCGCCATCACGCAACCGATCGCGAGCAGAGCAGCGGTGCCAAAACCAAATTCGTCGGCGCCCAGCAGCGCGGCGATTACCACGTCGCGGCCAAATTTAAATCCGCCATCCACGCGCAGGCGCACCCGTTCGCGGAAACCGGAACGCACCAGCGCGGAGTGCGCGGCGCGCAAGCCGATTTCCCAAGGCAGGCCGGTATTTTTGATCGAAGTCAGCGGCGAAGCACCGGTACCGCCGTCGAAGCCGGCGATGGTGATCACATCCGCGCCTGCTTTCGCGACGCCCGCGGCGATGATCCCCACGCCCGCGCCGGAAACCAGCTTCACGCCAATTCTTGCTACCGGATTCACCGAGCGCAGATCGTAAATCAGCTGCGCCAGATCCTCGATGCTGTAAATATCGTGATGCGGCGGCGGAGAAATTAGCGACATCCCCGGAACTGCATGTCGCAGGCGCGCGATGTAGGAATTTACCTTGATCGCGGGAAGCTGGCCGCCTTCACCGGGTTTCGAACCTTGCGCCATTTTGATTTCGAGTTCGTCGGCACGCGCGAGATATTCAGCTGTCACACCGAAACGCGCCGAAGCAACTTGCTTCACCCGATTGGCCGCCTCCGGCTCGAAGCGATAGACGCTCGGATCTTCACCACCTTCTCCGGTGTTGCTGCGCGCGCCCAGGCGGTTCATAGCGATGGCCAAAGTGCGGTGAGCTTCAGGGCTGAGCGCGCCCAAGGACATGGCCTGCGCGCAAAATCGAGCGAGAATCGCGCTCGCTGGTTCCACTTCTTCGAGCGCGACGGGAGAACCTGGCGCAAAGTCGAGCTGATCGCGGACCGAGACCGGGTCGCGACTGTCCGCCAGCTCGGAATACGCCGCGTATTTTTCCGGCGTCGGCGATTTCAGATACGCGTGCATGCGGTGCACGAGTTCGGGCGAAGTAGAATGGCGCTCTCCAGCGTGGCGGAAGCGATACAACCCGGAGTCTTGCATCGGAGCACCGCCCGCCGCGAATGCGCGAACGTGTGAGTGGATGCTCGTCTCAAGAATGTCGTCGAGGCTTTTGCCGCCAAGACTCGCGGAGGCGTCTTCGAAGAATTCCTCGCAAATATCTTCGTCCAAGCCGACAGTTTCAAACAGTTGGCTATTGCGATAACTCGCGACCGTCGAAATGCCCATGCGCGCGAGAACTTTGCGCAGCCCTGCTTCGACCGCTACGCGATAGCTTACCGCGCCGCCCGGTTTCAGGTTCTCCGAAAGCTCCATCGCGAGATACGGCAACACGGCGCTCGCGCCCACGGCGATCAGCAACGCGATGTGATGGGTTTCAATCACCTGGCCGGATTCGACGACGAGCGGCACATCGTGAGCGCCCAGGCGAACCATCTCCTTCCACGCGGCGGAAACCGCGAGCAAAGCAGGAAGCGCGGCACGCTGTTGGTTGGCTTCGCGATCACTCAGCATAATCACGGCGGGTTTCTCGTTGACGGCAAGGGTGATAGCGGCGGAAATATCCTGGCGGACGCGTTGCAACGCCGCGCGGGCGGCTTCTGTTCCACCGGCTACATCAAATGTGAAATCAATGCGCTGCAGCGGACTGCCGAGTCGGTTCGCTAGAGCCGCGACGTGGCCTGCATCGAGCACCGGCGAGCCGGCCACAATGTTTGGATCCAAATACACATCGAGAGACATGACGTGCACTTCGCGCAGCGGATCAATGGGTGGATTGGTTACCTGCGCAAAACGCTGCTTGCAATAATCCCACAGCGGACGCTTGACGGACGAAAGGAATGCGGGCGGCGCATCGTCGCCCATGCTCCACACGGCTTCCTTCCCTTCGCGGCCGAGCGGCTGAAATAAAAGACGAAACTGATCCTCGGTCCAACCCATCGCTGCAGCCAACCGTCGCGGCTCAACCTCGGATGCGTAAGGAACTGTTGCGACGCTTTCCAGCCGCGCGATGCGGGTCTGCGAATCCCGGTCACGGCAGCCGACGCGGCTCGGTTCCGCGCCGAGTAATTCGGACACTTCGTTGTTGCCACGGAAAATTGCTCCTGCTATCGAGTCCACCAGGAAAATCTCTCCGGGGCCGAGCCGATTGCGTTCCGCGATTTGTTTGCCACGCAGATCCGCGATGCCCACTTCCGAGCCGACTACGAGCAATCCGTCGGAGGTGAGCGTGTAGCGAATGGGGCGAAGTCCGTTGCGGTCGAGCTTCGCACCTACCATGCGGCCATCGCTGAACACCAGCGCAGCCGGACCATCCCACGGTTCCTGTTCGCGCGTTGCTTTTTGCAGAAAGCGCCGAAGCTTGGGACCGGTTTGCGGATCGCTCTCCCATGCCGGCGGGACCATGCGCAGCATCGCGGCGGCGACGCTGGAGCCCTGCCGCAATCGAACTTCGAGCGCATTATCGAAGCTGGCCGAGTCGCTCACGCTTTCTTCCAAAACGCGAAAGCGATCCTGCGCGCCGAATTCCTGCCGCAGCGCGCCCTCACGTGCACGCGTCCAGCGGCGGTTGGCGCTGATCGTATTGATTTCGCCGTTGTGCGCGACAAATCGGAAAGGCTGCGCGAGCTGCCACGACGGGTTGGTATTGGTGGAATAGCGCTGGTGAAAGATGGCGAATGGCGCGACGAAATCCGGGCACGCCAAATCCGCATAGAAAGCGGCAAGCTGCAGTGGCGTGAGCAATCCTTTATAAACGAGCGAATGTGACGATAGCGAGCAGAAATAAATCCCGGAGGTCGCGCCGGATTCGACTCGTTTGCGCATCAGGAAAAGCTGGCGCTCCAGATCGGCGGAGGAATCGTCGGTAGCGAAAAAACATTGCTGTATTAACGGTAATGTAGCCAGCGCGCAGGGACCAAGCAGCGAGGGATGCGTGGGCACTTCGCGCCAGCCGAGACAACGCAATCCTAATTCTCGTGCTGAGGATTCAACCGACGCGCGGGCGGCGAATTCCTGGCCGGGAGCAATGAAGGCCATACCCATGCCGAACGATTCCGGCAACTGAATGTTTATTTCGCGGGCACACTTGCGGATGAATTCCTTCGGAATCGGCGTCAGGATGCCTGCGCCGTCGCCGCTCAGTCCGTCCGCGTCAACTCCGCCGCGATGACAAAGGCGCTCCAGCGCGGTGAGAGCACGCTCAACGACGTCTCGCGAGCCAGTGCTCCCCAGCTGGGCGATAAACCCGACGCCGCAGGCATCGTGGTCCACTTCCGGCTTGGAACGCGAACGCCGCATGATACATAACTAACTCATGCGGAACCGTACAGTAAAACTCACAAAGCTGATGCATCCAATAGAAATTTGATGGCGTCAGCTACGTGGATGCATTCGATAGATATTTGTGATGAATCGCAGAAAGTGCGGTAAATCGAGTGATTCTTTTGTAAAAGTCCGGACAATCCCACGCGCGTTGCGACGACATGAGAATTTCGCGCGCCTTCAATGTCCCACTGAACGGTTCTGCGGAACGGCAACGCCGGTTGCACTTGCGCCAGCCGGGATTCCATCCGCCAGACACTTCACACGAAGATTATATCTTCGCGGCTGGCCATAATAACGCGCGCTGCCGCGAGATCGTGAACCGGCGCGCATCGGTCAAGGTCAGTGCAGACGTCAGGACGAGATTTTCCTCAGTTTGCGGTAGCGACGGATCAAACTGTTTGTGGAACTGTCGTGCGCGAGCTTAGGCTCCGTGGCGCTTTCGATTTCGGGAATGATGCGTTGCGCCAGAACCTTGCCGAGTTCCACGCCCCACTGGTCGAACGAATCAATGTGCCAGATGGTGCCTTGCGTGAATACGCTGTGTTCGTAAAGCGCGACCAGCTTGCCGAGCGCTTCAGGCGTGAGCTTGTCCATAATAATTGTGTTCGACGGGCGATTGCCTTCAAACACGCGATGCGGGACGAGCCAGTCCGGCGTGCCTTCTTTCTTCACTTGTTCCGGTGTCTTGCCGAACGCGAGGGCTTCGGCTTGGGCGAACACATTTGCCAGCAGCATGTCGTGGTGGCGGCCGACCGGATTGAGTGCCTGCGCGAACGCTATGAAGTCGCAAGGAATGAGCTCCGTTCCCTGATGGATCAGCTGGTAGAAAGAATGCTGGCCGTTGGTTCCCGGCTCACCCCAGTAAATTGCTCCGGTCTGGTAGTTCACGTGAGTACCGTCGAGCGTAACGTGCTTGCCGTTGCTCTCCATCGTGAGCTGCTGCAAATACGCCGGGAAGCGCTTCAGGTACTGCTCGTAGGGAAAGACGCCGGAAGTCTGCGCGCCGAAAAAGTCGCCATACCAGATGGACAGCAGGCCCATCAGCACCGGCAAATTCTGTTGGAAGGGAGCGGTGCGGAAATGCTCGTCCATCTGGTGGAAGCCGCTGAGCATCGCGCGAAAATTATCCGGACCGATAGCGAGCATGGTGGAAAGCCCGATCGCCGAATCCATCGAGTAGCGCCCGCCGACCCAGTCCCAGAATTCGAACATGTTGGCGGTATCAATTCCGAACTTGGTGACTTCGGCGGCATTGGTGGAGACGGCGACGAAATGCTTGGCGATGGATTTTTCATCGCCGCCCAAACCCTTGAGCGTCCAGTCACGCGCGGTGTGCGCATTGGTCATGGTTTCGAGTGTGGTGAAAGTTTTCGACGAGACGATCCAGAGTGTTTCGGCCGGATCCACGTCACGAACGGCTTCGGCGAAATCCGTTCCGTCAACGTTGGAGACGAAACGGAACGTCAGAGCACGTTCGCTGTATTGCTTCAGCGCTTCATAGGCCATTACCGGGCCGAGATCGGAGCCGCCGATGCCAATATTAATGATGTTGCGAATGCGCTTGCCGGTGTGGCCCTTCCAGGCTCCGCTGCGCACGCGGTCGCAGAAGCTAGCCATTTTGTCTAGCACAGCGTGAACGCCGGGCACCACATTTTCGCCGTCAACGACGATGGAGGAGCCCTTGGGTGCGCGCAGTGCGACGTGCAGGACCGCGCGCTTTTCAGTGATATTTATTTTTTCCCCGCTGAACATCGCGTCAATGCGCTCGCGCAGACGCGACTCGTCGGCCAGTTGCAGCAGCAGCTTGATGGTCTGGTCGTTAATGCGGTGCTTGGAGTAATCGAGGAAAATGCCCGCGGCTTCCAGAGTGAGGCGCTCGCCGCGTTTGGGGTCGTCCCCGAAGAGCTTTCGCAGATGTACTTTCGCAATCTTTTTATAATGGATGCCGAGAGCTTTCCAGGCCTTGCGTTTGGTGAGAGGCGTGATGGCTTTGGCTTTTACAGCGGATTTTGTGCGTGCCGCCATGTTGGTGCTCCTTTATTAGTTCGTCGTAATGATGGCCTGGAACTTGCGCGAGCTAGGCTTCGCGGCTTTTGCGAGAATCTCGCCGCGGCGAGATGCGCGCCCTGCTGCGCCCGCCAGGAATTTTACCGGATTCATATGATTATTTATAGCGCGGACGGCTTGCGCTTACTATCCGGAATTCCGGGCAATGGAAGTCTTCGCGAAACGAATTTATCCGGAAGAGTGTGCTTGACGCGAAGCGGGAGCCTTTCACTTTGTTGGGAGCGCGCGGCGATAGCGCGGAAGGCAGGCCGTCACAAAAGCTGACAAACCCACGCAACACTTGGTGCATCCATGTGTTACACCACGTCTATGTATGCTCGACGCAGAATCGTCGGAGGAATTGACCGGCTAGCGCAGATCGCGCTGGCGATTCTGGTGGTTGCTTCGGGTGCAGCGATCGCGGCGCAACAGGGGCCCACGATTTCCAGTCGAGTAAATGTTGTCACACTTTTCGCGACGGTTCACGATGCCGACGGAAAGGTGGCGAAGAATCTGACGCGCGACGATTTTGTATTGTTGGAAGATGGCGCGCAGCAGAGGATCGACTACTTCGCGCAAGAGTCAGACCTTCCTCTCACCATCGGGCCTCTGGTGGACACCAGCCGGAGCCAGACAGGCGTCCTGGAACAAGAGCGGCGGGCAAGCTACACATTTCTGGATCAAGTGCTGCGCGAGGGCAAGGACGAGGCGTTCGTTGTGCACTTCGATCTGCAGGTCGAAACTTTGCAAGGCCCGACATCTTCGCGCAGCGAACTGGAGTCAGCGCTCGCGCGGCTGAAAATTCCCGAGCGCGATTCCACTCTGGTCTTCAGCGCGATCAAGGATTCTTCGGAAGCATCGATGCGTCCGCTGATGGGCCGCAAGGCTTTCATTCTGCTGTCGGACGGCGTGGCATTCAAGGAGCCGACATCGATCACCACGGCAATCGAATACGCGCAACGGGCAGACACCATCATCTATCCGATCCGCTTTTCCGACCCTGTGCCATTTTCCCGTCCCGTGATAGGCGCGATTCTCGCCATCGCCAGCGAACATGGCAAGCAAGGGCTGCGCCGGCTGGCCAATGAGACCGGCGGAGCATACTTCGAGGTGACGGCGAGCCAGTCAATCGAGGACATCTATTCGCAGATCGAAGAGGCGCTGCGCAATCAGTACAGCATCGGCTACACGCCAGCGCGAGCGCACTCGGATGGAAAATATCACAAGATCAAATTGACCACGAAAGATCGCCATCTGACGGTGAACACCAGAGCTGGATATTATGCCAAGTGAGAACTGTGGCTGCGCTCAGGTCTTGCTGCAATCGGCCTCAATCTTCATGAATTTTCCCCATGTCTTCTGCCGCCTGAGTTTTTGCCTCGCCAGGCAAAGTGGTTCTCGGAGATGTTCACCGAAGTTGCCCGAGTTAACCTGTGGGAGGCGACAGGCTTCTTCACGCTGTAAGTAATTCCCTCTTCATCGTATTTATGAAATGGAGTGCTAGGTTAGTCCGAAGACGGGGCTTCGCGCGGCGTCGGCAATGCGATAGCGCGTTTTCGCTTCCAGAGGTAATCCTTGCGCACCTTGGCCTGGTGCTTCTTCACCTGCACCTCTAGTTCGGCGAATGCGGCCTTGGTGCTACCCAGGGCGTCGGCGCCCACACCGGTCGCGTGCAGCGTGCCGGTGGGCAGATTCAGATTCAGCGAGAAATTAAATTCGGTCTTGCGGGGCGTTTTTTCCAGCGAACCGTGCAGCACAACCAGATCGGGAGAATAACGCTTTAGAATGCGATTCAGAGTTGCGGCGTGACGTTCGGTTTCATGCTCAACGATGGCGCGAAATTCGGGATCCACGTGACTGTAAGTTATTTTCATCGAGGCACCCTGGTGTGTCGATAATTGCGGATGGAAAAAGTCGTGGCATTGAGGCGAGTCCAGCATAGCGCTGCGCAACGTGAGTTGCAACTGGACTCCGCCCAAAAACGCGGCGGTGAACTGTTCCATTTCTGCGTTCCGCAATGGAACGTAGCGCACTGTGGCGCGCCGTTCGCCGGATTTGACAGACTCCGCGGCAGCGTCATACGCTCGGCGAGTGACGAGTCAGAGGTTTTAGAGTAGCCATGGCTGCGAAAGCGAAAAGCGCAGGACCCAGTCCCGCACGCATTCTTGTGGGGCCTGCCGGCTGGTCCTATCCCGACTGGAAAGGAATTCTATATCCGCCGCGGCGCGAAAAGGGATTTCACGAAGCGGCTTATCTGGCGGATTTTTTCGACACGATTGAAATCAATACTTCGTTCTACCACCCGTTGAAACCGGAATTCGCCGCGCAGTGGCTCGAACAGGTCGCCGCGAATCCGCGCTTTTTGTTTACCGCAAAGCTTTGGCAGAAATTCACGCATCAAGACGACGCGACGCGCGAGGATGTGAATATCGTGCGCGCCGGATTCGATATTTTGCGCACAGCGAACCGGCTGGGCGCCGTGCTGCTGCAGTTCCCTTTTTCATTTCACAACACCGCGCCAAATCTCGCGCGACTGAATCACATCCTGGATGACTTTGGCGTCTATCCGCTGGTCGCGGAAGTTCGTCACGCGTCCTGGGCGAAAAAGGAGTTCTACGAGCTGCTGCACCAGCGCGGCGTGGGATTCTGCAACATTGACCAGCCGGTAATCGGCCGTTCGATCCGTCCCAGCGAGCGCGTGACGTCTCCCATCGGCTACGTGCGCCTGCATGGGCGGCGCTACGACACATGGTTCAGCGACGATCCTGCTTCGCCTCCGTCGGAGCGGTACAACTATCTGTATTCCGAGGAAGAACTCGATCCCTGGGCCAAACGCATCGAGCACGTTGCCGAAAATGCCAGCACTACGTTCGTGGTGACCAACAACCATTTCGAAGCAAAAGGGATTGTTAACGCGTTGCAACTGATTCATTTGCTCAGCGGAAACAAAGTGAAAGTTCCGGAAACGCTCCGCGCACACTATCCACAGCTGGAAGCAATCGCGAATGAGTCGGCCGCCGAGCCGACGCTATTCCCCCTACCCCCGAAATAGGCGGAGCAGCGCGCACAACACGAAACTGGCGAGACATATCCCAGTGCTCGGAGAGACGGGCAAAACCGCGTGGCTGGAAGCCGTTACTTCTTGAAGAGATCTTCGAATGCCTTGCGCGCGTCGTTAGGACGCCCGGGGTTTGTGGGCGCCGGAGCGGCGCTGGCGTAGGTCACCGGTGAAGTGTCTTTCTCCACGGTCATGCGGAATTCAAAGAACGTGCAATCGTTCTTGGCGTCTTTTTTGGCGATGCGCTCTGGAATCGGCTGGGTGCACTCAAACTGCTTGCCGGTATCGAAGTGCACGCACTGTTTGCAGCAATGCAATTCGGTATGGCAACGAGGGCATTCAGCGTTGGGATCAAATCCGGGCATCAGGACCGCACCGCAACTGGAGCAGCGCGCCCTCATCACCGTACCAACCATGCGCGGCGTGCGTGGGCCCATGGAATCCTGCTTGGGGCGCGGCTCGCCGCTGGGGCGTTCGCTTCTTTCTCGTTTCTTGTCCTGGGAATCGCGGTCGCTGTAGCCCCTCTGCTTATACTTCCGGTCCATCGGACCTCCTAAGGGGTTAATTCATGTTGCTCCGAATACTTTTCTGCCCATGACGATTTCACAATCGGGTGTGGAAAGGTCATCGAATCGAGCACAGAAAAATCTCACGATCACCGCGGGGAGAATTGCTCCGACACATACCGCGGGGGTCGAGTCGGCGGAAGCGCTTTCCATCCGCCGCTGCGAGCAGCTTATGCACACACTGGCCGAAACCGGGATGCCTGTCAGGTAGAAAATCAGCGCGAGTACCGCGATTTCGTGGCTGCCAAGAGCGGCAACCATCCTCTGTAT
>Ga0210393_10003645_pt1 | contig 12352 bp, 17 predicted proteins | sample IncBWC27OmetaG_FD_160068 | JGI IMG/M metagenome (GOLD analysis project Ga0210393, IMG submission 160068) | Forest soil microbial communities from Barre Woods Harvard Forest LTER site, Petersham, Massachusetts, United States - Inc-BW-C-27-O ... | reverse complement strand
CATCCCGTCAGTAAGCTTGGATGCCTCACCAGATAGACAATCGTAACGATGAGGTTTGTTAGTAGAACCGGGATGATAAAGAAGTGGAAAGGCAGATGCCTGCGAGAGTGGTGAGAGAAGCTTTGTGCTGCATGGTTGTTCATCGGCTTCCATCCTATAGAAACACTTTTACTGTTTTCTTAAAAAAACTTGTTTCCGATGAATCCAGTAGCTTTTGCAAAATTTACAACTCCTGACATCTTTCGTCACAAAATGCTGTAACCTTTCTTCCGTCCCATATTCTTATGGGCAGCAGGTCTCCCACCGGCACCATCAATGCCTGGTCTTGGACCTGGAAAATCATGGAGGAATGACAACGTATGAAGCATTCAATGAAGACCTTGATGGTTGCCGCGGCCGTATCTGGCATGCTGGGCGGTGCAGCAACAATGCAGGCAGCAGCCTCGTCAACCAGCCCCACGTCTGTGGTGAAGGTGGGCAAAGCGTCGTTTGCCAAGAGCGCAATGGACCAGGACACCAGCAAGCATTCCTGTAAAGGCAAGAATGATTGCAAGGGTCAGGGCGGATGCAAGAGCAGCGACAACGGCTGCAAAGCCAAGAACAGCTGCAAGGGCAAGGGCGGCTGTGCAACCGACGGCTCGAAGCCTCACTAAACTCAACCCATCAGCGGGCCGCGCTGATGCGGCCCGCTATGTTTTTCTACTCGTACCTTTAGGAGTTGGCTGTGCCTGCGAATCGCTTTAACGGTTTTACCGAATATGGTGTCGGCATCGGGCTGCGCATTCCACACTATCGCCACATCTTGAATAAGAAACCGTTAGTGGACTGGTTCGAGATCATCTCGGAAAACTATATGGTCGATGGCGGGCGTCCACTCGAAGTGCTCGACCAGATTCTCGAACAGTACAACGTCGTTCAACACGGAGTATCGATGTATTTCGGCTCCGCCAGTGCGCCAGACCCCGAACATTTGAAACGCTTAAAGCATCTGGTGAAACGAACAAATACACCGTGGCTCAGTGATCATCTCTGTTGGGGGTCTGTCGATGGCCGCTATACGCATGATCTGTTGCCAATGCCATATACGTGGGAAGCAGTGAAAGTCACAGCAGAGCGAATTCGTCACGTACAGGATTTTCTTGAGATACCGGTTGTCGTCGAAAATGTTTCCAGCTATGCGGAGTATCACGTCTCAGAGATGACGGAGTGGGAGTTTCTGAATGAGGTGGTCGAGAGCGCGGACTGCGGCATTCTGCTCGACGTGAATAACATTTACGTCTCGTCGCAGAATCACAGCTTCGATCCATTTACCTATGTGAATGCCGTTCCAGCCGATCGTATTGCGCAGATTCATATTGCCGGACATTCCAGGTTTGAGAAATATATTCTCGATACACACGATCATCCTGTGCTGGAGCCCGTGTGGCAGCTATACGCGCGCACAATAGAGCGTGCCGGCCCAACCGCTACGCTGCTCGAATGGGACGACAACATTCCGTCGTTTGAAGATGTGCATGCAGAAGCGTTGAAGGCAAACCAGTTTCTGCAAGCCGCCGCAGGACCTGTGGCGCCGGAGTTGACCGAGGTAGCGCCATGAGCGAATTACTTGAGCTGCAGCGCCGTGTCGCCGCTGCGATCATGCATCCGCTTACGCAGCAGGAGACCATGCCGCGACGGCGTAAGAATGGGATTTCCAACCAGGCTGAAGCCGACGCGATCATCAGGCCGAACGACCGGCTGACTTCCTTCGAGCGGTTGGAAATCTACAATCGCCAATATTGGTTTCGGCTTTATTCTTCGTTTGAAGAGGATTTTCCTGGGTTGATGGCGGTCGTCGGAAGGAAAAAATTTGATGCGTTGACACGTGCTTATCTCACAGATTTCCCTTCCCGCTCGTTTTCGCTGCGCAATCTTGGTTCGCAGCTTGAGAGTTGGGTACAAGCCCATACAGACTATGTAGAACCGCACAAGGAACTGGCGCTGGACATGGTTCGTATCGAATGGGCGCACATCGAAGCATTCGATTCTGCCGCCGAGCCACCGATTGATGCGGACGATCTGGCTGCCATTCATGATGGCTCACAACTGCATTTGCAACCTTATTTGAGGCTGCTCAAGCTGCGGTATCCCGTTGACGACCTGATCATTGAAGTGCGAAGCGAAAGCGGCAGCAGTGACTCAACCAGTAACAATGCCAGCATTGCTCGTAAACGCAGGAGAGTGCATCGTTTCGCCAGGATGGATTCGAAAGAGATTTACCTTGCCGTGCATCGACATGAGAACTCCGTGTACTACAAGCGGCTCAATCGCGAGGACTATCGCCTTTTATCAGCATTGATGGCTGGCGAGTCGATAGGCCATGCGATTGTAGGGGCCTTCGAAGACAGCACAGTTCCTGAAGACGAGCGAGCACCATTTTTACAGGCTGCTTTTCAAACATGGTCGTCGCTGGGCTGGTTTACCAAGTAAAGAAAGGCAGCATCATGAGCACGCAACCGGTCTCGGTTTCTACAACCAAAAAGCCTTCACTGATTCAAAGGATCAGCGACTACTACTGCATCTTCAAGCACTATGCGGCGCGGCTGGATTCTCCATTTCTACTGCTTGTACGACTTTACTGGGGATGGCAGTTCGCACAGTCGGGCTGGGGCAGACTACACAACCCGCACGCAGTTGAGTTTTTTGCGAGTCTTGGCATTCCGGCACCTGGAATCGTGGAGCCGGCTGTCTCCAGCCTTGAGCTTGTTGGCGGCATTCTTTTGATCGTGGGACTGGCGACACGGCTCACCGGTTTGTTGCTGGCGGCCGACATGTTTGTCGCGTATCTGACCTCAGACCGTGACGCCCTCCGCTCGATCATCAGCGATCCAGGCAAGTTCTACAACGCCGATCCGTTCACCTTCCTTTTTGCTTCGCTTATTGTGCTGATCTTTGGAGCCGGCTTCTTTTCTCTCGATTATTTCTTCTCCCAGCGGCGCAGACGTTAGTTATGACCGCACCGCAAGTCAGGGCCGGAGCGCAGCAGGAGCGTGAGGCAGCGCTCATTGCCGTAATTCTGGCTGGAGAGCGCGATAAGTTTCACGACCTTATCCGTCCATATGAGCGACAGGTATACCTCACTGCCCTTACTCTCTTAAAGAGCGAGACAGAGGCCGAAGATGTAGCGCAGGAGGCAATCCTGCGCGCCTATCGCAAGCTGGGTAGCTTTCGCGGCGATGCGAAATTCAGTACGTGGCTTATCGCGATTACGCTGAATGAAGCACGGACTCGGCTGCGTGATGGGAAACGCTCCATGCTCGATTCGCTCGACGATCATGACGCAGACGAGGGTGATTACACGCCCGCCGCGCTGACAGATTGGCGCGAGGTTCCCCTGGAAGCGCTGGAGCGGCGGGAAATCCGCGCCCTTATGCAGCAAGCCATAGCGGAACTGCCGCATACCTTTCGCGAGGTAGTCGTACTGCGTGACATGGAAGAGCTAAGCGTGCAGCAGACCGCAGAGGCCCTGGGAATTTCCGCATCGCTGGTGAAGGTTCGCCTGCATCGTGCCCGCCTGCTTTTACAAAAAAAACTCGCGCCGCAGTTACGAACAGAATTGAAAGCGAAGAAGAAAAGTGGGATTTTAAGGAGGTTGCCATGGTTCTGAACTGCAGACACGTGTGGGACCGCATCTCCGATTACATCGATGGAACGCTCGACCCCGCAGTGCGCGCAGATGTGGAGAAACATCTTGCACATTGCGAGATCTGCTCCGCCGTGCTCGATTCGACACGCAATGTGATTGTCCTTATGGCGGACGATCGCATCTTCGAACTGCCTGTCGATTTCAGCAAACGTTTGCATGCGAGGCTCGATCTCGTGCTGGCAAGCGAAGCACCTGAACCAAATTAAAGTATCTCGTGAAGAAGCGCTGAGAAGGCATGTGTCAGGTTACCTTCGGGTGCGTCCTTGTTATCGAATGCGGGTATGGGTTATGCTTCCAGTCGATTGAGGAGGGAGACTTTGCGAAAACTAATATTCATTTTTATCGCTGCAGTTTTTTCCATCCTGAGCACATTGCACCTGTCGGCGCAGAATGGTACGACCTCAAGACAGGGTCCGAGGATTACGTGCGCCTCGGCGGACGGCAATCGACACTATTGCAACGCTGATACGCGAAATGGCGTTCGTATGGTGAACCAGAGAAGCGTATCGGTTTGCAAGGAAGGGTACAGCTGGGGTTTCACACCACGCGCCATCTGGGTTGATCACGGATGCCGGGCTGATTTTTTTGCGGGAAACGTTGGACCGGGCGGCGGACCACCGCCACCGAGTCCTTCTAACCTAGTCACCTGCTCGTCCACCAATGGAAGACGGCAATTTTGTCCCGCCGATACCCACCTTGGCGTGCGCTTAGTCAGAGTAAGAAGTGGAAGTATCTGTCGCCAAGGCACTTCATGGGGCTATGACCAGCGCGGCATCTGGGTCACCAATGGCTGCCGTGCTGATTTTGCGACAGGCAGATAATGAATTGAAAGCAACGGCATCCAGATCAACTGGATGCCGTTTTACTTTTGTCGCTATGCAGCTTTTCCAAGATAGCCATTCGGATCGAGAATGTACTTTTTGGCTGCTCCCTTATCGAAGTCGGCATAGCCCTGCGGGGCATTGTCGAGGCTAATCACGGTTGCGTTGACGATCTTCGCGATCGGCAGACGGTCATGCAGAATTGCCTGCATGAGTTGACGGTTGTATTGCAGCACAGGCGCCTGGCCGGTATGGAAATGCAGCGACTTCGCCCATCCTTTGCCGATACGAATCTTCAGAATCCCCTTCTTTGCTTCTTCGTTCGGGGCTCCTGGATCTTCGACCACGTAGAGACCAGGAATTCCGACTCCGCCGGCAACGAAGGTGATGTCCATAAGTTGATTGAGTACTGTGGCCGGTGCCGCCTCGCCCTTGGCTCCTGCTGCGCTCGCTTCAAAACCTACAGCGTCGATGGCGGCATCCACCTCCGGTACCCCAACGATCTGCTCAATCTGCTCTGAGAGGTTGTCGTGCTTGCTGATATCGATCGGCTCGTAGCCCATTTTCTTGGCATGGGCCAGACGTTCTGCGTTTCGATCGCCAATGAGCACTACCGCTGCGCCAAGAATGTAGGCTGAAGCTGCTGCGGCCATGCCTACGGGACCAGCTCCGGCAATATAAACGATGGAACCTACTTCAACTCCCGCGGACTTCGCGCCATGATATCCAGTGGGCAAAATGTCGGAGAGCATCGTTAGGTCCTTGATCTTCGACATAGCCTGTTCTTTGTCCGGGAATTTGAGCAGGTTGAAATCGGCGTAAGGAACAAGCACATATTGCGCCTGACCTCCGACCCATCCGCCCATATCGACATAGCCGTATGCGCCACCTGGCTGTTGCGGATTCACGTTGAGACAGACACCGGTGTGGCGTTCCCGGCAGGCGCGACAACGTCCGCAGGCAATATTAAATGGCACCGAAACGAGATCACCAATATTGATGAACTCAACATCTTTTCCCTTTTCGATGACTTCTCCGGTAATTTCATGGCCCAGAATCAGGCCCTTGGGTGCGGTGGTGCGGCCCCGCACCATATGCTGGTCAGAGCCGCAAATGTTGGTAGAGACAATCTTTAGAATGGCTCCGTGTTCGATGGAGCGTCCTTGAGGTGTCTGCATCTTTGGATAGTCAATGGATTGGACCTCAACCTTGCCAGGGCCCATATAAACAACGCCACGATTGGCGGCCATGGTTCCTCCTTGTACTTCGAACGAATATCTGGCGATGGTTTATGTTCCGTTCAGCGTGAGGCGGTTAAAATGCCGCTGCGCCAGCTTCTGCGACCGCGTGATCCTGTTCGCCTGAGCCACCACTCACGCCGATAGCACCGACAACTTTATCGCCGCTCTTCAGTGGGATACCGCCAGCGAAGATCATGACCTTGCCATCGTTGGAAGCGTGGATACCGAAGAACTGATTGCCGCTCTGTGAATGCTGAGCAAGGTCTTTGGTGGAAATATCAAAGGCACGGGAGGTAAAGGCTTTCTTCTGCGAAATATCGATACTGCCAATCCATGCGCCCTCCATCCGGATGAAGGCCACGAGGTTCGCGCCCTGGTCAGCTACGGCGATGTTCATAGGTTGTCCAATCTCCTGCGCCTTCTTTTCTGCTGCTGCAATGATACGGCGCGCGTCCTCGAGTGATACTCCGGTCTTCTGTTGTGCTGCCATCGTTCTTCCTTTCGCTTTTACGGTAAATGTCTGAATGAGTGGTCCGCTTTCTCTATTGGGATGCTAACGCTTCGAAAACGGATTGTGCGCTCCATGAGCTGTGAAAATTAGGTGCTATCAAAATGCAATGGCCCCCGGCGAACCGGAGGCCATATTCCTTGCAAAAGCAAACTGCGCTTACTTCACCTTGGCGAAGATGATCAGCAAGGTAAAGAGTGCCAGAGACTCGATGAAGGCCAGGCCGAGCACCAGAACCAGCTGAATGCCAGCGCGTGCTCCAGGATTGCGGGCGATTGCCTCAGCAGCGGAACCGGCCACGCGGCCCTGTCCAAGGCCGCAAAGACCGGAAGCAATGGCCATGCCGATGCCGGCGCCGATGGGCACCCAACCTGCCGCAGCTCCTAGTGGAGTTGCGGCTTCTTGTGCGAACGCTGGTGATGCCATGCAAAGGACGGCCAGCGTCATGAAGATATATTGCAGTTTGCGCATTGTGTTTCTCCTTGCTTCCTTCAAAATGTGCCGTCAGTGGGTGGTTGAGGCTCACCGTGCTGGCCCCCTCACGCTCACGGCCGCTTTACCGAAGTGGAAGCAAACTCCGGGTGGCGGAACTTGATCAAAATCAATGCTGTTCGTGGGCCGTGGCCTCGGCCAGATAAATCATTGTCAGCAGCATGAAAACATAAGCCTGAATCAACGCCACGCCAAGATGTAGGCCCAGGAAGATAACCGGGATACCGATCGGAATCAGCGAGAAGAACACCAGTGTCAGCAGGTCGCTGGCAAACATGTTGGCGTAAAGACGAACCGTCAGCGACATGACACGCGCCAGATTCGAGATGATTTCAATCGGGAACATCAGCGGCGCGATCCACCAGATAGGCCCCATGAAGTGCTTCAGGTAGCCGATCGGACCCTGTGCGCGCACGCCGTGCCAGTTGTAATAAACGAAGGTGACGATCGCGATGCCGAGCGGCACGACCGGATCTGCCGATGGCGTTGGAATCCCGGGCAGCAGACCGAGCAGATTGCACAGCAGAACAAAAAGCAGAATCGTGGTCACGAACGGAAGATGCGATTCGTAACCGTGTTGCCCCATGACAGACTGCGCCTGATCATCGACAAAGCCGTAAATTATCTCTGCAAGATGTTGCACGCCACCGGGCTTCTCTACGTTCAGAGAGGCGCGGATGATCACGAAAAAAACGATGAGAAAAGCGGACACCAGCAACTCGAGCGTAAGCGCGTTATTGATCGGCGCTGCGGGATGCGCAGGATGGATGCCGAGCTTATACAACAGCGCAGTGGTAGGAGCGCCGAAGAGCCGATTGAGCAAACTTGTAAGTGCGAGAAGTAAGCTGTGCATGACTTCCTAAAACGTCGTAATCCCGTATGAATTTTTTGCCGAGGTCGTATTTCAGGACCGTATCAGGCGCACAGCCTCAATCGTCAGGGCGAAAACCGCCAAACCCAAACCAGCCAACAGCGCGTAAACCGATCCATGGAAACACTTTAGACTAACATAAAGTACGCCTCCAGCGAGCAGAAGGCGAAGAGAAAACATAGTAACTACGCGTGCCGCTCCCCCCGCGGCTCGCTGATTATCCAGGCGTGCATTGATAAAAGCGACTAAGCGCTGCCATTCCCACAAGCCGGTTGCCGAGATCAGGGCGCCAGCCAGCAGGAGCGCGCCCGTCTGCCACCCATAAACCACCGTAAGAACCACGGCCAGTATCAGACCAAGAATGACGGTGACCTTGAAAGCCCGGCGAAGAGCAATTTTCAGGTCTGCGTCAGTAAAATCAAAAATCGGATGACCACTCTCTGTCACTGTGTATCTTTTCCCGATGCGGCAACCAGCCGGAAGATTTGAATGAAGCCTGCCACGGAACCAAAAATAATCCCCGCAAGATAGATCCAGTGCTGATGCAGCCACTTATCCAGGGCCGCGCCAAGCGCCCACCCAATAAATACGGCAACCGGAAGAATAAAGGCAATTTGCGTCAATTTTTCGGCGCGCAACAAAGTGCCGAATCCGCCATCGTCACGCTTCGTTCCGGGTTTCTGTGGGGGTGGATTGTTAAATGCCATGGTCCGAAGCTTGTTATATCACTTCTATGCAATGGCAAGTCAGCTTGCAGCATGACTCGCTATACTGACATTTACTGATTTCTAAATTGCAGCAAGTTGAGGCACAGACGTGTTTGAATCCGAGTTCGAGCGGAATCTTTTTGCACTTCGCCGGGAAAAATTAAATCAGATTACCGCTCTTGGGCAGCAAACCTACCCCAACCAATACATCGCAACGCACACCATTCCAGAGATTTGGGCGCAACATCGCGAAGCCACAGCAGAAGAGCTGGAAACGAATCGCGTCGAAGTATCAATTGCCGGACGCATCATGGCGATCCGCGGCCAGGGCAAGGCCGGATTCGCGCATCTGCAGCAAAACGGCGAGCGCCTGCAGATTTATGTCCGCAAGGACGATGTTGGCGAGGAAAACTTCCTGCTTTACAAATTGCTCGATCTTGGCGACCACATCGGAGTCAAGGGCTATCTCTTCCGCACACGCACCGGCGAGCTGACAATCCATGTGCAGACCATCACATTCCTGTCAAAGGCCATGCTGGCGCTGCCAGAAAAATATCACGGCCTTACTGATGTGGAGCTGCGCTACCGTCAACGGTACGTCGATCTCTTTATGAATACGCCTCTCAATGAAGGCGCTCTGGATGAAATCAACGTCCGCACGGTGTTTGTGAAGCGAGCGCAGGTGCTCAAGGCGATGCGGAATTTCTTCGATGCGCGCGGTTATATCGAAGTAGAAACGCCCATGATGCAGCCCATCGCCGGTGGCGCCGCGGCACGGCCTTTTGTGACGCATCACAATACGCTCGACATGGATCTCTTCCTGCGCATTGCGCCGGAGCTTTATCTGAAGCGCCTCGTGGTCGGCGGCATCGATCGGGTGTACGAGATCAATCGCAACTTTCGCAACGAAGGCATCTCGACGCAACATAACCCTGAGTTCACGATGCTTGAGTTCTACCAGGCATACGCGAACTACCACGACTTGATGAAGCTGACGGAAGACCTGATCGTCTTCGTCGCCAATGAAGTGAACGGCTCAACGATTACGCACTTTAACGGCCATGAGATTGATCTATCGACGTGGCGGCGCTTTTCTATGCGCGAGGCGATCATCGAGTTCTGGCCTGACGCTGCCGGTGTTAAGCCCGCAATGACCGACTTCAGCAGCGATGAAGCCGTCTTAGTGCTAGTGGAAGGGCTACGCGCAGCGAAGGTTCACATTGAATACAAGCCCGATGAACCTCGCGGTAAAACAATTGCGACGATCTTCGAGGTCGTGGCAGAAGACCACTTGATCCAACCGACGATCATCTACGACTTCCCTCTCGCCGTTTCACCTCTGTCCAAGCAGAAACCCGACGAGCCCGAGTGGGTGGAGCGCTTCGAGTTCTACATCGGCGGCTTCGAAGTAGGCAATGCCTTCAGCGAGCTGAACGATCCGGAAGAACAACGCAAGCGCTTCGAGCAACAGCTCACCCAGCGCGAACACGGCGACGATGAAGCACATCAGATGGACGAAGACTATGTGCGCGCCTTGTCCTACGGTCTTCCACCAACCGGCGGCGAAGGCATCGGCATCGACCGCCTGACAATGATCCTCACCGGTGCACGATCGATTCGCGATGTGATTCTGTTTCCGTTGCTGAGGCCGCAGAAGTCTGCAGAGGAAACCGAATAGCCTATGGCTATGCAGCGGTAAGCAGCAACGGTTCTCCTGCAGTAATCATCAGCGTATGTTCGTGATGCGCAGCGAGTCCTCGATCAGCAGTGCGCATGGTCCAGCCATCGCGAGCCAGAATGGCCCGGCTTGACTGACTGGCAATGATCGGTTCAATCGTGATGACCAACCCTTCGGTCAGCATCTGACTGGCGCGCGGATCGGCAAAGTTGGGTACGCTTGGCTCCTCGTGAATCGTGCGTCCAATGCCATGACCGCACAGTTGATGAACCACAAAGAATCCGCTCTTGCGGACTTCGGCCTCAACGGCGCTGCCAATTTGATAGACACGATTTCCGACGCGAGCGACTGATACCGCGCGCTCGAATGCCCGTTGAGCACAGGCAACCAGACGCTCCCCGATCAGCGATCCATTTCCGATCACAACAGTCTCAGCAGCATCAGCCATGAAACCGTTCTTCTCGATGGTCACGTCGAGCTTTAACAAGTCTCCACCGCGAAGCTTCCGCTTGCCGGGGATGCCGTGCACAATTTCGTCGTTGACGCTGATGCAGCTGACACCGGGAAAGCCGTAAACCATAGCGGGAGCCGAGCGCGCCCCATGTTCGCGCATAACATCCGCACCAACGTCATCGAGTTCAGCAGTTGTGACACCGGAACGAGCGGCCTTTTTCATGGCCTCCAGCATCTTGCGCACGATCAGGCCTGCACTCCTCATGCCTTCCAGTTCTTCCGGTGTATTGATCGACATGTCTTCCCCTCGCTCAGATCACTCGCCCAATAGCAGGCGCTGCGTACTTAACGCCCTTCCGGTAGCGCCGTCGCATTCAATTAGCGTCGCGGCCATGCGTGGATCGCCTTTCGCAGCCTCAAATTTCGCCGGCATGCCGGTAAGAAAGCGCTGCAGCACAAGGTCCTTCTCTACCCCGATAATGCTGTCGTATGGGCCGCTCATGCCTACATCTGTCTGGTAGGCTGTGCCACCCGGCAGCACTCGATCATCCGCAGTGGGTACATGCGTGTGCGTGCCTAGCACTGCAGTTACGCGGCCATCGAGATACCATCCAAGAGCGGCTTTCTCCGATGTTGCTTCTGCGTGAAAATCAACCAGAATTACTTTCGCAGTCATTTGTTTTAGCAAAATATCCGCCGTGCGAAACGGATCATCACTGGAGGCCATGAAGACGCGGCCCTGTAAATTCATCACGGCATATTCCTGTCCGGATGCGAGCTGTCCCTGATAGAAGCCGTGACCGGGCGTTCCTGCCACATAATTTGCCGGGCGGATGACGCGGCGCTGGCGCTCGTGGCTGTCCGCAGGTACGGACTGCATGTATTCGATGATCTCACGCTTATCCCACACATGGTTTCCGGTGGTGATGACATGCGCGCCGAGGTCGAACAATTCATCGGCAATCGCGGGCGTAATGCCGAAGCCGCCGGCAGCATTTTCCCCATTGATGACGACCAGATCGACCTGACGCTGTTCGATAACGTGCCCGAGATGTTCGCGCACGATGCGGCGACCAGCGCTCCCGAAAACGTCTCCTACAAAAAGAATACGCAAAAAAAGAAAACCCTCCTAATCGGATAAGAAGTTTTGATGCTAGCACGAAGCGAACTGTGATCTGTGATTGTTACAGATTGTTACAAATGCAATTTGATCAAATTGCGATGCGGATTCGAGAAAACCTATGGTAGCGTGGCAGTATGGCCGTCAATACCCGATTCGCAACCGGCGTCCACGCCCTGCTTCTGCTCGCTGCCGAACCGGATGTACTGCAGACCTCAGAAGATGTGGCACGCAAACTCAACACCAACCCTGTCGTCATTCGACGCGTGTTTTCATTGCTGCAACAAGCGGAGCTCGTGGAAAGTCAGAAAGGACCGAGCGGCGGCTCTCGACTGGCGCGGTCTGCGAAGGAAATTTCGCTCGCAGACGTTTACCGGGTGCTGGCTCCAGGCGACGTATTTCATGCCGCGGCCACGAATGCGGTTCATTCCGGAAAGCTCAATTCCGCGCTCGGTCAGGTCTTTAAGGATGCGCAGAAAGCGCTCGAAAAGGAACTGGCACAGACCAGCCTAAGCCAGCTGGCAAAGAAGACAGCAAAAAAAGACAAGCACTAGGGTTTTCTCCCGCGCCCTCAGCCCTACAGTTGTGCAATGCTCAGAACGTTGCCGTCCGGGTCTTTGAACCAGGCGATTTTTGCGCCGCCGGGAGCAGTCCATACGCCGTCTTCGTCCTGCTGCACGTGCGGGTAACGTTCAAGCTGTACTCCAGCTTTTGCCAAGGCGCGGGCAGTCGCTGTTGCGTCCTTCACCTGCCAGCCGAGAACGGTGTGTGGCTGA
>Ga0210393_10003644_pt1 | contig 12353 bp, 13 predicted proteins | sample IncBWC27OmetaG_FD_160068 | JGI IMG/M metagenome (GOLD analysis project Ga0210393, IMG submission 160068) | Forest soil microbial communities from Barre Woods Harvard Forest LTER site, Petersham, Massachusetts, United States - Inc-BW-C-27-O ... | reverse complement strand
GAGCTTGCTCGCCAGGAACGCGAGCCCGTCGAGATCCTGATCGGAGATTGGATTCTCAAACCAATAGAAGTTCAGATCGTCCAACACCCTGCCGACCGCCAGGGCGTCGGGCACCGTGTAGGCACAGACCGGGTCGATCATGAGATCGATGTGCGGAAATTCTTCTCGCAGCGCTTTTGCCAGCTCGATGTCTCGGGCGGCCTCGCCGAAGGGGTGCACTTTCGCCGCGGTGAATCCCTCTGCCACAGCAGCTCGTAATGTGTCAACGTAACCGTCAATACTTGGGTAAGCCACCGTGCTCGCATACGCGCGTATCTCGTGGCGATGCGCCCCAAGGTACTTGTAGAGGGGCAGGTTGGCCGCCTTGGCGTTGATATCCCACAGACATGCATCCGCCCCGGCCAGAGCGGGCGGGTTTGAATAGGGCGGCAGGGCGGTTGTCATTTCATGACTCAGGGCGGCTACATCGTATGTATCCCGGCCCACCAGAATCGTTTTGGCGACCTCAGCGGCGTGCGGAACGGCCTTGGAAGGGATGAGATAGCTGATGTAGTGCCCGTCGATGCCTTCGGCGGTCGCTACCGAGACCAGAACCAGCTGCGGCAACTTGTCCACTGCCCCGCGGGTGGGGATGACGCCTTCACCGAGCTCGGTCCGGAGTATCGACAGCGTAACGTCAGTGATCTTCACGGTTTCGACTCCTTCACTCGATGCGGATCAGCTCGGAAGCAGTGCCCGAGCATTGATGACCTCTTCGACACCGGCCTCTTTGAGGGTCGCTATGTCCTTGAATCCGCAGACCGCCAAACACAAATCGAGTTCAGCCAGGAAGGACCGCAGATAGTGGGTCAGGCTTTCTGCACCGCCGTAAGACAGGGCGTAGGCATAGGGCCGCCCAATCCCGACGGCCGTCGCTCCCAGCGCTAACGCGATGATTGCATCGGTCGCCGAGCGCACGCCGGAGTCGAACATGACTGGCGTGGAACCGGCCGCTTTGACGACCCCAGGCAGCAACTGCAGGGTCGAGACCGCCGAATTCGCTTGACGTCCGCCGTGATTGGTGCAGTACAGCACGTCCGCGCCGTTGTCGATAGCCAGGCGTGCATCATCGGGGTGCTGAATCCCCTTGATGGCGATGGGAAGTTTCGTCTGCGACCGGATCCAGCGCAGGTCTTCCCATGACAGCGGGTGGGCGAAGATTTTCGAATAGTGTGCCAGGGCGGCCGGCTGGTCTTCTTCCGGTGGCTTGGCGAGATGCTTGGTGAAGTTTGCATCTGTGTAGTAGTTCTGCATGCAGAAGCCCCGGAATTGCGGAAAGTTTCCCCGCTCGAGATCCATGGGCCGGAAGCCAAGGGTCCAAGAGTCCACGGTGACAATCAGCGCGGAATAGCCGCTGGTCTCCGCACGGTTGATCAGGCTTGCCGCCAGCTCGCGGTCGCTGGGCAGGTAAAGCTGGTAAAAGATCGGGGTTTCGCCCGCATGCGGAACCACGTCCTCCATGCGTGTCTGCGTGAACGTCGACAACGTGAACGGCACTCCTGTGGCCGCCGACGCCTGTGCGGCCGCCACGTCTCCGTGAAAGTCGGGTGCGCACAAGCCGACCAACCCGATCGGGGCCAGGAACATCGGCGAGGCAAGGTGTTTGCCAAACAGCTGGATCGACAGGTCTCGCTCGGGCGGGCTGACCATCATCCGGGGCACGATGCCGTAGCAAGAGAATGCGGCGATGTTTGCGCGCTGGGTCCGCCCATCGCCCGCGGCTGCCGACACATACCGATACACCCAATCCGGAAGTGCCTCAGACGCTTTGCGTTCAATCGAGGCAAAGTCGAAGGGGTATCGGGTAGTTACTCCATGTACCGCCTCCGCGTAAACGCCGTTTTGAAAGTCACCAAAATTGCTCATAGTGATCGGATCCTTTCCCCCGAAGAAGAGCTGATACGGAACTCGTCTGCTCGGCTAAGGCCGGGTTACCGTGCGAGATAGGTGCACCGGCATCAGTATCGCGGCAGCGAGTCAATCGGTCACTGTCAGCGATGACAGAGATGAAGACCGACCGGTGTCACGCAGAACAATGACCGCCGCGGTCAACATTCCGATCACAGGCGATAGTCACTGTCGTCACGGCGAACAGCAATGTTTGCTGCTGCCTGCAGCGCGAAAGCCATTGGAATCGGCTATCAATCGGGAAAACGGCACGCCTACAGCCATGTCACAAAACGCCGCACTTGTTCCCCCGCGAAAACGCCGGGCCGGTTATTCAGTGTTGAATTCCCGGCCCGGCGCCAATCTCGATGCGGCTTTATGCCTGCTTGACCGCCTCGACGTCGATGGTAATCGTCACTTTGTCCCCGACGACCGCTCCGCCGGTTTGCAGCGGTATGTCGATGTCGATGCCGAAGTCCTTGCGGTTCAACGCGACCGACGCCTCGAAGCCCGCGACCTCGCCATGACCCATGCCCGGATTGACACCGTTGAACTCCAGTTCGAGGGTGATCGGCTTGGTGACGCCTTTGAGGGTGAGCTCACCGTTGAGGACATAGTTGTCTCCTTCGGGCTCCACGGTGGCGGCGGCGAACCGCGCGATGGGGTATGTCTCGACGTCAAAAAAGTCGGGTGACTTGATGTGAGCGTCGCGCTGATCGTTGCCGGTGTTGACCGAATCCACCGCGATCTCGGCGTTCACCGAAGTGGTGCCGTCTTCGGCGACCACGATCGCCCCGCTGAAGTTGTCGAACTTGCCGCGAACCTTGCTGACCATCAAGTGACGTACCGAGAAGTTGATCGACGAGTGCACGGGGTCAATGGCCCACGTACCTGCGGTGAGCTGGGTGGTTGCGGTTGCAGTCATTGGCGCATCCTTCTTCTTCGGGGCGACGGCCCTCCCGACGCCTTCAGAACTGCTAAACGGACTATGGTCCGATTTAATTCCCGTCGATGCGCCTGCTCATCGTGTTTGTACCGCCCGGGTTGGAGCCGCGGGATCGTGAGGCCATCGGCCCACTGGTGCGACTGCCGGAATGCGGCGTCGGTGGTCAGGTGACCTCGGGCGCTTGAAATGACGCGATCAAACGCGCGACATCGCGCCGCCGCGATTCGGCCGGCCACACGACCCACGTTCGACGGACCACCGGCTTGCCGACTAACGAGGACCATGTCACGTTGTCGGGCAGCGGTTGCAGCCCGTTCTTTGGTGCGAGCGCGAACGCTTGTCCGCTGGTTACCGCCGCGAACTTGACCGCAGCGATCAGCTCCTGATCCTCAGCAGCCGGAGGTCCGGTATCGATGCCGTGGCTGCGCAAGATTCCAGTCAACTCGTCGAACCAAGCTGGGCTACTCGAGCGCGGGAAGCCTACCCAGTTCAATTCGCCCAGTTGGTCGAGCTGGATGCCGTCCGAGTCAGCCAGTCGAGCAGCAAGTGCCGATGAGACGAGGACTCCGAGGGGTTCTTGGGCTACCAGCATCGCGTCGAATTCCGATCCGGAGGGGCGTTCACGCACCAGACCCACGTCGAGTTGATCGCTGCGTAGTGCCATGAATTGCGCGGCCGTCGAAAGGTGCTGGGGGACGATGCGCGTGCGTGGCGATTCCGCCGCGAACTTGGCGAGTGCTGTGGGAACCACGTCAGGAGCCAGCTCCAGAGGGATGCCCAGCCTGATGACGCCGCTGGTTTCGGTGGTGTAGGTGCTCATTGCCCGCAGGGCCTGGTGATAGCGAGCCAAGACAGCGCGTGCCTCAACGAGCAGCATTGCGCCCGCCTCGGTTGGCCGTACGCCAGTGCTGGTGCGCTCCAACAGCGTGACCCCGAGTTCTCGTTCCAGGGCGCCCACTGTCTGAGACAGTGCGGATTGGCTCACATGCAGGCGACGGGACGCGGCGGACATGCCACCTTCTTCCACGACCGCCACGAAAGCGCTGAGTTCCCGCAACTCCATAACCGTTGGCCGCTCCACGCCGAGGTCGATTTACGATCGGCCTAGCTTATCTCCGCAGTCTGCTGTCCAGCCGCGCTAATAGCGCCGATAAGCCAGACTCATGACTTCGTTCGCGGGGTGGATTAAATAGACCTGGCGCTGCGCTATTGCGCACGCAACATCCACAGCATTTCCGCTAAGGGGCAGCTCAGATGACAACAACACTTGAAGGCTCGACCGCACTGGTAACCGGGGCCACCGCCGGGATTGGCCGGGCGGTAGCACTGCAACTCGGTCAACTCGGCGCTGAGGTAATCGTTCACGGGCGCAGCGCCGAGCGCGGCACTGAGGTCGTCCAGGAGATTCAAAACGCCGGGGGCAAGGCACGCTTCATCGCTGCCGATCTCGCCGATGCTAACCATGTGCGCCGTTTGGCCGCCGAGGTCGGATCGGTTGACATCTTGATCAACAATGCCGGTATCTATAAGTTCGGCGCGACCGCCGACACCGACGACGCATTCTTCGACGAGCACGTCAACCTCAACCTGCGCGCCCCCTACATCCTGGTGCAGCAGTTGGTACCGGGTATGGCCGAGCGGGGCAACGGCGTTGTCGTCAATCTCAGCACGGTGGCCGCCACTATTCCGGCGAAGATGGGCGGGATTTACGGTGCCACCAAGGCCGGCGTGGAATTGCTGACCCGTGTCTGGGCCGACGAGTTTGGCCGGTCCGGAGTGCGGGTGAACGCGGTGCAAGCCGGCCCTACCGAAACCCCGGGAACCGCTGTCACGCCAGGGCTCACCGACGGTCTTGGCGCCCTCACTACGCTTGGCCGGGCCGCGCAGGCCGACGAGATCGCCAACGCGATAACCTTTTTGGCTTCCCCGGCCGCCAGCTACATCAGTGGCGCCGTTCTGCAGGCCACCGGCGGACAACTAGCGCTCGCTGCTTGAACTTAATTGGAGGTCTTCATGTCAAATAAAGTGTTGGTCACCGGCGCGAGCGGCTTGCTGGGCGTTGCGGCGATCGAAAAGTTCCGGTCGGCAGGGTGGGAAGTAGTCGGCGTCTCGCGTCGCAGGCCCGAACTACCCAGCGGCCGCAGCATCGAATTTTTGTCGGTCGATCTACGGGACCGGGAAGCGGCGCGCGCAGCATTCGAGCCACTCACCGATGTCACCCACATCGCCTACACGGCCCTGCATGAGAAGCCCGAACTGGTCGCAGGCTGGTCGAGCAAAGATCAGATCGAAACCAACAACGCCATGTTGCGCAACGTCGTCGAACCGATCTTAGCCAGCGCCAAGGACTTTCAGCACACCAGCATCCTGCAGGGGACGAAGGTCTATGGCGTGCATCTGCACCCGATCCCCATCCCCGCGCGGGAAAGCGACCCGCCTGACCCGCACGACAACTTCTTCTTGGATCAGGAAGACTACATCCGAGATATGGGTGCTCAGCACGGCTTCAGTTACACGGCACTGCGCCCGCAGCTGGTCACCGGCCCCACACCTGGAGCATTGAACGTGCTTCCGGCCATCGGCGTCTATGCCGCTATTCGACACGAGGAGGGCGAACCGTTCAGCTTTACCGGCGGGCCATCGTTCGTCTGGGAAGCGGCTGACGCCGGCCTTGTCGCCGACGTGATGGTCTGGGCTGCGCGATCGCCTCAAGCAGCCAACGAGGCGTTCAACATCACCAACGGCGACGTTTTTGAATGGCGAAATGTGTGGCCCGCCTTGGCCAAAACCCTCGGTGTCGAGACGGGACCGGATACGCCGATGAGTTTGGCCACGTACCTAGCCGACCATGGCGACGTCTGGGACCGCGTTGTTGCGAAGTACGGCCTTCGTCCGTTGAGTCTGCGCGAGCTGGTCGGTCACGGTGACCAGCACGCGGACTTCGCGTTCGCCTACGGCGCGCCGGATGGACCGCGGGCCTTTGTGAGCACCATCAAGCTGCGTCAAGCCGGATTCACCGGGACCATCGACACTGAGATCGCATTCCGCAACGGCCTGCAGTCACTCATCGACCACAAATTCCTGCCGCCTGCGGCGGGTTGACGCCACGCTGCCGCAGGGGCGAGCTCAGAGGTAGTCATCAGAGAAATCGGCGGTGATCCAGCGGTCGGGACGGATGGTGAACAACACGCTCTCCTGACCCTCCATACTCCGGACGAACTGGCGTCCGCCTTCCTCGCCGAGGTAGCGGATAGCGATGGCTTCGCGCACCTCCGCCGGGGTGGGTTTGGTGGTCTCGACCACGGTGCCTTCTACGACGACGTATTGATACGGTGGCTCTTCGCGCTGCACGACCAGCGTCACCGCACCGGCCCGCTGGATGAGCTTGGCCTTACGGGCCCCGGTGCCCGTGTTGATCCGGATGTTTCCGCTAGCGGTGTAGTCGTACCAAATCGGGACACTGGCCGGCGGACGACCATCGGCCGCAGCGACGGACAACACCCCAACATGCTTTGCCGCGAGAAATTCCTGACGTTCGGTCTCGGTGAATGCTTTCATGGCCGGCAGAACGCGCTGGCGGCGCAGGGCTATTCCCGAGCTACTTGGATGAAATGAGTCGACAAGTATCAGCCACGGCTTGAAGGACCCCACGCCCGGCGGGGTCTTCGGCGGTGACAGGTACGACGGCAACGGTGTCTGCGCCGGCATCCAGGTAGGCGTGTAGCCGGTCGGCGATTTGCTCCGGGCTGCCCACCGCGCCGAGTTGCTCGGTCAGCTCAAAGGGAATGGCGGCCGCCAATTCCGAGCGCGTCGCGCCGCTGCGGGCTTTCTCGACGAGGCCGGGGAAGCCGAGGTCGCAGAACATTTCGCCGTAGCCGGGCGGCGCGAGATATATCGCCAGTTGTTTTGCTGTTTGTTGCAAGGCGGCTTCGCCGGGTCGTAGAGCCGCCGGTACCCAGACCGTCAAGTGAGGCGGCTTTCGGTCGACGGCGGCGGCGTAGCCGTCTATTTGTTTTCGCACGCGGGCGACCCGTTGGGGCGAGGAAAGGTTGAGCACCACCTCGTCGGCGATTTCGGCGGCCAGGCGCGTCATCGTCGGACCGAACGCCCCGACTCCGATGCGGGTGCCCGTCATCCAGCGGCGCAGCCGGAATCCGTGACTGCGGATATAGCGGCCGTCGTAGTCTGCGCGCTCGCCGCGCAGAATCGCGCGCAGGCAATGGATGGTTTCGCGCATGCGGGGTGCGCTGTGCAGCCAGTCCCGGTCGTGCCAGCCGCTGACGATCATGGGGCTGGATGCACCGAGTGCGACGTCGATCTCGCAGCCGGTGAGTGATGCCACCGAGCTGGTGCCCAGCGCGATAGCGACCGGCGTTCGCACGCTGATGGACAGCGGCCCCAGTTTGAGCCGCAACCCCGGCGTGCGCATGCCAATGGCGGTGGCCAACGCGAAGGCGTCGAAGGTGGTCATCTCGCCGATCCACAGCCCAGTCAGCCCCACCTCACTGACCGCCTCGGCGATCTGCACCGCCTCCACGTCGGGCCGGTCCAGCCAGAACGGCAGCGCCGCCTCGATCCGTGCGTTCACAGCATTGCCACTTCGGCGGGCTGGCCCAGCAGGATGCGGCCCGGCAACTCTCGCGATGCCTCATTCACCTGAAAATGTGCGGTGGCGGTGAACGCGTCGCGGAAGCGCCGCTGCAGCGGCGCGCCGTCGTAAATGGCGCTACCCCCGGCAAGGTCATACATCGTGCGCACCACATCGGCGGCGATGCGAACCCCGTGCGTGGCGGCAAGCCGCAACCGAGTGCGCGCTTCCACGGGCACGGGGGTTTCGTCTTGATTTGCCCGCCAAACGGTTTCGATCGCCTGGTAATACAGTGCCCGCGCACCCTCCAGCGCCGACTCGGCCGTGGCTACCGCGACCTGGACGGTGGGCCGCTGGGCAAGCGTACGAGATGACGCGACACCCTTTTTCGCGCCGGCAAGATCGATGAAATCCTCAATAGCGGCGCGCGCGTTGCCCATCGCGGCGGCGGTGATGCAGGCGGCGAAGAAACCGAACGGCGGGAAGCGGTACAAGGGTCGGTTTATCGACGGCCCGTCAAATATTGAGATCACCCGCGAATCCGGCACGAAGACCTCATCCGCCACCGTGTCGTGGCTGCCGGTGCCGCGCAGGCCGAGAGTGCGCCACGTGTCGAGGATCTGTAGCTCGTCGGTGGGCAGCGCGACCACGGCCGGCCGGTCCTCGAGGACGCACCCGGCGAACATCACATCGGCGTGAGTAATACCGCTGCAGAACGCCCAACGGCCCGACACCACAACCCCGCCGGGAGCCCGACGGGCCGTGCCGTGCGGTGCCCACACGCCGGAGGCCACGCCGCGGCCGTCGCCGAACAGTTCCGTACGGCTTATCTGCGGCAGATAGGCGACCAGCAGGCTGCTGGTGATCGCGATCGACACGCACCAGCCGGCCGACGCATCCCCGCGTGCCACCGCCTCGGCGCAGCGCAACGCCGTGCCAGGGGGCAGCTCCAGGGCTTCGACCTCGGTCGGTGCTCCTGCGCGCAGCAGGCCCGAATCCCGCAGCGCACCAACCAGTTCGGCGGGAAGTCTGCGATCGGCGTCGATCTGATCTGCCATGGCCCGGGCCGTATCGCCTATCAGCCGGGCGCGGGCCACGATGTCCTGTTCGGCCGCTGCCGGCAAAGTTGTTTCGGTATCGGTCATGGCGTCCTCGGCTTCCACAAATAGCTACAGTGCTGTAGCTTAAAGCTACGCTACTGTAGCTTCCCTGCTGTAGCTCTTGTCAAGAGGGGCCCGAGCGCCCGACGGGAGGACCCGCATGACCGAGGCCACCGAGCGGCGCAACCGTCCGTACGCGCCGCGACTGTCGCCCGAGCAGCGGCGCGAACAAATCCTGGATGTCGTGCTCGAGATCATCAGTACCGAGGGCGTCGGTGCGGTCAGCATCGATGCCGTCGCTCGCCGCATCGGCGTCACCCGCCCCGTGGTCTATAGCCAGTTCACCGACGCCAATGACATGCTGCGCGCCTCACTCAAGCGTGAAGAACAGCTAGCACTGGCTCAGATCATCGACGCCATCCCCAGCCAGGACGACGAGGACCCTGCCACCTCGTTCCACCATGTATTCGACGCTTACCTGCGCGGCGTTGCCGAGGCGCCCCACCGGTGGCGAGCCATCTTCATGATCGCCAACAGCGGCACCCCGGCATTCCATAAACGCGTCGCACGCCTTCGTGCTCGAATCGTCGGGGAATTCGAAATGGCGCTACGTAAGTCGTGCACTGCTGGACCGCACCCCGATTCCGAACTGCTTGCCCACCACCTGCTGGCCACGATGTGGGAATCGGGTCGGCTACTGCTGATATCCCCGAACGATTTCACCCACGAGCGCCTGCTGCGCTCCTTGGACGCGATGTTCACCGCGGTCGTAGCACAACGGCCAAGGGATTCTTGAGCGGCGGCCTCGTCCCGTGCAGCTCGCGCACCGGTTCAAGCCACCGGTCGGCGCGCCGGCCGCACTTGGGAACAGCTACACACCAGGGGCAAGATTGTGCTGCGCCCGTAAACCGTTCGTAGCCAGGAGCTTTCACTGCTAGGCGGTGAGTCACACGCTCGACACGCGAGCGGCTATGGCACACGCACGGGTGATCACATGTTTGCGCTGGCGAAGGCAGGGACGACGAAGCGACGCAGTATGGACCGGTAGCGCCTGACGTCGCCCTCCCCATCCTCGAGGCCGCGCATCACCATCAACGTGACGTCGCCCAGCCACAAGTGGATGTCCGACCGGGGCAGCCCGGGTGGCAGTTCATTGTTCGCCAAGGCGGCGTCGAGAACGGGATCCCACATCTCGGCTCGCATCATCTCCGTCGTTCCCGAAGCGATCATTCGTCGGCCCAGGCTCGTGGCATCGGGGTCGATGACGTGCCGTGTCAGGGGGTCGCGGCGGGCGTGTTCGGCGGTGTAGATGACACTCTCGACGATCTGATCCGGAAGGCTGTTCTGCCGGGCGATCGATTTGCGTGCCCGGTCGAGCAATGCCCGCGCGTGGCGTGTGATCAGCTCGATGAGCAGATCGTCGCGGTCAGCGAAGTAACGGTAGACACTGGGCCGCGACAATCCAACCTCAGACGCAACGTCGTCCATCGTGGTCTTGCGGATTCCGTGGCGGTCGATGCAGCGTTCAGCGGCGGCCAGGATGCGCTCGCGCGCGTCGTCTGTACTCGTAGGTGCGGTTGGCTCACTGGGCGATCGTCGAGGCACAGAAGCCATATTACTAGGTACGTCAGTCGTCCGGTGATATATACGCGGCCCGTCTTACTTAGTCGTGTCGGCTTGACAGTCGCGATCGATAGATGCATACTGACTGCTGACATTTTTCGTTTTCTGTCAGCTAGGAGCACACAGATGCCAATGGGACTGCCGCACCGAATCGCAATAGTCGGCGCCGGATCGATCGGGTCGGCGTTGGCCGGTCACCTGGTCCTGGCCGGAGACAAGGTCATCATTGGAGCGCGACGCCCTGACGCCTTCACTCCGCCCGACTATCAGCGGGAAGACATCGACTATCCGGTCCGCACGATTGAGGAAGCAATCGACGGGGCGGAAGTGGCGATCCTGGCGATCCCGAACGCGGCCGTCGCGCCGTTCGCCGAGGTTTATCGCGATCGTTTGGCTGGCGCGGTCATCATTGATCCTTCGAACCCGTTCCTCTGGCACGACGACGGTGTGATGACCATCAAGGATCTCGGCGGCAAGACTTCCGGCACGGTGACCGCTGAGTTGTTCCCGAAATCATCGGTGGCACGCGCTTTCTCACACCAGCTCGCCGAAACGCTGTGGCTGCGAGGTCGCCGGGAACCTGGTCGATGGGGGATCGGGTACGCCGCCGACGACAACGATACCGCGTGGGTCACCGCCGAAATCATCACCCAAACCGGCTTCGCGCCGATCCGAGTCGGCACGCTGGCCCACTCAGCGCCCATTGATCCCGGCGGACTGCTATTCCCCGGGCTCCTCGGACTCTTCAGCCCACGAGGTATGCGGACGACCCTCGATACGGGGCCATTCACAAGAGAACTGCCATGCCGCACGTGACACCCGCGCCTCTTGCAACTTCAGACACCGAGTCGGGTCCGCTGACGACTGCCTGCACGCTACGCAAGCGCGCACCAGTCCTGATTACCGAGAACCAAGTTGCATTTAGCACGGCAGCGGCCGCACCAGTCGGGTCGACCCGCCGACGGTGGCTGGACACAACCCCGATGAGCGGACTCGTCCGCATCCTCACCACGCTGACACAGCCCCGGCCGCACTACCCGCGCCGTGAGCTTGCCTATTTCGAGGCGGCGCGGATGTCTCGGGCGATGGACCGACTGTGACGGCGCGGGACGCGCTCCGCGTGCCTTGCAGGCCCGCGCGCGGACCATGTTCGGGCCGGAACCGTTTCGTCTTCGACGCCGTGCGCAGCATCCGAAGGGCCTGAGGTAGGGAGTGCAATGTCCAGGGTTATCGGACGCGGTTGGGTACCGATGGTCGTGGTAGCTGTTGGGGCGTTCGCTGTTTCGCGGCTTCGCGGGGTTTTCGGCTCATACGTGTCCGTTCCGGATTCCGGCAACGCTGATTTGGTCATCCAGTTCGAGCCCAAACGCATGATCTGTGAGGTCTACGGCCCGGCGGGCAGGGTGGCTGCTGGAGCTTTGCGTTGCTGGTCACGGCCAACCAGAGATGCCGGCGACCGGCGTGTCACTGATCGGTTAGCGAAAGGTGTTTAGGTGAAGGCTGTTCCAGTTACCGGCGTGGCCGCACGCGTGTGGATACCGCTCGTGCTGGTGGTGGTGTTGGCTTTCTCGGGATTGATCGTTTCACGGCTGCACAAGGTCTTTGGCTCCGAGGACCTCAATGCCAACGCCGGCGCCGGTATCGAGATCGTGCAGTTCAACCCGAAGATTGTGGTCTATGACGTTCTTGGCCCGGCAGGCACCAGTGCCAGGATCGACTACTACGACGCGGACGCGAATACGCATGAGGTCAATGCGGCCCTGCCGTGGTCAACCACGATCTCCACGACGTTGCCCGCGGTCAGCGCCAACATCATGGTGCAGGGCGACAGCGATCACATCGGCTGTCGTATCACCGTGGACGGGACGGTCCGGGATGAGAAAAGTACCGATGGGGTTAACGCGCAGACCTTTTGCCTGGTGAAGTCCGCATGACCGAGACGAGCAAGACGCACGCCGTGCCGCACGCCAAGCGGCCGTTCTTCGCCCATGCCATGCGCGTGTTGGCGGTGCCGATCATCCTGGGGTGGGTGCTGTTCGCGGTCGTCGTGAGTACGATCGCCCCCTCATTGGAAGTGGTCGGGGAGACGCATTCGTCGCCGATGGCCCCCAAAGATGCGCCGTCCCTGAAGGCGATGATGCTGATGGGTCACAACTTCAAGGAATTCGAT
>Ga0210393_10003643_pt1 | contig 12355 bp, 8 predicted proteins | sample IncBWC27OmetaG_FD_160068 | JGI IMG/M metagenome (GOLD analysis project Ga0210393, IMG submission 160068) | Forest soil microbial communities from Barre Woods Harvard Forest LTER site, Petersham, Massachusetts, United States - Inc-BW-C-27-O ... | reverse complement strand
GTCGGTGCTGGCGATGGTGACGCGCAGCGGCTCGATCGTGGTGTAGGCGCCGGAAGTGTTGGCGTAAGCAGTGACGTCCACGCGGATTTTGGCTTTGGGCCAGCGCGTTTGATAGATATCCGCCAGTCGTTCCGAGAGGCCGACTCCTTGCTCGCGTACGAGCGGCGCGACGCGCAGGATCCAGCGGCGATTGATGCGGTCATGGTCGGGCCACTGGTGCGCGCGATACACGGGAGCGGCCGCCTCCAGGATTTGCGCCAGCTTCGCGGGCAAACCCGCGTTGCATAGTTTGTTTTTGACGCCGGTGAGCTCGTTGCAGTCTTCAAAATCCGCCAGCTGATTCTTGAGCAGAATCATGTCGGTGCTGAAGAGCAGATCCTGGCCGGCAAAATTCGCGGCGTAGTAAGAAACGGCGTCGTCCCAGGAATGCTGTTCGGACGCGCTCAGCGGCGTGGGCACTGTTTTCAAAGCCGGCTGCGAGGAATTTGGCGCGGCCTTGTCCGGGGCTGGTTTTGTCTCTCTCTGCTTTGCGGCCTGATAGAGCGTGTGATGAAGATTGATCCAGAAGCCGCTGTGAAATTCGAAGACTGGCAAGGGGCCGTAAGAATACTCAATCTGCTGCGAAGAGGCGGCCAACGCAGGCGCGCTCAGGAGCGGTACCAGCAGAAGTGTCGTGAATAGGGCGAGTGGGCGGCTCATAACGAATCGAACGATAGTATCGCCAAGCGAAGCTCGCGACAAATAGCGGACTTAGGCGAACGAGCAGTTGGCGATGCAGACGTTGCGCCGGATCGGCGGATTAGCATGATGTGAAGCGCCAGCGATCGTCCTTCGCTGCTTCCTCCATCCAGCGGTCCAGCAGCGCGAGGCCGCGCAATAGGAGAGACGGCCCTATCGATATCTTGACGGGAAAACTGAGACCCGGACCGTCAGCGACAAATCTTGTCTCGAATGGGTAAACTGCCGCGCTACGGGAAGCCGTTATTTGACGACCGGATCGAAGGTGGTGCCTACCGCTCCTTGATGATCCCCGCCATGCATGACGCCGTTGGCATCGCGCAAGAAAGAACGCTGGCCCGTGCGCCCGTAGGTGGACGGCTTGGCCGCAATCTCGTATTTCGCATCCGCGCCCGCGGAAGTTCCGCCGACAATCACAAAACGAAAGCTGTAGCCGCCTTTTATTTCCGTGGCCAGGTCGGAATCCAAAAGTCCCGCGGCTTCGGCCGAGGGATCGCCATGGAGGGGAGGGCCGAGGTTCGCGAGCGATTGCGGCAGACGCGCGTAGGTGCGGCGGTAGGTTTCGATGGCCGCGGCAATTTTTCTAAGGGAGTCGATCGCGGCTTGCTCGTTAGTCTCCATCTCCGCGGCGTCCCATTCGAGTTCGAGCGCCGGGAGATCGAGCAGGAGAAGACCCAGGGACAAGAGTTTCCATTCGCCGTTTTCGCGCAGCAAGCCGACGTTGGCCTGATGCACCGATTCGCCCGTGGTGTCCGCGGCATCGCGCAGCTCGAGCGGGAGGAACGCGACGTTCTCGCGGATGTCCGCGCCTCCGATCTGCATTTCGGTGGTGACCGCGGGAGTTTCGCAGCGGACCGTGGGGCGCCCGGAAGGATTGGTGATTGCGGACGGCTTGCCGGGCTCGCCGAGAAGGACGAACCGCTTCATCAGCGCCACGCGGGCGGAAGGCGCCATGCGGGAAAACGATTCTTTGTTGCGCGCGGTGAGAAAGCGTGTGAAGCCGTTCTGACTTTGCGAGCAGGCGGCTAGCAGAAGATCGCGCAGAGCTGCATCTGGCGACGGCGTTGCGGAGGATGCGTTGGATGTCGCGCTTGCGGCCCCCGCATTGGACTGCTGTGCTGCGCCGCTTGCCGCTGCGAGCAAAAATGTCGTTGCAAGGGAAACGAACTTACGCGCTGCGCTGTGGCTTGCGAGACCCACTTCAGTCCTTTGCCGCGCTCAGAATGGCGGCGAGATTCTGCGTGAAAAGGGAGCGTGGCATCACTTCATCGCAGCCGGCGGCCTGCGCCTGGGCTGCAAGTTCTCTTTGCACGTGCGAGAGAAACGCGACGACGCGCACGCTACTCTTGGCGGCGCGAATTCTCTCAACGGCTTGGATCGGCTGGCTGCGCGCATTCAAGTCCACGATGACGAGCTTTGGCGACTGCTCCAACAAACTCATTAAGACGTCAGCGTTCGCCGCCACTTTGAACTCGACTCCCAGCTGCTTGGCAGTTTCCAGTACTTTCATCTGGAAAAACAGGTCGTCCATCAGCGCAACTACTTTTCCCATCGCTCGGGCCTCACGGTGATTGTGTTGTCTTCCATTATGCGCTGATTCGGCCGGTACTCTAAGAATGCCAGTGCCGTAATTTTGCGGTCACATAGACAGACGCAGACTCTTGCAAAAACGATGCTTGGGGCGGCAATTTGTTCGAGGGCGAACGGTCGCAAAAATGAATGGAAAACTAGTGGCCGCCGGTGGCGGGATGGGCGCCGACGGTTTTGTCGGGGACGTCGCCTTCGCGGCCTTTAACGCGGTCGTAGACGCTGATCTGGCTCACCGAGCCCAGCGCTTCGTTGTAGAAGGTGGGGACGCCAAGAGCCGTGAGCAGCTCTTCATTGAACTTGCGGAGATTTTCCAGATGCGAGGCCAGCGCAGGAAGTTTCAAGCCGTCGTCGGTTAGCAGGAATTTCTGATAGCCGGCATCCCATAGGCGGGTGAACTGGCCGTTGGCCATGATGGTGGGGATGATGGTCATCTGATACTGGCCGTCGGTGCCTTGCCGAAACTCGGCGCCGCTGCCGTATTTCTCCACGCGGACGACGCCGCGGGTGCTGCCGACCGAAAATCCCAGGGCCGCGAGCGATTCGATCGCCTTGGGTGCAAAGCGCTGTTCGACATTCCACATGATGGAGTTAGAGTACGATTCCTGCCGCCTCGTGTAAAGTCCCAGGGACAATTTGGTCTTGCGCTTATTCCACTTGCGCCGGAATCGGGAGCAAGTGGGTCGGCGGAAGAGCCATGGGAGTTTTTTGACCGGCTGCCGGTACTTTCTGAATAAATTTTCAGGCCAAATTAATGATTTTGTAAACTTGAATTATGCTTCCATTCAAGGAGTAAGCCTCACTATAATCCCCTTCGCCGAGTACCTGGGGATACCACGGGGAAGTACTTGAATTGTAAATTGGGCGTGTTCTAAGGGAACGACATTCGATTTTTGGAGAAGGGGTGTATTCATGGCAAGGATGTTGCGGTCGGTATTGGTGTTTCTTGGCGTTGTGCTTCTGCTGGTTTCTAATTCGTTCGCGCAGCAAACTCTCGGCTCGATTAATGGCACCGTGACGGACGCGTCCGGTGGGGTGGTGCATGGAGCGCAAGTCAAAGTGCGCAATAACGACACTGGGCTGGAACAATCAGCCGCGACAAAGTCCGATGGTTCGTTTTCGGTGGCTGACCTTCCCATCGGGACTTACACCGTGTCGTTTTCACAAGACGGCTTTAGGACTGAAGTTCACTCCCAGATTCCGGTGCAAGCGAACCACACGACCACGGTCAATGGAGCACTGCAGCCCGGACAGGTGTCTTCCCAGGTCACGGTCACGTCAACTCCCTTGTTGAACCAGGCTGATACCACGAACGGATACACGTTAAACGCGGAACTCATCGAGGCCACTCCTCTCGGGACAGGAAGCTTCACACAACTCGCCCTCCTCAGTCCGGGCGTGAATGCTGACCTCCTCAGCGGTTCAGGAACAAACGCCGGCCTCGGCAATCAAAATATCTTTGCGAACGGGCAGCGCGACAGCAGCAACAGCTTCGACCTCAATGGAGTGAATACCAACAATCTCTTTAACGGCAAGTCTTCGAGCGGTGTAAGCGACAATCGCTTTGTTTTGAACACTGGCGAGAATTTCACTGCGGGCGGCGAAATACAAACCAGCACTTCTGTATACAGCGCTATCGGCCAGGCTCTCCCCTCGCCACCGCAGGAAACCATTGAAGAACTAAATGTGAACACCTCGCAGTACGACGCGTCGCAGGGAGGCACCAGCGGCGCACACATCTCCTCACAGACGAAAAGCGGGACCAATAGCCTTCACGGAGGTGCTTATGAGTATCACCAGACGAGTGCGTGGAACGCGGCGCCATTCTTCCGCAATTCGGACACGACGATTCCCGCCGATCAAAAAGTTCCGGAACTGAAGCGAAACACATTCGGCGTAACAGTCGGTGGTCCCATAGTGAAAGACAAACTATTTTTCTTTGCTTCTTATCAGGGTCAGAGAGCCAGCGACCTCGACAGCTCGATTTCACGCGCGGACGTACCATTGAGCCTGACAAATGACCGCAGTTTGGCCGCGATCGCCAACGTCGCGAACGCAGAAAACCCTAATGGTGCCTGCGGGCCGGGCCAGACCCCTCCAAATCCTTGCCTAACCGCAGCGAATATAAATCAAGTAGCTTTTAAACTGCTGAACGCAAAACTCCCTAACGGGCAGTTTCTGATCCCGACACCAACCATTACCGATCCGAATTTGGCCAACGCGCAGGGGTATGACGCTCTAATTCAGGGTTCTTCCACGCGTTTCTCCGCGGATCAGCTGAACGGAAATGTGGATTTCAATGTGAGTGCCAAGGATCGGATTGCAGCCAAGTATTATTTTCAGCGCGATCCAACTTTCTCGCCCTTTGGCATCAGCAATACCCTGGGTTTTCCCCAAACCCTAAATTCCGGTTCACAAGTGTTTTCACTGGAGAATACGACCATCCTATCCGCGAACGCGACCTGGTCGCAACGATTCGGTTTTGTCCGCCAGAGAGCTTTCGCTTTTACGCAACAACAGTTTGGGAACAGCGATTTTGGCATTAGCATCTTCGGAAGCAACCAGCTCCCGGGGATCACTATCGCCAATGACGATCAGAACCTCGGGAATTCCCTGGGGCTTGGAGCGGCCTCGAATTTTGCGAACGCCGGCTTGTTCCAGAATCAGTTTGAAGGATCCACCAATTACCTGTGGGTTCTGGGTAAACACTCTTTGTCTTTTGGTTTTCAGTGGGATCACACCCAGCTCAACATTCTTAACAAGAATAACTCGACATCCGCTGTCGGCTTCGACAACTTCTTTGATTTCGCCCAAGGCAATCTCTGTACGCCGGTAAATGGGTGTACTGCGGCTAACACGACCTATTTGAATGGTGCAACGAATCGGTACTACCGCGCGAATCAGGTCGGAACATTTGCGCAGGATAATATTCGGGTTAAACCCAATCTTACCGTGAACCTTGGTTTGCGATGGGACTGGGATGGTCCACTCTCGGAAAAAAATGGCTTTCTGACCAATTTTTATCCGCAAGACTATCAGTACAACGCTTCCACCGATACGATTACGAATATCGGGCTCGTGGTAGCAGGCAATAACAAAACGTTTGGCACGAAGGGTGTTAGCGCTTCGACATTGACAGGCCGTCAGTGGGGTTTTGCCCCGCGGATTGGTGCTGCATGGACGCCTTCCTTCCTGAAAAACTTCGTTGTGCGGGCAGGTTTCGGCCTGTATTACGATCGCGGAGAATATTTCACGGAACTTTCTCCTAGCGCAGGTCAGGGAATCAGCGGCCCGTTTGGCGTCACGACGGAGCAGCCCTTCGTGGTGCCTCTACTCGCGCAGGCAAACGCAACATTTGCAGTGCCGTTTGGCTCAGCAGCGCCGCCACCGCCCCCAAGCAATCTCAGCGGTGTTGCTTCTTTGCTGCCCAACGCAAATCAGCTGACCAACCAGACTACGCCTTTCTGCACCGCCAACAACCTTCAATTCTGCGGCCCTTTTCAATTTGCGGGCTACGATCCGAAAAACAAGCTGCCATACACGGAGAACTGGTTGCTTGATCTGCAATGGCAGCCCAAGAATGATTTGGTTCTCCGCGTAGCTTATGTCGGAAATCATGGCCTGCACGAGTTAATTCCCATTCCCTTCAACCAGGCTCTCGTGGCGACTCCGACCAACCCGGTCAATGGGCAGATTTATTCCTACGGCTATCACATAAAGGGTGTGGCGGCCGAGAATGTCCAGACGATTACGGATGGATTTCTTACCGGAAATGCTTCGTTGCGTGTTCCCTTTCTCGGGTTCGATCCGAATTCCCAGTACAATAAAGCCATTGGAATTTCTCACTACAATGCGTTGCAGGTCAACGTGACAAAGCGTGCCGCAAGAGGTCTTACTATTTTCGGATCGTACACCTGGTCTCATAGCCTCGACGAGGAAAGCGGTGCGCAACTTTTTTATAACGGTAACGATCCAACTAACCCAAGATCGGGATACGGCAATTCGGATTTTGACCGCACCCATGTCTTCACCGTCAGCTTTCAATACGCCGTGCCCACGCTGCACAGTTTGCACGGTTTCACTTCTAAGGTGGTGAATGGATGGGGTGTCGGTGGGCTTGTCGTGGCGGAGAGCGGACAACCGTACAGCGTGGTCGATTTTTCCGGCGGAGCTGCCGGACAGTTCTTCGGCGGCGGTCAGGATGCTGTCACGAACCCCATAATCCCCATCGGGGGAGTCGGTTCAGTATCCGGAACCAATCCACGTGCGCAGGGTACACTGGGCGTGAACCCCGCCAACCCCGTTCTCAATGCGGGCGCGTTCGGTGTCCCGCTACTGGCCCCTGGGACACACGGCGTGCCCCCTTGCGATCCCATCACTGGAGTTTGTGACTTCTATGAAACAGGCTACGGCACTACAGGGCGAAATATTTTTCGCGGCCCATTTCAGTCGCGCCTGGATTCGACAGTGTTCAAGGAGTTAAAGCTGACTGAACGTTTTAAATTAAAGTTTGACTTACAAGCTTTCAATGTATTCAACCACCCTAGTTTCGACACGCCAAATAACGACGTGAGGTTCAATCCATTTTTCAGCAGTTCCCCTAAATACATGCCGAAAGCCGGGCAGACAGATCAGTCCTGCGGAGGGCCAAGTCTCGGTTTTGCTTATCGCTGCAATCCTCCAGGCGGTCAGCTTGGCGTGATCCAGCACACTATTGGGAGTCCGCGTTTCCTGCAAATGGCGTTGCATCTTAGTTTCTAGCGAGCGCCATAGCCACATCGTTTTTTTCCAAAGGCAGCGGCGGGGCCCTCCAACGGCCCCGTCCCGTCTTTAAGGCGGTATTCCAGTTAGATTTGCGATCGTAGACATATATAAGATTGGTGGCCTCTGCATCGGGCGCTACTACAGAGGAGGCAACTCCTCCGTGGTCCTCATCAAAATGCCCGTTCCCATCCTGACCGAAGCGATTCTCGTAGCGCTGCTATCGCCGCCGGGCTGTGCCTCATTGGAAATCTAATGCTTATCGCAGGGGGAGATTCCCTATCCCTTGTAGGGTGATTTGGCTAACTTGCGGTAAACTCGGGTTATATCCGGAATTGCGGGCCTCGCATCCAATTCGGAGTGAATTGGTCGGCTCTCTGACGCGCAGCTGCTGGCGCGGCAAATCGTTACAAACGAGTACGAATGGCCACTACAGGACACATCGCGGCAGTCGCGCCCAAGAACAAGGCTGAATCGGCCCGTGTGGGGAGGGCTTTGCTCGATTGCATCGGCAATACGCCCCTTCTGCGCCTCGAAAAGGTAGGCAGCGAATTCCCCAACATCGAGTTCTATGCCAAGGCGGAGTGGTTCAATCCCGGTGGGTCTGTGAAAGATCGTCCTGCGCTGGGCATGATTCAAGCTGGCTTGGCCAGCGGCGCGCTTCGCCCGGGCAAAACCATTGTGGACGCTACCAGCGGGAATACCGGCATCGCTTACGCGATGATCGGCGCCGCTCTCGGCTATCCTGTTACGCTTTGCCTGCCGGACAGCGCTTCGCACGAGCGCAAGCGTATCCTTGCGGCGTTCGGGGCGGAGTTGATTATGACCCCCGGTGACCAAGCCACCGATGGCGCCATTCGCCGCGTGCAGCAAATCGTCGCCGCCAATCCCGAAAAATACTTTTATCCCGACCAGTATGGCAACCCGGCGAACTGGCAAGCGCACTATCGGACCACGGCTCCCGAAATTTGGGAGCAAACCGGCGGCCGCATCACCCATTTCGTCGCGGGACTCGGCACGAGCGGCACGTTCGTCGGCGTCACACGGCGCCTCAAAGAATTGAACCCGGCGATCCGCTGCTTTAGTTTGCAACCGGACGCGCCGTTCCACGGCCTGGAAGGCTGGAAGCACATGGAGACGGCGATTCGTCCCGCGATTTATGACGACACGCTGGCGGAAGAGAATCTGGAAGTCGGCACCGAAGAATCGTACCGCCTGGTAAAGCGTCTCGCGCGTGAAGAAGGATTGCTCGTCAGTCCCAGCGCGGCCGCGGCGCTGCTCGGGTGCTTCAACGTCGCGTCGCGCATCCCGCAGAACGAACGCGCGGTGATTGTCACCGTTTTTGCCGATTCGGCGTCCAAGTATTTGAACGAACGCTTTTGGGACGAATAGAGATGGGCGAGAGAATACTGCTTATTGCCAAAGATGCGGAAGCGCGGATTCGCGCGCACGGCGTGGAAACGTATCCCCATGAATGTTGCGGGGCGTTGCTGGGGAAAGATGATGGAACGGCGATCTCCACCGGCGATCAGCCAGTTCGCGAAGTGTGGTCGCTGTTTCCCTTGGTGAACCGAAGAGACGACTCGCCCAGGAACCGGTTTTCGGTGACGTCCGAAGACGTGCTGGCAGCGGAGAAAGCTGCGAAAGAGCAAGGATTGGAGGTGGTGGGCTGGTATCATTCCCACCCCGACCATCCGGCACGGCCAAGTGAATATGACCGGGATCACGCCTGGCCGTGGTATAGCTACATCATTGTGAGCGTGGCCGAAGGGAAGCCGGAGTTGATGACATCGTGGCGTTTGAACGACGACCGGGCGAGCTATGAAACTGAATCTATACAGATTCATCCAAGCGAAGCGGAGATGGAAGCTCTGCGAACGGAAATCGACAGGAAACGCGCTGGTGCCTAGCTCAGCAGAACATCGGGATGGAGAGTGATATGGCGGTCAAAGTAATGATTCCAACGCCGTTGCGCGTCTACGCGGCGAAGAAGGACTCGGTAGATGTGAGCGCCAGGACGGTTGGCGAAGCATTAGGCGGTTTGACCACGGCTTACTCCGAATTGCGCAAACACCTCTTCACCGAAGAGGGCAAGCTGCGCAGCTTCGTCAACGTTTACGTCAACGACGAGGATATTCGCTACCTGGCCAAGGAAAATACGCCGACCAAAGACGGCGACGTCGTGAGCATCGTCCCTTCCATCGCCGGCGGCTGTTGTCTCTAATTCCGGATTTTTCCGCGAACCACCAAAAGTCGCAACGGATTCGTTTCCTAAACTGTCGCATCTAATCTTCCCAGGAGTGAAAGAACTGCTATGGCCATCAAAGTTCAGCCGCTGACCGGCGCGAAGCCCCCTGCCAGCCTGTCGAACGAAGAGATTCTGCGCTACAGCCGCCACCTGATCATGCCGGAGGTCGGCATGGAGGGGCAGCTCAAACTGAAAAGCGCCAAGGTGCTGCTCATCGGCACCGGAGGTCTCGGCGCGCCGCTCGGTCTTTATCTCGCCGCTGCCGGCGTCGGCAGACTTGGCCTCGTTGATTTCGACGTCGTCGATTTCACCAATCTCCAGCGCCAAGTCACATTTGGTACGGACGATGTCGGCAAGCCCAAGAGCGAAGCGGCGCGCGCGCGCCTATCGAATTTAAATCCCGATATCCAAATCGAATCGTTCGAGACGCAGCTCACCAGCGAGAACGCGCTGCAACTTTTCAAAGACTTCGACATCATCGTCGACGGAACCGACAATTTTCCCACGCGCTATCTCGTCAACGATGCTTGCATCCTTCTCGGCAAGCCCAATGTTTATGGCTCGATTTTCCGCTTCGAGGGCCAAGTCACCGTCTTCGGCATGCCCGATGGACCGTGCTATCGCTGCTTGTATCCCGAGCCGCCCCCGCCGGGACTCGTGCCGTCGTGCGCGGAAGGCGGCGTTCTCGGCGTTCTGCCGGGAATCGTCGGTTCGATTCAGGCGATGGAAACCATCAAGCTCATTCTCGGTTCGGGCGACAGTCTGAAAGGTCGATTGCTGCTGTTTGATGCTCTCGGCATGAAGTTCCGCGAACTGAAGCTGCGCAAAAATCCCAATTGCCCGGTTTGCGGCACGCATCCGACGATCACCAAGCTCATCGACTACTACGAATTCTGCGGCGTGCGCGGCGAGGAAGCGCCCGACTCAAACGTCCAGGTACCGGAGATCACTCCGCGTGAATTGAAGTCGCGCATCGATCGCGGCGACGATCTCTTCATCCTGGATGTCCGCGAACCGCACGAATACCAGATCTGCAATCTCAACGGGCACTTGATTCCGCTCGGCGAATTGACGCGCCGCGTCCACGAACTCGACTCCTCGCGCGAAATCGTCGCGCATTGCCGCAGCGGCAAGCGCTCCGCCGAGGCCGTCGATTTCCTGCGCAAGGCGGGCTTCCGCAAAATTCTGAACTTGAAGGGCGGCATCCTGGCGTGGTCGGACGAGGTCGATCCCTCCGTTCCAAAATACTGAGCGCTACCTTATAGAAGCGCCAAGGCCTGCAAGCGTTAGCCATTCGTTTGCACTTGGATTGAAGCTGCGCTTGCCTACGCGGCAGGAAGCCGCGAAAAAAAATAAGCTGGTGTGGTATCTTGCGATGCTGAATTCAAATCCCTGATCATGACTTCTCGCCATCATGCACAAAACGCTTCTTCCGATTCAGGCCATCGCCCGCAAACTCGAGATCCCGGAAAAATATCTCGAACAAATTGGGCCCTACGGGGCGAAAATCCGCCTGGAGCTTCTCGCCGATCCCGCGTACACCCGCCGCGGCAAATTGATCCTCGTAACCGCGACAACTCCAACCGCTTCCGGTGAAGGCAAGACCGTCACCTCCATCGGGCTGACGCAAGGTCTTGCGATGATCGGCAAGCGCGCCGTCATCACCTCGCGGGAGCCTTCGCTCGGCCCGGTATTCGGCATGAAGGGTGGCGCGGCCGGCGGCGGCCTCTCGCAGATTGAACCGAGCGCCAAAATCAATCTTCATTTTCACGGCGATTTTCACGCCATCTCTTCCGCGCACAATCTCCTCTCCGCGCTGATTGACGCACATCTTTTCCACGGCAACGAATTAAATCTCGATCCTGACCGCGTCACCTGGCCGCGCACCATGGACATGAACGATCGCGCCTTGCGCCGAATCGCCGTTTCGCTAGACGGCAAAAAGGACGGCGCCGGGCGCAAGACCGGATTCGTGATCACCGCCGCTTCGGAGATCATGGCCATCGTGGCGCTCGCGAAAGACCGCAAAGATTTGCGGCAACGGCTGGAATCTATCGTAGTTGGCGTTACGCGCGATGGAAAGCCCGTGCGCGCGCGCGACCTCGATGCCGTAGGCGGGATGATGGCGTTGCTGGCTGACGCCATTCTCCCCAATCTTGTGCAGACTAGCGACGGTACTCCGGCCTTCGTGCATGCCGGACCATTCGGCAATATCGCGCACGGCACCAGCAGCGTGATCAGCCAGCAGATGGCGCTGCGGCTGGCCGACTACGTTGTGAACGAGGCAGGTTTTGCCGCCGACCTTGGCGGTGAAAAATACTTTGATATCGTCATGCAACAGTCCGGCATCTCGCCCTCGGCGGCGGTTCTTGTGACCACCGTGCAAAGCATCCGCAACCAAGGTGCCGGCGATCTCGAACGCGGCCTGCCGAATCTGGGGCGCCACATCGACAACCTGCGAGGGTTCGGCGTCCCAACCATCGCCGCGATTAACCGCTTCCCGAAAGACACCGACGCGGACTTGAAGCGCCTAAAAGAATATTGCGCGGAGCACGGAATTCCCTCTGCGCTCTCGGAAGCTTTTACAAAAGGTGGTCCCGGAGCAAAAGATCTCGCGGAAGGAGTGGTCGGACTGCTCGCCAAAAACCCCGCTCCAATAGTCCGGCCCGTCTACGAACTAGAGCAACCGATCCACGAAAAAATTCAAAACGTCGCCCGGAAAATCTACGGAGCGGCTGACGTCAGTTTCAGCGATCAAGCCACAGCCAAGCTGCAGCAGTTCTCCGAATGGGGCTACGCGAAACTCCCGATCTGCATTGCCAAAACGCAATACTCCTTCACTGACGACCCCAAAATCCTGGGCGCTCCCACCGGCTGGACTCTCCGGGTCACCGACGCCTCCCTCTCTGCCGGGGCAGGCTTTGTCGTGGTCATTTCCGGCAGCATGATGCTGATGCCGGGCCTCCCAAAAGTTTCGCGCGCCGCATCCATCGACGTCGACGATTCCGGCGAAATCCTCGG